>Ga0302202_10003438_pt1 | contig 17389 bp, 13 predicted proteins | sample II_Bog_N3_3_FD_194579 | JGI IMG/M metagenome (GOLD analysis project Ga0302202, IMG submission 194579) | Peat permafrost microbial communities from Stordalen Mire near Abisko, Sweden - II_Bog_N3_3 | ecosystem: Environmental > Terrestrial > Soil > Wetlands > Peat | place: Sweden: Abisko...
CCACCAGGCGCAGGCTGCGTCCGCCCTCTCCCAGGCCACCCTGGCCCAGGTCAAGGGCAGCCTCGCCCAGGCGATCGCCCAGCAGGCGGCCGCACAGGCCGCCGCGGCCGCGGTGGCGGCGGCCAAGGCCACCACGGCGACGGGACGCCAACAGGCGGCCGACCAAGCCTCGCAGGCCGCCCAGGTGGCCAGCACCGTGAGTGGCGGGAGCGCGGCGGCGACCAGCGCCACCCAGTCGGCCAACCAGGCGGCCGGCACCGGTTCGGGCGGCACGTCCGGTTCGGGCGGCACGTCCGGGACGGGGGGATCGGGCGGGACGGGGGGATCGGGTGGCGCCGGACCCAGCGGTGGCAGCGTGGCGAGTGGCGGACAGAACGCCGCCGGACTGGCCGCCGTGCACGGGGCCATGCACTACCTGGGCGTCCCCTACGTATGGGGCGGTGCCAGCAGCGCCGGACTCGACTGCTCCGGGCTCACCATGCTCGCCTGGGCCAGTGCGGGGGTGTCTCTCCCGCATTCGGCCGCCCTCCAGTACGCCGACTCCACCCATGTGAGCCTCCAGGCCCTGGAGCCCGGCGACCTCCTGTTCTACGACCTCGACGGCACCGGCATCGACCACGTCGTCATGTACGTGGGGCCGACGCTCGACGGTGAGGCCACCGCCTACGGGACCGGCACCATCATCCAGGCGGCCCACACCGGCACGGTGGTCACGTTCGACCCCCTCTGGTACTTCGGACTGGTCGGTGCGGCACGCCCGTGAGACGGCCCCGGTCGACGGCACCCGCCCGATGACCGACCCACAGGGACGCCGTGCGGCACGCCGACGGGACGGACGGACCCGGATGCGACGGTGACCGTGGAACTCACCGTGATCGTGCCGGCGTACAACGAGGGCCACCGCCTGGCCGCCGGCATGGCGCGCTTCGACGCAGCCGTGGCGGCCGGTGCCGTCGACCTCCGGTGCACGGAGGTGGTGGTGGTCGACGACGGCAGTACCGACGGGACCGCGGCCGCCGCCCGGACGTTGCTGGCCCCACTCCCCCACCACCGGGTCCTGCGCCTGCCGTCCAACCAGGGCAAGGGTGCCGCCGTGCGGGCGGGGATCGCCGGCGCCCGCTCTCCGTACGTCGCCTACATGGACGCCGACATGGCGATCGACCCACTGGCGGTTCCCCTGCTCCTCGACGGCCTCCGTGACCGCGACATCGTCGTCGGGAGCCGCGCCCTGCGCGACTCCATGGTGGAGACCACGTACGTGGTGCGCACCCTCCTCAGTCGGCTGTTCAACGAGGTGGTCACGGCCGGTACCCGGCTCGGACTGCAGGACACCCAGTGCGGCTTCAAGGCGTTCCGTACCCCGGTGGCCCGGCTGCTCTTCCACCTCGTGCGGATCGACCGCTTCGCCTTCGACGTGGAGATCCTGACCCGGGCCCGGCGTCTCGGACTGACCATCGCCGAGGTTCCCGTCCACTGGAAGCACGTCGAGGGGAGCACCGTCCATCCCCTCCACGACTCACTCTCCATGGTGGCGGACGTCTACCGCTCGCGTCGTGGCACCCTGGCCGGCCCACCCGTTCCGACCATCGAGGTGCGCCCACCGCCGGGAGCTCCCGACCCCGGTCTGAGGGTCCGGGTGGCCCGGCTCCTCGGCGAGTTGCTCGACGGCGCACCCGTCCCGGTCGTGGACGACGGCACCGGTGTCGTGGCCCTCCTCGCCCTGATCGATCCGTCCGACGCCGAGCGGGCCCACACCGCACTGCGGGAGCGACTCGCCCCGGCCCACGTGACCCGCGGGGCGCTCGACCTCGACGGGCTGAACGCCCTCGGGCCGCTCGCCGGCCGACTCGACGACGACGTCCCACCCGGTACCGACTGACGTCGTGCGGGCCGTGTGCGGGCCGCGTGCGGGCCGCGTGCAGGAGCCCGGCGGGGCCACGGCAGGGCCACGGCGGCCACGGGTCGCCGACGTCGTCCGGGCACCACCCGAGTACGATCCTCGTCGTGGACTCGGACCAGGGTGAGACGGCGGGGAGGGTGCACGATGGTGGGCATCGCAGCGTCCCGGCGGACCCCCACCCCGACGATGCCGACTTCATCGAGGCCGTGCTCCGGCATGCACCGGCCGACAGCGCCGTCCGCCAGAGCGGGACCCGCATCGATCGGACGGACGGCACCGACCATGCCGACCGCACCGACGACGATGTCGACGACGTCGACCCGGACGAAGGGGCCGACCGGCCGGCCGCTGAACTGACCGGCGCCACCGTCTCCTACCTGCCCGTGGCCACCCGCGGCAACGATCCGGGCAGTGGGACGGTCGACGACCCTCGCCGGTCCGATGTCGACGAGTGGGGACGCTCCGAGCACATGCGTTCGATCACCCGGAAGCTGTACGACCCGATGTACCGGCACTGGTTCCGAGTCGAATGGGACGGACTCGAGAAGATCCCGACCACGGGCGGGGCACTGCTCATCGCCAACCACGCGGGAGCCATCCCGGCCGATGCGCCGGCCATCATGCACGGCATCGAGACCGAGTTGGAGCGGCCGGTCTACGGTCTGGCCGACTACTTCTTCCGCACCCTCCCGGTGGTGGGGACGCTGTGGTCCCGCAATGGAGGTGTCCCGGCCCACCCGGACAACGCCTACCGGATCCTGCACGACCAGCAGCAGCTGGCCCTCGTGTTCCCGGAGGGGACGAAAGCCACGTCCAAGACGTACTCCGACCGCTACCGTCTGCGGCGCTTCGGGCGCGGCGGCTTCGTCGAGATCGCCATGCGGGCCGGGGTCCCCATCATCCCGATCGCCGTGGTGGGTGCCGAGGAGTCCATGCCGATCCTGTTCCGCATCCCGAGCGTGGCCAAGGCCCTCAAGCTCCCGTACTTCCCGGTGACGGCCAACTCCCTCCTGCTCGGTCCACTCGGCTACGTGACGTACTTCCCGTCCAAGTTCAAGCTGCGTGTGCTCGACCCGATCACCTTCGACGTCGAGCCGGGGTCGGACCGCTACTCCCGCAGCCGCGTCATGGACGAGGCGGAGCGGATCCGGGCGATCATGCAGGACGCCCTCCACGACATGCTGCGTGAACGTCGCAGCATCTGGTTCGGCTGAGCCGATGGGACACCGGGTGCTCATTACGGGCCTCGACACGTTCTGGGGCGGCCGCATGGCGCAGGCCCTGGAGGCGAAGCCGGACGTCGAGATGATCCTCGGCCTCGGCACCAAGGAGCCGAAGGTCCCCCTCGAGCGGACCGAATTCGTCCGGTCCGACCAGAAGTACTCGATCCTCAACCGCATCGTGCGCGCCACCCAGGTCGACACCATCGTCCACACGTTCCTCGAGACGAACTCGTCCGCCGTACCCAGCCGGGTGCTCCACGAGATCAACGTCATCGGCACACTGAATCTGTTGGCGGCGGCCGGGGCCAGCGGGGCATCGGTGCGCAAGGTCATCGTGAAGTCCTCGACCCACGTCTACGGTGCCGCCGAGCAGGACCCGGCCTGGTTCCGCGAGGAGGACACGCGGACGGGCCCCGTGCGGACCCGGCTCGAGCGGTCCCTCCTCGAAGTCGAATCCCTGGTCCGCGACTTCACCGAGGACAACCCCCACCTCGACGTGACCGTGCTGCGGTTCGCCAACGTGCTCGGCACCGACATCATCACCCCCATCAGCTACAACCTGCGCAAGCGGGTGCTGCCCTGTGTGGCCGGATTCGACCCCCTCGTGCAGTTCGTGGAGGAGGACGATGTCGTCCGGGCCCTCGAGTTCGTGACCGCCAACCGGGTTCCCGGGGTCTACAACGTGGCCGGTGACGGCAAACTCCCCTGGAGCGAGGTGGCCGCATTCGGAGGTGCACATCTCCTGCCCCTACCCCCGGTGCGGCCCCGGACGTTCGCCGCACCGTTCGAGCGCCTGGGCGCCATCCGGTTCCCGCCGGAGATGGAAGGCCTCGCCCGATACGGTCGGGGTGTCGACACCTCGCGGCTGCGCCGGGCGGGATTCGCCTACCGTTACACCAGTGCCGGCGCGGTGCTCAGTTACGCCCGGGCCAACAATCTGCGCCGGGCCACCGGGACCTCGGCCCCGGAGTACCGCTACGAGCAGGACGTGGAGCAGTTCTTCCGCCACTCGCCGGCGGTCGTCCGGGGCGTCGACACCTGACGGCCCGGACCTCGGGCCCGGGCCCGGGACGGATCCTCACGTACCGGCGGATCAGGGGTTCCTTGGTAGGGTCGAACCATGGCGTGGGCAGCATCGGGGGGAAGTCCCGTTCCCGGACGCGCCGCACCGGACCCGGCCGGGGAGCGGGACCCTGGGGCGGCTCCGCCACGGTCGGACGCCGCTGACGGGCCGGGCGACGCGCGGGGGTCGGAGGGTCACTCCCAGACGGCACCTGGGCCGGGGCCATCGGTCGAGCAACGGGGTCTCTTTCCTCTCCTCCTGGTGGCGTTCCTCCTCGTCATCGCCGCCTGGTCCTTCGCCACCCCCCTGATGGCCTCCCCCGACGAGCCGAGCCAGGTGAAACAGGCCACGGCCCTGGTGCGCGGCCAGATCGACGAGCCTCACGTTCCGGGCAAGTTCGGCCCCGTCTCCAACATCCGGGTACCCGAGTGGGCGGCCAGGGCGGCGCTACTGCCCCAGTGCTTCGCCTTCCGACCCCAGCGCTCGGGATTCTGCCCGGTCGTGGTCGGCGGGAGCCGCAGGATGGTGACGGCGCAGACGCAGTTCTCCAACTACCCACCGCTCTACTTCGCCTGGGTCGGACTCCCCTCGCTCCCCCTGACCGGTCGCAGTGCGCTGTACGCCATGCGCCTGACATCCGCACTCGCAAACGCGTCGCTGCTGGCGTTGGGCGTCTACCTGCTCGCTCGCTACCACCCCCGGCGGTTCCCCCTGGTGGGTGCCCTCGTCGCCCTCACCCCGATGGTCCTCTTCCTGTCGGGGGTGGTCAACGCCAGTGGCCTCGAGATCACCGCGGCGTTCGCCTCGTGGTGCGCCGGCCTGTGCGTCATCGAGTCACGGGAGATCCCGAGGACGCTGGCCGTCTGGACCTCGCTCGCCTTCGCCGTGTTCATCCTCAGTCGACCCATCAGCCCGGTGAATGCAGCGGCGGTCCTGGTCGTACTCGCCGCGCTCGCCGGGTGGCGTCGTCTGCGCACCCTGACCGCCACTCCCCGGGCCCTCCCCATCGGTGGCATCATCCTCGGGGCGGGCGTCGTCGCCGGGATCAGCCTGGTCGTCGGGGGATCGCCGTCGCTCCTCGGGCGACCCCTCCACCCGGCGCTCACCTTCAGCGGCGCCTTCCACGAGGTCTGGACGCTCGACCCGAGCCGGCTCGAGCAGGGCATCGGCCTCTTCGGCTGGACCGACACGCCGATCCCCCACCCGGTGCAGCTGCTGTGGATCGGGCTGGCGGCCGGACTCTGCCTCATCGGACTCCTCCGGTCCACTCGCTTCCTCCTGGCGCTCGTGCTACTGGTCGTGGCCATCCTGGCCATGCCCGTGATCTTCGAGATCCCGAAGATCAACGCCATCGGCCCCTACTGGCAGGGTCGCTACTGGCTCCCACTGCTGGTCGGGATCCCCCTCACCGCCACCGCGGCGAGCGGCCACCGGCCGATCCGCAGGCTCCAGGGGCTGCTCGACACACCGCTGGCCGCCGGGGCCCGGGTCGCCGCCGCCGTCCTGCTGGGCGCCGTCATCGTCTGGGCCCAGGTGGCCGCGTTCGTCCTCGCCCTGCACCGGTACACCACGGGCCTCGACCGGCCCGCCGGCACACCGATCCAGTGGATGCCGCCCGGCGGCATCACGTTCGTGGTCGTGACCTTCGTCCTCGGTGAGCTCCTGCTGGCGGGGGCCATCGCCTGGATGGTCGTGCGCCCGCAGCGTGCGCGCCCCTCGCGTCCCGGCAGGTCACGACCACCGGCACACAAACACAGCAGACGGTCCGGCAGGCTCGCCGCGCACACCTAGTGGAGCGCGGGGCACTCCGACCGGGAGTCAGACGGGGGTGAGCCAGCCGTCCCGCAGCTCCTGGCCGCGGACCGCCCACTCCTCACTGGTCATGGCGTAGCGGACGTGGTCCTCCCACTCCCCATTGATCTCCAGGAAGCCGAGGGCCACCCCCTCGGTCCGGAGTGCGAGCTTCTCCACCACCCGACGACTGGCGGCGTTGCGGGGGATGATCGCCACCTCGACGCGGTGCAGGCGCAGGGTCTCGAAGGCGAACTGGAGCATCACCACGACGGCCTCGGGCACGAGACCCTGGCCGGCGAGGTCCTTGTCGATCCAGTAGCCGATCGATCCGTTCTGGAAGGGACCACGCAGGATCGAGGACAGGGTGACCTCGCCGGCGAAGCGGCCCTCGTAGAAGATCCCGAAGCCGAACCCGGAGCCCAACTGACGCTCGCGCTCGCGCATCGCACACCGGGCGGTGAAGCTGGCGTGGTCCTCGGCCGGCTGCGGCGCCCCCTTCGAGCGGGGCTCCCACGGGACCAGCCAGTCGCGGCACCGCTTGCGCACCTCGAGCCACGCCGGGTAGTCCGACTCGATCAGCGTGCACAGGCGCACCCGACGTCCGGACAGTTCGAGCGAGCGCACGGGGGTGGAACGCAGACCGGGGGTCATGCCGGACCCCCGGTCACCAGCTGACCGCGGTCGGTCTGGCGACGGGTGGGTACGCAGGACACCATCCTCGCATGGTAGGCGAGCGGGCACCCCCGGGTGCCGCACCGATGCCCTCAGCGGGCACGGCGCACCAGTCGACCGAGGGCGGCGCGGAGGCGGACTGTGAACGTCCGTCGGAGAACTTCCAGCTCGCCGCCAGCGCTCGCCAGCTCGTCTCTGGCGGCGGCCAGCTCAGCGGCCCGCTCGGCGGCGTCCCGTCGGGCCGCGAGCAGCTCTTTGCGCAGTCCCAGCATGTCGGCGTGGTGCGTGCGCTCCTGCCCGACGAGGAGCCCACTCACCCGCTCCAACTCCCCGGTCTGGTAAGCGTAGCTCCGCTCGATCGCCGCGATCCGCTCCCGCTGCTCGTCCAGTTGTCGACGTCCGTCGGCCACCTGCGCATTCAGCCGCACCGTGGTGCGACGAAGCGCCTCCTCGTACCGCGTGAGCACCGCGTCGACCCCGGTGTCACCCGGCACGTAGAGGACGGCCTCGTAGGAGAGGTAGGAAGCGTCGAAGTCGGGTGCCCGCACGAAGCCGTGTGCCGCGAACAGTGTCGACCAGTAGGCGGGCGGGCGGACATTGAGATGGGTGGCCTCGTCGAAGCCGTCCGGTGTCGAGGAGAACAGCACGGCACGTGCGTGTCGGGTGAGGTTACCGATGACCCGGTCCGCAGCAGCCTGCGGCAGGTGCTCGACCACTTCGATGCAGGTGATGAGGTCGTAGGTTCCCTCGAGTTCGTCGGTCAGCGAACCGACCCTTACCCGGGATCGCACCCGTTCCGGCGCCTGGGCGACGGCCCACTCCGACACGTCGACCCCGTGAGCCTCCACACCGCGATCGTGCAGTGCCGCGACGAGGAATCCGACCGCGCAGCCTGCATCGAGTGCAGTGGATGGTCGCAGGTCATCGACGATGTGCTCGGCTATCGAGGCGAAGAACGACTCCCATTCCGGCGCCCCCGGTCGGTAGGGGACCCCGCCCTCGCTGCCGTAGTGCTCGTAGTAGTCCTCGTCGTAGAAGGCGGACAGCCGCCGGACCGCAGCGTCGGTGTCGAAGTCGTCGGTGCGGCCGGCCAGGCTCAGGACCCCGTGGAGGACGGCGAACCGGTTCGGTACGTCCGGAGAACCGGATCGAGCCAGTCGAGGCGCGCCGGCGAGCACCTTCGTTGCTGCGGCCCGCTCGTCGGCCGTCGGATGCACACCGCATGTACCGAGGAGAGCGACCAGTTCATCGACGGCGGTTTCCGGATCGTCCTCGACCGCCTCGATCGCGAGCACGAGGCCCGACTGCTGCTCCCAGAGTGCCAGCGCGGCCCGGTTGACTTCGTCCCAGACCTCGAACGCGCGCTCCACGTCGAGATCGGATTCGGCCACCAGCGCGGCCGCCTGGTGACCCGGCCCGCGGTGCACATGGACGACCGTCGCGGGGATGCCGAGCAACCTCATCCAGAACGGGGCCAGGATGGTCAGGCGCGGGTCGGCCCAGAGCAGGGGTGTCGGCGGGGCACCTGGGGCGTTCCGCTCCCCCACCGCCGCGACGAATGCGGAACGGGCCTCGTCGGCCCGGGGGCGGAGCCGGTCCCACAGCTCGCCCGGGTCGAGCAGCACCGGTGCGGTGGGCGTCGCCCCGAGATCGGCCAACAACGCAGCACACACGTTGGATACACCGCCCGACCCGCCCGACTCGGACACCCTGGCGAGCCCGAGTGACTCGAGGACCTCCCCGACAAGATCGACCCCGGCGTCGACCATGCCGACCACCAGCACCAACCCTGCCCGCTCCGCCCACACGGGCACGGTGGAGGACGATCCGGTAACTGTCGACAGGGCGTCACTCATCGGGCGACGTCCGCCCGGGCGATCATCCCATCCGACGCCTGCGCCTCCGCCTCCAGTACCGGGTCGGGACGCGGTGGTGCACTCGCCACCAGCCCGTCGACCAGGGCCAGCCACTGCTCGTCCTCCCCCGGTGGTCGCAGTGGGCACCAGGTGTCCAGTCGGCCCAGGTTGGCGTTGTAGCTCGGGTCGCCGGTGCGCAGCAGAGCGCCCCACTGCCGGAGGAAGTGCTGGTAGTCGTGGTAGTAGCCGGAGAGCCCACGGCTCACGGACTCGTAGTGCGTCAACTCGGCGTGGGGTGTGTAGACGTTCCGGTAGCCGGCCCGGGACACCCGGATGCAGAAGTCGACGTCATTGAAGGCCACCGCGAAGGACTCGTCGAAGCCGCCGACCTCCTCGAACACACTGCGTCGGACGAGCATGCACGCGGCCGTCACGGCGCTGTAGCCCCGGACCACACGGTCCCACGAGAAGTAGCCCGCCTCCTCCGACGACAGGCCCAGGAAGAGGTGGCTGGCCACGCCGCCCAGCCCGAGGACCACCCCGGCGTGCTGGATGTTGCCGTCGGGGTAGAGCAGGCGGGCACCCACGGCGCCCACCCCCGGGTCCTGGGCGAGCTCGACCATGGCGGACAGCCAGCCGTCTGACGTGGCTTCGATGTCGTTGTTCAGGAACAGGAGGTAGTCCGACTCGCAGGTGGCGGCGGCCACGTTGTTGATGGCCGCCCAGTTGAAGGCACCCGGGTACTCGAGGAGCCGCGTCGCCGGGCGCTGTGCGAGTTCGCGCCGGAGGGCCCGTGTCTCGGGTTCGGTGCTTCCGTTGTCGACCAGGACGACCTCGGTGATCGGGAGGCCGGCGGAGCCGTCGAGCGACTCGAGGCAGTTGACGGTCAGGCTCGCCTGGTCGCGGAACGGGATGATGATGCTGATGCTCGGTGTGCCGTGCACGGCACGACGTACGTGGTAGGCACCCTGGAACGGCCCGGGTTCCACCACGGCGTCGAGTCCCCGACGTTCGATGGCGTCCTCCAGAACCCGTCGACTGGCGAGGTGGGCCCATGGCTTGGCCTCGGTGTCACCGGCCGCCGAGCCGGCCACCACCCGCCAGTGGTAGAGCACCTTCGGTATGTGGACGATCCGGCGGGCCATCTCCGTCGCTCGGAGCATCACGTCGTAGTCCTGACTGCCGTCGAACTCCGGTCGGAACCCGCCGATGTGGTCGAGGACGTCTCGGCGGACGGCCGTCACGTGGCCGAGGTAGGGATAGGCCAGGAGCAGATCCGGATCCCAGTCGGGCTTGAAATGGGGATGGAAGCGCTTGCCCAGCTCGTCCAGCTTGTCCTCGTCGGAGTAGATGACATCGGCCTCGGGATCATCCGCGATGACCGCCGCCAGCTCGGACAGGGCCGTGGGAGCCAGGACATCGTCATGGTCGAGCAGCACCACGAACTCGCCGCGGGCCTCGGCCAGGGCCCGGTTGGTGGCCCGGGAGATCCCGCCGTTCTGCGGCAGCGCGACCGCCGTGATCCGGAAGTCGGCCGCCGCCATCTCCGCCATGGCCCGGGTCAACTCGGGGTCGCCGGAGCCGTCGTCGCACAGGCAGAGCTGCCAGTCACGGTAGGTCTGGGCCTGCACCGAGCGGACACATTCGCGGAAGTACCAGATCGACGGTCGGTAGACCGGGACGACGATGCTGAGCACGGGTCCCGTGGTCGGGAGCCCGTCGTCCGCCGTGTCGGGGTGCAGGGCGCGCTCCTGTTCCCACAGGTGCAGCCAGTGCCAGTAGTCGGTGGGGCGGGCAGCGGCGTGGAAGCCCCAGCCATGGACCACGTCCTCGTCCACGTCGTCCGGCGTCAGCGCCGTCGCGAGCTCGTCGGCCATCCAGGCGAGGGCTCCCACCAGGAGCGATGTCCCGTCACCCTCCGACGGCGGCGCCGGGTCCGGGCCGCCGGGCCCTCCGGTCGAGGCGGTCATCGGGACGGTGGTCCCGGGGGCGTCGATCCGGATGGTGGCGAGGGGTACACGGCCCGCGGATCGTACCAGGGGACACTGCGGGTCGGAGGCCGTCTCCAGCCTGGACACAACCGCCAGCAGGACGTCGCCCGATCGCCCCGGCCGGCGTCCGGCGTCGGGCGCGCTCTCCCGACCCGGTCCCGATCCGGTCCCGAACCGGTCCCCGGCCGCTCGGTCCGGGGTCACCGGTCGGTCGATTCGAAGTCACCGGTCGGTCCAAGTGGAGTCCTCGGCCGGTCGGGGGACACGGGTACACTCTGGCCGTCGTCCGGGGGCCGCCCGGCAGGCAACGAGGAGAGGCACGCCGTGGGATCCCCCCCGATTGAACCCGAGGAGCTGCTGGAGCGCATCCGCAAGGAGCACCGGTCCCTGCGCTGGAGCCCCCTCGCTCCCGACCCGGCCGGTACCGGCGGCACCGGCGACCAGGTGCGGAGCCCGGAGAGCCTCGAGTACCTCCACCACAACTGGATGCTGCCCGACCACTTCGAACCCTCGGGGCGTCCCGGGGTCCGAGGCAAGGTCTCGGCCCGTCTCGGCACCTTCGTGTACGCGGTGCTCGGACCGTACCTGCGGGCCGAGCGTGACCTCCTGGCCCACATGGTCAGGGTCAACGACGCCCTGGAGAAGCGGTGTGACGAGCTCACGAACCGGCTAGAGGAGCTCCGCCACCAGGTCGCCGACCGCCAGGCGGCCGAAGCCCGGAACCAGGCCGAGCTCGCCGTGTGGCTCCACCAGGCGCTGCCCGAGACCGACGGCCACGTCGACAACGGATCCTCCCCCACCGGATGACGACGGGCGGAGCCGCGCGCGACCGTCCACGGGTCGCCGTCCTCGCTCCCCAGTGGGGACGGAGCACCGAGCGGGGCAGCATCACCCGCCAGGTGGCCGGCGCCCTGGCCTGCTCGACCGAGGTCCACGTCCTCACCACCGAGGGCAACGCGGCGCGCACCGTCCGTGACGGCGTCTTCACCGTGCACCGCCTGGGCACCGCGGTGGACGACCGCGCCGAACTCCGTCGGGACCTGGTCCTGACCGCGGTGGCGGCCTCCATCCCGGCCGGGTCCCGGCCGGGTGGCCACGAGCTCGACGACCTCCTCGATCGCCAGCTGGTCGAACCCTGGGCGCCGGCCGCCGCGGCACTGGACGAGATCCACCCGGACCTCGTCGTGCTGGCAGACCACCGCAACGTCGGTGGCCTAGCTGCCCTGGAGCGCCACGATCCGGGGCTGCCCGCGGTCCTGCTGGCATTGGCCGGGGACGACATCTCACTGGCGTTCCCGCACTTCGACCCCGTCGTCGAGCGGGCCGCACACGTGCTGACCGTCACCGAGACCGAGCGACTGTCCGTGGCCGACGGCTTCGACCGCCAGGCCACCGTCCACCGGATCGGGGCACCCCTGGCCGCCAACGCCAGCGCCTACAGCGAGCCGAACACCTGGGTCGGTGACACGCACTACGTGCTGGTGCTGACCGACCAGGACTCCGAGGACGACCATCCGCAGAACGAGCTGGCCCGCCTGATCCGTCTGCGGTTCAGCGACCGTCCCGTGGGCATCAGCCACTCCGACGCCTTCATCGCCTGGCACGAGGGGCGCCGGAACTCGGGGTGGCCGATCGAGCGGTCGAGTGACCTGGCCCGGCTGCTGGCCTTCGCCGCGGTGACCGTGGACCTGCGACGACCGGAGCTCTACGGACGCTCGGTCGTCGAGTCCCTGCTGTACGGCACGCCCGTCGTCGTACCCGAGAACAGCCGGGCGCGCGAGCACGCGCAGCGCGGGCGGGGTGGTCTGTGGTTCGCCGACCCCGCCGAGCTGCTGTGGTGCGTCGAGTCGCTCCTCGACGACGCCACCAACCGGACCGTCCGGACCCAGGGGCGTGCCTACGCCGAGGCCGAGTACGGATCGACCGACCGGTTCATCGAGCGGGTGACGGCGGCGTGCGGTCTCGACGTGGAGGCCATCCCCGAGGTGGTCCGGGTCGGCGCTACGGCCTGAAGCAGCTCCTCCAGAGCGTGGCCCCGACCGGGAGCCTGGCCGGCTACGCCCCCGACCCCCCGCCGAGCTGACTCGCCACCAGTCCGTCCAGGATGTCCGCCTCGGACACGAGGCACTCGGCGAACCCCAGCCGCTCCATCACCTCGTCGAGGATGAGGGTGCCCCCGACGATCACGTCCTGGCGACCCTCCACCATGCCCGGCCGGGCGAGGCGCTCCGCTGCGGTGTCGGCCGCCAGCCGCTCGTACCACTGCCGGACGTCGGCCGCGGTCAGCACCGCGTGGTGGACCCGGTCCCGGTCGTACTCGACCATCCCCAGGTGCAGGGAGACGAGCGTGCTCACCGTTCCCGCCAGGCCCACCAGGCAGTGGGCGGAGCGGAACCGCGGGTGGGCGGCCACGGCGCGGTCGAGCTGCTCCACCACCTCCCGGCGGGCGGTCGCCAGTTGGTCGGCCGAGGGCTGATCGTCGTCGAGGAACCGCTCGGACACGCGTACGCAGCCGAGCTGCAACGACACGGCAGCCAGCTCAGGGTCGTCGGGCCCGGCGCCGGCTACCAGCTCGGTCGAGCCCCCGCCGATGTCGAGGACCAGGAACGGGCCGTCCGCCGGATCGAGGTCGGCCACCGCCCCGGTGAGGGAGAGGCGCCCCTCGTCGATGCCGGTCAGCAGTTCCGGCTCGAGGCCGGTGGCCGCTCCGGCCCGCTGCAGGAACTCGGCGCCGTTGGCCGCGTCCCGAGCGGCCGAGGTGGCGGCCAACCGACCCCGGGTGACCCCGAGTCGGTCCATCACCTCGCGGTACTCGTCGAGCACGGCGATGCAGCGGTCGATGGCCTCGGGGGCGAGGCGTCCCGTGGCGTCCACACCCTGTCCCAGTCGGGTGATGCGCATCAGCCGCTCGAGCGGCCGGCCCTCCGCATCGGCCACCAGCAGGCGGGTCGAGTTGGTGCCGCAGTCGATGGCGGCCACGGCGGTGCGAGAGTACATCCGACCTTGCTAGCACGCACACCCCGCGCCCACCATCCCGGCAGTCCGCCGTCCCGGGGACCCGCAGCACCGGTGGCCTCAGGCCGGGTGCAGCCCGATCTGGCGGGCCGTCCACTCCCCGACGGGGTCGTCGGCTCCGGTCAGCCACCAGGCGAGGTGGGCGTGGAGACACTTGACCCCGGCCCGGGTGCCCCCGACGCCGCCCGACGGCCGCGGGCCGGTGTGTCGGGCCCCGATCAACGCGTCACGCTCCTCCGCGTACCGTGCGTGGGCGGCGGCGATCCGGTCAGCCGGCACCGCCGCCTCGGCGGCCCGGACGCCACCCGTCGATTCCAGGCGGCTCACCACCTCCCGGAGATGCGGGTCGCACAGCCAGTAGCGGGTCGGCATCGGCGTCCCGTCGGCCAGGAACGGGGCGTTGGCGATGACCGCCGGTGTGCCGTCGGCGGCCCGCACGACCACCTCGAAGACTCCGGCCGGGGTCCGACCGAGCAGTCCGGTCACGCGGGTGACGTCGTCGGGCGTCGGCTCGTCGGCGTCCCGGGCACCGGTGGGCCCGGGGTCCGGGCTCACTTCCAGAATTCGAGGGTCGACTGCACCCGCGACCAGAAGCCGCCCGACGACGGATGGCCCGCGACCGATTTCGACCCGCTGGTGGTCGCCGTGGGCGTCACCGGGGTCGTCGGCAGGCCGGGATCGGGGCTCATGTTGGGTGCCTGGGACGGCGCGACCAGCGGCTGGTCGGCCGGGTCACCCGCGGTGGGAGCGCCCGGTGCGGTCGAGGTCGCCTGGCCGGACGGCGGCAGGATGTCGTACAGGGCCTGCCCGGGCTCCACCAACTGGTAGTTCTGACGGGCCAGGCTCTTCACCTCGGTGTTCGTGTTGAGCTGCTGCTGCTGTTCCGCCAGCAAGCTGTTCTGGTGCTGGAGCGACGACAGCTGCGCCGCGGCGGCCGACAACTGCCGGTGCTGGTCCAGGAGGCTCGACAGGGGGAAGCTGGACACCAGGATGAGTGCGGCCGCCACGATCGCCAACACCACCGGAATCCGGTTCCGACGGGTCTGGGCGGCCGCGCGGTCGGCAGCGCTCGTGCGCTTCGGTCCGGCGTCACCGGAACCGGCGGATGCACGAGTTCGAGGTGTGCCCCCCGTTCGTGGGGCAGAGCTCGGCGTCTTCGAAGCGACCGCCCGGGTCGCCACCTTGCTCGTGGTCGCCGCCTTGGCCGTGCCCGGCCGTGAGGTCAGGGTCCGGCGTCCGGTCGGCTTCCTCGTCGTCGACCTCCTGGCCGGCGGTTTCGTCGCGGTCGGGGTCGCGCTGGCACGGCCACGCCCCGGCGCCGTCGGACGACCGGTCGGGCGCGAGGTCGAACCGGAGGTCGTGGTCCGCCGTGAGTTCGCCTTCGCCTTGGCGTGGCGTCGTTCGCTCACCCGTTGGCGCTCCATGACGACAGGGCCGTCCCACCCGGGTACGCGGCCGACTCACCCAGCTGCTGCTCGATACGCAACAGCTGGTTGTACTTGGCGACCCGGTCCGAACGGGCGGGAGCGCCGGCCTTGATCAGTCCGCAGTTGGTGGCCACGGCCAGGTCGGCGATGGTGGTGTCCTCGGTCTCACCCGAGCGGTGGGACATCACACAGGCGTAGGCGTTGCGGGTGGCCAGGCCCATGGTCCCGAGTGTCTCGGTGAGCGTGCCGATCTGGTTGACCTTGATCAGGATGGCGTTCGCCGTTCCCTCGTCGATCCCCCGGCGCAGACGCTCCTCGTTGGTCACGAACAGGTCGTCGCCCACCAGCTGCACCTCGTCGCCGATGCGACCGGTCAGGGCGGCCCAACCGTCCCAGTCGTCCTCGGCCATGGGGTCCTCAACGGAGACGATCGGGTAGCGGCCGACGAGGTCGACCCAATAGTCCACGAAGTCGTCCGAGGAGAGGGTCCGGCCCTCGCCCGCCAGCACGTAGGCGCCGTCGCGGTAGAGCTCGCTGGAGGCCGGGTCCATGGCGATGGAGATCTCGTCGCCGGGCACCCTTCCGGCCGCCTCGATGGCCTCGACCAGGATGCGCAGCGCGTCCTCATTGGAGTCGAGGTCGGGAGCGAACCCACCCTCGTCCCCCACGCCGGTGGAGAGCTTCCGGTCGTGGAGCACACCGGCCAGGGCGTGGTAAGTCTCGACGCCCCAGCGCAGCGCCTCACTGTAGGAGACGGCGCCGATCGGCATGATCATGAACTCCTGCAGGTCGATGGAGTTGTCGGCGTGGACCCCGCCGTTGATCACGTTCATCATCGGCACCGGGAGCACGTGGGCGTTCGCCCCTCCCACGTACCGGTACAACGGGAGGTCCAGCTCGTCGGCCGCCGCCCGGGCGGTGGCGAGCGAGACACCCAGGATGGCGTTTGCCCCGAGACGGCTCTTGTTGGGGGTCCCGTCGGCGTCGATCATGGCCAGGTCGACCGATCGCTGGTCGAGGGCGTCGAAGCCCTCGAGGAAGTCGGCGATCTCGCCGTTCACGTTCTCCACGGCGTCCAGCACGCCCTTGCCCCGGTAGCGGTCGCCCCCGTCACGCAGCTCGACGGCCTCGAACGAACCCGTCGACGCCCCCGACGGCACGATGGCCCGCCCGGCGGCGCCCGAGTCGAGCACCACCTCGACCTCGACGGTCGGATTGCCGCGGGAGTCCAGGACTTCCCTGCCGATTACCTGTTCGATCAAGCTCACTGTGCGCTGTCACTCCTGCTCGCGGTGGGGCAAACGCTACCACCCGGTACCTCCGGGACCAGGGGATTCTCACCCGAGATACGCCCCGCCCGGCGGTCCGCACCCGTCAGCCGCGGGTCTCGACCTCGACCCGGAATGCCCGTGCACGAGACAACAGGGCCGTCTCGGGATCGACCCCGAGGGCCCGGGCCACGCCCACCACGGAGAACAGCACTTCGCCGATCCCGTCGGCCAGGGCCCGGGCACCGCCCTCGCCGTCGGCCACGCCATCCGCACCCCCGAGTGCTCCGAGACGGGCCACCTCGTCGGCCAACCGCTCGGCCTCGTCGGCCAGGTCCGGCAGCACCATGCCGATGGCCGCCGCCTTGCGCTGCAGCTTCGCCGCCAGCGCCAGTGCCGGGAGCGCCGCCGGGATCCCCTCGGTGACGCTGGACCGGCCCTTCTCGACCTTCTTGATGGCTTCCCAGTTGGCCGCCACGTCCTCCGCCGTCTCGGCATCGACGTCACCGAACACGTGGGGGTGACGCGCCACCAGCTTGTCGTGCACCCCCCGGGCAACGTCGGCCAAGGTGAAGCGACCGTCCTCGGCGGCCAGGGTGGCGTGGAAGTACACCTGGAACAACAGGTCGCCGAGTTCCTCCTCGAGATGGGCGGTGGCCGCGGTCTCCGTGTCGCCCCCCTGCCCAACCGGACCGGCCGCGGCGTCGGTGTCGGTGTCGGCGTCGACCGCCGCCAACTCGTCGATGGCCTCGAGCACCTCGTAGGACTCCTCCAACAGGTGGCGGCCGAGTGAGGTGTGGGTCTGACGCTGGTCCCAGGGACACCGCTGCCGGAGGGTGTGCACCAGCTCGTCGAGGGCCACCAGTTCGGCGGCGACCGGAGCGGCCAGTTTCGGGATCCACAGCGACGTGAGGTGGTCGGGCGCGAAGGAGCGGTCCAGCTCCTCCCAGGCCACCTCGCCGATCCACTCGTCGGCGAGACCGAGGTGATGGAGGACGGTGACCGGTTCCGAGGGCGCCTCATCGACGGCGAGCTTCACCTCGGACAGCACCTGGCGGCTCCAGCACTGCGCCACCAGCAGGGGACCCCGCTCCCCCGCCGCCTCGAGCGCGAACTGCTCGGCGTCGACGAGCCGCACCCCGGCAACCACCGGGTCGACGCCCAGCCGGGCGAACGCGAT
>Ga0302202_10003446_pt1 | contig 17362 bp, 10 predicted proteins | sample II_Bog_N3_3_FD_194579 | JGI IMG/M metagenome (GOLD analysis project Ga0302202, IMG submission 194579) | Peat permafrost microbial communities from Stordalen Mire near Abisko, Sweden - II_Bog_N3_3 | ecosystem: Environmental > Terrestrial > Soil > Wetlands > Peat | place: Sweden: Abisko...
AGGGCCCAGAAGATGGGAGCGCCGATATAGAGCGACTGGCCCTTGCCGAACTTGTTGAGGGCGACGGCGGTACCTGCGGTTTTGGGTCCCGGAGGCGGAGGGCCCCAGCCGACCCAGAGGTCGTGCGCGGGGTCTTCTGCAAGCAGGGGCAAGCGGTAGTGCATTACTTCTTCGGCGGTAGTCTTTTTGAGCGACAGGAAGGGGCCCGGCAAGCCGACCGAGCTGCGCGCCAGAGACGCGGCGAGAGGATGGCCGGAGGACTCAAGGAACGTGGAGATGGAGTTACCCTCCTTCTGCTTGCCCTTGTCGTCGTAGGCATAGTTTGTTACTTCGGAAACATAGTCGACGCCGAAGACATCGGCGAGGGCGAAGTTAGCGCGCTGTTGATTGTGTTCGTCCATAAGTCCGGAGCGATAACTGGAGATAAGTGTGCCGCCGTCACTTACCCAGCGGCGGATTACTTGAGCCTGGGCATCGGAGAGGGTGGAGACCTCGGGCAGGACGAGGACTTCGTATTGGCTGAGTATCTCGGGCTTGAGATTGAAGTCGGGCAGGCTTTCGACGGGGCGGCCGGCATAGGTCATGGTCTCAAGCGCGCCGAGGGTCGAGTGCCTGAAATCATATGGCTTCTTGTCGGCTTCAAACTCTCTGCGGGTGAGGTCGCTGTAGAGCATGGCGGTGCTGAGGACAGGCTTGAGCTCGGGGCCGAGCAGGCAATCGACATTGCGCACATCGGCCCAGGTATCTTTGGCGACGGCGAACCAGCGGTTGGAGAAGCCTTGACCGTCGACTCCGCTGACCACGCCGGCATCGCCCACAAAGAAGCTACGGGCGTTCTGGAGCAGGAGGGCGTTGGCCTGAACGCGACCGAGGTCACCGGGATACTCGTCGGAGTAGCCGTAGTCAGTAAAGATGCCGGCCTGATAGTTGGGTCGGCCCCAGCCGCGCATGAGGATGGAGCCGAGCGCGATGCCTGTGGGGCACTCGAGCGGCTCGGCGTAGATATAACTGACGCGCTGCATGATCTCGTCGGGGAAGATCTCCGGGCCGCCGTTGAGGGAGACAAGCAGATTGGGGCGGTGCTTGCGGGCGACGGCGATGATCTCATCGAGCATGTCGATCATGGTGCGGCGCTGCTGCCAGTGGAAACGCTTGTCCCGGCCTTCGCGGGTCTTGAAGCCGTCGCGGTACGGATCGCCGGGAAACTCGGTGTTCCAGGCTTTCTCAGTATGCGGGCAGAAGCAGAAGGGACTTATACCGCTCTGGTAGTACATGTAGAACTGGATGCCGAAGATATCGAGGAATAGCTCGTCTGCCTCATAGCGGGAGAAGACTTCGTCCATCATGGCCAGGACATATTGGCGATAGGGCGAGTCCATGCACATGATGTGCCACTTGCCGTAGAAGCGCTGCGGCACGCCCTCCTCGTTTTGCCAGGTCCACTCCGGATGATGGACGGCGCACTGATTGTTGAACTGGAGGCTGTAGTAGGTCATGACGGAGATGCCGGCCTTGCGGGCCAGGGCACACTCGGTACCGAGCAGGTCGAATTTCAGATTGGGATGGCGAAGCGCGGTATCGCTGGGATAGAAGGCGTAACCCCAGTGGTCCTGGATGTAGAACATGAGGCTCTCTGCGCCGGCGTCGCGCGAGGCAGCGATTGCACCATCCAGGTTGATGTCGAAGGTCTGCATGGCGGGGGTGTGAAACTCCCACTCCATGGCGCGATAGGTGCGGCCGGGCGAGACAAGGCCGGATTGCTCATGGGCGCGGCGCAGGCGGTCGAGGTCGGGGAATGGTTTCTGTTGCGCGAAGGCCGGTGCTGCGCCGGAAAGTGCGAGGCTGCCCGCGCCTGCGCCTGCGAGCTTGAGGAATGTGCGCCTGTCTGTTGCGGAGGGATTTGCTGTGTCGCCCATGGCCGATTTCCTTTCGCGATTCCGCGTGCCCGGCGACGCGAAGCAAGCGGTGGAAGGCTTGCGGGGCGGCGCGGGCTTGATGCGGGCCTAACGGGCCATGTAGCCGCCGTCGATGACCCAGTTTGCTCCGGTGACGGTGCGCGCGGCGGAGCTGAAGAGAAACGAGACCAGCTCGCCGATCTCCTCAACCGTGATGAAGCGCTTGATGGGAGTGCCGGCGAAGTGGGTCTCGGGATCGATCTGGCCCGAGTCAATGAGCTTGCCGGTGACATAGGTGTGAACGCTGCCGGGTGAGACGGCGACGAAGCGCATGCGTGGCGCGAGCTCGACGGCCAGCGCACGATTCATGGAGACGAGCGCGCCCTTGGTTCCGGCGTAGGCGGTGAGGTTTGGATTGCCGGCGAGGGCGTTGACGGAAGCGATGTTGACGACGCAGGGATCATCGTCGGCCGGTTGTAACTGCGCGGCGAAGTGACAGGCGAGGAAGTAAGGCGCGCGCTGATTGATGGCGACGACGCGGTCGAATTCCTCGACGGTGGTTTCGAGCGCAGGTTTGTGAAAGCTCCACGCGCCGCAGTTGACGAGGCCGTTGAGCGAGCCGAGGGCGCGCACGCTTTCACCGATGAGCCAGCGGCCGGCGTCGGCATCGGCGAGGTCTTTGACGAGGGCAAGGGCGCGGCCGGCGAACTCCGGCTCCTGAGCGCGCTCGCGGACTCGCTCGTCCACGTCGGCGAGGACGAGTTGCGCGCCGGCGGCGGCGAGGATGCGGGCGATGCCGAGGCCGAGGCCGTTGGCTGCGCCGGTGACGAGGATGCGGCGGTGAGAGTGATTGAAGCTCATGGGTTCATCCGGGTTGGTGCGTTTGGACTAAGGACGCATTCGTTGGCTGCGGGCTGGTGGGGTGGCTCTGAGGTTTGTCGAAGAACAACCGCAGATCCTTCAGTTCGTTCAGCGACTGTCTGGTCGGCGGGATTCGTGGTTTCCCACCCATCGAGCAAAAAGCGCTCGATGGATGGGGCACGGGGCGGTTGTGGCGAAGATACGAGGAAGACAGCGTTCGACTTTGGGCAACGGTCTCATGAGACAGGACACCAGGATGCGGTTACCTGCACATGATATCTTCCCACTCGTCGGAGAACATGTTGAGCTTGGCGTCGGGGTCTTCGGGGTGGGCGCGGATGAGCTCTTCGTCGACCTCAACGCCCCAGCCTGGCTTGGTGGGGATGTTGTAGTAGCCCTGCTCCACGCGCGGGGTTCCGGGGGTGAGATCGCAGCGCCACGGGACATCGTAGTCCTCGAAGGTTTCGAGGATGTCGAAGTTGGGAATGTTGGCGCAGAGGTGCATGGCGACTACGGTGCCGAGGGGTCCGCGGCAGTTGTGCGGAGCGACGCTGACATAGAAGGTTTCTGCCATGGCTGCGATCTTCTTCGACTCAAGAAAGCCGCCGCTATAGATGATGTCGGGCTGGATGAGATGGACACCCTTGCGCATGAGCAGGTCGAGGAATCCGAAGCGGCTGTAGGTGTGCTCGCCGGTGGCGACGCGGAGCGGAGAGGCGGCAACGACCTGGGCCATGGACTCGTGATTGTGGGCGGGGATGGGCTCCTCGCACCAGCGGGGGCGATAGGGGACCATGGCGCGAATGGCTTCAAGCGCCATGATGGGGCTGAAGCGGCCGTGGAACTCGAGCATGAGGTCGATGTCTTCTCCGACGGCGGTGCGGACGGTGTCAACGATGCGGACGGCGTTGCGGAGCTCCTTGCCGGTGAGCTCGCGTCCGCCGGGACCGAAGGGATCGAACTTCATGGCCTTGTAGCCGCGGGAGACGACCTGGCGGGCGCGATCGGCGAGCTTGCCGAGGTCGCCCTGGAAGGCATACCAGCCGTTGGCGTAGACCTGGACTTTCTTCCGCACCGCGCCGCCGACGAGGTTGTAGACGGGCTGGCCGACGGCTTTGCCGACGAGGTCCCACATGGCTGTCTCAATGCCGGCCATGGCGGCGTACATGATGGGTCCGGTGTTGTGCTCGACCTGGTAGAGCTTGAACCAGAGATCCTCAATATTGAAGGGGTTCATGCCGATGACGTAGCGGCGGCCGAAGTCGAGGATGAGCTCGCGGACGGCGGCTTCCTTCCACTCGAGGGTGCCGTCGCCCCAGCCGACGAGGCCCTCATCGGTGGTGAGCTTGACGAAGACAAAGTTCCGCCAGGTGGCGCCGGTGAGAAAGACTTCTACATTCGTGATTTTCATTCGATCTTTGCTCCATGCGATTCGATGAGCGGTTTGCGGCCCGGCTGAAGCCGTGCCCTTGTTACAAAGCGCGTCTGAAGAGACTTTTTCGCAAGCTGTGAGACCCAGAGCCTTCAAGAGCCGGGCACCGAGGGCTATCTCCTGCGACTGTTAGAGCTGGCCGAGGCCGGCGAGGATCTGGCGGAGCTCTTCGCTGACGGAGGCGTCGACGGGGCTGAGCGGGGCGCGGGGCAGGCCGATGGGGATGCCGCGCAGGGTGGCGCTCTCACGGCAGACGGAGAGCCAGTGGGGGCTGGCCTCGGCGGTGCCCATGGCGCGGTATTCGACGCGGATGATGGGCAGCAGGCGGAGCCAGAGGGCGCGGGCTTCATCGAGATTCTTGTCGACGCTGAGCAACTGGCAGAGCTTGACGGCGAGGGCGGGGGCGATCATGGGCATGCCGCCGATCCAGCCGTCGGCGCCGAGGGCGAGGGCGGAGAAGGCGGTGATGTCGATGCCGGCGAAGATGGCAAAGTCGGGGCCGCAGAGCAGGCGCGTGTCCTGGATGCGGGAGATTTCAAGATGCGACCACTTGACCGAGTTAACGACGCCCTCGGCGGCGAGCATCTGGATTTCTTCCGGGGTGATTTCGACGCCTGTGAGCACGGGCACGTTGTAGACCATGATGGGCAGGCCGACCTTGTCGTGGACGCGGCGGAGGTGATTGAGCACGTCCTGCTTGGGCGGACGGAGGAGATAGGGGGCCATGAGCATGAGGCCGTCGCAGCCGATGGAGCGGGCATGGAGGCTGAGCTCGATGGTGGTGGCGGTGGAGTAGTCGCTGGTGCCGGCGTAGATGGGGACGGCGCCGTTGGTCTCCTCAACGATGGCTTCGAGGGCCTGCATGCGCTCAGCGGTGCTGAGGGCTACCGGCTCACCGGCGCTGCCGAGGGGGGTAAGGCCGTGGACGCCGTTATCGAGCAGGAAACGCACAAAGGCGCGGGTGCCCGCGACGCTGAGAGAGGCATCGCTGTTGAAGGCGGTGACGGTGGGAGCGAAGACTCCGGCGAGTTTGGTTTTCTTTGCAGCATTCGTGCTCATGGGTTCCTCTGTGTTGCAGTTAATTTCTCTTGCGTTAGTCAATGACGGTCCATCCTGCGGATGGAGAAGCTAGGGAAGGGCGAAGGCGACGTAGACGGCGCCGGGCGGGGATTTGGGATCTCTTGCTCCGCAGGTGGCGATGACGATGTATTGCTTGCCATCGACCATGTAGGTGGCTGGGGTGGCGACGCCGGAGAAGGGCAGCTTGCCCTCCCACAACAGCTCTCCGGTGCGGCTGTTGAAGGCGCGTATCTTGCGGTCAAAGTCGGTGGCGGCGATGACTACGAGGCCGCCGGCGGTTACGATGGGGCCGCCGTAATTTTCAGTGCCGGTATCTTTGATACCTTTGGCGGCCAGCTCGGGATACTCGCCGAAGGGCAACTTCCAGAGATACTTTCCGGTGTTGAGATCGATGGCGCTAAGAGTGCCCCAGGGCGGAGCGACGGCGGGATAGCCCTCGTTGTCGTCGAAGCGGGTGTAGCCGGTGATGCTGTAGGGCATCTCGGGCTGGGCGTCTTGAGCGGCCGCGGTTTGCGGATTGACGCGAAGAAAGTGGAGCAGGTTGTCGAGCTGCTGGTCTTTGAGCGACGGAAAGGCCGGCATTTTGCCGCGGCCGTTATGAATGATGGCGGCGACCTGGTCGGCGTTGAGGCGGAGGCCGACGCCGACGAGCGCCGGGAAAGCCGGGGGTTGGCCTTCGCGCTGATCGCCGTGACAGGCGGAGCATTTGTCGGCGTAGACATTGGAGCCGGCGGTAAAGGCGGGATCGTTGGCCGGGGCTTCGTCTTCATCGTCGAGAGCGGGCGCGGGCTTGGCCGGGGCGCCGGTGACGGCTACATCGCTGGCTGCGGCCTGGCCTGCGTCCTTGCCGGAGCGCAGGTATTCGAGCAGGGCGTCGAGCGTGGCGCCCTGGATGCCGGGGAAGGAAGACATTCTGCCGCGGCCCTGGTGGATGATGTCGGCGATCTCCGCGGCGGTGTGGTGGGAATAGACATCCGCAATGGAAGGGTAAGCGGGCGGCGCGCCGGCGCGGTCGACGCCGTGGCAGACGGCGCACTGGGTCTGGTAGGTCTTGAGGCCGAGGCCGGCGTTGGGATCGTTTTTGACGAGGGTGGTGGTGAAGGCCACCTGGTTGGCGTTGATGTAGATGACGCCGGTATTGGGATCGACGGCGGAGCCGCCCCACTCCGCGCCGCCGCCGACGCCGGGAAAGATGAGCGTGGGCTTGTTGAGGACGCCGGGGGTGAACTGCTGGCCGCCGGCGAAGGTGCGGAACTGCCGGAGGGCGGCGGCGTGCGCCTCGGGGGTGCGATTGGTGAGGGTGGCCTCGGTGACTTCCTGGCGGGTGAAGGGCGCGGGGAGGACGGGAATGGGCTGGGTGGGCGAGGTGTGCTCGCCGGGGACGGTGCTCTGCGGGACCTTGCGCTCCTCGACGGGAAAGAGGGGCTTGCCGGTTGTGCGGTCGAAGAGGAACATCCAGCCCTGCTTGGTTGTCTGGGCTACGGCGTCGACGCTTTTGCCGTCGCGCTTGACGGTGACGAGGGTGGGCGGCGAGGGGAAGTCGCGATCCCAGATGTCGTGATGGACGCCCTGGTAGTACCAGAGGAGTTTGCCGGTAGCGGCGTCGAGGGCGAGCATGGAGTCGGCGAAGAGGTCGTCGCCGGCGCGGTCGCCGCCGAAGAAGTCGTAGACGGCCGAGCCGGTGGGAGCGTAGACGATGCCGCGCTTTTCATCGACGGCCATGCCGGACCAGTTGTTGGCCGCGCCGGCGGTCTTCCAGGCGTCTTTGGGCCAGGTGTCGGAACCGGTGTCGCCGGGGTGGGGGATGGTTTGGAAGCGCCAGCGCAAGGCGCCGGTGTGGACGTCAAAGGCGCGGATGTCGCCGGGAGGCGCAGGCGGGGCCTCGGGATCGCGTCCGCCGACGATGATGACGTCTTTATAAATGGCGCCGGGGCTGGTGAGGCCGATGGACTGAAGGCGGTAGTCGCCGCGGAGGCCTTTGCGGAGGTCGATGAAGCCGCCCTCGCCGAAGGTCTGGATGGGTTTGCCGGTGGCCGGGTCAAGGCAGTAGAGCAGGTTGCGCATGCCGGCGAAGAGGCGGCTTTCCTTGCCGTCGGTCCAGTAGGAGACGCCGCGGCTGGCGTCGGGCTCGCGGGCGCCGGAGTCGAAGGTCCAGAGGAGCTTGCCGGTGACGGCGTCAAGGGCGACGACCTTGAGCGAGGGCGTATAGGTATACAGCACATGGCCCACGATGACCGGGGTGGTTTCCATGCTGCCCACCTCACCGGTGTCGTAGGTCCATGCGACTTTCAGGTTTTTGACGTTTTCGCGGTTGATCTGGGCGAGGCTGGAATAGTGGTCCTGCGCGGAGTGGCCACCGTAGGCGGCCCAATCCTGATTCTGGGTCTGGCCGGGCTGCTGGCCTTGCGGCGCGGCTGCAGCGCGCACCACGCCGAGGGGAGCCGAGCACCATCCCAGGCTCAGAGCCGCCAATGCCACGGTCGTCCCCCTTCCCGCCCATCGGCTTCCGGTGAAAGCGCCGAGTTTCGAACGATTCATGAATGATTCCTGATATGGGGGTAAGGGACGACAAGGCCTGCTTGCCGAACTCTTCTGGTTGGTCGCAGGCCTTGGGATGATCATGAAGCAAGCAGAACGGGGAACGGCCTAAGCGCTTGGGCGCTCAGCATGTATACTCTACACCAAGGCGGGTCCTGATTTCCAATTTGCGCTTCTTTCCTGCTTGCAAAAGCGTAGAATCTTCCAGGATTTCTGCATCACTGACGCAAACGTTTTCCCAGGGAGCGGCGCCGTCGCCCCATTGAGGTCAATACCAGGGCTTTATCCATCCTTTTGCACGGAAAGAAGACCAAGGCGCCTTGTCCATGTCTCTCACCCCGCTTGATCTTGTTATCTGTTGTATCGCCGTCGTCGCCAGCATCGCCACCGGACTGATTATTGCCATCCGCAAGGGCGTGAGCGAATCGAGTTCCCAGTTTTTTCTAGCCGGGCGGAAGCTGGGCTGGCCGCTGGTGGGCGCGTCGCTGTTTGCGACCAACATTGGGGCCGAGCACCTGGTGGGGCTGTCGGGCGACTCGTACCGCTACGGGCTTTCGGCCGGCGCGGTGGAGCTCACGACCGCGATCTGCCTGGGCGTGGCCTGCGCTCTCTTGTTTCCCTATTACATCAAGGCGCGGGTTTACACCATTCCCGAGTTCCTGGAGCTGCGCTACAACCGGACGGCGCGGGTGTTTTTTTCCGGGCTGATGCTGGTGATCTGCATCATGACCAAGCTGGCGTTTCACCTGTATGCGGGGGCGCTGGTGCTGCACAGCCTGCTGGGTTGGGGCGTGATGCCGATGGTGCTGCTGATGGGCGCGGGCGTGGCGGTGATCACCATTATTGGCGGGTTCACGGCGGTTGCGTATACAGACTCGATCCAGACGGCGATCATGATTCTGGGATGCAGCCTGATGCTGATTGTGGGCCTGACAAAGGTGGGTGGCTGGCATGCGCTGATGACGAAGATGCCGATGGCGATGCACGTGGCCAAGGGCTACACCGATCCGAACTATCCGTTCATCGGCATCATTCTGGCCTCGCTTTACGGCGGCGTCTTCTACTGGGGCATGGACCAGGTGAACGTGCAGCGGGTGCTGGGCGCAAAAAACCTGCGCGAGGCGCGGTGGGGCGCCATGTTTGCCACGCTGCTGAAGCTGAGCCCGATCTTCATTTTTGCGCTGCCGGGCGTGATTGCGGCGGCGCTCTATCCGGGACGCGATCCGAAGACAACGTTCATCACGCTGCTGAGCGAGCTGCTTCCGGTGGGGGTGCGCGGGCTGGTGCTGGCGGCGCTGATCTGCGCGCTGATCGGCTCGTCGCTGTCGGTGATGAACTCGATCTCAACGCTGATTGTGCGGGACTTTCTGCTGCACTTCAGCAAGAAGGCTTCAGAGAGGCTGCAGGTGACGATGGGACGGCTGGCGATTGTGGTGGCGATGCCGCTGGCGGTGGCTGCGGCGTACCTGATCTACACGACGCCGGACGGACTGTACAAATATTTGCAGGCGGTGTCGATCTACCTGGTGATGCCGGTGACGCCGGCGATCTTCTTCGGCATCATGAGCAAGCGGATGACGTTCCAGGGCGCGGTGGCGTCGGCGCTGGCGGGGACGGCGCTGGCTTCGATTTTTGTGGCCGATCAACTGCTGGGCGCGCGGGGGATCACGTTGTTTCCGTGGTTGCACCTTAGCCTGACGCAGAACTACAGCTACCGCGGGCTGTGGGGCACGATGGTCACGGTTGCGGTGCTGTTTGCGGTTTCGTACATGACCAAGGCCCCGGCGGTGGAACAGACCCGGGGGCTGACGGTGGACTGGCAGGCGCGCAGCACTCCGTTTGAAGGGCTGTCGGACTGGCGGCTGCACTGGGCGGCGCTGGGCGTGGCCACCATCGCCATCTACGCGTGGCTGTGGTAGCGTTGCCCGGGGCGAGGTTTGCCCCGATGGAACGAAGCGTGACGTCCGGCGCGTACGACTTGATTCACATCACGCCAAATTTTTCATTGAGGTGCATTCATGAAAAGACGCAATCTGCTGCAAGGGCTGGCGGCCATGGTTCCCGCGACAGCCGTGCTGGGCAGCTTTACGGCCATGGCCGAGCCGCTCAAGAAGAAAGTCAAGATCACCGATCTGAAGGCCGTTGTCATGGGGCGGCCGGGCGGCAACACGATTGTGCGGATCGATACGGATGCCGGCGTGAGCGGGTACGGCGAGGCCTACTGGGGCTTCGGCATCAAGGATGTGATGCTGGGCTATCTGCGCGATTGCATTGTGGGCGCGGACCCGTTCGATATTGAGCCGCTCTATAACAAGATGATCATCCGCACGGGCGGCGCGGGCGCGATTGCCGGGGTGACGGTGACGGCGATCAGCGGCGTGGAGATTGCGCTGTGGGACCTGGCGGGGCGGTTGCTGGGCCAGCCGGTGTGCAAGCTGCTGGGCGGGCAATATCGCACCGGCGTGCGCATTTACAACACCAACAGCCCGGAGAACTTTCTTGACCCGGCGAACTGCCGCGAGTGGGCGGCGATCGTGAAGGAGCATCCGTTCGGCATTACCGCGGTGAAGACGGACATTCTGCGCAGGGGCTATCCGAAGGAAAATCTCTACGACACGACCTTTGACAATGCGCGCGGCTACAACCGGCAACTGACGAACGAGGACCTGGACCTGAACGCGCGGGGATTCCAGAACGTGCGCGACGCGCTGGGACCGGACTTCGGCATTGCCGTACACACGCACTGGGAGCTGGACTGGAACGATGCGCTCAACCTGGCGCGGGCGGTTGCGCCGATGCGGCCGATGTGGCTGGAGGACGCGCTGGCGCCGGACTACTGCGACTCGTGGGTAAAGCTGACGGAGGAGTCGCCGATTCCGATTTTGACGGGCGAGAATCTCTACACGGTGCGCGGGTTCATGCCGTTCATTGTTCACCAGGGCTGCCACATTGCGCAGATCGATATTCCCAAGGCGGGCGGACTGCTGCAGGCCAAGAAGATTGCCGACCTGGCGGAGGTGTTCGACATGCCGGTCACCTCGCACAATGCGTCGGGGCCTCTGGGCGCGGTTGCATCGGCTCATGCGGCGGCGGCGATGCGGGACTTCAAGGGGCACGAGTTTTCCGTGGGGCGGTTGAATGGCAAGTCGGCCGAGTTGCCCTGGGGCCACATGGTGGGCGACCCGGTGAAGGGCTGGGAAGAGATTGTGATCCACGACGGACCGCTGGTGAAGGACGGGCGCATTCTGATTCCCGACAAGCCGGGCCTGGGGGTGGAGCCGAACCTGGAATACCTGCGCGGGCACCTGGCTCCGGGCGAGACGTGGTGGGATTGATCGGATGGGACTGATGGATCGGAGCGCTATGGATTGCAGGGAGATTGAACGAACAGCACCGACCGGAGAAGCGGCAGGGACCATCCACGCAGTTGCGCCGCGCTTCATGCTCGCGCTTGCTTTGATGGCGCTGGCATGGAGCGCGGGCGCGCAGGACCTGCACTACGGCTCGGGGTTTCTGTCGGTGACGATGGCTGCGGACCAGCCGAACTTCACGATGCTTTCCGTCGACTCGCTGGGCAAGGGCAAGCTGAGCGTGAATGCGATGCTGCCTCTGACCGGCACCGCGCACTACACGGCTACGCGGAACGGGGATGCGATTGAATATCGCGTGCCGGGCGCAGAGGGCGCGCCGGCGTGGAGCTTCACCTTCAATGAGCGCGGCATGGTGATCCGCTCGTCGTATTCGGCGACGAACCGGCCGGAGCCGCTGGTGCTGAGCTTTGACCCGATCGTGACGCATGCGACGCTGCTGGGGCTGCTGAACGACCAGGGGCAGATGCGGCTACCGGCGCTGTTGCACTTTCCCGATCATGGCACCTTGCGCATCACCACGACCACAGAGCGGCAGGCGCTGGGCTATGATGCCACGCGCGACGGCGACAACTTTGTGCGCGTGAGCTTTCCGGCGGCCAGCAAGCAGCAGCATGAACTCGAGTACCGGTTGGATGTGACGGCGATCTATCCGCACGATCCGAAAACCGACAACGATCCGCGCTATGACGGCTATCGGCGCGACTTTCTGAACATTCTGCAAATCAGCCCACGGCGCAGGGTGCTGGCGAACAACGCGGCGAGCGATGCGGTGGCGTTCACGCTGTTTGAGTACTCGATGATGGCGGCGCGCATGCCTGCGCTGGCGGATGGGCTGAGCGCGAACGACATTGTGCGGCAATCGCTGGACCGCTATATCGGCGGCATGAAGGGCTACGGGATCAAGTTCTACGACGACGACAGGACGCTGGTGGACGAGACGCTGGACACGTACCCGTCGCTGGTGATGGCGACGGCCGACTACGTGGGCGCGAGCCACGACAAGGAGTGGCTGAAGCGGAACTACTCCGTGGTGAAGACGTGGGCAGACAAGATGATTGAGTTTGACCACGACGGCGATGGGCTGATGGAGTACCCGGAGAGCGGCAACGCAGGCACGTGGACAAAGAACTGGGCTGTCGAAAGCTGGACAGAGGATTGGAAGAGTCAGCAGGGGGCCGGGCAGCACCCATCGAACTGGTGGGACACGGTCGGATTCGGGCACAAGGACGCCTATTCGAATGCGTTGGCGTACAAGGCGTTCAACGACATGGCCGAGTTGGCGCGCGAGGCCGGACACGCGGAAGACGCGCGCTTGTACACGCATCGCGCGGAGATGCTGAAGGCGGTCTACTACAAGACGTTTTATAATCCCGCGACCGGCGTGCTGGCCGGGTGGAAGAGCGCCGACGGGAAGCTGCACGACTACTACTTTCTTTTTGTGAGTGGCGTAGCGGTGACGTATGGCGTAGTTACTCCCGAGCAAGGCAACCGGATATGGGACAAGCTGCTCGCGAAGATGAAGGACGTGGGCTACGACCACTTTGAGTACGGGTTGCCGGGGAACCTGATTCCGATACGGCGCGAGGACTACACGGTGCGTTCGCAGGGCTCCGGCGGCTCCGACAAAGACGATGGATCAGGTGGGTTCCAGTATTACGAAAACGGTGGGGCGACGGCCTGCTACGCGTACTTCACGATCCAGGCGCTGCGCGACCTGGGGCGCAACAAAGAGGCGGACGCGATTCTGTATCCCATGCTGAAGTCGTTTGAGGCGGGGGGCTTTCAGGGCCGCGGCGCGGACGGCAACAGCTACGACTGGAAGGGTTGGGACGGCAGCCCGCGCGGCTATGAAGGGCTGCTGGTGGATGGTTACCTGACCCTGCTGGCGGCGGCCCCGCCGGCGGGTGGGAAGTGAGTGGGCGGCAGAACGGTAGAAATCGCGTTGAAATTTTGCGAATGCAGCGCGCCAGTCCCGCCGCTTGGGGGTACAATTCGAGCCATATTGGTTCCGGAACTCGTTGAAAGGCGATTGGCGCGGTTCGATTCGGCATTGCATTCCCTCGGGGGCTGAAGCCCGCCGCTGAAAGTGCAGATCCTGGTGTACGAGCTAAAGCCCGTACCTTTCAAAAGACTGGTACGCCCAAGACTTTTTCAACAAGTTCATATGAGGAAAGGCGGGCACGATGCACACGAACCTTGGACGCAGAGAGTTTATTCAGGGCCTGGGCGCCGCGGCGGCGGGGCTGGGGCTGGCGCCGGCAAAACTATGGGCTTCCCCTGCGCCCACAGCGCCGGTTGCGGTGGCGCAGTGCTCGACCTATGGCGCGGAGATTGTGACCACGCTCAACACGATGTTTGACCAGCTGGGCGGGCTGCACAGGCTGGTGAGCGGCAAGACGGTCTCGATGAAGATCAACGTGACCGGCGACGCGACGCTGCGTTACAAAGGCATGTCGCTGGGGCAGACTTACTGGGTGCATCCGCAGGTGGTGGCGGCGACAGTACACCTGCTGGGCAAGGCCGGGGCGCGGCGCATCAACCTGCTGGAGAGCCCGACGGGCACCGCTATCCATTCGATGGCCGAGTTCTTCACCAATGCGGGATGGAATCCGGCGGACTTTACCGGCGCGGCCAGGAACGTGCAGTTGATCAACACGAATTATCCGGGGGCCGACGGCAAATACACGCGCATGTATGTTCCGGGCGGCGGGCTGCTGTTCAAGGCGTACGACGTGAATCCCGCGTATCGCGACTGCGATGTGTTCGTGTCGCTGGCCAAGCTGAAGGAGCATACGACGGCGGGCATTACGGGCGCGATGAAGAACCTGTTCGGGATAACGCCGACGACGATTTACGGCACCAACGCGGGCATTGACGAGCCGAGCGTGCTGGCCGGCGGGGCGCGCGGCATGCTGCATGCGGGCGATCGGCAACCGTCAAAGAGCGCGCTCTCGGAGCTGGACCCGACATCATCGCGCGATCCGGGCCACCGCGTTCCGCGGGTCACCACGGATCTGGTGGCAGCGCGACCGATTCATCTGAGCATTATTGACGGCATTCAAACAGTGGCGGGCGGTGAAGGGCCGTGGGGCATGAAACTGCGCGCGGTGAACTCCGGGGTGTTGATTGCCGGCAAGAACCCTGTTGCGACCGATGCGGTGTGCGCGGCGATGATGGGCTTTGACCCGATGGCCGACCGCGGCATGCCTCCGTTTGAAGGCTGCGACAACATGCTGAGGCTGGCCGAAGACGAGGGTCTGGGCACACGCGATCTGCGCCGGATAGAGGTCATCGGCGTTCCGCTGAGCAAGGCGCGGATCGAGTTCCGCAAAGTCTAGGAACTTGTTGAAAAAGCGATTGGGACAGCTCGAATTGGCTTTCGGTTCCCTCGGGGGCTAAAGCCCGCTGCTGAAAAGGCAGAACTTGATGTACGGGCTGAAGCCCGTACCCTTCAGGCTGAAGCCCGTACCCTTCAAAGGCCGGGACACCCAGGACTATTTCAACAAGCTCCTAGAGCAGTTCTCCCATTCATGTGCTCTATTTAGCTCCGTGCAAGGTGGCTTTTTCTTGAGGAAAAAGCCACTTATCATCGTGCTTTCGGTGTACAGCAATTGGAGAACAGCTATAGCGCGGCAATCAGCGCGTGGCAGGTGCGGAAGTTCCGGCGGAGCCAAGCCGCGCCTCCGGATTGACCAACAGCCACGCCAGCGCGCCCACTCCCGCAAGCAGAGCGGCGGTGAGAAACGACGCTTCCCATCCAAAATGCGCGGCGATGAGCGGCGTGAGTGACGCTGTGACGGCGCCGCCGAGCTGGCCGCCGGTGTTGATGGTGCCGGCCACCACGCCGGCGTGTTCTCCGGCGATATCGGCAGCGACCGAAAAAAAGCAGCTCTGCGATAAGTAGAGCGTGCCGGCTCCGCAGGCGAGTACGGCCGCGGCCACCAGCGCATTGGAGGCGCGAGAGCCGACGAGGAGAAGAATCGCCGTGCAGCCGAGCGCAAACGCGGGGAGATAACTACGACCGACGCGGGCCCGATAGCGGCGGCCGAGCCAGTCGCTGGCAGCGCCGCCGATCAGGCAGCCGGCGGTCATGGCGAGAAAAGGGAGCATGGTGTAAACAGCGCTGGTTTTGAGGTTGAGTCCGCGGACCTCGGCCAGGTAGATGTAGAACCAGCTGAAGAATATCCAGGCGACGTAGCCATAGGTGAAGTAGCTGAGGACAAGGGCCAGAACCTCCTTGCTGGAGAAGATGCTTCGCCATGGCGCGCCGGCGGTGCGAGCTGCATTGCTCTGCGGGCCGCGGCCGGCGACGATATGTTGGAGCTCCATTGTGCTCACCATGGGGTGCTGCTCCGGGGTGTCGCGGGCGACGAGGTACCAGACTGCGCCAGCGGCGATGCCGATGAGAGCGCAGAGCCAGAATGAGGCGCGCCAGCCATAGTGCAGGATGACGGCGGCAAGCAAGGGCGGGGTGAGGCCCGAGCCGAGGCCCACGCCGCCGAAGATGATGCCGTTGGCCATGCCGCGCTCATTGACGGGAAACCAGCGCTCGACAAACTGGCTGGCGGCCGGGTAGATGACGGCCTCGCCGGCTCCGAGCGAGAAGCGGACGAGCACGAGGAGCAGCAGCGCACCGCGCACGCCGGAGGGCGCAAGGGCGGTGAGGATGATGAACAGAGCCCACCAGGAGAAGCTGAGGGCCAGCATACGGCGCGGGCCGAAGCGGCGGGCGAGGATTCCGCCCGGAATCTGGCAGGAGGCGTAGCCGACGAGAAACGCGCTGAAGACCCAGCCGAGGTGGGCGTGGTCGACGTTGAAGTCGCGGCCAATCTGCACGCCGGCGATGCCCATGTTGACGCGGTCAAGGAACGCAACGGCGCTGAGCACGAGCAGCCAGAAGACGAGCAGATAGCGGATGGGGAAACCGTGGCCGGGTCTGGTCGCCGGAGGGGCGATTGCCGCGGGTGAATTCATTCGTCGACTCTCCTTGAGGACAGGTTGCGGCGCTGTGTTGAACTACTCTTCGGGGTGGGCCTTGGCGTTGGCCAGCATGGCGTCAAACTCGGCGCGCGGCATCTTGAGCTTCTCCGGGTGCGCGTCGATCCACTTGCCGAAGGCGGTGTACTTGGCTGCGTTCCATCCACCCTCAAACTGCGCGCCGTTGTGGCCCTGGCGGTTGAGCTCGAAGTTGTAGTCGTCGGTGAGGCCGGTGAACTCGGCGGTGCTGATGGCTTGCTCAGCGAGCGCGGCGGGGATGAAGAGCACGCCCTCGGTCTTGGCCAGCACCAGGTCGCCGGGGAGCACGACGGCGCGGCCGATGCGGATGGGCGCGTTGATGGCGGTGAGCTCCATCTCCGCCCAGATGGAGGGGTCATAGCCGCGATAGAAGCCGTTGAAGTTGGGAATCTCGCGGTTCTCCTCCTGGTCGCGAATGCCGCCGTCGAAGATGAAGCCTACGTGGGAGCGGGCGGCGATGCCGTTGCCGAGGTTGGAGCCGATGAGCGTGCCGTCAACGATTTTTCCCATGCCGTCGGCCACGTAGATGTCGCCTGTCTCGAGCTCGGCGATGGGCCACATGTTGGTGCCGGCGACGCGACCCTCCGCTTTACCCTCTGCGGCAATGGCTTTGGCCATGTCGGGCCGGGTGGGCATGTATTGCGCGGTGAGAGCGCGGCCGGCGAAGGGCTTTTCAATATGCAGCGCCTGCCAGCCGGATTCGAACTGGTTGTCGTAGCCGTGCTTGCGGAGGAAGTCCCAGATGTCTTCAATGGAGATGTCGACGGCGCGGGTGAGGAGCGAATCGGGCACCTTGGGGCGGCCGTCAGGGAAGCGATCGCCCTTCCAGTCGGCGGTGTAGAAGAGCATCTGGTCGCGTGTCATCTTGACCTGGGCGCGCAGTGGGACCGCTCCCATGGCGGCGCCGGCCAACAGCAGGGATAGAACGAGCTTTCTCATGTGCTTCTCCGTGATTGAAGTGATGTGCCGCGTGGGAGCGGCGCTGGGCCGCGGGTGGCGGCTGGTAATCGTATTCTTGAGGGGCGGCGTACTGGCTTTGGAACGCGGCTCGCCGGCCCCGCACTTCTGGCCCTACCATCATACCCGCTGGCGGGGAGGGCTTGACTCTGGAGGCGGGCGGAGGGCGGACGAGGGGATGGGCGGGGATTTGCGCGCTTAACTTTACCTTG
>Ga0302202_10003457_pt1 | contig 17307 bp, 9 predicted proteins | sample II_Bog_N3_3_FD_194579 | JGI IMG/M metagenome (GOLD analysis project Ga0302202, IMG submission 194579) | Peat permafrost microbial communities from Stordalen Mire near Abisko, Sweden - II_Bog_N3_3 | ecosystem: Environmental > Terrestrial > Soil > Wetlands > Peat | place: Sweden: Abisko, Stordalen...
GAAGTACCCCATCGACAAGTCGCGCGAAGGCATCACCGGCTGGAGCTACGGCGGTTTCATGACCATGTTCGCCGTCACGCAGACGCACCGCTTCCGCGCCGCCATCGCTGGCGCCGGCATCTCCGACTGGCAGAGCTATTACGGCGAGAACTCCATCGACCAGTGGATGATTCCCTTCTTCGGCAAGAGCGTCTACGACGACCCCGCGGTCTATGCCAAGTCCTCCGCCATTACGTTCATCAAGAACGCCACCACGCCCACGCTGGTCATCGTCGGCGACCGCGACGGCGAGTGCCCCGCGCCGCAGAGCTTTGAGTTCTGGCACGCGCTGCGCGACCTCGGCGTCAAAACCCAGCTCGTCATCTACCCCAATGAGGGCCACGGCTTCCGCAACCCCGAGCACATCCGCGACCGCACCCAGCGCGAGGTGCAGTGGTTCGCCGAAGAAATGCAGGGACAGAAAGGGAAAAGCAGGGAGTAGCAGGGAAAAGCAGAGAACGGAGCAATGAAGATGAGTGCGGCAGTTGAATCATTCAGAGATCTATTCGTTTGGCAGCGCTCCATGGAACTGGCCGTCGTGCTGTATCAACTGACGAAGGAGTTTCCCGCCGACGAGCGCTACGGTCTCACCTCTCAATTGCGCCGTGCCGGCGTCTCCGTCGCCAGCAATATTGCGGAGGGACACAGCCGCCTCTCTACCGGAGAGTACAAACACTTCCTCGGCATGGCCCGTGGCTCCAACTCTGAGATCCAGACGCAGTTGATCCTTGCTGCCACACTGGGATTCGGTGACCCCATCCACATCGCAAAGGCCGAGGGACTCGCGCGCGAAGTGGCCAAGATGCTGGACTCACTCATCCACAAACTCTAGCCTTCACCGCCATACCCTGCTCCTCCCTTCACTTCCCTGCCTTCCCTGCCTCTCCCTGCTCTTCCCTGCCTCTCCCTATTCCCTGTAAACTGAAAACTCGGAGTTTACGCGGTTGGCGGTGAGACCGTTCAGCTTGAGTTCCGGTTGAACGGGGAGGTTCCAGTGCGGTTGTGTTTCAAGAATTCGGCACGCAAGTTTGTCGGTCTAACAGTTCTGCTCTTTTTCTCGATTCCTTTTGGGCTGTCGATCACGGGGTGCCATCACGCCGTTGCGGTCGAGTACTGCAACGCCGGCGACTCCGGCCCGGTCGTCGGCCAGGTCGCCAGCATCACGCTCTCGCCTTCGCTGGCAACCACAGGCATCTCGCTCAACTACGGTGAGATCGGCAGCGGTCTCTCGGCCTCCGGCCTGGACTGCAAGGGCAACGCCGTCTCGCTGTCCAAGATCGTCTATGCGACCAGCAACATGCAGATCGTCGACATCAACCCCAGCACCGGCCAGACCTGCGGCGGCAGTTGGAACCGCAACAGCGGCGGCGGCATCGCCGATTACACCACCTGCACACCGCTGGTCCCATCCGCGGCTTGTCTCGCAGCGCCCACGACCACCAGTTGCTACCTTGCCTACATCACCGCCACCGCTGAAGGCGCGGTCTCGAACGCCATCCCCATCTACGTCCATCCGGTCGTGACCAGCGTGGTCATCGGTGGCGCGACTCCGGGAGCTTCCAACGGCTCTTGCCCCGCAGGCACCACCGATCCCGGAACCGACTGCTGCCCCAACATCACCACCGGCACGCCCATCGTGGCTCCGGTCTATACCAGCGGCTCGTGTGTCTCGCAGGGCTCCGTCGCGCAGTTGGTGGCGCGAGTCTACGCCAACGGCAGCACCACGCCGGCCAACAACATCACCTGCCAGATCGGGCATGTGAGTTTTCAGGCGCAGAACTCCGGCAGCGTCGTTGCCATTGATGAGAACGGTGTGGCCACCGCCAACCAGCCCGGCTCCACGATCATCTCCACGCTGGTCTCCAACTCCTCTTCGGCCATCAGCTCGGGCTACTTCTCCACCTGCCCGCCGGCCTCCATCACGCTGTCGCTTCCCGGCCAGCCTGCCGGCACCAGCAGCATCAACGTCCCCATCAACAACGCGCAGCCCATCACTGCCGTCGTCAAGGACACCAAGGGCGTCACCATCACCGGTGTGCAGTTGGAGTACAACTCCACCACGCCGCAGACCATCCCCGCCGGATCCGGCTCCGTCACACCCAATTATCCCGGCACCGCGACCCTCACCGCGGTTTGCAATCCGGCCATATGCAATCCGGCGCCCTTCAGCCAGATCGGACTCTACGGCAATGGCAAACCCATCACCTCCAATGGCATCACCATCAACGCTGTCGGAACCAGCGGAACGGTCATCTTCGTGGGCAGCACCTCCTCGCAGTACGTCATGCCCATGGACTTCACCACCAATCAGCCCAGTGCCCTGATTAAATTGCCCTACGTCCCCAACTCCATGGTCATCACCCAGGACGGGAACAGCGTCTATCTCGGCAGCAGCTCGGCGCTGATGAGCTTCACCACCCTGAACAACACGCAGGGCGTTCCGAACAACGCGGTCACCGGTACCGTCATCTCGGTCTCACCGGACGGCACGACGCTGGTCATCACCGATCCGGTACGCCAGACCATCTCGCTTTACTCCCCGTCCAGCAGCACGGTGAACAGCTCCTACGGCGGCATCGCCACCAGCGCCGCCTGGTCGCCGGACTCCTCCACCGTCTACATCACCACGCAGACCGGCAACCTGCTGCTGACCCATAACAACTTCACCAACTGGCAGGTCACGCCCACCACGGAGAACTACACTGCTGTCGCTGTCACCGTGCCCAGCATCGGCGCCTACTTCGCCGGCCCCAGCTTTACGGACGGTCGCAGCTACTGCGCTGCCAGCACCGTCAACAATGCCACCACGCCTCCCACCGTCAGCAACGTCTTCGCCCCGCTGGCCGATGAGAACGCCGCCGTCAACGACACCATCTCCGCCACCACGGACGGACTGCACATCCTCGGCGCCACCGCCTCCACCGTTCCGGCCAAGCTGAACGATCTCGACCTCACCCTGCCGCTGCCCACCACCGCGAACCCCAACGTGGCCTGCCCCATCCCTCCGGCCCCGCAGGTCGCCCCCGGCTACTTCCTCAGCACCACCAACACCGCCCCGCTCACCGCCATCACGGCCACCAAGATTACCGGCGTGATCCCGGCCAGCAACTCCAAGCTGGCCTTCGTCACCTACGTTGGCTCCAGCGGCAAACTGCCTCTCTACCTGCCACCGGCCACCGGACTGGGATCGCTCACCTACCTCACCCTGGGCAACGGCGCCACCGCCGCCGCCGCACCGGTCAGCGGCGTCTTCTCCACCGACAACCTTAACTTCTACGTCGGCACAGCCGCCGCCAACGCCAACTCCGTCGACAACGACGTACACATCTTCAGCATCAACGGCACCACCGCCACAGAGACTGGCATCATCGCACCCCAGTTACCCCTCTTCAACGGCAACACCGGCTCGGCTCCCGTCACTTTCATCGTGCAGAAGCCAAGGCACCTGACCAACTAAATTCGCTCCATTCAGCGTCAACAGAACGGCCTTCTTACGGAGGGCCGTTTTCGCGTTCCGGCCAAAATCTTGTCAAGCCCCCTCCACGTCCAGTAACTTCCCAAACCGCTGAAAACAGGACAAATCAAACTTCTCGCAGCATGTCCTACAATTACCGTCCATCCGCCTATAATTAAGTCATAGCCTTGAAACTCAGGCAGACACACTACCCGGCACAAACGCCGGGCCACCTGTCTTTAAGCTCATGGCTCATAGCTCAAAGCTCGCGGCTCAATAAGACCCCCGAGTCCCGCGTTGACTGTTGGCTGTTCCCTGTTTCACTGTAACTTGTTTCTTTTGAATATTTTGCCTCTAAAATCTTTAGAATGAATATTTTGACCCCGGGGTCACCCGCTAAACCTCTGATTCCAGAGATTTTAGAAAAAGAGGGGGAGGGGGGTCCCCGGCGGGCGGTCTTGGCCCGCTGGGGTCTCGGAGGGGGTTCCCCCCGGCTGAGAGTCGTTTTAACTCTTCGCAGCCCGCTTTGGGCTCTTCGCCAGTTTCGCTTCCAGCAACTCGCGTCCCACGGCATCGAGCACACCATTGAGGAACTTCAGTCCCTCGGGAGCGGCAAAGCGCTTGGAGAGTTCCATCGTCTCGTTGATGACCACCGCAACCGGAGTCTGCGGGTAGCCGATCATCTCAGCCACCGCCGCGCGCAGCAGGCTGCGATCGACCACAGGCATGCGCTCGATGCGCCAGTTCTGAGCGTTCTTCTGGATCAGACCATCGACCTCTTCCTTGCGCTCGCTGGCCACGCGATACAGGTCTTCGGCAAACCCGCGAGTCTCCGCATCGACGTCGTCGCGCGACTCCCAGAAAAGGCTCTCCACTTCCGTCGGCTGCTGCTGGCCGAGATCGCCCTGGAAGAGCATCTGCATCGTCAGCTCGCGAGACTTGCGCCGCGTTCCCACTAGAGCTTCGCTCCCGCAAGCTCAGGTTGCGCGAGCTTGCTCTGGATAGAAGCCATCTCGATGGCCGCAATCGCCGCCTCAAAGCCTTTGTTTCCGGCCTTGAGACCGGCGCGATCCAGCGCCTGCTCCAGCGTCTCGCAGGTCAGAACGCCGAACGCATGCGGAACTCCGGTCTCCTGCTGCGACTGCCCGATGCCGCGCGCGACCTCGGTGTAGATCGCCTCGTAGTGAGCGGTCTCGCCGCGCAGCAGCACGCCGAGCGTGATGATCGCCGCGAATCGGCCCGTTTCCGCCAGCGTTCGCGCCGCCGAGGGAATCTCCCACGCTCCGGGAACGCGAACGATCTCGATGTCCTGTTTCGCGGCGCCGCTGCGCGTCAGCGCATCGAGCGCGCCCTGCAGCAGCCGATCTGTGATGACCGCGTTCCAGCGGGCGACAACAATGGCGAACTTCCTGCCCGCCGCGGAGAGATCGCCCTCCACGGCGATCGGACGTCCGTGCAGCGGATTCTCCGACTCCCAGAAGCCGAGCGTGAGATTCGGCGCCAGCTCCACCGTAAACAGCCGCGAGTTCCAGTGCGTTGTCGCGGGCGCGCTGAGCTCGGCCTTCTGCTTCGTGCTCCACGACTGAACGACTGCGTAAACCGCATCGAGCTGCGTCACCTCGACCAGTAGCGCGGGAACTGCGGGCGCGCGGCCGGTGACGAACTCGATATTGCCCAGCGGAGCGAGGAACGCTGCGCCTTGGCCCTGCGCGTCGCTCCAGCCTTTGCCCGGCTCAAAGCCGAGCGCGGCGAACAGCTCGCGTAACTCTCCGAAGCGCTCTTGTGAGGCGATTCCGGCGACGGCGGTGATTCCTTTGACCATAAGGTCATTGTATCGGCTTAGCGCAGACTGCCCTCTTGCAGGTCGTAGACGACGACGCCCAGATCGTTGAGCCTCGCGATGGTGACCTCCATATTGCGGCGCACCGCAGGTTCGGCGCTCGCCGGCGTCTGATGCGCCTCCTCAATGGCCACCACGCGTCCGTACGGCCACGCATCCTGCGGAACCGCGGTAATCGCCTTGCCCAGATCGTCCATGGAGAGGTTCAGCTCCTCGCGCCGTGCTCCAACCGGCCGCAACATGCCACCAACGCCGATCGGCGTGGTATTCGTATCGCCGCGCGTGACATGCAGTTCCACCATGGAAGCCTGAACCGTGACGTACGGATTCTCCCAGCTATCGAACGTGTGGATGGACATATAGCGACTCTTGGAAGGCGGAGGAATCGTCTCCAACTGCTCGCGGTCCATGTCGAGTTCGGCCTGCTGCTCGGCGCGCGCCTCAGGAGTCGGGGCGTTCTGCGGCCGACTGTGGCAACCGCACAAGGCAAGGAGAAGAGTAAGGACAGCAAGAGAGCTTCGGGGATTTGACACAGCACAAGCATATCAAGCACGACGGCGGATGCCGCGGGCCGGGCTCGGGCGCGCTGGAAGAGTCGATGGACAGGATGCAACGTACGAAATGGGATTGTTCGAGGCATAAATACCCGCTTACGCCGCATCGAACTTCAGTGCGTACAATTTGTGCATAGTGAATCTTCGTTCCGGTAGAGAAGCTGCGAAGACCACGAGTGGAATAACGAGGATAAGGAATGTCCCAGCAAGATGATCGAGACACAGGACGCCGTAACGAGAGTCTGGGCTCGTCCTTTGAAGCCCATAGCGGCGATGTAGGAACTGCCTTCGAGCAGCGCAATGCGTCCCGGGAAGATCCGGACCATCCTGTGAAGCGTCGGCGCTGGCTATGGATCGGCCTTGTGGTTCTGGTTCTTGTGGCCATCTTCATCATCTACCGCTTGACCTCAGCCAGCAGCAGCGCGGCCACCAGCAGCGGTCGTGGCCAACAAGGTCCCGCGGCGATTACGACGGGGCAATCGACGACCGGCAATATGAATGTGTATGTCGATGCCTTGGGAACCGTGACTCCCGAGGCCACTGTAACGCTCTACAGCCAGATCACCGGCCGCGTGATGGCGGTTCACTATCGCGAAGGCCAGATCGTCACCAAGGGCGAAGCTCTCGTAGACATCGACCCTCGACCGTATCAGGCCGATCTGACCCAGGCAGAAGGCACACTCCAGCGCGATCAGGCTGTGCTGGCCGAAGCGCGCATCGACCTCGCTCGCTATCAGGCAGCCTTCGCCCGCAATGCCATCGCCAAGCAGCAGCTCGACGATCAGGAACAGGCGGTTCAGCAGGATGAAGGCACCGTAAAGGCCGACCAGGGAACCGTCGCCTACGACCAGGTCCAACTGGCTTATTGCCACATCGTCGCTCCCATCAGCGGCAGAGTTGGACTGCGTCTGGTCGATCCCGGCAATACAGTCTTCTCCGGAAGCAGTTCCACGCTGGTGGTCATTACGCAACTGCAACCGATTACCGTGGTCTTCAACGTGTCCGAAGACGACCTGCCGCAGGTCCAGGCGCAACTGAAGGGCAACCGCAAGCTGGAGGTCGATGCGTTTGACCGCTCGGACGACAAGCAGCTAGCGACCGGAACGCTGACCTCCCTGGACAACGAAGTGGACACCACGACAGGAACCGTGAAGTTCCGCGCGGAGTTCGCGAACAAGGACCTGTCGCTGTTTCCCAACCAGTTCGTGAACGCTCGTCTGCTGGTGCGAACGCTGGAGAATGTAACCCTGGTTCCCAACGCCGCCGTGCAGCTCAACGGAACCTCAGCCTTCGTCTATATCGTCAACCCCAACAATACAGTCGGAGTGCAGGCGATTACGACCCAGACCAGCGACGAGCAATCGACCGCTGTTCAGGGCGTCGATTCCGGAGTAACGCTTGCGACCAGCGGCTTTGACCGCCTGGAAAACGGCGCCAAAGTACAGGTGCATCAACCAGGCGCACAACACAAGGGCTCGTCGGGCCAGGGCAGCTCTGCCGCCGGCGGCGCTTCGCCCGGTAACACCGCTCCATGAATCCTTCACGGCCATTCATCCTTCGTCCGGTTGCCACAGCGCTGCTCATGGCGGCGATGTTTCTGGCCGGCGGAGTCGCGTTCTTCCAGTTGCCGGTCTCCGCGCTGCCGGAGGTGGATTATCCGACCATCCAGGTGCTGACCTTCTATCCCGGAGCCAGCCCCGATGTCGTGGCATCCGCGGTCACAGCGCCGCTCGAGCGTCAGTTCGGCGAGGTTGCCGGACTCAGCCAGATGACCTCGACCAGTTCGGGCGGATCGTCCGTGATCGTGATGCAGTTCCAGCTCAGCCTGGATATTGACGTCGCCGAGCAGGAGGTTCAGGCAGCCATCAACTCGGCGCAGAGCTACCTTCCTGCGAACCTGCCGACTCCGCCGGTCTACAGCAAGTCGAATCCTGCCGACGCGCCGGTGCTGACGCTGGCGCTGACCTCCAATGAGATGGCGCTATCGCAGGTGGAAGACCTCGCGGACACGCGGCTGGCTCCCAAGATCTCGCAGATATCCGGTGTTGGCCTGGTCAGCATCTCCGGCGGCGAAAAGCCCGCCGTCCGCATCCAGGCAAACCCAACCGCGCTGGCCGCCTATGGGATCAACCTGGAGGATCTCCGCAACGCACTCACCGGAACCAGCCTGAACTCGGCCAAGGGGAACTTCGACGGGCCAGCGCAGGATTACACCATCAATGCCAATGACCAGTTGCTGACCAGCAGCGATTACAAGTCGGTGGTCGTGGCCTATCGTAATGGTGCGCCCGTCATGCTGACGGATGTGGCGCGCGTGGTCGACGGCGTGGAAAACTCCAAGCTTGCTGCTTGGATGAACACAACTCCTGCAGTCATTCTCAACATTCAACGCCAGCCCGGCGCCAACACAATCCAGGTAGTGAATAGCATAGAGAACCTGTTGCCGCAACTGGAGATAACACTGCCCAAGGCAGTGCATGTGACGATCGTGACTGACCGCACGACCGCCATTCGCGCGTCGGTGAAGGATGTGGAGTTCGAACTGCTGCTGGTCATCGCGCTGGTCGTGATGGTGATCTTCCTGTTTCTACGCAGCCTTTCAGCGACGATCATTCCAAGCATCGCGGTGCCGCTCTCGCTAGTGGGCACGTTCGGAGTGATGTATCTGGCGGGCTACAGCCTGAACAATCTGACCATGATGGCGCTAACGATATCGACGGGGTTCGTCGTGGATGACGCCATCGTCATGATCGAGAACATCTCCCGCTTCATCGAGGATGGCGATGAGCCGATGGAGGCCGCGCTCAAAGGCGCTGAACAGATCGGCTTTACCATCATGTCGCTGACGGTCTCGCTGATCGCTGTATTGATTCCGCTGCTATTTATGGGCGATGTAGCCGGCAGGCTCTTCCGCCAGTTCGCGGTGACCCTTGCGGTAACAATCATTCTCTCCGCATTCGTCTCGCTGACACTTACGCCGATGATGTCGGCCAGGTTGCTGCATCACATTCCACCGGCAAAGCAGAGCCGCTTCTATCGTTACTCGGAGGATATCTTCGATCGGATTATCGCGTTCTATGGCCGAACGCTGCGCTTTGTTCTGCGCTTCCAAACCATCACGCTGCTGGTCGCAGTAGGAACGCTGGTCCTTACGGTGCTCTTATATATCACGATTCCCAAGGGCTTCTTCCCGACCCAGGACACTGGAATCATTCAGGGCATCTCGCAGGCATCCCCGTCGATCTCGTTCGCGTCGATGACCGAGAAGCAACAAGCGCTGGCGAAGGTCCTGCTTGAGGATCCTGCGGTGGATAGCATCTCGTCCTTCATTGGCGCGGATGGAACGAATACGACACTCAATAGCGGCCGCATCCAGATCAACCTGAAACCGCTTGGCGGCGGCAAAGACGAGCGCGACATCTCAGCGACCGATGTCATCGACAGACTTGGGCCGAAGCTGGAAAAGGTTGAGGGCATCAAGCTCTACATGCAGCCTGTGCAGGACCTGACCGTGGATGACCGTGTGAGCCGGACCGAATACCAGTACACGCTGGAGGACCCGAATCAGAACGAACTGGACAGCACCACCCACAACCTGGTCGCAAAGCTGAAGACTCTGCCGGAGCTCGCTGACGTCGTCACCGATCAGCAGTTGGGCGGAGCTGCAGAGTCGCTGGTGATTGACCGAGCAACGGCGTCTCGCTTTGGAGTAACGCCGTCGACGATCGACAACACACTCTATGACGCCTTCGGTCAGCGGCAGATTAACACGCTCTATACGCAGCTCAATCAGTACCACGTCATCCTGGAAGCAGATCCGCAGTTTCAGGTGAACCCTAATAAGTTGGACGACATCTATATTCAAGCCTCCACAACAGGTACCGTTGCCGCGCAGGCTTCGAACACAGGCGGATCTTCTTCGGGAGCCGGCGCAGGCGGCTCGGCAACAACGAGCAGCTTGTTGACGGCAAGCACCACGCAAGGTGTCTCCTCCGCTTCTGCTTCGACCTCGGCACTATCGTCAGGCAACGGCGCCAGCAGTTCAACTGCATCCAACGTCCACGCTACTTCAGCACTGACCACCTCCCCGACGACTTCGCAGACCTCGGTTCTTTCCAACTCGAGTTCGTCCGGCAGCATCTCCTCCAGCGCCAACACCTCATTGAGCGGAACAACGCGGTCCAGTTCCTCCGGCTCTTCCAATACGAGCAGCAGTTCAGGCGGAGGCGGATCTGGGAGCAGCAGTGCGAACAACACTGGACCGTCCACTCCAGTTCCATTGAGTGCATTGGCTCACTTCCAGGCACAAAGCGAGTCACTCTCCATCAATCATCAAGGGCAATTCCCGGCAGTTACCATCTCCTTCAATCTGTCGTCGGGAACTTCACTCAGCCAGGCGCTGGACGCCATCAACAAGGTCATCGCCAATGCCAAGCTTCCGGCCAGCGTGGTCTCGAATTACCAGGGCACCGCGGCGGCCTTCGAGGGATCGCTCTCGAACGAGGGCCTGCTGATTCTGGCAGCGCTGGTCACGGTGTATATCGTGCTTGGCGTGCTCTATGAAAGCTTCGTGCATCCCATTACGATTCTCTCCACTCTGCCCTCCGCAGGCGTGGGGGCGCTGCTGGCCCTGTGGCTCTTCCATCTGGATTTGGATATCGTCGCCATCATCGGCATCATCCTGCTCATCGGCATCGTGAAGAAGAACGGCATCATGATGGTGGACTTTGCGCTGGAACTGGAGCGGAAAGAAGGGCGAGACGCGACCGAGGCTATCTATGAGGCGTCCCTGCTTCGCTTCCGTCCGATTCTGATGACGACCATGGCTGCTCTGCTGAGCGGCATTCCTCTGGCGTTCGGAACAGGCATTGGCTCTGAGCTGCGCAGGCCGCTTGGCGTAGGCATGGTCGGGGGACTTCTCGTGAGCCAGGTTCTGACGCTCTACACTACGCCGGTTATCTATATCTTCTTTGACAATCTCGGTGCTCGCTTTTCGCATCGCCGGTCAGGCAAGGCCGCATCTGCACAGATGGAGACGGGGGCCGCATGAATCCTTCGCGCATCTTTATCGAACGCCCAGTCGCGACCACGCTGTTGACAGTCGCGGTTGCTATTGCGGGCATCATCGCGTTCGTCGTGCTTCCGGTCTCTCCGCTGCCCCAAGTGGACTTCCCTACGATCAGCGTGGGTGCGGGCCTGCCGGGAGCGAGCCCGGACATTATGGCAGCGTCGGTGGCAACTCCACTGGAACGCCAGTTCGCTCACATCGCAGGAGTCACAGAGATGACTTCCTCGAGCTCCCTCGGAACCACCAGTGTGACACTACAGTTCGACCTGAGCCGCGACATCAACGGTGCGGCTCGCGATGTCGAAGCCGGCATCAATGCCGCCCGATCATATCTGCCCGCCAATCTTCCGGCGAATCCGACCTATCGCAAGGTGAATCCGGCAGACTCGCCGATCATGGTGCTGGGCCTGCAGTCTGACGTCTACGACGTTCCAACCCTCTACGATGAGGCTTCCACTGTCATCGAGCAGCGCGTCTCGCAGATCTCCGGGGTCGGTCAGGTAACGGTCGTAGGAGCGTCGCTTCCGGCTGTGCGCATCGAGTTGAATCCGAACCAACTGGCAAGTTACGGCATCAGCCTGCCCGCGGTAAAGCAGGTGGTCTCCGGGCAGAACTCGAACTCCGCGAAGGGACAGCTGAGCGTCGGAGATACGACCGCGGACATACTCGCGAATGATCAGATATCGAAGGCGGAAGCCTACAAGCCGCTCATCATCGGCTACCACAACGGGGGCGCCGTTCGGCTGCAGGATGTCGCCGACGTCATTGATTCCCAGCAGACGATCCGGCAAGCGGGCTTCCTCAATGGGAAGCCTTCCGTGAACATGCTGATCTTCCGACAGCCTGGCGCGAACATCATCACCACGGTCGATGCAGTTAAGGCTGCCATTCCGTCTCTGCAAGCGACGGTCCCGCGCGGCGAGCACATTATTACCATCCTTGACCGGACGCTCACCATTCGGGCTTCGGTCAACAATATCGAGACGACACTTCTTATCTCCGTGATGCTTGTCATCCTGGTGGTCTTCCTGTTTCTCCGCAATCTTCCAGCGACGCTAGTCCCGGCAGTTGCGGTGCCGGTTTCACTCATCGGGACGTGCGCGGTGATGTATCTCTGCGGATTCTCACTGGATAACCTGTCGCTCATGGCGCTCGCGATTGCCAGTGGATTCGTGGTCGACGATGCGATCGTGGTGATGGAGAACATCTCGCGTCACCTCGAAGAGGGCCTGGAACCTCGACAGGCAGCGCTCAAGGGCGCGCAGGAGATCGGCTTCACCGTCTTCTCCATCAGCATCTCCCTCATTGCGGTCTTTATTCCCCTGCTCCTGATGGGAGGCATCATCGGGCGACTCTTCCGCGAGTTTGCGGTCACGCTGGCGACTGCCATTCTGGTCTCCATGATCATCTCGCTTACCACGACGCCGATGATGTGCTCACGAGTGCTGCGTGCCGAGAAGGACGTGAAGCATGGCCGAATCTATCGCTGGAGCGAGAGGGTCTTCAACAGGATATTGCACGGCTACAGAGACAGTCTGACCTGGGTGCTCGATCATCCTGCGCTGGTGCTGATCGTATTTGTATGTACGCTGGTGTTAAATGTCTTTCTCATCCTGAAGGTTCCGAAGGGATTCTTCCCGCAACAGGACACAGGAGTGATGCAGGGGGGCATGCAGGGTCCGCAGGACACCTCGTTCTACGCCATGCGCGGCGCAGTTCAGCAAGCGGTCCGCATCATCAAGGACAATCCCGGCGTGCAGAATGTGATGGCCTTTACCGGCGGCCAGGGAGCGACCAACGGTGGCTTCGCGTTCATCGCACTGAAGCCGCTCAATCAGCGGAAGGACAGCGCAGCGCAGATCATCGATGAGCTGCGTCCCAAACTGGCGCGCGTACCCGGAGCAGCGACCTTCCTGCAGCCTGTCCAGGACATCCGCATCGGCGGCCGGCAAGCGAATGCGCAGTATCAATACACGCTCCAGGCTGAGACAACCGATCAACTCCAGCAGTATGGACCTGAACTGTTGTCCGCCATCAAGAAGGCTCCGGGCTTTCAGGATGCGAGCACCGACCAGCAGAATAACGGTCTACAGGCATTACTCACCTATGATCGTCCTACCGAGGCTCGGCTCGGGATCACTCCCCAGCTCATCGACAGCACGCTCTACAGCGCGTTTGGCCAGTCCGAAGTGTCGACGATCTACACCGAGCTGAACCAGTATTACGTCGTGATGGAGGTTGCGCCGAAGTACTGGCAATCGCCTGAGGGACTAAAGGACACCTACGTGATCCCGAAGTCCGGCGGTGGAGCGGTCCCGCTGGATTCAATCCTGAAGTATTCTCCTTCCACCGCGCCGCTGGCCGTGAATCACACCGGCCTGTTTCCCTCGGTCACGGTGAACTTCAATCTGGCTCAAGGCGTCTCGCTGAGCCAGGCGACCAAGGAGATTGAGGACATCCAGCAGAAGCTCGGCGTTCCGTCGTCCGTGCATGGTGAGTTCTCCGGAACGCTGGAGGCCTTTCAGCAGTCGCTGGGAAGCGAGCCCTATCTTGTGGCCACCGCGATCCTCGCCGTTTATATCGTGCTCGGAATCCTGTACGAGAGCCTGGTTCATCCGATTACGATCCTCTCCACGCTGCCTCCCGCGAGCCTGGGAGCGATCCTGGCGCTGCTGATTACCAAGACGGACCTGAATGTGATGTCCATCATCGGCATCATTCTGCTCATCGGGATCGTGAAGAAGAATGCCATTATGATGATCGACTTTGCGCTGAACGCCGAACGCACCGAGGGCAAGAACACGCGGGACTCGATCTTCGAGGCCTCGATGCTTCGCTTCCGTCCGATCCTGATGACCACGATGGCAGCGCTGTTCGGCGCGGTCCCGCTGGCGGTGGGATCCGGCATGGGTTCGGAGCTGCGCCGTCCTCTGGGAATCTCCATCATCGGCGGTTTGCTGGTCAGCCAGGCGCTGACGCTCTATACAACGCCTGTGATTTACCTGTTCATGGACAATCTGCGGCTCAAGATACAAGGCGACAAGACGGCGCGGCTGTTCACCGCGACACCCGCGGGAGCGCACTGATGGCGGCGACGAAAGCAGGAGCTATGAGAGCTAGAACCTATCCTTTAACTGCGACATGCAGGAAAGCAGCCAGCCTTCTCTCGGTTGGTCTCGTGCTGCTGGGCGGTTGCCGCGTCGGGCCGAAGTACGTTGCGCCGAACGCGCCCGCGCCTCCGGCGTTCAAGGAGTCTTCGCCGGACGGATATGCTCAGGCTCCGGCGGGAACGTGGCAACCAGCGAATCCGCAGGATGCAGCGCTCAAGGGCAAGTGGTGGGAGATGTTTCACGAGCCCGAGCTGAATGCGCTCGAAGAGCAGCTGGACATCAACAACCAGAACATCGCCGAGTACTTCCAGAACTTCATGGCAGCGCGAGACCTGGTGCGCGAGGCGCGCGCGGGCTACTATCCGACTGTGACGACCGATCCTTCCTTCTCGCGGCAACGGACTCCGTCCACGCTGCGCAACACGGGCGTTGCAACGGGAACCGGAACCACCGGAACCGTGAGCTCGAGCGGCTCGACTTCGACAGTGCTTTCGCTGCCGATTGACGCGTCGTGGGAGCCTGACCTTTGGGGCAAGATCCGCAACACCGTGCGCGAGTACCAGAACGCAGCGCAGGTGAGCGCGGCTGACCTGGAGAATGAGCGGCTGACGGAGCAAGCCGATCTCGCCGAGTATTACTTCCAACTGCGCGGACAAGACGCGCTGCAAGACCTCTACAACAAGACCATCGATGCGGACCGCAAGGCGCTCGACCTGACCAAGGCGCTGTATCAGACAGGCATCGACAACGATGAGGCGGTCGCGCAGGCAGAAGTCACGCTCAAGAATGCCGAAGAGGCTGGAACCGGAATCGCGACCAATCGCGCCATCTATGAACATGCGATCGCGACGCTGATTGGAAAGCCTGCGTCGAGTTTTTCGTTGCCGGTGAAGTCGCTTGCGACACCCGTGCCGGCCATTCCAGTGGGCGTTCCGTCGGAGCTGCTACAGCGGCGGCCGGACATCGCCGCCGCGGAGCGCACCATGTCCGAGGCCAATGCGCTGATCGGTGTGGAGAAGGCCGCTTACTACCCGAACGTCTCGCTCACCGGAGGCGGCGGTTTGGAGTCCTCCAGCATCAGCAGCCTGTTCGGCTTGCCCGCGCTGTTCTGGTCGGTCGGCGCTTCCGCCTCGCAGACCCTCTTCGACGCCGGATTGCGCCGGGCGACGGTCGCTCAGTACACCGCGCAGTACAACGCGGACAACGCGGCCTATCGGCAGACTGTTCTCACCGCGTTCCAGCAGGTGGAGGATTACATCGCCACGCTGCGCGTGACCTCGGCGCAGATCGTCCGGGAGGACGAGGCTGTCAGCTCCGCGCAGCGATACCTGCAGATCGCGAACTCGCGTTACGAGACAGGTCTCGATCCGTATCTGGACGTGATCTCCGCGCAGACCAACCTGCTGAGTGACCAGCAGACGCAGGTCGTGCTGCATGTGAACGAGATGACTGCGGCGGTGGAGCTGGTGCAGGCGCTGGGCGGCGGATGGAATGTCAGCCAGCTTCCGTCGGCGTCCTCGGTGACCTCGGGCGCGGCAGAGAAAAAAGTGTCCAATACGCCCTGACCGCCAGCCGGGGGTGCCCCCCTCCGAGACCCCAGCGGGCCAAGACCGCCCGCCGGGGACCCCCCTCCCCCTGTTTTTCTAAAATCTCTGGAATCATAGGTTTAGCGGGTGACCCGGGGGTCAAAATATTCATTCCAAAGATTTTAGAGGCAAAATATTCAAAAGAAACAAGTTAGCAGCGAAACAGGGAACAGCGGACAGGGAAGCCGGGCTCCGGGTCCTCTTGAGCCGCGAGCTTTGAGCTATGGAGCCGTGAGCTTAAAGACAGATCGACCGGCGGTTGTGCCGAGGGTTGTGTCCTGCCTGAGTTTCAAGGCTATGACTTAATTATAGGCAGATGGACGGTAATTCTAGGACACGCCGTGAGGAGTTTGATCTGCCATGTTTTCAGTCGTTTGGAGGATATCTGGCGGTTTGGGGGGCTTGACAAGAATTTTGGGCCAAACTCGGGACTGGGGGCCGCTAAGTGATAGATGGCAGGGGTTTTGAGGAGATGAGAGGGTGGGGAGGTGAGAGGAAGGGCAAAGGCAACAGCCTTAGCGCAGAGGGCGCGGAGGTTTCGCGGAGGGCGCAGAGCAGTCGGAGAGTCAGGGTGGGTACGTTGACTCATATTAGGACGCTCGTGCGCCGATAGGGCGTAGATGAAGGATCGTCCGCTAGTCCTCGCGCGTTCCAATCTGACCGACGCAGGCACGGGTTCCAGATGGCCCAGGATCATTCGCCACTTCCTTAAGACGGTGTACCCCGTTCCCGGCATCCAACGGTGTAGGCGGGTGCCGTACCGTCCAGCAGAGGATGTCAACGTGCATAGCCCAGGGCCCCGCAGCACCCCGATTTTTCGCCGTTCCAGCTTTAATTCCTCCTCAACCAGCTCACAACCTCTATCGACGCGGTGGATTTATCTCGCGCTGCTGTTGCTGGCGATGGCGTGCGTGCTGACTTCGACCCATGCCTACTCGCAGACGATCTTCCCTGGCACGACGACGGTCGGACAGACTTCGCTGCCGCAGACGGTCACGGTCACCATGACGGGCTCCGGCTCGGCCAGCGCGCCGGCAGTGTTGACGGAGGGAATTGCCGGTCTGGATTTCCAACTGGTATCGGGCGGGACCTGCGCCTCCGGTGTCTCCTATAGCGCCGGACAGCAGTGCACGGTCCTCGTTCAATTCAAGCCGATCTATCCGGGGATTCGCAGCGGCGGCGTGGTCATCACCAGCGGCGGTAGCTTGCTGGGCAGCGCCACTTTGAGCGCGATCGCCACCGGACCGCTCTCCGTGCTGGTGCCCGGAACCATCAACACCATCGCGGGCAATTACTTCTGGGTGTACAGCGGTGACGGAATCCTGGCGACCAACGCCTCCATCTTCCTGCCGCTGGATGCGGTGGAAGACGGCGCGGGCAACATCTATCTCTCCGACTCCAACAATCAGCGGATACGCCGTGTGGATGGAGTCACCGGGCTGATCTCGACGATAGCGGGCAATGGCAGCTCGGGCTACTCGGGCGACGGCGGGCCGGCGACCTCGGCCATGCTGAACGCGCCGAGCGGGCTGGTGCTGGACGGCGCGGGCAATCTGTACTTTTCGGACTCCGGCAACCAGATCGTGCGGCGCATTGACGCGGTGAGCGGTGTGATTACCACCGTGGCAGGCGTGCCGCAGACGGTGGGTTACAGCG
>Ga0302202_10003459_pt1 | contig 17304 bp, 16 predicted proteins | sample II_Bog_N3_3_FD_194579 | JGI IMG/M metagenome (GOLD analysis project Ga0302202, IMG submission 194579) | Peat permafrost microbial communities from Stordalen Mire near Abisko, Sweden - II_Bog_N3_3 | ecosystem: Environmental > Terrestrial > Soil > Wetlands > Peat | place: Sweden: Abisko...
CGGCAGCTGCCACCTGGAAGGGGTGCCCTCCGCCCACCCCCTCACCAGCTTCGACGGCCAACCCGCTGACTGGACCGGAACCCCTCTGGGCCTGACCGGTCCGGTGCCCGAGGTGATCCGGGAAGCGTTCCTGTCCCTGGGTTTCGTGCCCTTCCCGTTGCCGGCGGAACGGAAAGCCCTCTACCACGCCTGTGCCGTCCTGGCCTCGGGCCATGCCGCGACCCTCTGGCTCGGGGCCTCGGCCCTGCTGGCCGGCGCCGGGCTTGCCCTGCCGGGCCGCGGGCTGGGGCCCCTGGTGGAGGCGACCGCGCGCAACATCGAGCGCTGCGGCGCCGCCGGGCGCACCGGGCCGTTCGTGCGCGGGGATGCCGCCACCATCGCCCGGGACGCCGCGGCGCTGCCTGAACCCTGGCGGGGGATCTTCCTCGCCCTGGGCCAACTCTAGACCCCTCCAGGAGACCCCCATGCCCCAAGTGCACCGCCAGCCAGAGCCCGTGCTTTGCGTGGTCCGCCCCCTGAACCTGGCCATGCACGAGGTCGAGGTGACCCTGACCCTGCCCGCCTCGGCGGTGGCGGGCCCGGTGGTGCTGGCCCTGCCGGCCTGGACCCCCGGATCCTACCTGATCCGTGACTATTCCCGGTTCCTGGATCGCCTGACGGCGGTGACCGGGGACGGCCTGCCGCTGGCGGTGGAGAAACTGGACAAGCAGCGCTGGCGACTGCCCGCCGCCGCCGGCCCGGTCACCGTCAGCTACCGCCTGTACTGCAACGACCTGACGGTGCGCACCAACCATGTGGACGCCGGCCATGCCCATCTGGTCGGGGCCGCCACCTTCCTGTACCTGGAAGAACCGGCCCCGAGGCCGTTCCGGGTGGAATTCCAGGGCTGGCCGGAGGCCTGGAAGGTGGCTACGGCCCTCCCGGCGGCGGGAACCGGCTTCCTGGCCGAAGACCACGACGTGCTGGTGGACTCGCCGTTCGAGCTGGGCACCTTCCGGATGCACGGATTCACCATGGCCGGCTGCGACTTCCGGTTCGCCATCACCGGGGAGCACCCCGGGGACGAACTCCGGATCCTGGCCGGCACCCAGGCCGTGGTGGCGGCCTGTGTGGTGTTGTTCGGCGGCCTGCCCTGCGCCGCCTATCTGTTCCTGCTCACCTTCAGCCCCGGCATGCGCGGCGGGCTGGAACACCGGAACTGCACCTCGTTGCTGGCCGACCCCAGGCAGACCGAAAGGGCCGACGGCTATCGGGACCTGTTCCTGCTCATCGCCCATGAATTCTTCCATGTCTGGAACGTCAAACGGCTGCACGACCGGGCCCTGGGACCGTTCGACTACCTGCGGGAAAACCCCACTCGTCTGCTCTGGTTCCATGAGGGTTTCACCAGTTTCATGCAGTACCTCATCGTCCTGCGGGCCGGGCTGGCGCCCTGGTCCTGGGCGGCCAAGCGGCTGGCCGGGTCCTGGACCGACAACACCACCCGGGCCGGGCGGCTGGAACAGAGTCTGGAGGAGGCCAGCTTCGATGCCTGGATCCGCCACTACAAGCCCACCGAGTTCTCCGCCAACAGCACCGTGAGCTACTACGACAAGGGGGCGATGGTGGCCTGGATGATGGATGCGGACCTGCGTCTGGCCTCCGGCGGCGAGCACGGCCTGGATCGCTATTTCGCCTGCCTTTGGCAGCGGTTCGGGGACTCGGTGGTGACCGACGGGGATCTACGCGCCGCCTACGGGGAACTGGCCGGCAAGGATCCCGGCCCATTCTGGGGCGCCTTCATCCAGGGCAAGGCGGAGCTGGAGCCTTCGGCCATCGAGGCCGCCTACGGGCTCAAGCTGAGGGCCAAGGCGCCCTGGGAGCTCCTGGGCAATGGCGAGGCCGAGGATCCGGACGCCCTGCGGCGGGCGAGGGTCTACGCCGGGCTGTCGTTGGCCGAGGACGCGCCCACCGTGGTGAACGTCGCCCCCGGCTCGCCGGCGGATCTGGCCGGACTGGCCCATGGCACCGAGATCCTGGCGGTGGATGGGGCCCGCACGGTCTCCGCCGCGGAGGTCCAGAACCGCCTGGGGGACCGGGGGCCCGGCGATCCGGTGGAGATCCTCTCAGCCCAGCGGGGACGGGTCCGGGCCTGCACCCTCATCCTGGCGGAGAATCCGAACCGGACCTTCCAGATCAGCCCGGACCCGGAGGCCACCGAGGCCCAGCGGCAGGCCTTCGGCGCCTGGACCGGCCAGCCGTTCCCGGCCCCCGCCCGCAAAGCGGTCCGATGAATCCCCTGGATTGGGATCTGGGCAACATCCCCCCGGGCATCCCCTGGGGCGGCGTGGACGAAGCCGGCCGGGGGGCCTGGGCCGGGCCGGTGGTGGCCGCCTGCGCGGTCCTGGACCATGCCACCGTCGAGCGCTGGGGCCAGGTGCTCCGGGCGGCCAGGGACAGCAAGCTGCTGTCCCCGGACAAGCGGGAAACGCTGGCCGCCGAACTGAAGAGGATCCTGCCCGGCTGGGCCGTGGCGGAGGTGGACAACCTGGCCATCGACCGGGAGAACATCCTCGAGGCCTCCATGTCCGCCATGCGCCAGGCGGTGGCCGGGTTGGCGCTGCGTCCGCGGATCCTGCTGGTGGACGGCAACCGGGCGCCGCACTCTGGCCTCCCGGAGCGGCTGGTGGTGGATGGCGACGCCCTGAGCTGCGCCATCGCCTGCGCCTCCATCCTGGCCAAGACCCACCGGGATGGGCTCATGCGGGAACTGGACCTGAGCCTGCCGGGCTACGGATTCGTCCGGCACAAGGGCTACGGCACCGCGGTCCACCGGCAGGCGCTGACGACCCTGGGGGCATCCCCGGCCCACCGCCTGAGCTATGCGCCGGTGGCCGCGCTGGTGCGGCCCGAGCCTTCCCTGCGGGCGTCGCTCATGGCCCAGATCGAGCTGTGCCGCTCGGTGGCGGAACTCCAGGCCTGGGTGGAGGACAGCCTGCGTCCCGCCTACGGCGGCCTGGAACTGGCCTGGGTCGAGACCTTGCGCGGACGCTACGGGGAACGGCTGGCCTTCCTCGCCGGCGGCGGCCAGGATCCGTCTTGACCTGCGTGGACGTGGCCATCGCGCTGATCCCCCGCCGGGGGCTCTGGTTCGCCCAGAAGCGCGGTGCCGGTCCGGTCTTCCCCGGCCTCTGGGAATTCCCCGGAGGCAAGCGGGAGCCCCTTGAAGCCCCGGAGCAGGCCCTGCTCAGGGAACTGCGGGAGGAGGTCGGCTGGGTGCCGGAACGGACCCGTGCTTTGCCCGTCCTGCGCCACGCCTACCCGGGGCAGGTGGTCCAACTGCACCCCTTCCTGTGCCATGGCGCCTCCGACCTGGAGGGGCCGCGCACGGCCCTGGCCTGGGGCTGGTTCACCACCGCCCAACTGGCCCGCCTGCCCATGCCGGCAGCCAACCTCGGCCTCCTGAGGATGTTTTCAACCCAATGTTTTGGACCCGGGTATATCATGGGCCTATTGCCCTAAAGAGGGATGATGACGCGTTTTGAAAGCATGAGATTTGTTGCTGGCATCGGAGTAAACATGAAGCAATTAGTCCTTGGGCTTTTGATGGCTCTTGTTCCGGTCCTTTGTGCCCAAGCGCCGCCTAGCCAAGAAGTGGTGCTCTCCGCCTCGTCGGGTTCGAAACTGGGCGTCGCCCTGCCGTTCCCCAAGGTCTCGGGGCTGCCGGAAGCCACAGTCACCAGTGATTTCCAAGGTGTTCTCCGCAAGGATCTGGACGAGGCGGGTCCGTTCACCGTGGTCAGCAAGAACCTTCCCGCCAGCACCGACCCGGCCAGCTATGCGGCCTGGGCCCAGCTCGGCACCGAATGGCTGCTCAGCTCCACCGTCAACCAGCTCGGCGGCGGGGACGTGGAGGTGATGATCACGGTGGAGGACGTCGTGGCCGGGCAGGCCAAGAAGGCCAGGGTCGCGGTGTTCAGCAAGCGCTACACCGGCAAGGCCGGCGCCCTGCGCCGGATCGCCCACAAGGTTTCCGACGATCTGATGTCCCGGCTCACCGGGGAGGCGGGAGTCGCCTCCACCCACATCGTCTTCGTCAAGGAGGCGGGCCGGGGCATCAAGGAGATCTACCAGGTGGACCGGGACGGAGCCAACGCTTCTCCCCTCACTTCCTTCCGCAGTCTGACCATTTCCCCGGCGGTGGCCTCCGACGGCCGGCTCGCCTACGTCACCTACAAAGGCGGCGCCCCCGAGATCTGGGGCCAGCGCACCCCCGGCGGCCCTCAGGTCAAGCTCTACCCCATCGCCGGTAAGACCTCCGAAGGGCACTGCTTCTGCCCCTCCTGGTCCCCGGACGGCAAGCGCCTGGCCCTGGTGCAGGGGGACCGGCGCGGCAACACCGACATCGTGGTGCTGGACATGGCCAGCGGCCGGGTCCGCCGCATCACCGACAGCAATTGCATCAACACCGATCCCAGCTGGAATCCGGCCGGAACCCAACTGGCCTTCACCTCCGACCGGGAGGGCGGGCCCCAGGTGTTCCTGATGGGCGACGACGGCTCCAACGTGCGCCGGCTCACCCAGGAAGGCACCTACAACGGCAGCCCCGCCTGGAGCCCTTCGGGGTCCATGATTGCCTACGTATCCCGCTTCGAGGGGAAGTTCGATCTTTTCGTCTATAAGCTTGGCGAGGGAAAGTCTTACCAGATCACCACCGGGATCGCCAGTTCCGAATCCCCCTCCTGGTCCCCGGACGAGCGCCGCATCGTATTCTCCAGCGGCAGTCGGGGCGGAATGGAGCTGTATACCACCGACCTTTCGGGGAATACTTTGCGCAAGCTGACCAGCCTGCCAGGCTGTCAGAGTCCCAAGTGGACACGAGCCCGCTAAGAAAAAAGAATGCCCTGGATGTTCCAGGACTTGTTAACCTTATTCGCGTTGGAGGAGCCAAACATGAGATTCGTTCGAAACCTAATTCCCCTTTCCGTGATTCTAGCTCTGGGAGTGGGTGTGGCTTGCAAGAAGCCGGCCCCGGCTCCCGCCGAGCCGGTGAAGCCGGCTGAAATGGTCGCGCCGCCCAGCACTGACAACTCCGCCCAGCAGCAGGCTGATGCGGATGCCGCCGCCAAGGCCGCCGCCGACGCCGAGGCCGCCCGCAAGGCCGCCGCCGCCGCGGAGATGGAGAAGGCCAATGCGTTCAAGAATGCCGCCACCGCCGCCCTCCAGGACGTGAATTTCGATTTCGACAAGTCCGATATCCGCGAAGTGGACAAGGCCAAGCTTCAGGCCATCGCCGACTTCCTCAAGGCCTATCCTGACGCCAAGATCCAGATCGCGGGCAACTGCGACGAACGTGGCACCGTGGAATACAACCTGGCCCTGGGCGAGCGCCGCGCCCATGCCGCCCAGAACTACTTGACCGGGCTGGGCGTGGGCGAAGCCCGCCTGACCAGCATCAGCTACGGCAAGGAAAAGCCGAAGGTTGACGGGCACGACGACCAGAGCTGGCTGATCAACCGCAATTGCCAGTTCTCGCTCCAGTAGGATCCAGGTTTCAAGCTGCTTTGGGAGCGGAGGGACCAGGTTCCTCCGCTCTTTTCAACATTGGAGGAGTCGTGATGCAGGTTCGCCCTTGGATCGCCGGATTGGCCCTGGCCGGTCTTTTCGTCTGCGTCGGCTGCGTGCCCCAGGATGGGTTCAAGAACGTGGAAAACGAAGTCGGCGACATGAAGATCGAAGTGTTCAAGCTTCGGAGCCAGCTGGAAGAAGCCAACAAGAAGATGGACGAGGACCGCGCCGCCGGCGCCGAGGGGCGCGCCCAGGACCGGCGGTTCCAGGCCGATCTGCAGGAGACCTTGCGTCAGCTGCAGGACACCACCCGGGTTCTCAGCAACCGGCTGGGCAGCGGCGGAGGGTCCAAGCCATCGTCCAGGCCGGCACCCGCCGTGGTCTCCCCGGCGGATCCCAACGCCGGCTCCAGCGACGAGGACAAGGCCTTCTCGGCCGCGGTGCTGGACTACAACCGGGGCAATTATGCGGTGGCGGCGGACGGGCTGAACCTGTTCCTCAAGGCCAGCCCCCAGTCCAGTCAGGCCTCGGAGGCGTTGTTCTACCTGGGGCTCTGCTACTACAACCAGAAGCAGTACGACAAGGCCAAGCCGGCCTTCGAACAGATCCTCCGGGACCACGCCAACTCGGCCCAGTTCCTCCCGGCCAAGCTCAAGCGGGGCCAGTGCCTGCAGAAGATGGGCCTGAAGCCGGCGGCCATCAAGGCGTTCAAGGAACTCACCGACGGCTTCCCCGGCTCCCCGGAGGCGCGCACGGCCCAGCAGGAATTGGCTGATCTGGGGTTCTGAACGTCGTCGCGGGGCCGAATAATACCTGGACAGGCTCCTGAACCGCCCAACATCCGTCCCTGGCCGGCATCCAAGGCACCAACGTGATCCGCTACAACGCCAACGATACCCCCACCAAGCAGACCGCCTTCAGCCAGTACGACCGGCCCCAGGCCCGGCACCGCTACGGCGAGATCGCCCTGCGCCTGGGCCTGTCCGGCCGGAACACCGGCGAACGGATCGACAGCCTGCTGGCCTGGGTGGAGGAACTCAAGCGCACCCTGGACATTCCCGCCTCGATCAAGGAGGCCGGCGTGCCCGAGGGGGAGTTCCTGGCCAGGGTGGACCAGGTGGCCGAAGCGGCGTTCGACGACCAGTGCACCGGCGCCAACCCTCGCTACCCGCTCATCAGCGAGTTGAAGCAGATCCTGCTGGACTCCTATTACGGCCGGCCGTTCCTGGAGTCGCCGGGGGGCTGACTGGCTCCGAAGATCCCGTTCAACGCATGGGTCGAATGGGAGAAAAAATAGGTAATTACGTAACGACAGTCCCGGTCTTGGAACCCAGGATCGCGAAGGCCGCGTCCCAGTCATCGGCGGTCAAGGGGAGCATGGTGGAGGGCTGGCTCAGGTGTTCCCGCAGCCGGTCGTCCCGGGCGCCCAGGGGCACCGCGGCCAGGGCGTCCGGTGGGACCCAGGCCAGCCCGGCCGGGGCGGCGGGGGCGCGCTCCAGGTGGATGGCCAGGGGGTGGACGGTCTGCCGGAGATGGCTGTAGACCTGCACCCATCCGGGCCAGGAGCGGCCCTCGCCCGCGCGGTATGGGTGGCCGGCTTCGGCGGCTCCGGCGGCCTCCCCGGCCAGGGTCCAGGGCCAGCTCCAGAGCCCGGCCAGGAGGCCTGTCCGGGCCGGCGGGCGCAGCAGCCACCCGGCCGGGGAGGAAATGGCCACCAGGTACAGTTCCGTCTCCTTCGGCTTGGCCCTTGGCTGAGCGGGGGGGATGCGGTCGGCGCAGCCCTGCAGATGGGCCTGGCAGACGCTCCGGAGCGGGCAGGCGGGGCATTGGGGCGCCGGGCCGCACAGGGTGGCCCCCAGCTCCATGAGCGCCTGGGTGAGGCGGGAGGGCCCGTGGGCGGCCAGGGCCGGCTGGAGCCAGGTCCTCAGGGCCGCGGCGGAGCGGCGGGGATCCCCTTCCATGGCCAGGAGCCGGGCCACGACCCGGAAGGCGTTGCCGTCCAGGGCCGGAGTGGGCCACTGGAAGGCCTGGGCGGCCAGGGCCGCGGCGGTGTAGGGGCCCAGCCCGGGCAGCGCCAGCAGTCCCTCCAGGTCCGCGGGCCAGCCCCGGAGGGCCAGGATCCCGGCGGCCAGGTGGAGGTTTCGCGCCCGGCGATAGTAGCCCAGGCCGGCCCAGTGGCCGTGGACCTCGTCCTCACTGGCGGCGGCCAGGGCTGCCAGGTCGGGGAAGCGGGCCATCCAGCGGTGGAAATAGGGAATGACCGTGGCCACCTGGGTCTGCTGCAACATCACTTCGGAAACCAGCACGGCGTAAGGGTCCGGATGAAGCCGGTCCAGGTCCTCGGAGCGCCAGGGCAGGCTGCGCTTCACGGATTCGAACCATGGGCCCAGGGGGGCCAGGAGCTGCTTGGCGTCGGGAGTCGTCATGGGGACAGTGAAACCCAGGGCGCTCCGCTGCGCAAGCCCATGCCGTGGTATCCCTTGCCCGAATGTCGGGCCCCCCCTATGGCCTGCCCGGCAGGTTCCTGCCGCTGGGCTGGGCCGTTTCCGCGGCGCCCAGACCCATCTCCGCACCCTGCCGCACCGCCTGGATCTGGGCGCTGTCGTCCATCAGAGTGGGGGTGATGAAGATGGCCAGCTCGGTCCGGCTGCGGATCTTTTCGCTCTTGCTGAACAGCGAGCCCAGCAGCGGGATGGTGCGGAGCCAAGGCACGCCCCGGTTGTCGTCGGACTCCTTGGTGATGATGATTCCGGCCAGCACCAGGGTCTCGCCGCTGGCGACCCGGACCACGGCGTCCAGGTCCCTCCGGTCGATCACCGGCAGGGTGAAGCTGGCGCCGCCCGCACCGGGGGCGGGAAACGGCTTCTCCGAATTCAATTCGGAAATGCTCGGGCTCACCTCCAGGGTGATGATCCCGTCGTCGCCGATCTCCGGCTGGATATCCAGGACGATCCCCACCGGCACGATCAGGGGGGTGCTCTGGCTGGTGGCCACCGCCCCGCCGGCGGCGGTGCCGGGGGTGATCTGGCTGCTGGGCAGGGCGTAGGCCTGTTCGGTCACCACCCGCAGGATGGCCTTCTGGTTGTTGAGGGTGGACAGCCTGGGCGAACTGAGCACCTTGAGCCGGTTGTCCCGGGCCAGGGCCTGCAGGGTCGCCTGCACCCGGCCCTGCTGGGCCACCAGTTGCAACAGGCCTTGGGAGGCGTTCACGTTGGAGTTCAAGGTGGGGCCGCTATGGAAGAACGACCCGGCGGGGTTGATGCCGCCGTTCAGCAAACCGTTCCAGTCCACGCCCAGCTGGCTGTCATTGTCCAGGTTGACTTCCACGATCCGGGCTTCCAGCAGCACCTGCCGCTGGGACCGCTGCCGGGTCTCCTGCAGGTAGGCCGCGACCAGGGCCTGGGTGGCGGCATCGGCGCCCACGCCCACCAGGCCCTGGTTGGGCTGGATCAGCAGGGTCCTGCCGTCGCTGGCATAACTGCGGGAGCCGGGGGCGGCGGTGGCCTGGCTCGCCGCCGCCGTCGTGCCGAAGATCAGCAGCCTCAGCCCGGTCTCCAGGTCCGCCCAGGGATCCAGGTTCTGCCCCATCTGCAGGCTGGAGGTATAGGCCGAGCTGGATCCGCCGGCACCGGCGGAGCCGCCGGCGCTCCCCTGGCCCTGCATGCCCTGGCTGGAGCCATTCACCTGGAAGGATTTGCTGCCGTTGCGCGCCATGGCCAGCTGGTCCACATGGTAGAAGTGGAACTCGCTTTCGGTCTTCTGGATGTACAGGTTGCGGCCCTGGCGGACGCAGCGCAGGCCCAGCCGGGGCAGGACTCCGTCCAGGATCTCGTCCAGGGTCATGGCCTTCAGGGTCAGGCCCTGGACATGGGTATCCAGGCCCGGTTCGAAGATGAGGTTCAGATCGGTGTCGGCGCTGGCCGCCCGCAGGAGGTCCTTCAGGTCGGCGTCGCCCACGGTGATGTTCATCCGCTCCCCGGCCAGGAGCGGACCGGGTGGGACCAGGGCCAGGAGGCGCAATAGCAGGAGCAGGCCGGCGATTCTCATGGATGCACCTCATCGCCTTTCCGGGGCTGACCGGGAGCCGCCGGGGCGGTGGCCCTGGCGGAGTTCAGGAGCAGTTCGTGGTCGCCGTCCGGGCCCGAGACGACGATGCCGGTGGCGCTGATCCGCCGGAGGGTGTATCCCCCCTCCAGCGCATCCCCCGGCTGGTAGCCGCGGCCTTTCAGCCAGGCCATCCGGCCCGCGGCGTTCTCGAACAGGAACTCCGGGCGCGGGGGCAGGGCCAGGGCGACCGTGGTGCGGGCCGGGGCCGGGGCGGCCGGCCGGCCCATGGCGGGTTGCGGCAGCGTGCGCCACTGGTCGGGGTGGAGCAGGGGCGGCCGGGGCGGCTGGCGGAGCTCGGCGGTGACGGCCAGGCGGCCAGCAACCAGCAGCGGCGCGGGATCGTTGGCGACTGGCGCCGGCGCTTCCAGTGCCTTGAGTTCGTTGCCCGGGACCGGGCCCGGACCGGCCTGGGCCATTCCCTGGGCATCGGGGGCCGGGGGTTGGGCCTCGGGCTCGGCGACGCCATCGCTTCCGGCGGGCTGGGGTGGGGGCGGCGCCCCGGGCGTGGTCGCCGGCGCGGCCTGCCAAGGCTGGCCGGTCAGGTTGAGCCAGAGGACGCCGGCCACCGCCAGTCCCAGCAGCGGCAGCAGCCAGCGTTTGTTCTGCTCGACGAAGGCCACGGGTCCCCTAGCGTGTCAGGAAGTAGTTGCGGAGAAGGAGGTACTGGCGGTACCGGCCCGGTCCGGGGCGGGGGAGGGTTCCCAATGCAGCCCCACCGGCTCCAGCAGAGGATTCACTTCCGGGACGGCGGCCAGGGCCTTGAACAGTTGCTCGGTGGAACCGGCGATCTCCACCTCCAGCACCAGGCCGCCCAGCCGGTTCTCGGGCTGGTCCGGCCGGTCCGGCTCGGGCAACGGCTCCGGGACCAGATGGTCGGGCAGGGTGAAGTCGCCCTGCACCGGATCCCAGGCGACCCGCATGGCGGCGACCCGCACGCCCTTGGCGGTCAGGGTGGCATCCACCGCGCCCACCAGGCGGTTCACGTGGCTGAGGCGGGCGGCATCGTCCCCCGCCCACTCGATCCGCGACCGCCAGGGGGCCCCGGGGGCCTCCAGGAAGGCCCGTTCCTCCCGGGTGACCGGGGTAAAGGTGGTGAACTCCCGGGCCCCCAGGTTGGCGTTGTGGATCCGATGCTGGAGCGCCTCGATGCGCCGCAGGGAGGGCCGGACCATCAGTCCGTACAGGAGCAGCGGCAGCCCGGCGAACCACAGGGCCATGAGCAGGCGCTCCCGGGCGATCCCGGTGATCCTCATGGCTCGGTGCCTCCCAGATGGAACCGGGTGACGGCCTGCTCCCGGGCCGGGGCCGGGCCCTCGCCGCCACTCTGGTCCACCACCGTCACCTGGCGCAGGGGCTCCAGCTTCATGCCCGGGCGTCCGGCCAGATGGCGAAAGTAGGCCGCCAGGGCACCCAGGGAGAAACCGCCAAGGGTCCGGGCCGAGCCGTCCAGCTGGAACCGTTGCCGCAGGTTGTCGCCGGGCAGCTGGCTGATCTCCACCTTCTGCAGCTCCACTCCTACCGGGGCCTGGAACAGGCTCAGACCGAGCTGTTCCAGCTGTTCCGTGGCCTGTTTCTGTCTGGCCTCGGCCCGGCGCACCCGCAGCAGGCCGAACCGCAGGCGGGCGGCCGCATCCCCTTGCCGGATGACCTCTTGGCGCTGGGCCAGGGCCGCCTCGGCCCGGACCGCCTCCCGCTCCAGGGCCGCCTCGCCGCGCATCAGCAGGGCCTTGGCGCCCCCGCCGACCAGGATCATGGCGGCGGCGCTGACCCGCACCACGGTCCTCAGGGTGCGCCGCCGGCGCGCCTCGCGCACTTCCAGGGGAATCAGATCCAGCCAGCCCTTGCGCTGACGTTCCCGGCCGGCGCCGGCCAGCAGGAAGGCCGGCAGGTCCGGTCCGAGACTCTCCAGGGTCAGCCCCAGCCCCTGGGCCATGGCCTCCACCTCCGGGCCCGGGTTCGGGCCCAGGCCCACGGTGAACAGCTTGGCAAGGTCCGCGCCGCGCTGCTTCTGCTGGATGAACTGGAGCAGCAGCCCCAGCTCCTCGCCGGCCACCCGGCAGAACTCCCGGGTGGCTTCCGGGTTCCACGGCCGCTGGTCCAGCGCCGCCGGTAGGGGGAATATCCGGGCGAAGCGCAGGTTGCGGCCCCGGAAGAACAGCAGGCGTCCGGCCCCGGGCTCCAGGGTCAGGTAGAGCGCGTGGGAGGTATCCTGCCGGCCGGCGGCGAGCAGGGCCCGCTGCCAGGGCAGGGCGGCCACCGGCTTGGCCGAGGCTTGGGCCAGGATCTCCAGCCAGAGATCCATATCCCGTCTTGGCTGTCTGGCCAGCCAGAGCACGTGGCCGCCATCCGCCAGGGGATCGGGATCCAGGGCGGTGGCGGCGTTGGCATCGTCCTGGACCGGCGCGGACCGGGCCAGGCGCTGCTGCACGTCGGCCTGTTCCCGGCGGGTCAGCACGGGGGTGTCGAGGCACCGGATGGTGACCCGGGAACTGGCGAAGATCAGCTGGATCGCGGCCTTGGCCGGCAGTGCCTGGCGCAGGGCCGGGGCTGCTGCGGCGCCTTCGGGCAGTTCCAGCAGCAGCTGGCCGGCCCCGTCCAGCAGCCGCGCCCCCTGGTCCAGCACCAGCAGGGTATACAACCGGGAGCCGATCACAGGTTCACCCGCACTTCCCGGGTCTGCCCCGGCAACACGTCCATGGGCATGGTGAAGCCGCGGAAGCCGCCGCTGGAGGGCGTGAAGACCAGTTCCATCACCCCGGCGGGCGCCAGGAAGGAGAAGCTCTGGGGCGAATTCCCGGGGTCGATGGCCTGCTGGGCGCGCCTCAGGGTGGCCCAGCCGGCGCCGCAATGCCGCAGGGTGACCGTGCCGGCGATGGCTTCGCTCACCCGGGTGATCACCACCAGGATGGTGGCGGTATAGCTGTTGACCGTGGCCGGCACGGGCGGGTAGTAGAGGTCGCCGCCGGCCCCCCGGCCCTGGCTGTGGAGCTGCCAGGTGCACTGGCCCGGGCCGAGGCCGGGGTTCCGGAAGATGAGGTCGATGGGGTGGCCCCAGGCGTCCACCGGGCGGCCGTCGGCCACCGGCCCCTGCCAGTAGGGGCCGTTGTAGCCCCAGTTGAAGGAGGCGTGGTCGTTGGGGCCGTACTGGGGCACCGGCCACCCGGACCCCGCCCTGGAAACCAGCAGGGGCAGGTTGGGGAGGCTCCCGTTCGGCTCGAACCCGAAATCGGCCCGCATGTTCGCCGCTCGCCGGTCCCGGGCGCCGAACAGGGCCTCGAAGGCCAGTTTGAGGCTCTTGCGGGTGGCGGCTTCCCGCTTCTGGTCCAGGATCCTGAGCGCCAGCGGCGCCGCCATGCCGGCCAGGATGCTCACCACCGCCACCGCCACCACCGCCTCGATCAGGGTGAACCCGCGCCGCTCACTCATTGATGCCCCCCACCAGGGTGTAGAGCGGCAGCAGCACGGCCAGCGCCACGAACACCAGCAGGCAGGCCAGGACCACCTTGATGAGTGGCTCCAGCACCTGGAACGCCAGCCGCACCCCCTCGGCCACCTCCCCATCGAAGTAGCCCGCGGCCTTGTCCAGGGTCTCGTCCAGATGACCGGTCTCCTCGCCGATGATCAGCAGGCGGATCACCAGGGGCGGGAAGTAGCCGACCCTGGCGGCCATGGCCGCCAGCCGCTCACCCTGCTCCACCCCGTCCCGGATCAGCCTGATGCAGTGCCCCAGCCGGGCGTTGCCGGTGACCTCCTCGCTGTTGCGCAGGGCCTGGATCATCGGAATGCCGGCGCGGTACTGCCCGGCGAAGAAGTGGGCGAAGCGGGACAGGGCCAGCCGGGTCACAAGCCGTCCCGCCACCGGCAGGCTGAGCTTGGCGGTATCCCAGCGCAGCCGCCAGTCCGGGCGCCGCAGCAGCAGGCGGATCCCGTAGCCCAGGGCCGGCGGCGCCACCGCCAGCACCCAGCCATAATGTTTCAGCCAGCGCCCGGTGCCCAGGAAGGCCCGGGTCGCCAGTGGCAGGGCGATGTGGAAGTCCTCCAGCAGCTTCAGGATCGGCGGCAGGCTGTAGACACAGACCAGCAGGATGATCAGGCTCATGAGGCTGAGCAGGATCAGCGGGTAGGTGGCGGCCTGGCGGATCTGGGCGCGCAGGCCGGCCTCCCACTCCGCCAGCCTGATCAGGGCGCGGATGGCCTGGTCGAGCCGGCCGGTGGCCTCGCCGGCCCGGACCATGGCCACGTGCACGGGCTGGAACAGCCCGGGATAGGCGGCCATGATCGCCGACAGGCTGGCGCCCTCGGCCATGCGCTCGGCCATGTCCATGACCGCCGCCTCCAGCCTGGGCCGCTCCGGATCCCGGTAGTCCTTGAGCGCGATCAGCAGGGGCAGGCCCACTTCCAGGTAGGACGCGAGGTGGAGCAGGAAGGTGGCCAGGTCCTTGTCCTTCAGTTTGACCCGGGCTTTGGCCTGGGGCGCCGGGGTGACCGGATGGGCCTCGATCAGGAACAGGCCGTCCCCGGCCAGTTCCAGTTCCAGGGCCCCTTCGGAGCTGACCATGCGCCGGCCTTTGACCGGTTTGCCGGCGCTGCTGCGGGCGCTGAAGGCGAAGGTGGGCATGTCAGTCCTCGGCCAGGGTGGCGCCGACCGCTTCTTCCAGGGCGATCAGCCCCTGCCTCGCCAGGCTCAAGGCGTGTTCGCGCAGGCTGCCCTTGCCCTGGGACCGGGCCATGGCCTCGATCTCGCCCAGGGGCGCGGCCGCGGCGATCAGGTCCCGGACCTGGGGCGAGACCGGGAGGATGTCATGGATCGCCCGGCGGCCCCGGACGCCGGTGTGGGCGCAGTGCTCGCAGCCGGTCCCCTTCATCCAGACCCCATCGGCATCCCGGGGCGCCAGGGCCAGGGTTTCCGGGGCCGGCGGGCAGGGTCGGGAGCAGGCCGGGCAGTTCAGCCGCACCAGACGCTGGGCGTGGATGCCCAGCAGCGCCGCCGCCAGTTCCAGGCTGGACACCCCCAGATCCTTCAGCCGCGGGATGGCGCTGACCGGATCGTTGGTGTGCAGGGTGCTGAGCACCAGATGGCCGGTCATGGCGGCGCGCATGGTGATCGCCGCGGTTTCCGGGTCGCGGATCTCGCCCACCAGGATGATGTCGGGGTCCTGGCGCAGGATCGCGCGCAGGCCGGTGGCGAAGGTGAGGCCGGCCTTGGGATTGAGCGATACCTGGGCCAGCAGGGGCAGCTCATACTCCACCGGGTCCTCCACGGTGACGATGCAGCGCTGGGGGGTGTTGAGCTGGTGCAGGGCCGAATAGAGGGTGGTGGTCTTGCCGGCGCCGGTGGGACCGGTGAGCAGGATCACCCCGTGCGGCCGGGCCAGCATGGCCTTGAATCGGGTGAGCATCGGGCCGGGCATGCCCAGCTGGTCCAGGCCCAGGATCAGGTTGGACTTGTCCAGGATCCGCAGCACCGCCTTCTCCCCATGCTGGGCCGGGAGGAAGCTGGCTCGCACGTCGAACATGCGCCGGCCCAGGGGAAACCGGAACTTGCCGTCCTGGGGCAGTCGGCTTTCGGCGATATCCACTTCGGCCATGACCTTGAGCCGGGCCAGCACCGCCGGCTGCAGCGCCTTGGGCAGGCTGGGGCCCTGCACCAGCGAGCCGTCCACCCGGAACCGGGTGAGCACGGTGGTTTCGGCGGGCTGGATGTGGATATCGGTGGCCCGGTCGCGTACCGCCTTGAACAGCAGCTGTTCCACCAGGTGGGCGATGGGCGGCTGGGTCTCCAGGTCGCCGCGCTCCCCTTCGGCCACGCGGATGGCGGCCTCGATGACCTCCTCCAGGGTCTTGCGGTCGCCATAGGCCCGGGCCAGACCGGCCTGGACTTCCTCCTCCGGGGCGCAGACCACGCTCACCCGCAGCATGGTGTGCTGTTCCACCTGGGCCAGGGCGTCCCGGTCGAAGATGTTGGCCATGGCCAGCCGTAGTTCCGGTCCGATCCGGGCCAGGGGCAGCACGTTGAGCTTGCGCGCCATGGCCTCGGGCACGAGGGCCAGCACCTCCGGGGCGATGGCCAGCTCGGCCAGTTCGGCCAGCGGCACCCCGCCCTGCTCGGCCAGCACGGCCGCCAGGCTGCGCGAGCTGATGTAGCCCAGGCGCAGCAGGATCTCGCCCACCAGGGCGCCGGTGCGCTTCTGCTCCTGCAGGGCCAGTTCCAGCTGGTGGCCGGTCACCAGGCCGCGGTCGAGCAGCCGCTCGCCCAGGCGTTTGCGGCTGTGGGCGGGTTCCGTGATGGGGTCCGGCATGGAAGCTCCGTGGGGGAAATGGGTGCGGGGACGGCCTCCTAGTTGGCCCGGGCGGCGATGTTGGTGCGGCTGAGGCCGGTGTAGTCCCAGGTCCTGGACCAGCTGCCGTCCGCCCTCGGATTCAGGTTGGCCTGGTTGACGGTTCCGGCCGGGCCGGCGGAAACCACCCAGATCGGTCCCTGGCTCCTTTGGCCGTATTCGTTGTAGCCAAGAATGAAGTAATAGTTGCCCCAGGGATCGCTTCGGGAGGCGATGTCCCGGGTCAGGTAGGGCCCCTTGTAGCCCATCTCCCGGTGCGCTTCCCCGGGTGGGAAACCGAACAGGGCATTGGCCTGGTCAAGGGTGAGGCCGTTCTGGGGGTCGGGGGCGGTGAACAGGTTCACGAAGGTATTGTTGGCTCCGATGATGCCCATGGCAGCGGCACCGATTCTGGGCCCCTCGCCGGCGGAACGCCATCGGGTGATGAGGACCCCATGGGATTCTCCGGGGCCATTGACGGAGTTGGGGCGGCGCCCGGTGTCCGCCATCTGGGCGGCGATGGCGACGATGATGACCTGGATGTCGTTCCTGGCCCGGGCGATGCGGGCATCCCTGAGATGCTTGGCGACCAGGGGGATGAGGATCCCCGCCAGGATGGCCACCACCCCGATGGCCACCACCGCTTCGACCAGGGTGAATCCGGCCTTGCGATCCATGGTTGGCTCCATTGGGGCATTCAGGGGGTCAGAGGGGCGCGCGCGGGCACTACTGCACCCGAGAGGCGAGGTTGGTGGCGCCGGCGCCGGCGTAGTCCCAGGAACTGGGGTAGGGGGAGGGGACGCCTGCGACCGGGGGGGGCGGGACGGTATTGCTGGAATTGATGATTCCGGTCGCACCTGCGGATACCACCCAGATGGGTCCCTGGTTGCGCTGGCCGTTCTGGTTGTAGCCCAGGATCACGTAAGCCCTGCCCCAGGGATCGGTCTTGTCGGCGATGTCGTGGGTCAGGTAGGGGCCCTTGTAGCCGATTTCCTGGCCTGCCGCGGCGGCCCCGAACCCGAACAGCGTCTCGGCTTGCTGTTGCAAGAGGCCGCGCTGGGGGTCCGGGGCCGTGAACAGGTTCACCAAGGTGTTCTGACCGCCCGCAGCAAACAGGTTCTGATCATTTGATCGGGGTGCCGGGCCGGGGGAATACCAGAGGTTGTCGCCCGATCCATCGGCTCCGCCGGGACCGGCGGCCGCCTGCGGGCGGGCGCCGGTATCCTTCAGCTGGGAGGCGATGGCGGCGATGATCACATGGATGTCGTTCTTGGCCCGGGCGATCCGGGCGTCCTCGAGGTGCTTCATGACCAGGGGGATGAGGATGCCGGCC
>Ga0302202_10003460_pt1 | contig 17303 bp, 20 predicted proteins | sample II_Bog_N3_3_FD_194579 | JGI IMG/M metagenome (GOLD analysis project Ga0302202, IMG submission 194579) | Peat permafrost microbial communities from Stordalen Mire near Abisko, Sweden - II_Bog_N3_3 | ecosystem: Environmental > Terrestrial > Soil > Wetlands > Peat | place: Sweden: Abisko...
GTGCCCCCGGCAGGATTCGAACCTGCGGCCAAGACATTAGAAGGGTCCTGCTCTATCCCCTGAGCTACGGAGGCGGCCACGAGAGTCTATAACTTGCGCGCCCCGCGGGGCTGTCATACTGACCCCCGTGGATGACGTTCTTGAGCAGCTCCAGCCCGCACTCGATCCGGGCGAGCGGATCCTCTGGGCCGGGCGATCCGATCCCGGCGTAATGCTCACCGCGGCCGATGGGTACCTCATTCCCCTGTCGTTGTTCTATTCCGGCTTTTCGGTGCTCTGGATCATCGGAGTGTCATCGGGTGGCGGCGAAGGATCAGCCGCGTTTTCCCTCTTCGGACTCCCCTTTCTCCTCGTCGGCCTGTTCTACCTTTTTGGCCGGTTCCTGGTGAAGCGGCGGCTGAAGCGAATTACCGCTTACGCGATCACCAATCGACGCGCCCTCGTGCAGGTCGGGAAAACGCGTGTGCACGAGGCTCGTCTCGACGGAGGATCGCGTGTGATTAAGACTTCACACAATCAGAAGCACATCACCGTCATTTTCGACGCCGCGCCCGTGCAGCAGTCATTTTTCGGCGGGTGGGGGCGAGGAGGCCAGGTGATCCCCAACACCGGCCTGGACTGGTTTGACTTCAGTCACCGCTTCCCTGTCGCGTTTTACGACGTGTCGGATGTCGACGGCCTGCGCGCTGCATTAGCGAGAGTGAGCATGGCACCCAGCACACAAAGTTCACCAACAGGATTGGACGGCCATACCTGAACCGGACATAGTCTGGCGTAATGGCCCCCACCTCGAAAGACTCCCCTTCGCCCGCACGCGACCTCAACGTCGTCGACAAGTGGTGGCGCGCCGCGAACTACCTCTCGGTCGGTCAGATCTATCTGCTCGACAATGCCCGGCTCGAGCGACCGCTCACGGTGGACGACACCAAGCCACGACTGCTCGGGCACTTCGGCACAACTCCGGCGCTGAACCTGGTCTGGGCCCACTTCAACCGGCTGATCATCGAACGCGACCTGAGCGTCGTCTACATCGCCGGCCCAGGCCACGGCGGTCCCGGCGTCGTCGCGAACGCCTGGCTCGACGGCACCTACTCCGAACTGTTTCCCAACATCTCCCTCGACGGCGAGGGCATGCAGAAGCTGTTCCGCCAGTTCTCGTTCCCGGGCGGCATCCCCTCCCACGCTGCCCCCGAAACCCCCGGCTCCATCAATGAGGGTGGCGAGCTGGGCTACTCGCTCGTGCACGGCTACGGCGCAGCCCTCGACAACCCCGACCTCATCCTCGCCACCGTCATCGGAGACGGTGAAGCCGAAACGGCAACACTCGCGGCGAGTTGGCACCTGAACAAATTCCTCAACGCGAAGACGGATGGCGCGGTGCTGCCCATCCTCAATCTCAACGGCTACAAGATCGCGAACCCCACGATCCTCGCCCGCATCCCCGAGGAGGAACTGCTCAGCCTGATGCGCGGCTACGGATACGCACCCATCATGGTCTCGGGCGGATTCGACGACGAAGACCACCTCGCCGTCCACGCCCGGTTCGCCGACGCACTCGAGAAGGCCCTCGATGAGATCGCGGTAATCCAGAAGTCTGCCCGGGAAGACGGCAACGAAAACCGCCCCACCTGGCCCATGATCATCCTGAAAACCCCGAAAGGATGGACCGGCCCCAAGTTCGTCGACGGGCTACCGGTCGAGAACACCTGGCGCGCACACCAGGTGCCCATCGCCAATGTGCGGGACAAGCCGGAGCACCTGCACCAGCTTCAGGAGTGGATGGAGAGCTACCGGGCAGACGAACTGTTCGACGTCGAAGGCAAGCCCATCCCCGAACTGGACGCCAACCGACCCAGCGGCGAACGACGGATGTCCGCCAATCCGAACGCGAACGGAGGCCTGCTCAGCAAAGCGCTCGACCTGCCACCCCTCGACGCCCACGCCGTCGACGTGTCGCGGGACCGCGGTGTAGTTAAAGAGCCGACGCGCATCCTCGGCGGCTGGCTACGGGACCTCATTGCGGCGAACCCCACCAACTTCCGCATCTTCGGGCCCGACGAAACCGCATCCAACCGACTCGACGACGTCTACGAGGTGACGGCGAAAGAATGGCAGGGCGAAGTGCTGCCCGTCGACGAACACCTCGCCCACGAGGGCCGAGTCATCGAAGCCCTCAGCGAAAACCTCATGCAGGGCCTCCTCGAGGCCTACCTGCTCACCGGCCGTCACGGGCTGTTCAACTCCTACGAGGCGTTCATCCACACCGTCGACGCGATGTTCAACCAGCACGCCAAATGGCTGGAGTCCGCCTCCGAGGTGCCGTGGCGCCGACCCATCCCCTCATTCAACTACCTGCTCTCGTCGCACGTCTGGCGGCAAGACCACAACGGCTTCTCCCACCAGGACCCCGGCTTCCTCGACCATGTCGTGAACAAACGCGCGAGCGTGGTGCGCGTTTACCTCCCCGCCGACGCCAACCAGCTGCTCGTCACCGCCGAACACATCTTCAAAACGCACGACTACGTCAACGTGATCGTGGCGGGCAAGCAACCGTCACCCAATTTCCTCAGCCTCGAGGAGGCCCGCGAACACGGCGAACGCGGGCTCGGCGTCTGGGACTGGGCCGGCACCGAGGTCGAAGGCGAGGATCCGGATGTCGTCATCGCATGCGCCGGCGATGTGCCAACAATCGAGGCGATGGCCGCCGTGCAAATCCTGCACAACGAGATTCCGGGACTCAAGATGCGTTTCGTCAACGTGGTCGACCTGATGCGCCTCCAAGACAGCACCGAGCACCCACACGGCCTGACCTCCGACGAGTTCGACGCCGTCTTCACGCCCGACAAGCCGGTGATTTTCGCGTTCCACGGCTACCCCTCGCTGGTGCACCGGTTGACGTACCGGCGCACCGCAGCCGATCGCATCCACGTGCGCGGCTTCAACGAGCGTGGCACCACCACCACGCCGTTTGACATGCTGATGCTGAACGACCTCGACCGGTTCCGGCTGGTCATGGATGTCATCCGGCGCGTTCCCACACTGGGCACGAAATACGCGGCCTTCAGCCAGCGGATGGACGACGAGCGGATGTCACACCGCGCCTACACCCGCGTGCACGGCGAAGACCCCATCGACGTCTCGACCACCGAGGGCCTCCCCTTCAAGTCGAGCCTTGTTCGGGTGGATGCGACGGGTGACGACAACGCGAAAGTGTGAGTCCTGCGGCCAGGCATGCTGCTCAGCCGGGACCTAAGCGGCCGCCCTGGCGAGCGCAACCAGCACCTGGTTGAGCGAAGGGATTCCCTCGGCACGAAAGACCTCACCACCGGACGAATCACTGACGATCACCGTCGGAGTCGAACGGATGTGGTGGGACTCCGCAGCGCGCTCCTCCCGTACAACATCGTGCTCGACGAGGTTCATGGCGGTCACGAGCCGTGCCGCCTCCGCCAGTACGTCGCGCGTGATCATGCACGGCTCGCAAAAGGTCGAGGTAAAAAAGTCCACGTTCATGTTCGCACCGGCTCCCGGTGCGCAGGGGTGGATAGCTCGGCGATCACGCAGGGTGCAACCACCGGGAGGCTTCCCCGATTCCCGGGCGCGCCCTACGAGTCGTAGCGCTCTTCGGTCGCCTCGAGGTCGTCGGCATCCTTCGGATCCCAGACATACGTGACATGCACGCTGTCGCCGACCTTCACCGCAGTGCTCGCCTGGTAGGCGAATTCCGCGGCAGCGGTGGATTCGAGACCGTTGACGATGATCTCTGTGTCCCAGCCGGATGCGGTCGCAATGCGGTGGTCGGTCTGCCCGTCGTTGGGTCCGCCGGAGAAGATCACGATGTACTCGTCGCCGTGGGCGAGGGTGGGCTGTTCGTCAGTCATGCGTCTAGTTTGTCACCCGCAGCAGTGCGAGCACGCCGATTACGAGTGAGAACACTGCGAGGAGCAGCGCGGAACCGATCAACACGGCGTGCACCTTCAGGAACCGGGTGGCCTTGCCCGCGGCGTCGCGGGCACGCGGATCGGATGCGGTTCGCCGGTAGAACGGCGGCCACACCAGCCAGTTGAAGACACCATTCAGGAGAAGCACGATCGCTGCGGTCATCCATCCACTGTAGAGAGGTGCTGGCGGGAGAAACCTGCACGGGGGCAGGCAGCCTGCGGCGGGAGAAACCTGCACGTGGCGGGGGTTACAACTCCGCCCGGGACGCGGTTACTCCCGCCGCCCAGTGCAGTTTCTCCCGCCAACCCGGGTGACGGATGGGGTCGGAGGCGCTGGGTAGGATGAGGGTGTGGCTTCTGCGGACGACCGTCTGGTCTGGATCGATTGTGAAATGACCGGGCTCGACCTGGAGATCGACGAACTCGTCGAAGTCGCGGTCGTCATTACCGACTACGACCTCGTACCGGTCGACCCGGGCTTCTCGATCGTCATCAAGCCCGACCAGGCCGCCTGGGACCACATGGGCGAATTCGTACGGGACATGCACACCTCCAGCGGCCTGCTCGCCGAGATCCCGAACGGAACCTCGCTTGCTGAAGCAGAGTACGAGGTGCTCGAGTACATCCTGAAGTTCGTACCCGGAGCCCAAAGCGCACCCCTCGCAGGGAACACGATCGGCACCGACAGAATGTTCCTCGCCAAGTACATGCCGAGGGTTGACTCTCACCTGCATTACCGCAGCATCGACGTCTCCTCCATCAAAGAACTGGCGCGGCACTGGTTCCCGCGAATCTACTTCAGCGCTCCCCCGAAGAATGGTGGCCACCGTGCGCTCGCCGACATCATCGAGTCAATTCGCGAACTCGAGTACTACCGCGGTGTCGCCTTCGTGAGCGAACCCGGGCCGACCTCCGAGGAGGCCCAGGCCGTGTCGGCCACCGTTGTCGCGCGGTGGGCCTCGCGGCTGGAGTAGGATTTTCTGGTTGCACCCACGAAAGTGGATGCACGCATGGTGGGCGTAGCTCAGTAGGTAGAGCGCTGGCTTGTGGTGCCGGATGTCGCGGGTTCGAATCCCGTCGTTCACCCTCATGGTGGTAGCAGTGGTGATGTCGAGAATCAATTTGTAGGGATTCTCGACATCCACCCTGCGTGGTGCCCGGCGCTGTGGAAAGCTTTCAGCGTGGCAGAGATTCTCGAACGCACCGACGAAGACACCGGTCTTCGCGTCGTGGTCGAGTTCGATCGCCCATGGATCACTCTGGTCTGGAACGACCCCGTCAACGAGATGAGCTACGTCGCGTGGGTGTTCAAAACGTACTTCGGTTTCAGCCCCGCTGAAGCGCGCAAACGCATGCTGCAGGTTCACAACGAGGGTAAAGCTGTCGTCGCCTCAGGCTCGCGCGAGGAGATGGAGCGGCACGTGTACGCGATGCACGGCTATGGCCTCTGGGCCACGCTGCAGAAAGACGACGCGTGAAGCGATTCAGGGCCACCCCGGCCGGGATCACGGTCACCTTCACCCACGACGAGGCGGCGGCGCTCGCCGACATGGCCGCGCAGCTCGAAGCCCTGCTCGGCGGCTACGAACAGCGTGACGGCGATGCGGCCCTCGAGCGGCTGCTGCCGGACGGTTACCGCGACAACCCTGAGGATGCCGAGGAGTTCCGGCGCTACACCCAGGTCGAACTCGTCGATGAGAAGGTCGCGAGTGCTCGGATCATCATCGACTCCCTGGCGAGACGCACTGCCGATGGCAAAGTGCAACTGGTTCTGACCTCGACGGAGGCGTTCGCCTGGCTGCGCTCGCTCAACGACATTCGCCTCGCCCTCGCGGCCAGGCTCGGCATCGTGGATGACCGCTTTCGCCCGGCAATCAACGACAACGACTACGCCATTTACGCCTGGCTCGGGCAGGTGCAGTATTCACTGCTTCGGGCGGTCGACCGGTGAGGCTCGACGCGGTTGGTCCCGACGAGTTTGAGCGCCTCGTCACCTCAGAGCTCGACCTGTTGCCCGACGAAATGATGGACGGCATCGAGAATGTCGGCTTCATGACCCAGAGCCGACCCGACGACGGCTCTCTGGGACTACTCGGCCTCTACACGGGTGTCGCCCTCACGCATCGCGGCCAGTACGGCCACGGCGAGCTTCCCGACCGCATTGTGATCTACCGCGAACCCCTGCTCAGCATTTCCCGCGACCTGGATGAGCTCAAACAGCACGTGCACGTGACCCTGGTGCACGAAATCGGGCACTACTACGGCCTCGACGATGAGGAGCTGCAGAAGCTCGGCTGGGGTTAGCGTTGCCAGCCGGGACCAGGCTGCTCGGCTAATCGAACGCTCGTCTGGCCGCCGGTCGCTATACGCCCGTCAACAGCGGAAGCGCAGGGTCGGCCGACCACTCTTCAAGCGAACCGTCGTAGATGCGCACAGCCGTCACACCGATCTGGGCAAGCGTCAGCGCGTTCGCCGATGCAGAGATCCCTCCGCCGCAATAGAGCAGCACCTCGGGGCCGCCCGGCGCGATACCGACAGCGTCGTAGGCCGCGCGAAGCTCGGCATCGGGGAGAACAGTCCCCTTGTCACTGAACAGGTCCCGGCTTGAGACATTCACGCTCCCCGGAATGCGGCCGCGGCGCGAATATCTCGTCGGGGCGGTGCCGGTGAATGAGGATGCCGGCAATCCGCAGACGAGTGGCCGGTCGTCATCGACAGATCGTGCCAGCAGCTGGTCCCTGGTGATCCACGCCTCCCGCGTGGCCACCGCATCCCAGGTGGCTACCGGATGCCACGCCGGAGAATCCCCGGCCTCGACGTCGTGTCCACCGGCTTGCCAGGCCGCGAGGCCACCATCGAGCACCCTCGCCCGAATTCCCACCCACGTCAGCAGGTACCACAGCCGGGCCGCCCAGATCGTGCCAGTGCGGTCATAGATCACAACATCATCGAAGGCTGTCACACCGAGGCGGGAGAGCTCGTCGGCAATCGCCGGCGGGGCTGGGTGCGTGTAGTGCAGCAGGCTGGCCGGGTCGCTGAACTGGCCGCTCACATCCACATGGCGTGAACCCGGGATGTGCGCATCCAGCCAGCCCGGATAGCCGGATTCCCGGCGGTAGTCACCGTCGAAACCGGGCGAATGCAGCACAAGGCTTGCATCGAAAATCACGGGCCTCGTCGACGATTGCAGCGCACCGACAAGCTCGCCGACGGTGATGAACGGGCTGGTCATGCGGGTGTTCCCCGGAGGGCGCTCGTCGCGCGCACGCGCGCGGGTGAGAGCGCCTCGGCCCAGGTATCCGGCGCGCGGAGGATGCCCTGGTCGGCAAGCCAGTGGGCGTAAGGCCCAATGAGCTCCTCGCGGATCACTCCCCAGTCGCCCGCGTGGAACCAGGTGGGTGCAATCGCGGCCAGCGAGGCGCGGATCACCGATGGCGGAAAGTACGGTGTGACGAGCTCGAAGCTGGCTGCTGCAGCCTCCTGGTCATTCGCGGCGGCCTGATATCCCCGGCCCGTCACGTCGAGCAGGTCCGCGAGCAGTCCGGGTTCGAGGGCGTCCGGCCTGCCGCCAAGCAGGTAGCCGTGATAGCCGACTCCGAGCTCATCGTCGACCCTCCACACCACCTCAGAGTCCGGCGGATAACTCGTCAGAAGGTTATCCCACGCCCAGTAGGAACCAAACGTGGCATCAGCGATCCCATCGAACCCCGTCGCCGGGTCCAGCTCACGGGCGCCCGCATCGACGGTGACAAAGTTGTCGGGGTCTCCACCGTCGCGCGCGATGAGGCTGCGTACAACTGCGATCCCGCGCGGTGTCGGGTTGTAGGCGATGCGCTTGCCCTCGAGTTCGCGAAGGCGCGTGATCCCGGTGTCGCGCCGGGTTCGAATGGTCTCGAGTCCACGCTGGTTGATTGCCGCAATTGCGACAAGATCTTCTCCCGCCTCGCGACGCACCAGGAGCCTGTTTCCCGGAAAGATTCCCAGTTGGGCCTCGCCTCGCGAAAGATAGGCGAGCGCGTCTCCGCGACCGTGGTCCACCGTACGGATTTCAAGGTCGATCCCGGCCTGGCGGTACCAGCCGCGATCGCGCGCGAAATAGAACCCGGCCGAATTGGGCCACGGATGAAAATATTCGAGGACAAGGGTGACGGTTCGCACAGTGATGCAACGATAATCGGGCGTTCGCACGCGCGCGGCCATCATGTCGGCTTGTTAAGAACCACCTGCCCGGTTTCGACATCGATCACGGCATCCGCGAGCTCGTGCGGCTGCTCCCGCAGGGCGAACCGCGCCTCCTGGAGCGCCCACCGCTGCCAGTGCGGGGCGTACCGGTCGCCGTCGCGGGCGAGCGCTCGAAGTCGCCGTGTGTCGTCGTCGAGTCGCAACCAGATGCCGAAGGTCGCCAACCGGCGATTTGCCGCGCTCAACGCTCCAGAACCCTCGACGACCAGAGGCGCATCCGGGTTCACGTCATGCCAATCCGCGGGCCTGGACTCCTGCCAGTCCCACGCGCGCCATCCGGATACCCCGGGTTCAAGAACCTGCGTGTGTACGGCGGCGCTGGCATCTTCGAGCCCGTCCCAGCCCGGATAGACGTCTTCCAGGTGAACAAGGTCGGCCCCGAGCGCGGCGGCGAGGGGGCCCGCGAGCGTGCTCTTACCCGACCCTGACCCACCGTCGATGAGAACGACCGGACGCGCCGGTCCCCGGATCACACCGACAAGTCGCGTGACGAGTGCCGGGTCGAACCCGCCCCGCCCCTGGTCGTCAGACACCGATGAAATTCCAGTGCCCGGTCGCGACCGACACGGTGACCGCCGTTGCGGCGATACCTACCCCGATTAGCACGAGCAGCCATTCGGCCAGACCGAAACGGGATTCGCGTGCCCAGGTTCTCGGGATGTCGGCCCCGAATGCGCGAGCCTCCATGGCGGTCGCCAGCTTGCTGCCGCGACGGATCGAGAGCACGAGCAGGGCGAACGCCTGGCTGGCGAACCGCCGCAGTTTTCCGCGATCCGCGACCCCGCGGGCCCGTCGCGCCCGCTCGAGGGAACGCCAATCGTCCATGAACAATCCGAGCAGCCGCAGCGCCGCGAGCGACCCCAGCACGAATCGCGAAGGGAGCCGCACGATCTGCGCCAGGCCGTCCGCGAGGTCGGTGGGATCCACCGTCACGAACAGCACCACCGCCGGCAGGCCGATAGCGAGGATCCTCAACCCGGTGGCGATGGCAAGGGTGATCGACCCGTCGCTGACGTCGGCAAGAAACCAGTGGAAGTAGCTCTGCCCGCTGACCTTCCCGTACAGGGCGACGGTGATCGTGACCAGCGGAGCGGCCACCCAGACGGGCAGCGTTCGCAGCCAGAAGGTGCGCCACGAGACCCCCGCCCAGAGAAAGAGCACCGACTCGAGGCCGAGCGCGACGGTGGCCGACACCCAGTCGAGCGTCAGCACGAGCGTGATGCCGAGGAGCAATGCGACGGCGAGCTTGGCGACCGGGTTCACCCTCAGGATGCCGGTCGAGCCGGCCGCGGAAGTGACGGCGCTCACCGCACGGCCTCCACCCTGCCGGGTTCGTCCTGCCAGGACGTGAACCGGATTTCTGACGTGGCCAGCGCGCCGACAAAATCGACGTCATGCGTGATCGCGACGACCGCACTGCCGACGTCGAGCAGTCCCGACAGCAGGGTGACGAGCTCGCGCCAGGTTCGCGAGTCCTGCCCGAAGGTCGGCTCATCGAGTACAAGAACCCGGGGACGCGTGGCCAGCACGGTTCCCACCGAGAGCCTGCGCTTCTCGCCACCGGACAGAGTGAACGGGTTCGCTCGTGCGAGGGATGCCAGCCGAAGCCGCTCCAGCAACTCATCGACCCGGACGTCCACCTCCTGCGGGGCGAGACCGAGGGCGCGCGGCCCGACCGCGAGCTCGTCCTGCACGGTCGCCGCGAGGAACTGGTGTTCGGGGTCCTGGAACACACTGCCGATCCGGGTGAGGAGCTGCCTCGACTTCCAGTCGATCGGGTAGCCGGGTGCGCCTGCCGCCAACGCCGGTGCAGCGATCACGTGCCCGGAAAGCGGCGCAAGCAGTCCCCCGAGAGTCAGCCCGAGGGTGGATTTTCCTGCACCGTTGGGGCCCGTCACCGCGAGCAGGCCGCCGGCCCGAACTTCGAGATCGATCCCCGTGCGAATTGCCTGTCCCGCGACCCGGGCAATGCCGAGGGATTCGCTGCGCAGCAGGGTCGCATCCGACACGCCCGACCGCCGAGGGGTGACGACGGGGGGATGCCCGGGAACCCACACCCCCAAATCGGCGAGCGCCGCACCGTTGGCTGCGAGCACGGCGTCGGGGGCACCATCCGCCAGGACTCCGCCCTCCGGCGAGAGGATGATGACCCGATCGACGAGCGAGCGCCAGATTTGCACGCGGTGCTCGATCACGATGAAGGTCGATTTGGTGCGTTCGAGTACGCGAGCGACCGCGTCGCGCACCTCGCGCACTCCGTCTGGATCGAGATTTGCCGTCGGCTCATCGAGCAGGAGGAGCCCGGGTCGCATGGCCAGGACACCGGCGAGCGCGAGTCGCTGCTTTTGGCCGCCGGAGAGCTCGGAGGTCGGATGCGACAGCGGAAGGTCAAGGCCGACAGCGTCGAGAGCGCCGCGCACGCGATCCCAGATCTCGTCCCGCGGAATCCCGAGATTCTCGCAGCCGAAAGCGACGTCGTCACCGACCCGGGCGAGAATCACCTGCGAATCCGGATCCTGCAGGACCAGCCCGACGCGGCCCCGAGCACGCTCGGGTGAGACGCCGTCGATGGTCAGCTCGCCGACATGTTCGCCCTCGTCATCGCCGCCGAGAACGGCCGCGAGCGCAGACACCAGGGTTGACTTGCCCGCTCCGGAAGCACCAAGAAGAAGGATTCGTTCGCCCGGCTGGATGGCGAGATCGAGCTCGGATACTGCCCATCCCCTCCGGCCCGCGTGGCGCCAGCCCCACCCGCTCGCCCGCACAGACGCGGCACGAACGGCTGGGTCTGCCGACACGGCTATACCAGGGCTTTCGACGTGCGCCCAGCCGCAAAGCGATTGAGCGCGCCCGTCTGCGCGATCGCTCGCACCACTATCCAGGACAGCAATCCCGCGATCAGCGCACCGGACACGATCGAGCCGATCCCATAGATCGTGACGAATTCGGGCTTGGAGCCCGCGTAGTAGAGCGAGAGGTCGAGGATGGCGAGGCCAAGTCCCGATGCGGCACCCGCGAGGATCGCCGTGCCGAGACGCCAGCTCGAGTACAGGAAGATCGCGAAGATGAGCTCGGCACCGAGCCCCTGGATGAGTCCGGAGAGCAGGGTCAGGGCACCCCATTGGTTGCCCAGCAAGGCCTCGACTGTGGCGGCGACGAGTTCCGCAAACAGTGCGGCACCCGGCTTGCGCACAATGAGGGCAACCAGAACCGCAGCGAAGAGCCAGACGCCGCCGAGCAGCGAGTCCAGCCCGGGAAGGAGGGCGTCGAGCGGCTTGCTCAGCGGGGTCCAGGCCTGGTCCCAGCCCCAGAAGACAACACCGGACGCGACCGCAAGCACCGCGGCGATCACGATGTCGACCACGCGCCAGCGGAAGTTGATGCGGCGCCGAGGTTTGGTCGATTCGGTCGAGGTGTTAGCGGGGGTAGCAGTTTTTGCTGTCATTTCGTCTCACATTTCTTTACGACGTGGGCTGCGGATCGGGCATGAAGCAAGAGTGCCGACAGACCAGGAAAGCGGGCAATCTTCGCTACGTTGAATGACGTCGTGTGACGGCCGGTAACCGTCTGACTGCCCGATTGCTGCCACACCGACCCCGTGCTTCGGCGTGCGGTCACAATGCATAACCTGCTCCTCCCTGCGCTGGCATGATCCAGATCAGGTTCGACGGTCGGAACTTGGAGAAGTTCCCTCTCAGCCCGGCTTCACCGGACTCCCGTGTTTGTTGACGTAACTTTACGCCTCCAGGTGGTTCCTCACCAGCGCAGCAAACACGCAGGGAAACGCGTCAAAATCTTCACACGGCGCCTAAAGAGCGCAGAATAGTAGGCAGGCAACCCGGCGGCGGAGCAATCCGCCCCGAATACTCGATTGCAACGAAAACGTGAGTGCAACCGCTTCGGATTGCCCAACCTGCAACGCTAAGGATGACAAATGCTTTCAGACCTCTTTACCGGACCGCACCTGCTGATCGTCCTCGCGGTCGTCATCCTGCTTTTCGGCGCGACGAAGCTTCCGGCTCTCGCCAAAGCGGTCGGCCAGTCCGCCCGTATCTTCCGCTCTGAAGTCAAGGGCCTGAAGGACGACGAGAAGGCCGACGCCACGGCGAAGAACGACGCCCCCGTCGTGGGCGCCCCCGTCGTAGCCGCGTCTGTCGCAGCGGAACCCGTTCAAGAACCGCACCAAAAGCCGTAGGTAGTGGCGCGCACCGCACGTCCGGCCAAATCGCGCGAAGGGCGGATGACGCTCGGCCAGCATCTCGTCGAACTCAGGCGACGACTCGTCGTCATGTCGATTTCGATACTGGTTGGATCGGTCGGAGGCTATTTCGTGTCCGATTGGGTGCTCTCAGCGATGAGCGCGCCCATCCATGCCCTTGCCAAACAGCAACACCGGCTTGCTGCCCTCAACTACCCGGGTGTGACGAGCGCCTTCGACCTGAAGATCCAGATCGCCATCACGGTCGGCATCATCGTTTCGAGCCCCGTCTGGCTGTACCAGATCTGGGCGTTTTTCGTTCCCGGGCTGACGAAACGCGAACTGCGCTACGGGCTGGGGTTCTTCCTCACCAGCGTTCCCCTTTTTCTGGCGGGCTGTCTCGCGGGGTGGCTGGTGGTGCCGCACATCGTCGAGCTGCTCACGAGCTTTGCGCAGAGCGGCGACTCCTCGCTCCTCTCCGCGAGTGACTACTTTGATTTCATCCTGAAGCTCATGCTCGCCATCGGGATCGCCTTCGTGATGCCGGTATTCCTTGTGCTGCTGAACTTCATCGGCATCCTGAGTGCGAAGCTCATCCTCAAGTCGTGGCGAATCGCCCTGCTGCTGATCGTGGTGTTCACCGCCATCGCAACCCCGTCAGCCGATGTGGTTTCGATGTTCCTGCTCGCCATTCCGATGATCGTGCTCTACTTCGCCGCAGCAGCGGTCGCGGCGATCCACGACCGTCGGGCAAGCAGGGCCGCCAGCGCCTTCCTCGAATCAGATCTCGCGACCTGACCTTCTGGCCGTTTCGGCAAGACACCAACGTATTCGGGGATTAGTCCCGCTCGAGCACGACGACCGGAATCTGGCGGTCGGTCTTCGTCTGGTAGTCCGCGTAGTCGGGGTAGAGGCCGACCATCAGGTCCCACAGTCGTGGCTTTTCGTCAGCCGTGGCTGTGTGCGCAGTAGTCCAGAAGGCGTCCGTCCCCTGCTGCACCCAGACCCGCGGGTTCGCCTCGAGGTTGAGATACCACGACGGATGCGTCGGTGCGCCACCCATCGACGCGACAACCACTATGTCATCGCCATCGCTGGTGCCAATGAGACAGGTGCGTCGCCACTCGCCCGACTTACGGCCCCGGGTGGTGACCAGGAGCAACGGTGCCCCATACCGGAAGACGGGCTGGGTGCCGCCTGTGGCCAGGTACTCGTCGATCTGTTTCTTCACCCAGTCGCGATCGCTGTCGACAATGGGCTCTGGTGCCGCTTCGCTCATGTTTCTACCCTAGACACTGGCGGTCTCGAGGATCCGGTTCACCGTGCGCACGTTGCGGGCAGTGGTGACGGGTCTGATCTGCCGCCACCAGGCCGGCTTCAGCTGGGATTGCAGAATACCTGCCGGGCACCACTGGTAGATGGCGCGTGCCGTGACCACGAGCCGCTCAGGGTCGAGCTCGTCATCGGATGGCCGGAGTACCGCCTCGGGAACGATGTCGTCGCCGACGAACGTGATGACCAGCTTCGACAGGTCAAGGTCGTGCTGCACGGTGGGGTCGTGAAGCAGCGGGTTGGCGGATGCGATTTCCTGCAACTCCGCAACGGACAGCACCACAACCCGGGACCGGACGCCCGTCGTCGACGCGATCGCAGACTCGATCGGCCGGGCGTCCGGGCGCTCCGGCGAGGCCAGCACGACATTGCCGCTCTGCAGGATCGTCGTCACATCCTCGAAGCCCAGGCCCTCCAGCAGCGACCGAAGCTGCGCCATGGCGACCCGGGTGCTCGGGTTCACGTTGATCCCCCGGAGCAGCAGCACCCAGCGGCCAGGGCTCGGGCTGCCGGCCGCGCGGATGATGCTCGTCGCTTTACCAGTCATTGGGCGAAAGTGTAACCACCCTCGGGTTTTTCCTGCTCCCGGTAGCCTGAAACTACATCTGCAAAGGGGACCAATGAACAGCTGGCCAGGATCCGCGTATCCACTCGGCGCGACCTTCGACGGCAACGGCACCAACTTCGCGCTCTACAGTGAGGGTGCCGACAAGGTGGAGCTCTGCCTGTTCGACGAGACGCTCGCGGAGACCCGAGTCGAACTGACCGAGGTGGATGCCTACGTCTGGCATGCCTACCTTCCGAGCATCCAGCCCGGGCAGCGCTACGGCTACCGCGTCTACGGCGAATACGACCCGAAGTCGGGCAAGCGATTCAACCCGTCGAAGCTGCTGCTCGACCCATACGCCAAAGCGACCTGCGGACAGATCGACTGGGACCAGTCACTCTTCGCCTACAACTTCGGCGACCCGGAGTCCGAGAACAACGACGACTCGGCGCAGCACATGATGCATGGGGTCGTCATCAACCCGTTCTTCGACTGGGCCGGTGATCGCGCCCCGAAAATCCCGTACGCAGAAAGCGTCATCTATGAGGCCCACGTCAAGGGCCTGACCGAGCTGCACCCTGGCATTCCTGAGGACCTCCGGGGCAAGTACGGCGCTATCGCGCATCCGGCGATCCTCGAGCACCTGAAAAAGCTCGGCATCACGGCAATCGAGCTGATGCCGGTGCACCAGTTCGTCAACGATTCGACCCTGCAGGAAAAGGGACTGTCGAATTACTGGGGCTACAACACCATCGGCTTCTTCGCCCCGCACAACGGGTATTCCGCGGCCGGCGACCTCGGGCAGCAGGTGCAGGAATTCAAGGGGATGGTTCGGGCGCTGCACAGCGCCGGCATCGAGGTCATCCTTGATGTCGTCTACAACCACACCGCCGAGGGCAACGAGCTCGGCCCGACCCTGTCGTTCCGCGGCATCGACAACGCCGCCTACTACCGGCTCGTGGATGCCACCCCCGAGTACTACATGGACTACACCGGCACAGGCAACTCGCTCAACGTGAGCAACCCGCACTCACTGCAGATGATCATGGACAGCCTCCGCTACTGGGTGACGGAGATGCATGTCGACGGTTTCCGTTTCGACCTCGCCGCGACGCTCGCCCGGGAGTTCTATGACGTCGACCGCCTGGCAGCGTTCTTCGAGCTCGTGCAGCAGGACCCGATCGTGTCGCAGGTCAAGCTCATCGCCGAACCGTGGGATGTCGGCCCGGGCGGCTACCAGGTGGGTAACTTCCCGCCCCTCTGGACGGAGTGGAACGGACAGTATCGCGACACTGTTCGCGATTTCTGGCGCGGCGAGCCCTCCACCCTCGGCGAGTTCGCCTCGCGCATCACCGGCAGTTCGGACCTGTATGAGCACGACGGCCGGCGACCGGTGGCATCGATCAACTTCGTGACCGCGCACGACGGTTTCACTCTCCTCGACCTCGTTTCGTACAACCAAAAGCACAACGAGGCCAACGGCGAGAACAACAAGGATGGGACAGACGACAACCGCTCGTACAACTTCGGCGTCGAAGGTCCATCCACAGACCCTGCAGTCAACACCCTGCGAGCCCGGCAGCAGCGCAACTTCCTCGCCACGCTGCTGCTCTCACAGGGCGTGCCCATGGTGCTTCACGGCGATGAGCTGGGCCGCACGCAGGACGGAAACAACAACACCTATGCACAGGATTCCGCCATCTCCTGGGTGCACTGGGACACGGCCGACCAGTCTCTGGTGGACTTCACCGCGGCCCTGGTGAGGCTGCGCAAGGAACACCCGACGTTCCGCCGCTCCCGCTTCTTCGACGGCAGGCCGGTCGTGCGTGGCGCAGGTGAACCGCTCCCGGACATTGTCTGGCTGCAGCCCGACGCCGCCGTTATGGCACCCACTGACTGGGACTCTGGCTTCGGCCGCGCCATCGCTGTCTTCCTCAACGGCGAAGGCATCCACGGTAGGGATGCGCGGGGCGAACGCGTGACCGACAAGAACTTCCTCGTGCTGTTCAATGCCGGGGATGACACGGTCGATTTCATCCTGCCCCCGGAGGAATATTCGACGTTCTGGGAGATCGTGGTCGATACGGTCGGCGAGCAGGCCGACTCGCATGCACGGGCCGCTGGCTCGTCGATTCCTGTGGACGGCAAGACCGTGATCGTGCTTCGCGCCCACATCCCCACCGAAGCGGAAGCGGCAACCGACCACTCGGTCGCGGCCTCGCTCGCGCCTGCACCGTCCGCGCCCCTCGCGTCGGTGCCGGAGCCGCCGGAAGCCCCGGAGGGCGATGCCGAGGCGGTGAGCGCCGACCCACAGGCTGCGGATGCCACGCCGGGGACGGCCGCCCCGGCCAGTGGGCCCGCAGAAGCCGCTGGGCCCGCAACTCCCGCGGAGCCTGCAACACCAGCGGAGCCGACCAAGGACTCGTCCAAGACCCGGAGGAAGCCCTGACGATGGCGTTGCCGAGCTCCACCTATCGCCTTCAGATCCGGGAATCGTTCAACCTGGACGACGCGGCGAAACTCACGGGCTACCTGGCCGACCTCGGGATCGACTGGGCGTACCTGTCGCCCCTGCTGAAGGCCGCCGCGGGTTCCGATCACGGATACGACGTCGTCGACCACTCGCTCGTCGACCCCGAACGTGGCGGCGGTGCAGCCCTCGATCGGTTCAACGACGCCGCACGGGCGCAGGGGCTTGGCATTCTGATCGACATCGTGCCCAATCACATGGGGGTCGCCGATCCGGCCGCGAACTCGTGGTGGTTCGACGTGCTGAAGTACGGTCGCGAATCGCAGTACGCCGACTTTTTCGACATCGACTGGGAGTTCGGCACCGGCAAGCTGCGCCTGCCCATCCTGGGTGGAACGCTCGAACAGGCGATCGCTGACGGAGAACTCACGATCGTCGGAGACACCCTGCACTACTTCGACACCGTGCTGCCACTGGCGCCCGGAACCGCCTCCGGCTCGCTGGCGGAGGTCATCGCCGCACAGCACTACGAGCTCATGAACTGGAAGCGCGCCGACGATGAACTGAACTATC
>Ga0302202_10003462_pt1 | contig 17299 bp, 16 predicted proteins | sample II_Bog_N3_3_FD_194579 | JGI IMG/M metagenome (GOLD analysis project Ga0302202, IMG submission 194579) | Peat permafrost microbial communities from Stordalen Mire near Abisko, Sweden - II_Bog_N3_3 | ecosystem: Environmental > Terrestrial > Soil > Wetlands > Peat | place: Sweden: Abisko...
GTTTTGCGATACGGATTTCGTGGGGACCGACGGCGACGGCGGCGGAAAATTCGCGAGTGCGGATGAGTTGGTCGCAGCGGTTGCGGCGAAGTGGTCGAGCACCGATGCGGGGCGGCGGTTTGTTGTGTGTACCGGCGGCGAGCCGCTGCTGCAGTTAGACGCCGCGCTGATCGACGCGCTGCATCGCCAGAACTTCATGATTGCCATTGAGACGAATGGGACGATTACGGTGCCCGAGGGCATTGACTGGGTATGCGTCAGCCCCAAAGCCAATGCGCGCCTCGTGGTCACACGCGGCAACGAGCTGAAGGTCGTCTACCCGCAGGAGATCTCGCCGAGCGCCTATGACCATCTCGCGTTCGAACACTTCTTCATCCAGCCGAAGGACGGACCCGACGCAGCCAACTCTCTGCGCGCCGCAATCCAATACTGCGCCGACCACCCGCGCTGGCGGCTAAGCCTGCAAACCCACAAGCTGATCGGGATTCGTTGAAACCGGGGCAGCGAGACTAAGCGCCGATGAAGTCGGGTCGGGTCGGCAGCATTCGTTGATGAAGAATTCTGCTTACGATGACGCCGTTGCGGTCCGGTTTGTAGAAGATGACGTGCTTGCCCAGTTCGAAGGGGCGGATGCCGGGAGAGATCGGATCGCATGCCCGGCCCAGACCTGGCGAATCAGCCAGCATTGGGAAGCACGTTGCCAGTATTACACATACTAAAGAGCTTCTTGGCCGATGCGTGGTACCGGAAGCTGGAACGCAAATGAATCTGAAACGCAAATAAGGAGGAACGACAAATGACCATCTGGTAGCATGCCGCACGAAGAGGGCGGCTTCAGGTATGAGTCATTTGTCGAACCGTGCCGAACGCCGGCACCAGCGCGGTCGCGTGATTGCCAGGCGTCGTTATGGGCACCTGGTCGCGGGTCGCACCGGCTAAGTGAGTGTGATACCGTCGTTTCACCCGCCAGGGCACACGCGGAGATTCCACAGTGGATCGTTCGCCCCATGATCGGCCAGACCATCTCGCGCTACCGAATCGTTGAAAAGCTCGGCGGCGGCGGTATGGGCATTGTCTACAAGGCCGAGGACGCATCCCTGGGCCGGTTTGTCGCGCTCAAATTTCTTCCCGACGATATGGCCCAGAACCCGGAGGCCCTGGAGCGTTTTCGGAGAGAGGCGCGTGCCGCGTCCGCGCTGAATCATCCCCACATCTGCACGATCTACGAGATCGACCATCAAGACGGCCAGGCGTTTATCGCGATGGAGTATATGGAAGGCGCGACGCTGAAGCATTGCATCGGCGGCGGGGCGCTGCCGCTTGAGCAGGTGCTGGAGTGGGGGATTGAGATCGCAGACGCACTCAGTGCTGCTCACGGTAAGGGAATCATTCACCGGGACATCAAGCCCGCGAACATCTTTGTGACCGAACGCGGGCACATCAAGGTATTGGATTTCGGTCTGGCGAAGTTGATGCCGGCCGGCGGGGCGGCGAATCTTTCGGCGATGCCGACAGCGAGCCGGGCGAAACTGCTCACGCAGCCGGGCGCGGCCATGGGCACTGGCGCGTACATGTCGCCTGAGCAGGTGCGCGGCGAGGAGCTGGATGCCCGCACGGACCTGTTTTCCTTTGGAGTTGTGCTCTACGAAATGGGAACCGGGGTTCTCCCGTTCCGTGGGGAGAGCGCTGGCCTGGTTGCGGAAGCGATTTTGAATCGCACGCCGGTCGCGCCGGTGCGGCTGAATCCCGACGTGCCCGCAAAGCTCGAAGAGATCATCGCGAAGGCGCTGGAGAAGGACCGCAAGTTGCGCTATCAGAGTGCAACTGATATCCGCACTGATTTACAGCGCTTGCGGCGCGATTCAGAGATGGGCCGTTCTGTGGCAGCGTCAGCACAAGTCGCCGCGAAGCCGGCTGAGAAATCCACTCGATGGTGGATAGTCGCCTGCGCGGCAATACTGGTGGTAGGACTGGCGGTGGCCGGCTGGCTGCTTGTACCGCACAAAGTGCATGCGCTCACCAACAAAGACACCGTGGTGCTCGCGGACTTCACGAACGGAACCGCCGACCCAGTGTTCGACGGCACACTGAGGCAGGGGCTATCGGTGGAGTTGGAGCAGTCGCCATTTCTGAGCATGGTCTCGGACCAGCAAATCCAGCAGACCCTTGGCCTGATGAGACAGCCGGCCGATGCCAAGCTGACGCCGGCGATTGCGCGGGAGGTCTGTCAGCGGACGGGGAGCGCCGCTGTGCTTGACGGTTCGATTGCGCAGATTGGCACCCAATATCTATTGACCCTGAAGGCGGCCAACTGCGAAACCGGAAAATTGCTGGCGAGCACGGAAGCACAGGCGAGCGACGAGAACCATGTGCTGGATGCGCTAGGAAAAGTGTCCATCGATCTTCGCAACAAACTGGGCGAGTCTCTGAGCACAATCCAAGAGTTCGATACACCGTTGGAGCAGGCTACGACGCCGTCGCTGGAGGCCCTGAAGGCTTACAGTTCTGGCATTCAAATGATCAGTGCCAAAGGGTCAGATGAGGCGATTCCGTTCTTCAAGAAAGCTGTCGAACTCGACCCAAACTTCGCGCAGGCCTACGCATTCCTCGGGATTCTGGAGAACGATATGCTTGAAAGCGGTTTGGCTGCCGATTATCAGCGAAAGGCCTATGAACTGCGCGACCGGGCCAGCGATGCCGAAAGGTATTCGATCGACTCCAGCTACTACAAACAAGTCACCGGGAACATCCCTAAGGCCATAGAAACCTGCGATCTATGGATACACGCCTATCCGCGCAACGAGATGCCGCGCGCGTTCCTGGCAGGAGCAGTTTTGCCGGTGGTTGGACAAATTGAGAGAGCAAGGGCAGAGGCCACGGAGGCAATTCGCCTGAACCCGAACTTTCCTGTCCCTTACGCTCAACTCATCCTCGCGCAGGCCGGTCTGAATCGCTTCGATGAAGCGAAGGCCACGTACGCGCAAGCTACGAAACACGGTATCCATAACCCTTTGATTGATGTGGCCATGTATGACGTTGCATTCCTGCAGAATGATACGACGGCGATGGCGCGGTACGTTGCAACGACGGAGGCTCTGCCCGGATGGGGGGACCAGATGTTGAATCTCGAATCCGACACCGCCGCTTATTCCGGGCACCTCAAAGACGCAAACGAGTTCTCCCGCCGCGCGATCGATGCCGCCCAACAGGCAGGAGAGAAGGACACGCCCGCACTTTACACTGGCACTTCCGCGCTGAGAGAGGCGTGGTACGGCAACATGGGCGAGGCCCGGAGTCGCGCCACATTGGCATTGAAACGCTCGACCAGCCGCGATGTGGTGTATTTCTCCGCGCTGACCTTCGCCTATACCAGGGATGATGCGCGGGCGAAGGCTTTGGCGGACGACTTGGGCAAGAAATTCCCGGAAGATACGTTGGTACAGTTCAATTACCTGCCAACCCTTCGCGCAAAGCTTGCGCTCAACAAAGGAAACTCAGCTGGGGCTATTGAGAGTCTCAAAACCGCCGAACCCTACGACCTGGGAGTATCGACCGACAGTCCTCTGAATTGGAGTGCCATGTTTCCAGTCTTTGTGCGCGGTGAGGCGTATCTGGCCGCGCGTCAGGGTAACGAAGCCGCCGCCCAATTCCAGAAACTTCTCGACCATTCGGGCGTCGTCGTGAGCCAACCCATCGGTGCGCTCGCCCATCTCGGTCTCGCCCGCGCCTACGTGTTAGAAGGCGACACGGCGAAGGCCAAAGCTGCCTACCGGGATTTCCTCACGCTGTGGAAGGATGCCGACCCCGACCTTCCCGTTCTGCAACAGGCGAAAGCCGAAATCCAGAAATTGCAGTAGTTGGATACATCGCAATTGGGATTGCTGTTCGCTGGTTTGGGCAAAGAGCAAATCACAGGGACCACAGAGAAACGGAGAGAGCGCAGAGGAAGTATGCCCCGAAAATAGACTTCTGTGATCTCTCTTTTACCCTGTGATTTGCTTCTTCATGACATCATTCAGACTGCGCAGGTTCTCAGATCCGCATCGGCATCAAAATGTATCGGTACTTGACATCCTCATTGGAGTCTTCCGGCCGCATCTGCCCTGCCGACTGCGCGTCCTTGAACTCCAGCCGCACCTCGCCGGTGTTGCCGATGGCCTTCAGGAAGTCCAGCAGGTATTGGCTGTTGAAGCCCACCACCAGTGGATCGTAGTTGTAGGGCGTTTCGATGGTGTCTTCCGACTCACCCGAATCCGTCGATGATGACGACAGCTTCAGCTCGTTCGTCTCCAGCCGGATCTTGATGGCTCCCGAGCGTTCATCCGCGAACTGTGCGACGCGCTGGATGGCCGACATCAGGTCCTCGCTGCGCACGATGACGAACTTGTTGTTATCGCGCGGCAGCACGGCCTCGTAGTTGGGGAAGTTGCCAGTCAGCTTGCGGCTGGTCAGCACCCGCCCGCCGACGCGGAAGAAGAGCGTCTGCTCGTCGTCGGCGAAGTCGATCGTCTCAACCTCGGTGGTATTCAGCAGCGACAGCAGCTCGCTCAGCGCCTTGCGCGGGATCAGCGTCTTCTTCTCGCCCGTGACGCCTTCCAGCACTTCGCCCAGCTTTTCGATGTGCGCCAGCCTGTGCCCATCGGTCGCCACCATGGCCATCGACTCAGCCTTCAGCACCAGCAGTGCGCCGTTCAGCGTATACCTCGACTCCTCGTTGGAGATGGCGAAGATCGTCTTCGCGATCATGCCCTGCAGCGATGCGGCGGCGATCTTCACCGCTCCAGTCGTTGGGAACTCGGCCACCTGGGGAAAGTTCGCGCGCGCCATGCCAACCATCTTGGTGTTCGAGCGGCCTGCCCGGATCTGCACCCAGTGGTTGTCCATCAGCTTGATGGAGATATCGCCCTCGGGCAACAGCTTGATGTAGTCGTACAGCTTGCGCGCAGGGATGGTGCAGGCGCCTGGCTTTTTCACCTTCGCCGGGCAGGAGGTGCGGATGGACTGGTCGAGGTCGGTCGCAGTGATGGTGAGTTTGTCGTCGGCAGCTTCGACCAGGAAGTTCGACAGGATCGGAATCGTGGTCTTGCGCTCCACCACCGACTGCGCCGCCGTCAGTTCGCGGAGAAGATCCGCGCGGGAGACGGTGATTTCGAGATTTCCGGTGGGTGCGGCGGTGGTCGTCATTGCGGGCTCCTGAGTTCGGGGGGCTGCATCCTGGGCTACTGGGGTCATCGGGGTTTCTCCGGGGCGATTGATCGCAAACGGGATGCTGGGAAAACTTTACACCGAATGTGGTGCGAACGGAACATCGACGCTTCGGCCTGCTTGATTCTATTGACCCGAGGCCTGTGCGAGCGAGGGGTTTGGTGTGGGAAAGTAGACCAAACCCCGATACGATCAACCCTACCCCCAAAGCGTCCTAGAAATCCGTCACACCCTACCGCGTCATTCTGACTTGCAACGTCGGGATCCCCGTCGCTGCCGTTGGTCTTGCTTTTCCTGGCTGGAACCGGCGGCTGCTACTGCTACTACTTAAAACAAGGATTAATAGAGATAAATACTAGTAGTAGTAGTACAAGGCGTGGGAAATGTGGAATACGAGGCAATGTCCAGCCCAGATGCGGGGTTGAGGCACCTTCCCGTTTTAGAAATCGGGGCCGTGATAATTGCGGAAGCAGGAAGACCTATGCGCAGTGTGCCGACTGGTACCCGGTTTTCGTCATTCTGCACAGGGATCAGCCGCGATGGCCGTAGCCGGTCCGTGCAGTAAGTGGGAATTTGCGGCAAAAGCTGTAGGATCAGCATCCTACCTAGAGTAGGTTTTGAACAGAGGAGGAGTCCGAGTGGAGGAAAATGAGGTCAATGAGGTCGATGAGGACGGCGAGGTTTTGGGGCCAAAACTAAAGGTGGCAGTCTTTGGAGCCAGCGGACGCACCGGCGACCTGCTGGTAGAGCGGTGCCTGGCGGCGAGGTACGCGGTATCGGCCCTGGTCCGGACGCCGAAGAAATTCCGCTTCTGGGGGCTGGCGACTGTGGTGGAGGGAAGCGTGTTCGACGCGGCCGCAATCCGCCGGACGCTGGAGGGCGCGGACGTTGTGCTGTCGGCGCTGGGGGCACGGTCGCTGTGGAAGGAGGACGTGCTGGAGCGGGCTGTCCCGCTGATAGTAGAGGGGATGCGTGCTGAGGGGGTGCGCCGCATCATCGCCCTCGGATCAGCCGGCGCGCTGGACGACTCGCTCAAGAAGCAGCCGGAATGGCGCCGGTGGTTTGTCCAGAAGATCGTCTACAACACCCTGCTGAAGTATGCGGTAGCTTCGCAGGTGGACCAGTGGAAGGTGCTGTCAACCTCTGGATTGGACTTCACCATGGTGATGCCGCCCATGCTGACCAACGGCGAGGCGCGCGGAACCTTTCGCGTGGATGGTGAAGCGCTGCCGCCCGGCGGACGGCAGATCGCCCGAGCCGACGTAGCCGACTTTATGATGGCCCAGGTTGAGAGCAAGGATTGGGTGGGGAAGGGTGTGTATGTGGCGTACTAGGCGCCAATCAGGGAGATACAGAGGTGATTGAGTCAGCGCTCGCGATGGAAGTGGAGTGAGCAGGCCTTTGAACATGATTAAGGCCTACGAGCATAGTCCTGTCGGACGGACCCACTGTGCGTGGGGCCGGCGTTGACACGCCCTGTTACTGCTTCGCATGGTCCTCCCGTTGGTCGGCACAAAATCTCGTTTGCGACCGTCGGGAGCACCAAAAGCGAAGCCCAACACAAGTCACGAAGTGACCGCCGCCCGCGAAGGGCGCCCGTCCGACAGGACAACATTCTTCGGTTCTTTAATAAGGGGCAACGTGGCTGCGTCGGGTAGGCATCGTATCAGGTGGGGTAGACCGATGCTGTATTCTTCAACCGCGATGCTGGATCTCCTCCGCTCCACTCTGGAACAGTTGGACGAAGAGACGCAAGACCTCGATCCGAACGATCCGGTGCTGCTGGAGTTCAAAACGTCGATCCTAGGCTCGATTGCGGAGTTGGAGGAGCTGGAGCTGACGGAATCGCACGCAGCGTAGCTGGGGGCTGGCTACGCAAGCATCTCTAATCCGTGCTTCTGCACGATCATCAACAACTTGAGCGCCATGCTGCCGGGCTTCTTCGCATCAGTCTCCCACTTATCCCACGGTGTCTCGGACTTCTTAGCTGACGTAAGTCCCTGCCTGCCCACTGCGCGTGGGGGGCGTTCACACACCTTCTTACTGCTCCGCGTTGTCCTCCCGCTGGTCGGGACAGAATTCGGCTTGCATCCATTGGGAGCACCCACGCGAGGCCCAATACGCCCCACGAAGTGACCGCTCCCCGCGCAGGGCGTTTGTTCGGCTGGTCGTCTCCCGCCTGGCGTGGGCCAATCTCCAACCCAGCGTAAAATTGAAATGTTGCGAAATTTTCGCTGGAACTGGAGCTTCCGTTGGCAGACACGATTTTTGATGCGGTAGTAGTCGGCGGTGGGCCGGCTGGATACACCTTTGCGATTCGCGCGTCGCAGTATGGCCTCAAGGTAGCCCTGATCGACGCGAACGACCGCCTCGGCGGCACCTGCCTGCTGTGGGGATGTATTCCTACCAAGGCCATGCTCTTCACCGCCGAGGTGTGGGACCACCTGAAGCACGCCGACAAGTACGGTATCGACGGCGTGAGCGAGGCGAAGCTGAACTGGAAGAACGTCCTCGCGCGCAAGGACGACGTCATCACCCGCCACACCAAGGGTCTCGACTTCCTGATGAAGAAGAACAAGATCACCACCTTCAAGGGCTTCGGCAAGCTGACCGGGGGCGCGAAAGAGGGCGTGTTCTCCGTCGACGTAAAGCTGACGGCCGGCGGCACAGAGACGGTGAAGGCGAAGAAGGTAGTCCTCGCGACTGGCTCCGATGCCCGCATGTTGCCCGGCTACAAGGCCGACGACACCATCCTGACCAATTACGAAATTCTCAAAATTGCCGAGATGCCGAAGTCGCTGGTGGTTATCGGCTCAGGCGCGGTAGGCGTCGAGTTCGCCTCCATCTTCAAGAGCTTCGGCGCCGAAGTCACTATCCTCGAAATGCTGCCGCGCGTCGTGCCGGTGGAAGATGAAGACATCTCGAAGGAACTCCTGCGCCTCTACAAGAAGCGCGGCATCGACGTGAACCTCAGCATCAAGGACACCAAAATCGAGAAGAACAAGGACGGCGCGCTGGTCACCTGGACCGACCAGAACGGCAAGCCGCAGCAGAAGCAGGCGGAAAAGGTCTTGGTTGCCGTCGGCCGCTCGCCGCGCACTGCCGACATCGGCCTGGACACGACCAACATCAAGCCCGACCGCACCTTCATCATGACCAACGAGTGGATGGAGACGACCGAACCCGGCATTTACGCCATCGGCGACATCGTCGGCGGCATGCCGCAACTGGCGCACGTTGGCAGCATGGCCGGCCTGGTCGTCGCCGCGCGGCTCGCCGGAAAGTTCGCCAAGCCGGTCAACAAAACGCGCATCCCGGGCTGCACCTATACCGACCCGCAGATTGCTAGTGTCGGCCTCACCGAGGCTGCGGCGAAGGAAAAAGGCTTCCAAGTGAAGACTGGCAAGTTCCCCTTCGTCGGCAACTCCAAAGCCACCATCCTCGACGCGCACGACGGCTTCATCAAGGTAGTCACGGACGCGAAGTACGGCGAAATTCTAGGCGTCCACATCATCGGCCCGTACGCGACCGAGATCATCGCCGAAGCTGTCACCGCGCTCGAACTCGAAGCCACCGTCGAAGAGATGATGTTCACCATCCACGCGCATCCGACGGTCGCCGAAGCGCTCCTCGACGCGTACAGCAGCGTCGAAGGCAAAGCGGTGAACGTGTAGGCACAGGATGATCCCCCTGTGATCCGCTGGAGATTTTATGACCTACAAAGTAGTTCTGATCCGCTCGGAAGAAGGCTATAGCGTTTCATGTCCCAGCCTTCCTGGCTGTGCGTCACAGGGCGCCACTGAGGACGAGGCACTTGAGAATATCAAGGATGCGATTCGCGAGTATGTGGCTGTAGAAACACATGGTGGTAGGCATGCCGGCGAGAGAGTTCTGTTTGTAGATGTGCCTGCGGCGAGTCCGCCCACTGAGGCGTTGGGGAAGAGAAAACCGTTCAAGGTCCGGACGAATAAATTGGGCCTGCCGCCCTTTACCAATGTCAACGAGCTCATCCATCTGTTGGAGTGTCCTCGGTGTAATCCGGCCGCCCTCGATTCGCGACCAGAGAAGGATTAGCCGTGACCAAAAGAACAAATGTCACCACTGCCATCGCTCGGGTCGCGCTCCTTTTCGCGATGGGGTGGATAGTAGGACCCGTGTACCCTCAGGGTGCAGACGCGACAGGTTCGATAATTGCCCAGGAGAACGCCTTCTGGAAAGCGTACGTTGCTGGCGACACAGCTTCACTGTCCAACCTGCTCTTGCCTGATTTCATAAACGTGGAAGAGCAGCGAATGAATCGCTCAGTAGTTCTTGCGTTTGTGAAGGCTTTCCATGAGCGATGTACCCTAGCCCCAGTCGAGATACTGAATCCCAAAGTTACGTTCTTGAGTTCCGATATTGCCACTCTCGTATACCACGCGATTGAGTCGCCCACCTGCGGTACGCACTCAACATCTGGCGACACGAACGTAACGACGGTCTGGGTCCGACGTGATGGCAGGTGGCAGATGCACTTGCACACAGAGTACGCGACTACTCCAAGGTTAGCCGTCAAATAGTTCGAGAGCGGCATTGTTCGGATCACTCCTCGATTGTCATCTACCTCATCCGACTCGGCCCCAAACGGGTCTATACTTTCTCTATGCAGAATGAATTCACGGCAGTGATCGAGCAGGACGGCGATTGGTTCGTGGGCTTCTGCCCCGAAATTCCCGAGGCCAATGGCCAGGGGAAATCGGTTGAGGAATGCCGCGAGAACCTGTCGCAAGCCATCGCGCTTGTGTTAAAGGATCGCCGCGAAGACGCGCTTCGCGGTGTGCCGCCCGAAGCTATCCGGGATGTGGTGCGCGTGGCGTGAAGCGTGAGGATTTGCTGCGTCATCTGCGTCAACATGGATGCTATCTGAAGCGTGAGGGCGGTTCTCATTCGCTCTGGATGAACCCGGCAAACGGCAACATGCAAGCTGTTCCACGGCACAACGAAGTTGCTGAGATGCTTGCCAAGGGCATTTGTAAGCGTCTCGGCCTACCCGACCCAGCCAAGCGCTAATCGTGTACATCCACCTCCTCCAACTCGGTCGCGTCCCCTACGCCGAAGCCCTCACCATCCAGGCCCGGGTGGTCGCCGCGCGCAAGGCTGGCACGATCGGTGACACGCTCATCCTCCTCGAACACCCACCCGTAATCACCCTCGGGCGCAACTCTTCCCGCGCCAACGTCCTCGCCAGCGATGAATGGCTGGCCGCACGCAACGTTGAGCTGCACGAAATCAATCGTGGCGGCGACGTGACGTATCACGGCCCCGGCCAGCTCGTCGGCTATCCAATCATGGATCTGCGGGGCGACTTCCCCAACAAGCGCGGCCCGCACCTCGGCCCAGTGGACTTTGTGCGCATGCTTGAAGAAGCCCTGATCCGCACCTGCGCCGACTTCGGCGTGATGGCCAAGCGCATCCCAAAATGCACTGGCGTCTGGACCTTCGGCGGGGGAGAATTCGCCGACGCCGACGTGCACGGCCGCGCGCCCGAAAAAAAACTCGCCGCCATCGGCGTGCACGTCTCGCAGGGCATCACCTCGCACGGCTTCGCGCTCAACGTCACCACGGACCTCCGTGACTTCGAGTGGATCGTCCCCTGCGGCATCACCGACCGCGGCGTCACCAGCCTGGAGTTGGAAGCCGCCGACAGCGCCGATCCAACCATGGAGCGCGCCGCCAACTCCATCGCACGCAACTTCGGCCGCGTCTTCGACCGACAGATCGTCGCGTGCGCAAACATGGAGCAGTTGCTGGCTGGAGCAACAGCCTGACACCGATCTACACCCATTAAAATGATCGATACCAATTGAACGCGAAAGTCCCCGCGCTCTTAATCGGTTCAAACCGGTGTTAAGCTTTTACAACCGTCCCACTGCGAATCGATTCGACCATCGCGGCGTCCAGCCGAAGCGCCGCAACGCCGTCTTCTCCTGTTACCGGCGCCGCACGCGAGTGCAGCACCGCATCGGCGAACGCGGCAACGGACAGCGAAAAGGATTCCGCATACGAGCACGGTGGAAGTGCAGCAATCCGCGCTGCGATGGGACTGGTTGCGGAGAGACTGGGCGACCCTTGACCGTTCAGGTTGGCGCGGGTAGCGCGATCAATGCTGATGGCGGCGCCCGTCCCATACAGCGCGAACGACCAGAAGTTTTGCTCGAGCGGCACCAGTGCCGAGGCCGACATACTCGCGAGAAAATCAGGATCGCGGAAGCGGAACGTAGCCGACACCGCAATCGAGGGGTGATACAACATCTCCGCCGGATAAACCCATGGCCGCCCCGACGCGCTGGAGACGGGCGGCCGCGCACCCTGGTCGTCGACCAGTGTAGCGGTCACCTCCACCGGATCGCCGAAGAAGTACCGCAGCAGATCCAGCAGGTGCGGAAACAGGTAGGCGTGCATGTGTGCGGCGAACAGACACGGCGAGCCGAACTCGCCGCGGTTGAGAGCTTCCTTGATCAGCCGGTGCGCGGGCACGGCACGGTAGTTGTAGTTCACGCCCAGCGTGCGCTGCGCATTGCGCGCGGCGGCAACCATCTTCTCGCCGGAGGCCACCGTATCGGCCATAATCTTTTCGCACAGCACATGCGCGCCGCCCGAGAGCGACAGCAGCACCGGCGCTTCATGGTCCCACTCCAACGTCGCCACCGACACCACGTCGGGGCGTTCGCCTTTCAGCATCTCTTCGACGGAAGTGTAGGCGCGGATCGCGAACTCCGCCGCCAGCGCCGCGGCCCGCTCGGGCGAGTGGCTCACCACGGCGACGGGTTGGGTGTGCGGGCCCTTGGCGTAAGCCTCGAGGTGAAGCCGCGCCGCTCCGCCGGTGCCGACGACTGCGGCTTTGAGATCCGACATGCGATCCAGCTTACCTGAGAGCTCTAGCTCTTTCCCACCCACTCCCGCCAACTCAAGAATTCTTAAGCTTCAAAACCACCCTGCCTACGCGACAATTCTCTCAACACCCCTCGTGCCCCCAAACGCGCGAGGCCGTACAAGAGAGAGAGACCGATCATGAGATCCATCCCACGAACTCTGGCCGCCGCACTATTTATCGCCGTCGTCGCCGCGCCCGCACTGGCGCAAACCGTTACCATCGACTACGACCACAGCGTCAACTTCCTCAAGTTCAAAACCTTCTCCTGGCAAAAGCTCCACGCCACCGACCCCAGCGTCGAGGACCGCATCACCATCGCCTTCAATCGCGACATGGAAGGCCGCTACATGACCGAGGTCGCCAACGGCGGCGATGTTATCGTTACCGCTGTCGAAGCCACCCAGGACAAGGCCGAGTTCACTAACTTTTATAGCGCCCTCACCGGCTTCACCTGGCAAAGCGCAGCCGGCAGCGGCGGCTTTCTGGATGCAGGCACCACCCTCGCGGATGTCCCCCTGAATACCCTCATTATCGACATGTACGACACCAAGACCCACGTCCTCCTGTGGCGCGGTGCCATCACCGAACCCGTCGCCGCCAGCCAGGATAAGAACGACCGCATCATCGACCACGCGGTCACCGAGCTCATCGGCAAATATCCGCCCAAATACAAGAAGCCCTAACGCTACCGAAAAGCTCGGGTGCCCCATTCATCGCGGTCTTTGCGCGATGAGTGGGATGTAAACCGCACGCTTCGTCCCCTGGACCTCCGCACCCCTCCGTCATGTTCTCTGCGATTCGTTTTCTGGCCCGCTTTCTCCCCAGGCCTTCCAACCCGTTTCCCGCAACTCCATCTGTGCGAGACTTATCAACGACGGCGGCCACGTCCACGCCGCGTCTTGAGGCACGCCCGATGGAGCCAGCGGACAAGCAAAAACAACTCTCCCTCCTCCTCGTCGACGACGACGTCGAACTCTGCACCATGATGAAGGAGTTCTTTGCCGAAGCCGGCCATCGTCTCGACTGTGCTCACAATGGCCGCAATGGCCTCGACCGCGCCCTGAACGGCGCCTACGACCTCATGGTCCTCGACGTCATGCTTCCCGTCTTCGATGGCTTCACCGTGCTGCAGCAGCTCCGTCGCCGCAACACCCTGCCCGTCATCATGCTCACCGCCCGCGTTCAGCACGAAGACCGCATCACTGGCCTCAACACCGGCGCCGACGACTATCTGCCCAAGCCATTCGACCCCGACGAGCTCCTCGCCCGCATCCGCGCCGTCCTCCGCCGCACCGACACCACCAACTGGCAAGCCACCGAGATGGTTACAATTGGCGAAATCCAGGTCAATCCCACCACCCGCGAGGCCTGGGTCGCCGGCGCTCCAGTCGAACTCACCCCACTCGAGTTCGACCTGCTCGAAATGCTCATGCGCTCCGCCGGCCGCGTCGTCTCCCGCGACGAGATCACCACCGCCCTGTTCGAACGCCAAGCTACACCCTACGATCGTTTCCTCGATGTCCACGTCAGTCACTTGCGCACAAAACTCGAAGGCGGACGAAAACTTATCCGCGCGGTCAGAGGAGTTGGGTATGTATTTACCGGCGCGAGTTAGATCGTTCCCCTTGAAGTCCCTTTACTTCGGTGTGGCGCTGGCCATGATCACCACGCTGTCCATCTCCTTCGTCATCTTTCACTCCATCAACACCCGGGTGGAGCAGAAAACCATCGATCCCGCCATCGACCGCATCGACGAGCTGGAACTCGAAAGTGCGCGCGCCGCCCTCGGCAGTGGCGGCCCGCAGGCGCTCCAAACCTATCTCGACCGGCTCAATCATGTGTTCCGCGGCGCCTCGCACTACCTGCTCGACGCCCACGGCATCGACGTCGTCACCGGCGAGAACCGCGCCTACATGCTGCCCCCGCCGGCACGCTCCAAATGGCGTACCCGCTCCAACGGCCACTACATCCGCGCCCACCGCTCCTCGGACGGCCAATACTGGATCGCCGCCGTCGGCATCCCCGAAACCGCGCCCATCTGGACCTATCTTCCCTACTACCTCCTCCTCATCGGCGCCACCGGCGTTCTCTGCTGGATCGCCTCCGTCGGCGTCGTCGCGCCGGTCCGCAGAATTGCCGCCTCCATCGCCCTCTTCGGCAAAGGCAACCTCTCCGTCCGTGTCCGCGAATCGCGCCAGGACGAAATAGGACAGCTCGGCCGCTCCTTCAATCAAATGGCCGACCGCCTGCAACGCCTCATCGTCAGCGAGCGCCGCCTGCTCGGCGACATCTCCCACGAACTCCGCTCGCCCCTCGCCCGCCTCAAGTTCGCGATCAAGCTTGCCCGCACCTCGCCCGACCCCAAAACCGCCCTCGACCGCATCGAGCGCGACGTCGATCGCATCTCCGCCCTCGTCGCCGACATCGTCGAAATCAACTTCATCGAGTCCGGCCCGATCCATCAGGAAACCGAAATCGCCCAAGTCTCCGAAATTATGGACGAGGTTATCCGCGACTGCGCCATCGAGGCTCAGGGCCACGGCTGTCGCATTGCCATCGCCGGCCGCCTCGCCGGACAGGTGATGGGCAACCGCGAACTCCTCCGCCGCGCCGTCGAAAATGTACTTCGCAACGCCATCCGCTACTCCCCGCAACAGTCCACCGTCGACGTCGCCATCGCCGAAAACCATCGCACCGCCACCATCGCCGTCCGCGACTATGGCCCCGGCGTCCCCACCGACGCCCTCACCCGCATCTTCGATCCATTTTTCCGCGTCGAAGAGGCCCGCGACACGAACGGCGGCGGCTCCGGCCTCGGCCTCTCCATCGCCAAGCAGGCCGTCCAACTCCACCATGGCGCCATCACCGCCGAAAACGCCGCGCCCGGCCTCCGCGTCCAAATTACCCTCCCCCTCCACCCCACTCCCCCCAACGGGAAACCGTCACCCATCGCGGCCGCCACAGATTCGCCATCCTGAGCGAGTGCAGCGAGTCGCACCCCATCCCCCTCCTGCCCACCGTTCTGCCGCCGTCCCTGCTAAATCATCATCGCCCAACCCGTCCGATTACCGCCCACACTTAAGAATACTTAAGCTTCAATTCAGCCGCCGTCATTTCTACTTGCGATAGGCCTCGTTCCCCAATCAAACCGCGCGGCCAATTGAGGAGAAACAAATGAAGCGTCTTGCTGCTATCGCATCCATGCTCGTTCTCGCCGCTGCTCCCGCATTCGCTGCAGGCTCGAAGCCCGCAAACGTGATCATCCCCCAGAACGTTCAGGTCGGGACCACCCAGCTCCCGGCAGGCAGCTACAAGCTTGAATACACCGGCACCGGCGCAAGCGTACAGGTCACTCTGACCCAGGCCAAGAAGACCATCGTCACCTTCGCCGCCAAAGCCGTCGACCAGAAGAACAACCCTGGCGTGGACGTCATCACCAATGGCAAAGTTACCTCGCTCCAGGCCATCAACCTCGACAAGATCACCTTCCAGGTCACCGACGCGCCCCACTCCGGCCAGTAAAACCAGCAACAATCGGGTGCCCCGTCCAGGCCCTGCTTGGGCGGGGTTCATCTCGGGCCCTCGTACCTCCCGCCGCGCTCTAAAATAGCCTCATGTCCTACACTGCGGCGGTCGACCACCTGCTCAGCCTCGCTCCCGAGCTATCCCCCACCGCGCCCCGCCGCAAGTTCGACCTCGAGCACATGCGCATTCTCGCCCGCGCGCTCGGCGACCCGCAAACCAGATTCCCCTCCATCCTGATCGCCGGAACCAACGGCAAGGGCAGCACTGCGGCCACGCTCGCCAGCATCCTCACTGCCGCCGGCTACCGCACCGGCCTCTACACTTCGCCCCACCTCACCCGCGTCACCGAACGCATCCGCACTTCCCAACCTGCATCTGACAACCTGCAACCTGCAACTCTCCTCGAGATCCCCGAACCCAGCTTTGCCCGCCTCTACTTCCAGGTTGACGAGGCAGCCCAGAAACTCGTCGCAGCCAACCAACTCCCTCATCCTCCCAGCTTCTTCGAGATCCTCACCGCCCTTGCCTTCCTCTACTTCGCGGATAAGAAAATCGACGGGACCTTTGGCAAACCAGTAGACATCGCCGTCCTCGAAGTAGGTCTCGGAGGCCGGCTCGACGCTACCAACATCGTCACCCCGCTCCTCTCCGTCATCACCGACATCGCCCTCGACCACCAGGACTACCTCGGCTCGACCCTTACCGAAATCGCCCGCGAAAAAGCCGGCATCCTCCGCGCAGGAGGCACCCTCATCACCCTTCCCCAACATCCCGAAGCCAACCAGGCCATCGGAGAAGCAGCCATTGCCCTCAACGTCCACGCCATCTCCGCCACCCCGTATCTGCCGAACGTGGAGCGTTGTACGTTCTCCGTTGTAAGTTCTCCGCTAGAAGCAACGACAGACCCATCGCATTCGACGAACAACGTAGCACGTACAACAAACAGCCCCCTTTCCCCCAACCTCTACGATCTTCATCTCGGAGCCGAAACCCTCCAAGTCCGTTCCCCTCTCGCCGGCCACCACCAGCAGCGCAACATCGCCCTCGCTATCGCCGCCGCCATCGAACTCCGCAACCACCTGCAACTTGCAACCTGCAACCTGAAACTCGCAACCATTGAAGCCGGCATCGCCGCCACCTCATGGCCCGGTCGCCTCGAATTCCTCCCCCCCAATCTCCTGCTCGACGTAGCCCACAACCCCGCCGGCGCCTGGACCCTCCGCGCCGCCATCGCCTCCCTACCCGAATCGCAACCACGCACCCTGATCTTCTCCTGCCTCCGCGACAAGGACCTCACCGAAATCTCCCGCATCCTCTTCCCCCTCTTCGACGCTCCGCACCAGCTCATCCTCGCGCCCATCGACAATCCCCGCGCCGCGTCTCTCGAATCCCTCACCGCCGCCGCGCAAGCACTCGACGTTCCCGCCCACGCCACGCACTCCCCCATCGAAGCCCTCGCGCTCGCTCGCTCGATCACCCCACCCAACGGCCTGATCCTCGCCACCGGCTCGATCTACCTCATCGGAGCCCTCCGCGAAGCCGCCCTCACCCCATAGCCCGGGTGCCCCATCCAAGCTCCGCTTGGGTGGGATGTAATCCGCTCACACTGCCCGCTCCCCGGCCATCTACAATACCCGTATACCGCAAGCACTCATG
>Ga0302202_10003466_pt1 | contig 17284 bp, 5 predicted proteins | sample II_Bog_N3_3_FD_194579 | JGI IMG/M metagenome (GOLD analysis project Ga0302202, IMG submission 194579) | Peat permafrost microbial communities from Stordalen Mire near Abisko, Sweden - II_Bog_N3_3 | ecosystem: Environmental > Terrestrial > Soil > Wetlands > Peat | place: Sweden: Abisko, Stordalen...
ACGAGGACATTTCCCGATCCGTCTACGGCACTGCAATATGTCGTTGCGGGACAGGAGGTGGACGTGAGGGCGTGGGTGCCGTCGACGTTTTGGGCCGATAGCCACCCCGGCGGTTCGTAAGCCACGGTGTAGCCGGAGGAGTCCGCCGCGGCGCACAAACTGGGGCTGGCGGTCGAACAGGACAATGCCCCAATGATTCGGGTTGCATCGATGTCGCTAGCTGTTGACCAGCTTGTGCCGCTGTAGGCGAGGGTGTTTCCGTCGTTGTCGGCGGTCACACACGAAGCGGCGCCACTACAGGTAAGGATTGTGAGTGAGTGAGCGCCGTCGACGTCGATGGCCGACGACCAGCTGGTGCCGTTATAGGTGAGTGCATATCCGGATCCGTCGACTGCGGCGCAAAATGTCGAAGTAGCACACGAGATCGAATTGATGGAGCGAGTCGAATCAACATCGGTTCCGGAGGTCCAGCTGCTGCCGTTGTACGTGAGGGCATAACCCCGATTGTCAACTGCAACGCAGAATGTGGAGCTGGGACACGAGACCGAATTGAATTGGTGGGTGGAGTCGACGCTCGTAGCGGACGACCAGCTGGTGCCATTGTAAGTGAGTGCATAGCCAGAGCTGTCGACGGCAGCGCAGAAGCTCGACGAGGGACAGGAGACCGAGGTTATCGAGCGGGTGGAGTCGACGCTCGTGGCGGACGACCAGCTGGTGCCATTGTAAGTGAGTGCATAGCCAGAGCTGTCGGCGGCGGCGCAGAAGCTCGACGAGGGACAGGAGATCGATTTGAGCGCCCGAGTTGAGTCGACGTCGACTGCGGCCGACCACGTGGCGCCATTGTAGGTAAGCACGTGCCCGGTGTTGTCGACGGCCTGGCACTGAGTCGAGGTGCCACAGGCCAGCGCGTTGATAGCAGTGGAACCATCACTGTCAGCAGGCGTTCCCCACGCGGACGTCGAGCTAGCTGAAGCAGCTTCAAGATGGTTGGCGTTGTCGACGTAGGCGGCCGAGCCGGTGGGTGTGACGGCTCCAGCCATGGCACCGGTCTGGTCATAAAAGTAGCTCGTCGGCGCGCTACCAGTAGTGGTGCTCTGGGTTTGGGCCCCTAGCGTGTCAAAGCTGTACGTCGACGAGGCACCGTTCGATCCGGAAACGGGGCTCTGCCCCGTGACCTCGCCGGCATTGTCGAATGTTTGGGTGTAGGTGTCGAAATTACCGGAGCTGTCATGACTGGAGATGGTGGTTGGGTCGCCGGAGGCATCAAAGCCAAAGTTGGCGGCGCTGGATCCTTGGGCCGTACTGCCCTGGTAAACCACACGCCCAGCGACGTCGTAGCTGTAGTTCCGCTGGTAACTGCTCTGGCCAGAGCAAGAGCCGGCATAGCTCGAGTAGTCCTGGGTGACAGCACCGTTGGCGTTCCGTGAGCCGCTGGTGCCTGCGAACGACTGGGTGAGTGTCTCTGACCCCCCACACGACTGGTTCAGCGTCGAAGTGGCTTGCGCATTTTGGTCAGCAACGTCGTAGCTCAATGCCGTGGAACTCGTCCCATTCGGGTTCGCAGTCGACACGTTGTTGTCTTGGCTGGTGGGGTTCCCGTCCGCGTCGTGGCCAAAGGTGACCTTGTTGCCTAGCCAGTCAGTCTCCGACACGAGGGCACCGGTCGCATCGTAAGAATAGGTCGAAGCGGGGCTGGTGTGGCTGCCGTACGACGGATAGACGACTGAAGCTTTTACGCCCGTCGTGTAGTAACTGTACGAGGTGGTCGTGTTGGTTAGGCCCAGATTGGCTACCAACGCGTTAGACGTGACATCGCCATTGGTGTCGTAGGCATAAGTCGTCGTCCCGGTCGCGTCCGTAACCGTGTGCTTAGTGCCATCAACGTTGTAGCTGTAGCTGAGGTTGGTCGGTGTGGTGTAACCGCTGGCCGTTCCGCCGTAGTTGGTTGCTGTGAGGTCACCGTTGGCATCGTACGTGTCGGTCGCCGTCCCGGCCGGGTTAGTGGTGGCGTCAACTTGGTCACCGGGAAAGTACGTGTAAGTGGTCACTTCACCAGAAGGATCGGCGGTGGTTGCCGGGGTAGTAGTCGAGTACAGGTCGTCGGCCGAGCCACCCCCAGCCGGCGCACCGTACGCGCACTGCCCCGAGGCACTTTGGTAGTAGTAGCAGTCAGAGGTGATCTCACCGCGAGGGTCAGTGGTCGTCAGCGTCTGGCCACCAGGCGAGTAGGTGTAACTCGTGGTGTCACCCGCCTGATCCGTGCTCGACAAAGTACGGCCGGCGTCATCGAAGATGCTAGTGACGTAGCCCGGATTGGAGCCCGTCGACGGTGCGGTCGTGGGCGGGGTACTCGGACAGACGTATGGATAGGGGCCCGACGGATGGGCGGTCAGCCAGCTGGCTACGTTGACCGGGTCTGACGAACAGTACGTGCGCCCATCTCCGTCAACGGCGGTGACGTTGGTTTCGACATCGGGATTGGTGCTCTGCACCTGTTGGCCGTTGGCGTTGTAGAAGGTCGTGGTCACATTTTCGGCTTGGCTCGGGATGGGTGTGGAGGAGTACAGGCCGGACGGACTGGGCGGAGTACCAATCCACCAGGTCTGCCAGACCGGGCACTGGTACGAACCGGCAGCGAAGTTATTTGCCGACACGCTGCAATACACGTTTCCGTTCGGGTCATAGACGTTGAGAGTGGTCTGCGCCAAAGAAGTGCCGGGGTCGACCGTGGTCGAGGTCGGCCGGTTGTCCGCGTCGTAGGTGTGGGTGGTGACGACGTTGGGGTCCGCGGAGGCGTTGCTGGACTCTGTGATGGTTTGCGCCACATTTCCAGCTGGGTCGTAGCTGGTAAGTGTGATTCCGCCCAATGGGTTAGTGGACTGGATGACTTGATTGGCCGAGTTGTACGTCGTGATCGTCGCTCCCGTATAGGGATCTGAACTCGGTGTAGGCGGCGTGCTGGGCGGCGTCGACGGACACGTGTGACCGGCAGCGGCCTGAAGCGGTGCGACAGTGCAGTACTCGTCGCCGTCGCCGTCGTAAGCACTGAAGCTCACTCCACCGATCGGGTTAGTGGTCTGGATGGCGCGGCTGTCGGCGTCGTAGGAAGTGAGGGTTCTCCCTGGCCAGGGGTCGCTAGTTGGCGTGGCGGGATTGGAAGCCAGCTGAGACACGGTCGGGCAGGTCGTCACCCCTTTTGCATACTCGAACGAAGTGATCTCGCAGTACTGGCGGCCGTCACCGTCATAGGCATGGATCGTGGTGGCCGAGTAGCTTCCAAAGCTGGTCGTCTCGCTTGCGATCAAACTGGCAGAGCCCGCGTAGGTAAACGCGGTCGTGGCGCCGTCCGGGTCGGTTTGACTTGAGGCAACCCCGGGAAGTCCCGGCGCGGCGTAGACGTAACTGGTGCTATCACCGTCCGCATCAGTGGAGGTGAGTTCGTCGCCGCTCGAATCGAATGTCACGGTGCTTGTACCACTGACATGGGTGGAGCCATACCCGGGACACACGACGCTCTTTTGGTAGTCGACCGGGTCAACCGAGCAGTACCGCAGTCCATTGGGAACCCCTGCCACACCCGAGGTGTAGGCGTACGTCGTGGTGTCGCCAAGCGCATCGGTCGCGGCAACGAGCTGGTCAGCGCTGTTGTAGAAGCTAAGACTGACGCCCGGATTAGGGTTTGTCGCTCCCGGAGTTGGTGGGGATGTGGGCGCACTGCTTGGGCAGCGAACACCATTTGCGTAATCACCGGCATCCACTTGGCACCATGGCTGGTTGTAGCTGTTGTAGCTCGTTTCGATGGTATCGCCGGCCGCATCGGTGATAACCGTGTTTGCGGAAACGAGGTTGTCGGACGAAGTTGGATCGCCGCCAGCCTGGTTGTAGCTCTGGTAACTGTACGTGGTGACGTTGGCGTTCCCCCCGACCGCGGCCAGAGGCTCGAGGGAGATGCTGTCCGTGACGTACGAAGTTGTCGATGCCGCGGTAGTTCCCCAACCAGTCGTCTGCGAAGTGAGGACATTGCCCGAGAACGTGTCCAACGTGACCCCAGTTGGGCTCGAGATGGCCGTGGTTCCCCCCAAGAAGCTGGCATTCAATCCAGCACCGCTCCCGCCGTAGGTGTAGGTGGTGACGTCACTGGACGGGTCGGTTACCTGGGTGACACGGCCGGAACTGTACTGGTTAGTTGTTGCTCCGGCCGCCCCGGGAGGTGTATCGGCGAGCAGGTCGTACTCGTATGAGGCCGTCGAGTTCGAGGAGTCGTAGGCGTAGGTTCCGGTCAAGTTTCCTGGATCGATTGCACGGCAAAGGTCGGTGGGTTTTCCGGTTCCCCATGATGAGCAGCCACTACCTGCATAGGTGAAGCTTGCGGCCAACGAGCTATTGGCGTCAAACACCTCTGTGAGCTGACCAGTGCTGTTAACCGCTAGCACCAGTTCTCGCGCCGCGGATGAGCTGCCGCCCGGGTAACTGCTCCACGCCGTGCAGGTCGCACCTGTGGGACATGCGGTTTGTCCAGATCCTGGCGAGTAGATGGCCGGAGTGATGGTGTCGCCCGCTGGGTCGGCCATTCCTGCGAGCGCGCCAGCTGAGTTGAATGTGAAGGTCTCCTGGTGGCCACTCGTACGCGTAAACGTCCAGGAACCGTCGCTGTTCTGGTTCAACGTGGCAGCAACACGGGGCGACGTGGCACAAAAGTCCGTGGACGTCGGAGGGCACCACGCGTACGGCGCGGAATCGGAAAGGGCAGGACTGGCCACGAAGGTCAGCTGTGACCCGTTTTCCTCAGTGACCGTGGCGGTCTCGGTGGCCGAGTTGTACACGACATTCATGCCTAAATTGTCCGCCCAGCCATACCCCAGTGGTGGGGTGGTGCTTCCAGAGGCCTCTTCAGCCTGTGCAGCCTGCGCGTCATAGGTCCGGATGAATGCAAGCGGCAAACCTGCGCCGGGCAGGCTCACGTCAGTAACCGTGTCGAAGTCGTCACCGGTGGACGGATCGAGCTGCTCGCCGGCGGGGTCCGGCAAATTCGAACTAGATGATTCCGGCCTAGCCGATCCTGAATATCCGCTGCTACTCGACGATGCCGTCCCGCTGATGCACTGGATGCAACCCTCTGACGGACTTCCGCCGCCCCAACTGTCTGCACCGTATGGAGCTCCCTGAGGCGCAACCAAGCCGGCCGACACCATATAGGCGGCACCCTGCTGAGCATTGCCGCTCACTGTGTGATCCTGAGCACCCACGACCACAGTGGTCCCTGACACCGCGACAGATACGCCGTACTGGTCGTATTCAGTCCCATCAGGGGAGCTGAACTCCCCCGCAGGAATCCAGACTCCGGCCGCGAGGCTGTAGAGGTAGGTGCTTCCTTGGCCCGGCTGTCCATTCACCGCCTGAGCGAAGGCACCGACAGCCAACACGGTGCCCGACACGGACACCGACCAGCCGAAATATGCTCCCGCGACACCGTCGGAGGCCAACAGCTCCACGGACTGCGTCCAGCTCGCTCCATTCCAAGCGAACACGTATACCGCTCCATATCCTGATGTGGTTTGGCCTTCCGCTCCAATCGCGATCGTCGGCCCCGAGACACTGACTGACCGACCAAAGAGCTCTTGGGCCACCCCATTGGACGCAGTCAGCTCGGCCTTCTGTTGCCACGACTGACCGTTCCAGTTGAACACATAGGCCGCTCCCTCGTTGGCCAGACCGCTGACGCTGTGGTACATCGCACCTACTACGACCGTGGCACCCGACAACGACAGTGCGAGGCCGAAATCGTCGCCGCTGGCACCATCAGTTGAACTCAGCTCTGCCGATTGGGACCAACTAGCTGCCGCATCGACAAATACGTACGCAACGCCCTGATGGGTGTTGGTGCCGACCGTATGGTTGGGGGCACTCACCACTGCAGTGGACCCCGAGACGGCCACCGCAGTTCCGAACGAGTCATTGGCAGTGCCGTCGGTTGAAGTTAACTCCTGCGATTGGGTCCATGTGCCGCCTTGTACGACGAACACGTAGGCATCGCCCTCGGTGCTGTGGCCCCCTACGGTGTGGAATGGAGCGCCCACCAGGATCTCACCGTTCGCAATTGAAACGCTGTAGCCGAACTCGTCCCCGGCCGCACCGTCTGACGCCGTCAGCTCTTGGGTCTGATTCCACGTGTGCCCGGACAGCGAGAAGACATACACGGCTCCTTGAGCCCCGTTGTGTTGATCGGCTCCGATTGCCGCTGTGGTGCCAGACACTGCCGCGCTAAAGCCAAACTGATCACCGGCCGCGCCATCGGAATTGGTCACTTCACCTTGCTGAGCCTCAGTCTCGAACAAGTAGGCCGTCCCCTGATCCCCATTTGCGCCGACCCAGTGATCCGGTGCGCCGGCGAGGATCGTGGTGCCGGAAATCGCTACCTGCGACGAGAACTCATCCTGAGCACCGCCATCGGTGGCCGCGAATTCACCCGTCTGGGTCCACGTTGCTGATCCTGAGCCCACGACCTGAGCAAATGAATATGTTGAGCCCTCCCCGGCGTTTCCGTCAACCATGTGGGCGTTCGCGCCCACCACGATGGTCGATCCCCACATCGCAACCGAACTTCCGAAATTGTCGTGCGCTGCGCCGTCTGATGACGTCAGCTCCGCCGTCTGCGACCAGCTCGAGCCGCTCAAATTGAAAATGTATGCTGCGCCCTGCGCGGTATTCGCGCCGACTGAGTGTCCATCGGCTCCAATCACAATTGTCGAGCCCGACAACACCACCGACTGACCGAACAAGTCTCCAGCGGCACCGTCCGACGATGTCAGCTCGTCCGTCTGTGACCACAAGCCCGAACTGTACGCGAACACGTATGCGGCACCTTGCAAGGCACTCCCACCGATTGCGTGGTGCACGGCGCCCACCACCGCCGTGTGTCCTACGAGCGAAATCGAATTGCCGAACTGATCGCCGGCTGCCCCGTCGGACGATGTGAGCTCGGCAGTTTGCGACCAGGAGCTGCCACTGGATGTGAACACGTAGGCGGAGCCCTGACCGGAGTTTCCCCCGACCGCGTGGCCGGTAGCACCAACCAGAATCGTCGAACTTCCCGAGGCCGGAACTGACACCGATACTGAACAGCCGAACGCGTCCCCTGTTGCACCGTCCGATGACGTGAGTTCAGCCGTCTGCGACCATGATCCCCCGCTTAAGGTAAAGACGTAAGTCGTGCCCTGGTTGCTGTGGCCCGACACGGTCTTATTTGGGGCTCCCACCACGAGTGTCCCAGCCGAGATTGCAACAGAAGTTCCGAATTGGTCACCCGTTGCGCCATCCGATGACCGGAGCTCGGCTGTTTGCGACCATGATCCTCCGCTCAGGGTAAAAACGTAGACTGCCCCCTCAGCGTTGTTGGACCAATAGTGGCGGGGAGCGCCAATCACGGCCGTTGAACCGAACATCGCAACCGACTTCCCGAATCGATCTAATGCGACCCCGTCAGATGCCGACAGCTCTGATACCTGTTGCCAGAGTGGGTCCACGAAAAGGGGGTAGCTGGCACGCGCATCCCGAACCTCGATCTTCACCGAATGACCGCCCTGTGAAGCAACCAGACTGGCTGAGACAGCGGCCCCCGACGCGTCGGTGACCCGCAGGTCCGAGTACGTGGCAACCACCTGGCCCCGAGCATTGCGGAGATCGATAGCGCCATGCTGATTGCTCGCCGACAAGCCGGAGATCGGAAGATCAATAGTCAGCGTACCTGCACCGCCCTTGCGTCTCGCTACCCGAAACGTTTGCTCGAGCCCAAGACCACGGAGTGCAAATGACTCTGCTACTCCTGATCCGGCGTAGACCGCTCCAGATGTAGTTCGCAACAGTTGGGTTGGCCCAGTTGTCAGGCTCGTGCCGCGGCCAATCGAGAACTGCCCAACCGTCACGTTGAAGCCAGACCCCTTCAATGCCACACTGCCGTCTGACTCGTAGTTGGCGGACATCCTCCGCCTATCGTCTTGGCCGCTCGAACCACCAAGTTCCCGCTCCACCGCCGCCTTCAACGCTGGCGGCGCTGAGGAAAGCCCGCTCGATGCCGTGTGGGCTGCCGGAGGAGTGGCAGCCGCTGCTGAAGGTTGCGATCCGCTCACTCCCAGCGCAACGCTGAGCGAGCTCATGAGCAACGAGACGGAAACAACCGTGCACTGAGCTGTGGCCCGACGGTACCCACCGAACTTGCGCTTTGGAATGGATCCAGAAAGCCTCTGCAGCCGAAACACTGAAACACTGAAACACGCCCCTCAATCGACCTTCGTGCCAGTTTGATTCTGCTGCTGGCTAGCTATCCCCCACCCAAGAAGCATGGGATTCCCACACAGTGGACAGCTAGCGAACCTCAATGTCAAGCATTTCCCCACGATTGCACCTTGAAGCAAACTGATTTCGTCTGGGTTCGCCTTCTTAGCTCACCTTTGAGCTGAGTGCGCTCCCGAGCAAACGAGACGTTTGTAGCAAGTGAGGCTTGAATTTCCAGCGCCTAATCCTTGCCTGCTGGCACGCCCCCCACGTTGCCTACGACGGCCCGTTCGCCGTGCCCTTAAGTGGTGACACCGACCGCGTTGAGGGCCACCCGAGTCCAGCCAGACAAACTGGAGACACTCCTCGTGCCCCCAAACGTGCCCCACGCCACGGAAAACGATGGATATCAGCGGGCAATGCCGGGTAGTCCAAATGGCAGTTGATCAGGCATTTCTCACTTTTCGGCTGGTCAGCGAATTGCCGATTTTGCACTTCCCAAGCTGGACACGCGGGTTCGATTCCCGTCACCCGCTCTCCGGCGGGGTTCCTGGTCGTGGATGGTTTCTCGTCGGTCAGATGATCTGATGGATGCAGAGAGATCGGGCCCCGTGCCCCCGACGTGCCCCCGACAAGTCCACGACGGCGGCGTCAGCCTTGACCCTGGCGGCGGATCCGTGGGTCATGACAGGACCGTGTTCTCTAGCTGAGACTCATTCGGAGCCTTCCCACGCACCGGCCCGTCAGCGGAGATCTACGAATCGGTGAATTCGTTGGAGCGCAGATCGAATCGCACCACCGGATCGGGTTGCACCGCCGGCGGGAGCGTGCCGGCGAGAATTGCCTTCCGGGCACGTTCACCCGCCCAGGCGGCCCGTACGACCTCATCGGAGGAGAGGTCGACGGACCCATAGGTCGCCTGTTCGAGCAAGGACGCGACCACTTCCATGTCCTCGATGGCGGCATGGGCCTGATCGCCTACCGGTCGGCACGACAGTTCGTGGACGTGTGCCATCGGGGTTCGCCATACCGGCCGGGCAACCCCGCGCCGTGCGAGCGCCCGGTCAATCGATCCCCATGTCGCCACCAGGCGATCGATGGGTGTCATCCGACTCCGGCGCCGACGCGTCCGTACCGCGACCGATAGGGCGGCGACAACGAGGAGGGCGGCGGCCAACTCGCCGTACAGCCACCCCTCGTGGCCCACCGGTGCAGCTGGCACAACCGGAAGTGGAGTCGTCGGAGCCGGAGTCGGAATCGTCCCTACCGGAATAGATACAGGCGGTTGTGTGGGTGGCCCTGTCGGGTTCGCTTGCCCGAGTCCAGCTGGGCCCAGCACGCCGGGTGGGGAGAGCTCGCCGGAGGGAAGCTGGGGCGTGGGCTCGAAGGACACCCAGGTGTCTCCGATCAGTACCTGTGGCCATGCGTGAGCATCGCTCCCCCGAATCACGGTGACACCGTTGTCCGGTCGTCCCGGAGTGAATCCGACAGCCACTCGCGTGGCCAGGCCGGACGCCCTCGCCATCACGGCGAACGCCCCTGCGAACTCTTCACACGACCCGGTGCGGGTCTTGGTGAGGAAGGCCACGAGTGGGTCCGTGCCGGTGGGCTGTGCGGCGTCGATCTTGTAGTGGAACGCTCCCGAGCGGAAGTAGTCCGTCAGGGCTTCGGCCTTGCCGAGGGACGACGGCTGCCCTCCGGTGATGGTGAGCGCAAGCGAGCGTACGGACCGGGGGATCGACCCGAGTGCCGTATCCGTGCCGGACGCGGCGCCGGATGACGCGGTGTCGCTCACCGGGGACGGAACGACCGCAGAGACGGTGTAGCTGCTCTGGGCATGTACCGGCGCGTTGGCGACCACCCCCGACGGCGTGACTTCCGGTGACGCGGCCCCGGACGCACTCACCGTCATCGGCGGGGCCGGCAGAAGCCGCCCGCTGTACCCGGTCAGGGTCACCTCGGAAGTGAACACGCGCGAAGTGCTCGGTGGGAGAGTGGTCTTCATCGGGACCGATCCATTCATCAGGGCGGTGGTTGCCGGGTCGGGCAGCCAACGGTTGCCCACGTAGGTGCTCAAGGTGGCGACCTGCCAGTAAGTCGAGACCGGTGACTTGGCCCGGAAGAGCACGACATTGGCGTCCCGACTCTCCAGACCGATGAGGTTGGTGACGAGCGACAGGGCCGACGGAGCGACAGCTGGCACCACGGGGCCACCCGGTGACACCACATCCGACCCTGCGGTGGCGGACCACCCTGCGGTCAGCGCTGCTGCGGCGAGTGAAGCACTGGCGACCACGGTCGCCGCCTTCCGACCCCGGCTGAACCCACCGGCGAAGAGGGCGAGACCACAGCCACCGAGCACGAGGCCGGCCCACGCTGCACCGGGGGTGGGGAGGAGAATCGTCGACCACACCAGGACCACCACAGCCGGAACCAGTGCGAGGGCCGGCGAGCGGGTCCCCAGCGACCGCGCCACCACCGCGAGCAGGCCGCCCAGGAGAACACTGAGGAAGACGACTCCTGGCGAATGGGTCAGCGGAAGATGGAGTGACGCCAGGACGCCCCGGGCGGCCTGCAGTGACACGTGCAGGTCGCGGAGTGCGCGGACCGTCGGCAATCCGGACCCGGCGGCGGCGTAAAGCCCGAACCACAGGGCGCCGGCGGCCACCGCCACCACTCCCGCGACCAGGCCGACCACTGGCCGTCGGGACAGCGCGACGACCACCACCGTTCCGATGAACGCGATGACGATGGTCGCTGTGGTCGCGCCGATGGCCAGACGGGCGACCGAATAGGCGGCCACGAGCGATGCCCCGGCCATCCCGAGTTCCCGCGTCCAGGTACGACTCATACGACGACAATTCGAGCCGTGCCGCCCACCGAGGTGACGTGACCACCGGCATCACCCAGGGAGCCCGGGCGCGACGGGTGCTGCACCAGTCGTTCGGCGCCGGTCCGCGTGGTGAGCACTACCGCGTCAGGCGGGATGGCCGACGTACGGACCGCCGCACGCAGCGACACCGGTTGCAGGCCGGCGAGCACCACGCGGGCGTCGGCTCGTCCTCGTTCACCCGGTGCGAACGAGAAGGAACGACCGGCCAGCGTCATCACGTGCGCTGCGTGTTGCGTCCGGGTCGTCTCGAGCACGGACCAGAGGGCGGCAGCTACCAGTCGTTCGAAATCGATCCGCCGATGTACGCCCGCCCGATCGTCGAGGACGACGGACACCGTGGCGGCGGCCTCACCGTCGAACTGGCGCACGAACCAGGCTCCGTAGCGGATCTTCGCCGGCCAGTGCAGCAGGCTGAGCCGGTCACCGGCCACGTAGGGACGAAGTCCCTCCAATTCTCCGAGCCCGCCTCCCGAACCCGAATCCAAGGCCGAGGTCGATCCAATGTGGGATGCGGCAGGCCCTACATCCAGGTGGACGAGGGGAAGCGGAACGGGATGGACGACGGCGACGGCGATCGGCGTCTCCGGTCCCGGTGCGCCGACGAGGCCGAACGGATCGTGGACCCAGCACTGCTGTGGGCGCAGGGTGAAGAGACCACGCCGATCGGTGGGTACCGGCAGGAGGGACGACTCCGTCCTGCCCGGGGCCGGTGCGCCCAGCACCTGGAGGGACGACATCGACGGTGCCACCCACCGAACTCGGATGTCCGGGACTGGATCGGTCCCGTTGGCACGCCATCGGTCTCCGACATCCGGAAGGCCGAGTGACGGGGCCGTGGCACCGGTAGTCGCCCGGTTGGTCACGGAGAGCTTGATGTGCGACGGATTGCCGACCTCCACTGCCCCCGGTTCGACATGGGCATGGAGCACCAGGGACGCGATGGCGCTGCGGGCCCGCCAGTGGGCGAGCACAGGGCCCACGAGCAACGGGACACCCATGACGACGGCGAGCGGTGCGAGTTCCGGGGTCCCGGTCACGATGGCCGTCACCACCACGACGCCGAAGGTCACGAGGACCACAATTCCTCGGATCGTAGGTCGGACGTCCGAGACCCTCACGAGTCGCTCAATCGCCTCGGAGCGGGACGGGAATGGACGCGGCAACTTCGGCCACCAGCGCCTCGCCCTCACCGCCGGACACCTCCACACCCGGCTGGAGGAGCAGTCGATGGGCGAGCGACGGGACGGCTGCCGCCTGCACGTCGTCCGGGGACACGAAGGTTCGACCGGACGCCACCGCCATGGCGGAGGAAACCCGGGTCAGGGCGAGTGCCGCCCTCGGCGAGGCACCGACAGCGACCAGGGGATGGGCCCGGGTGGACTCGACCAGGTCGAGGATGTAGCTCCGCACGGGCGGAGCGACGTGAACCCTGGTCACTGCGTGCATCAGCTCCCGGAACTCGTCCGGCGCCACGGAGGGACGGACACGCCGCACGGTGTCGGCAGGGTCGGGTCCCGCCAGCATGGCGTCCATCCGCGCGCGACTCGGGTAGCCCAGCATCAACCGGACGAGGAACCGGTCCCGCTGACCGTGGGGCAACGGCGACGTGCCCGTGGCGTCGAACGGATTCTGTGTGGCGAGGACGAAGAATGGCACCGGAAGTGCGTGGGTGACGCCATCCACGCTCACCTGGTGCTCCTCCATGGCTTCCAGCAGGGCGGACTGGGATCGGGGCGACGCCCGATTGAGTTCGTCGGCCATCAGGACGTTGGTGAAGACGGGTCCGGGTCGGAAGGTCGGCTCGGTCCCGTCCGGCCCGAGTACGGTGGCGCCCACCACGTCGGCGGGAAGGAGGTCGGCCGTGCACTGGAGACGGTGGAATCCGAGTCCCAGCGCCCCGGCCAGAGCCTTGGCCAAGGTGGTCTTTCCGAGTCCGGGATGGTCCTCGACCAGCAGGTGACCACCTGCGGCCACACAGGCTACGGCCAACCGGATCGTGGCGGGCGTGGTGGCGACCACCGCGGCAACCGAGTTCTCCAGGGCTGCGAACGTGGCGGTGGCCCGAGCATCAGTCGGTGGGTCAGGTGCGTGGTTTTCCAGTTGGGTCACCGTGAGCTCCTGATGTCGTCGCGTTTCCTCGGTCGATTCCTGGCTTCGTGGTTGAGCGGGTCCCATTCTTCGCTCCGCCGGTCCGCTCGAGCGTTCAGCCTACGGCTACCGGCTCCCGACTGGGATGAGGATCTGACTCCTGCGTCCGCTTCCTCGCTCGAGGTCGACCTGCGAGACTGTCTGCATGGCCCGCTCGCGGTTCCGATCGGTTCGCTACGACCTGGCCGCCTCTCTCGAGGTGGCCAGGTTGGCCGATTCCGCGGGTGGCTCCATCGCACCCGACCTGCTGGCGCCCGCCCTGGGGTACAGCGGAACCAACAACGGTGCCTATCTGAGTCGGGTGGCCAGTGCCCGCCTGTTCGGCGTCGTGACCGGTCGGGGCGCCCGCCTCGAGCTTACGGAGCGGGGCCGCCAGATCCTTGCCGGGGTGGATCCTGAGTCGTCGCGTTCCCGGCGAGACGCGTTCCTGGCCGTTCCCCTCTTTCGGGCCGTCGCCGATGTGGCGGAATCCGGCGGCGGATACCTTCCCGACGATGTCGCCCGCTGGTTGGTCGACGAGTTCGGGGAGGTCGAGGACAAAGCCCGATCGGTCGCGGACCAGCTCGTGGCGTCTGCCGGTCAAGCTGGGCTGATTCGGCGCAGCGAACATGGGAAACTCCAGCTCACGACCGCGATTACCAATTTTACTCCTGTGGAAAACCGCGCTTCACAAAGCCAGGTTCCTCAGTTAAGGTGGCGGAGGGGTAGACGTTCATCGACAGGAGGAACGGTCGCCATGGCGGAAGACGGACTCTGGCTCGACGAGGAACCCGATCACGGTTCCAAGCACCCCCGATCGTGGCGCCGAGCGGGGATCGCCGGGGCCGCCGCCCTCATCCTGGTTGTGGTGGCGGTGCCTGTTGCGCTGGTGGCCGGTGGTTCCACACCCAGGCCCACTGCGTCGCACACTGTCGGCAACCATCCGCGAGTCGGGAACGGCCAAGCCGAGCACCAGGTGCTGTCGGCACTCAGTGCCACGACCGACAGCGGAAGTTTCGATTTCACCTATGCCATCTCCAGCACCCCTGCCTCGAGCGCAACGCCGACGACGACGTCGACGACCGTATGCCAAGAGGTGAAGGTGCCCGTTCCCACAGGTTCCAAGAGTGTCGGCGGTGTCTCCATAGGGACGAATGGAGGAGGCAGCATTGCGGGTGGATCATCCTCCTCGTCCGGCGGCTCGAGCTCATTCTCTTCCAGCGGTTCGAGCGCTGTCTCGGTCTCTCCTTCCAATGGATCGGTTACGGGAACCGTCACCCCGAGTTCGGGATCGCTACCCCCCGGGCTCAAGTGGAAGACCGAAAGGATCTGCAACGGACCGGTCGTCGCTCCGAGTCCGGACGTCAACGGATCTGGAGTGATCAACACCAATCCGCTGGCCATGGTGGCATCGGCGAACATCGGCGGTGGACTGGACGTCGTGGTCAGGGTAAACGGTAGTGACGTCTACGAAGAGGGGACGGGTGACACCGGCCTGGCACCGCTGGCGTCCGATCAGGGATCCTCCGGCTCGACGTTGCCCGATTTCGCCGGGATCACCGAGGGTACGCTCGGCAACCGCGAGGGAGCAGTGGCCATGATGGGCATGTCCAGCCCGACCGGCTACCTGGACCTCATCCAACCCGCCATCAGCTCGGCGACAGAGACCGGTTCCGGAAGTGTCGGCGGAGTGGCGGTGACGAACTACACGGTCTCCAATGATCTGGACCAACTGGCCGGAGCTGCAGGCACCTCGACTGCTGAGGCCCAGACGATCACTTCTGCACTCACCCTGCTGAAGAGTCAGGGCTACACCACCAACAGTGCCGTGGTTTCCATTGATGCTGCGGGCTATATCCGCCAGGTCAAGTCGACCGACACCTTCGCCGACGGAGGCACGGTGACCCTGCTGGCGAGCTTCTCGAACTTCGGCTGCGCCGGGACGATCCTCATGCCGGGGCAGACAGGTGCCGGGGTGCCTCCTGCCGGCTGCACCTCACCCGACAGCCCGAAGTCGTCGACAACCACATCGACCACGGCAGCTCCCAACATCAAGACGGCACCGACAACGACCCCGTCGGCGACCGCCACAACCACCGTCGGCCCCTCGACGACGGTACCGAGCGGCGCAACCCCTACGTCCACCGACGTACCCGGTGCCGGGACATCGTCGACTACCTCGACCACACCTCCGGTCACGTCAACCTCCGCCCCATAGGGCATCACTGGCCGTAGCAGGCCGTGCGCAATTCCTCCGCCTCCAGGTGCCCGACAGTCCGTCCGGTGATCTGCTCGCCGAGCTCGAGGCCGCACATCACCGACTCCGGGACCTGTTCGACCTCGGCGAGGACGGAGCCGTTCACACCTTGGCGTTGAGCGTCCTGGTCCTGGCTGCACGGACGGAGGAGGCGATTCGAGAGGACAGCAATCGACCTGACGAATGACCTGGACTGATGCCCAATTTCATCTCGTTGGATCTCCGGTCGCCGGCGTTCTGCCTTCGGCGCCCGCCGGCGACCGGGATCAGTGCTCTGCCGGGTGAGGTCGGCATGTCTCCCAGGCGATGGGCCCGACGAGGTGCGTGAGGATCTCCTCTACGAAGTACCGATATCGGCCGACAGCCGATGAGCCAGTTCCCAACCCAGCTGGCGCCGGATCGTCCAAACACTCGTGTTCGCGATTACGAGCCCTCGGGATTACGAGCGGTTACCGATAATCATTCCCGGATCCCTTAACACTCGTCGTCGGGACCAATCGGTACGGCGGTGATCGATGCCGTCTGGATGTTATTGGGGTCGTAGGTTGAGCGGACTGTAGGAGACGAATAGCTCAACTCGACCCCCAAGACGCCTGAGGGGTCGTCAATGGCCGGAATCCTTGCGAACACCTTGGCCAAAGTCGGACTACTGATGTTGTACACGCCACAAGAACCATCATCGCTGAGTGCCACGGGACCACTTGTCGTTGCATCCGGAGGGAGCCATTTCATAATCTGACTCTGCGCCACCGCCAGGCTCGTACCTGCGGGGAATTCTTGTATGTAGCCGTCGATGACCCCGCCAGTCTCAATCACAGCGATGAACTGAAAGGTTTGACCCACCGCCTGTCGAATGGGTGCGCCAAAACATAGTGGGGCTATCGAACAAGGTCCACCCGAACCTCGATCCTCTCCGTGAACGGCAATCATACGTGCAATAGTCGCGCCAATCCCGTTGAGTCGACGCGAAACAGGCAGGGGTGGCGGCATCATTCCGGCCGAATGCGAGGGAGGATTGAGCACAGTTCCAGTCGTCGCACTTGCCGACACGCGGCTACTGCCACACCCGGCTAGGACGATGGCCAGCAACCCAACCGTCACAGAACTCTTGGCCGGAAAGGACCTAGCTGAACCCCTGATAAAGGCTAATAAGCTCAACATTAACGTGGCGCCATTTCAAGACTAACTCCTAACATTGCCAGCTGCACCATGCCCCAGGCAACGAGTTACCGTACCGATAAAGATAATACGATACCGCCGGCGGCACTGTTCGGGTCGCCAGAGCGTGAACATCACCCAGTTCAGTGGCCACTCGCCTCCAGTAGTTTGCCGAAAAACAGATTTTGCAGGTGTGCTCGCTCCAGATCGGTTCCGCATTTGTCATCTGGGCCACAATGTTATCCTGGCAGAATCCTCTTTACGGAAGACACTCGACGGCAGAGCCCCAAACGGATTCTCAGTGACCCTTCTGAAATCTGCAGAATACTCAGTTTCCATTTAATTGTTCTCAATCTTGCTCACTTGATTGCGCCAAACTTGTAAGACTTCGCTCCAGTCCCAGATTTCACCCATTGATGAGCCACTGACGAAAATAGCCGCCGAATTGACCGCCGCAATGATGAACCGGATACTTGATTGTCCCCTCGGACCACGGGTCGTCTGCTCGATCGCTATACCGTCAGTCAGCTGCGGGATCTCCGCCACCTCCAATTGCCTCTCGCTCACGAGTTGCACGT
>Ga0302202_10003469_pt1 | contig 17278 bp, 15 predicted proteins | sample II_Bog_N3_3_FD_194579 | JGI IMG/M metagenome (GOLD analysis project Ga0302202, IMG submission 194579) | Peat permafrost microbial communities from Stordalen Mire near Abisko, Sweden - II_Bog_N3_3 | ecosystem: Environmental > Terrestrial > Soil > Wetlands > Peat | place: Sweden: Abisko...
TTTTCCAGCGCCGCCAGCGGCAAGGACTTCAGATCGTCCTTCGAGTCGGGTTTGGCGTTGGGCTTGGATTCCGGAGCCTTGGGGTGCGCGACCTTTGCTTCCATTTGCCGGATACTTTCTATGTTGCCAAGCGTGCCATCGCGGCTGTGCTGAGTTCGCTGTTATGCCGGTTGGCATGGCTTGGCCAAAAATCAACTGGCCGCACGCTCCGGCGTCTTCATGCCTGCAACCATGTCAAGGCGCGATGGTTTTGCTGAACCGAGGATTGTCTTGGCGCGAGCCATTTCCGTCGGCGAACCATGAGCCGTCCGCGGCGGCGGGGTCGCCTAAGACGGCGATGACTGAGTCGTTTCCATTTGATCCTGTCTTTTTAGAAAATCGTCACGAGCAAACGTGCGCGCACTGGGCTTGGTGGGGCTATGGCCGGTCGCTTCACCGGTTTGCATCCGGGATTCCCTAGGGTCCGACGATAGCCGGGATCAGGCTAAGGAAGGTAGACTCGGAAACTACTCAGGACTTTCGCGGTCATGGGCGGAGGGGCCGTCCATCTTGACCATTTGCTGGGCGATCCAGTCCTGTCGGCTGAGCTCTTCGTCGTCGCAGCACCGGGGAACCAGGCGGTGGGCGAGCTCATTCAGATCGAATGATCCTGCGGACAATATCCTGATCTGAGCAGCGGCCGCGCCGCAGCTAAAGCACGCATCGGTCTGACCGATGGTGAGTTGGGCTGGGTGTTCAGCGGCTTCGTCTGGTCCTACGCGCTGCTGCAGATTCCGACCGGTAGTGCGGCAGCGGACCGATTGCCGCGGCGATGAGGCGTCAGGTGGTTTTGCCCGGTATGTCAAATTGTTGTTCGCGGGCGAGCGCGTCCTGATGTTTCCTGGCTGTTTGAGAAGTGAATCTGTCGTGCGAAGACGAACGCGCGACGTTCTCCGCCGCGCCTGCGGCCGGGCGAGCCAGGACTTTCCGACGGCGGCGCTAGTTCGCGGCGCTCGCCGGGACGGGACGGAAATTGGCAAAATCCCAGCCCCGCCCGGGGGCGGCCTCCAGCAGCTGCCTTGTATAGGCCTGCTGCGGGTTGGTCAGGACTTGCGCCGCCGGCCCCTGTTCGACGATGCGGCCGTGCTGCATCACGGCGACGTCGTCGCAGATCTGCGCCGCGACCCGCAGATCGTGGGTGATGAACAACAGCGCGATGCCGAGCCGGGTCTGGATTTCATCCAGCAGTTCGAGCACCTGCGCCTGCACCGAGACGTCGAGCGCCGAGACCGCTTCGTCCGCCACCAGCACGTCGGGATCGAGCGCCAGCGCGCGGGCGATGGCGATGCGCTGGCGCTGGCCGCCGGAAAACTGGTGCGGATAGCGCGCGATGGCGTCGGCGGGAAGGTCGACCAGTTCGAGCAGGTCGCGGGCCTTGGCCAGCGCCTGCGCATGCGGCATGCCGTAATTGATCGGGCCCTCGGCGATGGTCTCGCCGACACTGATGCGCGGATTGAGCGAGCGATAGGGGTCCTGGAAGATGATCTGGATGCGCTTGCGGTGCGGCTGCAACAGCCGGCGCGACAGTTCGGAGATCTCGCGACCGGCGAGGCGGATGCCGCCGGAGGTCGGATCGATCAGCCGGACGATGCAGCGCGCCACGGTGGATTTGCCGGATCCGCTTTCGCCGACAATGCCCAGCGTGCGGCCCTTGCGCAGCGTCAGCGTGACATCCTGCGCCGCCGTCACCTCGCGGACCCGGCCGAAGAACGAGCGTTCGCGATAGACCTTGCCGAGTTCGTTGGCCTCCAGCACCACCGGTTCGCGGGACTCCGCACGTGGCGCGCGCGGCACCAGGCTCGGCACCGCCGAAAGCAGGTTGCGGGTATATTCCATCACCGGGGTGCGCAGCACCGAATCGAGTGCTCCGGTCTCCACCAGTTGGCCGTGGCGCATCACCGCGACGCGGTCGGCGATCTCCGCGACCACGCCCATGTCGTGGGTGATGAACAGCACGGCGGTGCCGTGGTCGCGCTGCAGATCGCGTATCAGTGTCAGGATCTGCTTCTGGGTGGTGACGTCGAGAGCGGTGGTCGGCTCGTCGGCGATCAGCAGTTTCGGTTCCAGCACCAGCGCCATCGCGATCATGATGCGCTGGCGCTGGCCGCCCGACAGCCGATGCGGGTAGGAGGCAAAAATGCGTTCGACCTCGGGCAGCCGGACCTGCTCCATCATGGCCAGGATGCGCTTGCGCCGGGCGCGGGCGTCGAGACCGGTATGGGCGCGCAGCACCTCGTCGATCTGGCGACCGACCGGGACCACCGGATTGAGCGCGGTCATCGGCTCCTGAAAGATCATCGCCATGGTGGTGGCGCGCAGCTGCCGCAGCCGCCGGTCGGAAGCGGTGAGAATTTCCTCGCCGACCAGCTTCACGCTGCCGCCCGAGGGCACCAGCGAGCCCTTCTGCAACAGCCCCATCACGGTCAGCGAGGTGACTGATTTTCCCGAGCCGCTTTCGCCGACCAGGCACAAGGTCTCCCCCCGGTCTACCCGCAGCGAGATGCCGTCGATGACGCGCGCGTTGCGCGGGTCGCTGCCGAGGCCGACCACCAGGCGGTCGATTTCGAGAACGCTGTCCGCCATGTCAGGTCACCGTTGCGTCGTTGCGGGCAGCCAAAGGGACGTGCTGCGTTTTCGATGACCTCATTTGCCGCCCTCCCGGCGCTTCATGCGCGGGTCGAGCGCGTCGCGCGCGGCATCGCCGATCAGATTGATGCTGAGGATGGTGACCGACAGCAGCAATCCCGGCCAGAAGATCAGCGACGGCTTGATCTGGAAAAAGGCGCGGCCCTCGGCCATGATGTTGCCCCAGCTCGGCGTCTGCGGATTGATGCCGGCGCCGAGGAACGACAGGATCGCCTCGGTGAGTATCGCCGAAGCGCAGACGAAGGTGCCTTGCACGATCAAAGGCGCGATCGTGTTCGGCATCAGGTGCCGCCACATGATCTTCGGCAGGCTGGAGCCGACCGAGATCGCGGCTTCGACATAGGGCTCCTCGCGCGCCGACAGTACCACCGCACGCACCAGCCGCGCCACCCTTGGAATTTCCGGGATGGTGATGGCGATCATCACCGTCATCAAGGTGGCGCCGGACAGCGAGACCACGGCAATGGCCAGCAGGATGCTCGGAATCGCCATCAATCCGTCCATCACCCGCATCATGACGGGGTCGATCCATTTGAAGAAGCCGGAGACGAGGCCGATCAAGAGCCCGATGACGACGCTGACCACGGCGGCGCCGAGGCCGATCAGAAGCGAGATCCGGCCGCCATAGAGAATCCGCGACAGCACGTCGCGGCCATAGCTGTCGGTCCCGAGCAGGAATTGGGCGCTCGCAGGCCGCAGCCGCTGCGCCGGCGCCAGCAGCAGCGGATCGTGCGGCGACAGCCAGGGCGCCAGCACGGCGGAGGCGATCACCAGCGCGAGGCAGATCGTGGCGACGGCGATGATCGGCGTCGCCGTGAGAAATCCGAGCCGCGGCCGCAATGGCGTGGTGATCGGGATCGACGGTTCGGGTAGGGTTTCGATCGCCATCAGCGCACCTTCAGTAGCGGATTCTGGGATCGAGCAGGGTGTAGGCGACATCGATCAAAAGGTTGACCCCGACATAGATGCCGGAGGTCAAGAGGATCATCGCCTGGATCACCGGATAGTCGCGCGCCAGCACCGCATCGACGGTAAGGCGTCCGATGCCCGGCAGGTTGAACACGCTCTCGGTAACGACGACGCCGGAAATCAGCAGCGCAAAGCCGGTGCCGATCACGGTAATGACCGGTACCGCGGCGTTGCGCAGCGCGTGGCGCAGCAGCACGCCGCTCTCGCTGATGCCCTTGGCGCGCGCGGTGCGGACATAATCCTCGCCCAGCACGTCGAGCATCGCCGCCCGCGTCATCCGCGCGATCAGCGCGACATAGATGAAGGACAGGGTGCAGGTCGGCAGGATGATGCGCTCGAGAAACGGACCGAGGCCGGCACCGATGCTTTTGAAACCCTGCACCGGCAGCCAGCGCAGGTCGATGGCGAAGACCTGGATCAGCACATAGCCGATGACGAATACCGGCACCGAGAAGCCGATCACCGACAATCCCATCACGAAGCGGTCGATCCAGGTGCCTTGCTTCCATGCCGCGATCACTCCGAGCGGCACCGCGATCACGACGGCGAGGATGATGGTCGACAGCGCGATCGAGATCGATGGCTCGACGCGCTGGCCGATCATCTGCAGCACCGGGACATTGGAAATCAGCGAGACGCCGAGATCGCCATGCAGCAGCTTGCCGATCCAGGTGAAGAACTGCTCATAGAGCGGCTCGTTCAGGCCGAGCGAGGTGCGGATGCGCTCAAGCTGCTCGGGCGTTGCATTGTCGCCGGCCAGGATCGCGGCGGGATCGCCCGGGGTCAGCCGCAGCAGCAGGAACACGAACAGGGCCACCACGCCCATCACTGGAATGGCGGCAAGAATGCGGCGAACCAGATAGCCGAACATCGTTATCCTTCACACCAGGCGCCAACCCCAGCTCGGGTTGCCGCGAATCTACTCCGCCTGCGCCGATTGGTCAGCAAATCCTGTGCCATCGGACCGGGAACGGCCATCCCGCCCGCGATGGGGTTTTGGAGCGTCGGTCATTCCAGCGTGGCCAGCAATCCCGCCATCAGGCGGCCGCGCTCGGCCAGACTGTCGATTTCGATGTATTCGTTGAGCGTATGCGCGTCGGCGCCGCGAACGCCGAGCCCGTCGAGCGTGGGAATTCCCAGAGCGCCCGTAAAATTGCCGTCGGAACCGCCGCCGGCGCTGCCGTGCGGAAGTTCAAGGCCCATCTGCGCGGCCACCGCCCGGGCTTTTTGATACAGCGCCATGGTTCCCGCATCGGGCTCCCATACCGGCCGGGTCACGCCGCGCGTCACCTTGAAGGTCACGTCATTGGCGGTGCCCGACAGTGCCAGCATACGCTCGACACCGCGATCGAGATCGGCCTGGCGTTTCGCCATGCTCAGGGCTTCGCCGCTGCAGCTGGTGGCGACGCAATTGACCCATTGGCCGCCATGCACGATGCCGACGCTGAAGGTGCAGTCTTCCGACGTCATGGCGTCGATGGCGATGATCTGGCGTGCCATCTCGCGGATGGCGGAGCGGCCCGAGGCCAGCGTGGCGCCGGCATGGCTCGGCTTGCCCGTCGCCTCGAGGTTGAAGCGGGCGATCGCGTAACGTCCGGTGACGACGCCGTTGTTTGGCCGGCCCGGCTCCGGCACCAGCACATATTTGTTGCGCGCCGCCTCGGCCTCGATGATGTCGCGGGTCGACGGCGTGCCGACTTCCTCGTCCGGCGTGAACAGGATCGTGATCGGCAGCGGCGTCGTGAACGAGGCGCGCGCGAGCTGCCGGATCGCTTCCAGCGTCAGGTAATTGCCGCCCTTCATGTCGAAGATGCCGGGACCGAAGCATTTGTTGCCTTCGCGCCGCCACGCCAGTTTTTCCAGGGTGCCGATGGGGTGAACGGTATCGAGGTGACCCGCAATCAGGATGCCCGGCTCGCCGCTTCTTGGATGCGGAAAGCGGGCGCGGACGCAGCCGCCAAAGCCCTGCCGCCCGGCGATGCGTTCGATCGACGCCCCCATGATTGCCATGTCGCGCGCGGCGATGTCGAGCATGCGGTTCACGGCATCGGCGTCCCAGGTCGGGCTTTCGCATTCCACCCAGCCGCGCAGCCCCTGCAGCATGGCCTCGGAATCAAACGGAAGGTTGGCGGGGTTCATCGGAATTCTCTCAGCTGTCGGACGTCATGTTGAGCCGCGCACGGGCATCGACGAGACCCGTACGAGAATGATCGGCGATGAATTTGTAAAGCGAAACATCATTGGGCAGACAGGCCGAATTCGCCGCAGCGCAATGAACGAGAACCCGATTGACGCGCCTCGCGCTTGGTGCAAGTCTCAAATGTCCAGATTTTACAGCGTGTTATGCGCCTAAATAACGGACCGCTTGCACAGCGAATGATCGGCATATGACCAGTTTCACGTCAGGAGAGATCGAATGTTCCACAGCCCGAATTGGCAGCGTCTAGCGATGGCGTCGAAGCTCGCATTACCGGCCATTGCGCTTGCGGCTGCGCTGGCGCTGCCGTCGCCGGCTGCGGCCAAGACCATCACCGCTGTCATGCATGCCGACCTGCGCACTCCCGGCATGATGACGACGGCCTATATCGTGCGCGACTTCGGCTACATGATCTATGACACGCTGCTGGCGGAGGATTCCAACTTCAAGATCCAGCCGCAGATGGCCGAGTGGAAGGTGTCGGACGACAAGCTCACCTACACCTTCACGCTGCGCGACGGCCTCAAATGGCATGACGGCACGCCGGTGACGGCGGAAGATTGCGTGGCGTCGCTGCAGCGCTGGGGCAAGGCCGACAACATGGGCCAGAAGCTGATGGACTTTACGGCGAGTCTGGAAGCAACCGATCCCAAAACCATCACGCTGAAACTGAAACAGCCCTACGGGCTGGTGCTGGAATCGATCGGGAAACCGTCCTCGCTGGTGCCGTTCATGATGCCGAAGCGGCTGGCGGAAACGCCCGCCGGCAAGCCGGTTCCGGAACTGATCGGATCCGGCCCCTTCAAGTTCGTGCAGGCGGAATTCCAGCCTGGCGTGAAGGCGGTGTTCGAGAAGAACAAGGATTATGTGCCGCGCAAGGAGCCGCCGAGCTGGACCGCGGGCGGCAAGGTGGTGAAAGTCGATCGCGTCGAATGGATCACGATGTCGGATGCGCAGACCGCGGTCAACGCGCTGCAGTCCGGCGACATCGATTTCATGGAAGCGCCGTCGTGGGACATGCTTCCGGTGCTGGAGGCCGACAAGGATCTGAAGGTCGAGACCCTCAACAAGCTCGGCTTCCAGACGCTCGGCCGCATGAATTTCCTGCTGCCGCCGTTCGACAATCCAAAAATTCGCCGCGCGGCCTTCCTGGCGATGAACCAGAAGGACGTGCTGGATGCGCTGGTCGGCAATCCCAAATACTACAAGATCTGCGGCGCCTTCTTCATCTGCGACACGCCGCTGGCGACCGATATCGGCTCGGAGACGCTGGTGAAGGGCGACGGCATGGCGCAGGCAAAGAAGCTGCTCGCCGAATCCGGCTATGACGGCACCCCGGTCGTGATCATGGACCCGACCGATGTCGGACAGTTGAAGGCGCAGCCGATCGTGGCCGGCCAATTGCTGCGCGAAGCGGGCTTCAAGGTGGACGTGCAGGCTACCGATTGGGGGACGGTGATCAGCCGGCGCACCAGCCAGAAACCCGTCAGCGAGGGCGGCTGGAACATGTTCTTCACCAACTGGGTCGCCGCCGACGTCATCAACCCGATCGTCAATTTTTCGATCGGCGGCCAGGGCAAGAAGGGCGGCTGGTTCGGCTGGGCGGAAGACGCCAAGATAGAAGCGCTGAAGGATGCTTTCGCGCGTTCCTCCTCGCCCGATGAGCAGAAGAAGATCGCCGCCGACATCCAGCAGGAAGCCTATGACCAGGTGATCTACATCCCGCTCGGGCAATATCTCGCGCCGAGCGCATGGAGGAAATCGCTATCCGGGGTGCTGGAAGGACCGGCCACCCCGATCTTCTGGAATATCGACAAGTCGGAGTAAGGCAGGGGCCTCGCCGGATTTGTGTCCCGTGCTGGCCGGCTCTGGCTCCCTGGGCGCCAGAGAGGTCAGCATCACACGGGATGAGCGGCCAGGTGCGAGAGCAGCAGGTCGTTGACCCGGTCCGGCGCCTGCTCGGCGGCGAAATGGCCGACGTTGCTGAGGATTTCGAAGCGATAGGGGGCGGCGATGAAATCCGCCGTCCCCTCGGCGGCCGCGGGTCCGACGGTATCGTCGGCATCGCCCCAGATGTAGAGTGTCGGGACCCGGATCGGACCGAGCGGGCTTCGGATCGCGCCACGCGCGCGATACCAGGCGATGGCGGCTTCCATCGCCGGCTTGTTGCCGAGCACGCCGAGATGCGCCGCGATTGCGTCCGCCGGGACGCCGGCCGCGGTGAGCCGTTCGCGCAATTGCCTGGCGTCGTCGGCCAGCAACGGATCGGCCGCGTCGGGATCGAGGAAAGCCTTGTGATGCCGCGAGCGGTGCGCCTGATCGCCGTTGGCCAGTTCCAGCGCCCGGTTGAAGGCATTGGGATGCGGCCGTGACAGCACGGTGAGCGACGCCAGCCGCGCCGGATGCCGATCGGCGAGCGCCCAGGCGATGCTGCCGCCCCAATCGTGGCCGACGAGATGAAATCGGCCCTCGCAATGACCCGAGGCTGCCGCTATCGCCATCGCATCGTCCATCAGCCGCTCGATGTGGTAATTCGCGGTGTCGCCGACATCCGGCCGGGCTCGTGGCGAATAGCCGCGCTGGCTCGGCGCCACCGCGCGATAGCCGGCGTCCGCAAGTGCGGCCAGCTGCGCGCGCCAGCAATGCAGGGATTCCGCAAAGCCGTGCAGCAGCAGCACCAGCGGCGCGCCCGGCTCGCCGGCTGCCAGGGCGTCAAAGATCAAATGAGGGGCGATGGTGATTTCTTCGAGCTGGATCATGGAGAGGATTTCCGTGCAAGGCGCCTCGGCCGATGTGTGATGCCGGCGGCGGGCTGGTACTGAGTGAATCCGGCAGGCCTTCAAACGCGCGAACGCTGGCTCGGCGATTCGAGATTGGCCTTCGTCTAACGAAAGAAGCTCGGCGAGGCGCTTTGGGGTGGCCGGGGCCCGAGGTGGCTGGCTGACGCCGCCGCCGAAGGCCGTCTCGGAGAGCCGGTTCTTGCGACAGCGACGGCAGGCGTATCGGCATTCGGGTCTGCCGGCGCGTGGCAAGCGGCGTCTGCACTGAAATGTTTGAAAGCCGGCATCGTCCGCATCGTCCATGCCGGCGTTGCCGTCGCATAGCGGACACTGCTGAAACCGAAGTTGCAATCGTGGCCGCAAAAAATACTGTTGCGCTGCGAATCAACCGGCATAGATGCCCCCATACCCCGTATGCCGCGAGCTAATCATCGGTTGAAAAGCGGGTCAATGTCACGCGCCCGTCCGGCAGGCTGCAGCGGAGGGGAACTTGGCCGCGCCTGGAACTTGACGAGCCGATGCGTGTCCTGTTGTCCCGGGCCTGCACCGGGGTGTGTCGCCTGACATCACGGTTTCCGTACCCGCGGTTCTTGTCAATCGGGCTTGCCAAGGTGTGGCCCTGCCCGGAATGCCCGGTTGTTCTACGATGCCTGGCAGATGGCGGCACCCACGATCGCCATTGCGGCGGTCAGCTTCGGCCGCGATCGCAGCGGCCCGTCGGCGAGGGAGGAGTCCGCCGATGTTCATTCGCGCGGACCGCCTCAAGCTGGGTGGCCTGAAGATTTCGCGCCCGCCGGTTCAAATCGGAGCGCTACCTTTGATTGTATGTTGATTAAATCTTGCTATAATCCTGCAATTCGAAAGATTTTTGCATCAAAGCCAATAGGTCAGTCGAGCGATCGGCGTAGCTATCGCAATTGTCGGAAGCGCGCGGGACTACCGCCGAAACCCGGTTTTCCGGTATGCGCCACCTGCAGCGAAATCCGCCGGTGCAGCATTTTTCTCACCTGCGCGCCCCGCGATGGATTGGCAGGTACCGGATCGGTCGACAAATTAACAGGGGATGTCATGTCGCCACTGGAGCTTCCCGGATCTTCCAGAACGGTCGTGATCGCTGCCGCCGCCCTGATCGCGGTCTCCGGCTTTCGGGTTGCAGCCCACGAGGGGACGAGCCCGCTGCTGATCGGGGTCGCGTTTTTCGCCAGCGGGTTCCTTGCGGACGCATTGACCGGCCTTGCGCATTTCGGCTTCGACTACGTCTTCCCCGACGAGATGCCGATCCTTGGCCCGATCGCGGTCGAGTTTCGCGAACATCACGACTATCCGACGCTCGATCCATCGAACTATACCGAAAACCTGACCAAGGGCTCCTGGTGCAGTCTGCCGCTGTCCTGCGGCGTGTACTATCTGGCAGGAGCCCATCCGTCGGGCAGCGCGTGGTTCACCGTCATCGCCACGCTGTTCGGGATGAGCCTCTGGGCGTTTTTCTTTCACCAGATTCACTCCTATGCGCACATGGGATCGATCCTGCCGCCGGAAGAACTCCATGCCTGTGTCAAGCGCATTCGGTCGTTGCCGTCGACCGCGGAGCAGGTGCGCGAATTCTCGCGGCTGTTCGAAGTGGTACCGATTCCGCTGCCGATCAGGATGCTGCAGCGCTGGCGGATCCTGTTGAATCCGTCGACCCACAATCTGCACCATGTCCTGTTTGAATCCGATTTTTCCAGCGTCAACGGCTGGTCGGATCCGCTGCTCAATCTGGTGCTCGGGCCGATCGCCCGCCGCAGGAAAGCGGCGATCGCCGCAGGTCAGACGTGACGCCGGCTATTTTTTCATGCTGACGTGCCATGACACCGTGACGCGCGCAATTTCCGTGTCGGTCGTATCCAGCAGGTTCACCTCGACGTCGAATTTCACCTTGCCTTCGCGCTCCAGCGTCTCCCTCAGTTGCTTCGACGGCAGGCTGGCCTGGGCGCGGGCGACAAGGTCCGTCCGGGCGATCCTGGAGAAGGCGATGGTTGCGCCCGCCGCCACCGGCCTGATCGACAGCGCCACCGGCGCAAACGCGCCGGACATGGCGCCGCCGGAGGCCGCTTCGGCAAGTCCGAAGATCGCCGTCGCATGTACCGATCCGATGTGGTTGGTAATCTCCGGCCGGAACGGCAGCCGGGTTTCCGCGACGCCGTCGCCGACCGAGACGATCTCGATCCCGAGCAGGGTATTCAGCGGTACCATCTCCGAGAGGCGAGACTTGATCATGCCGTAGACCATGGAGGGCCTCACTGCAAAGGCGACCGGAAGCGCGTATTTGAGCATTGCAATGCCTCATCCGGCCGAAACGCCGCAGAGCAAGCCGGCAACCAGGGCGGTGCCAATCGACGGTCCACAATCGCCCACAATCAGCGCGCCGTCCAGCGGCCAGATCGCGCCCCGGCGATCCCAGCGGGCACGCTGCCCGAGACAGGGAAAAGCGACACGGCGAATCAAAGGGATATTGCGTTTCGATTTTCGCCAACGGCTGGATGCAGGTTTTTCAGCCGCGTCATGACTTGATGAGTTGACCGGCGACCGCGCAGTCGATCGCGCACTTCAACCCACCGCTGCCAGCGCCTTCATGGTCGACGTGTATCCCTGGTCGGCCCGCATCTCGATCGCCTCGGGCGAGAAATCGCCATAGCCGAATGGATCCGCCGCGTCGGGAGGGTCGATCGAAACGATGTGCGGCAGGTAGACATAGCCCTCGTTCCTGAGGTCCTGGTAGGCCGGATCGTTCTCGAGCGGATTGCCTTCCGGAAGGCCCTGCAGCGCCTGCAGCAGTCTGGCGACCTTGTTGATCCGGTGCAGCAGCTTCAGGTCCTGCGCGGTCTTGTTGGCGAACTGCAAATTGGTGAGACGGGCCTCGACCTCCTGCAAATTGCGGGGAATTGGCGCCTTGTTCGGGAAAAGATTCACCACATAAATGGTCCGTTCCACATCCGATGCGTTGTCGAGCCTGTCGAGCACCGCGCCCAGCGGCGTGTTGTCGAACAATCCTCCGTCCCAATAGGATTTGCCGTCGATCACCGTCATCGGAAACGAGGGAGGCAGGCTGCCGCTGGCAACGATGTGGTCCAGGGTGAGGCCGTCCTTGCGGCTGTAGAAATACTTGATCTGTCCTTCGTCCAGATTGGTCGCGCTCACCAATAGACCGGGGGCGGCCTCGCGATCCGCCAGGGCTTTGAGATCAACCAACTCCTCCAACGTGGCCCGCAGCGGCGCCGTATCATAGAGATAGGTCCAGGTCGGCCAGCTCAGATAGTCGAACCGGGGCACGAAGAAATGAGGATTGCCGAGCAACGACGCGTATTGGCGCAGCGCCGGTGGCAACAGCAGGCCGGGCACCGTCACTTTTTTCCAAAAGGCCTCGAGCGCCTGCAGCGGCTTCAAACCCGGTGCCGGCCGCGCCAGCAGCACCGCGGTGATTGCCCCGATCGAGACGCCGGCGACGACGTCGGGCGCAAAATTGTCGTGGCCGTAAAGCGCTCGCGCCGCTCCAAGTTCGTAGGCGCCAAGCGCCCCGCCTCCTTGCAGGACCAATGCCGAGCGTGCCGGAAACGCCATGTCACCCTCCTTGCGGGCACGACGACCTGCAGCGGCCGGCGGTGAGCCCTCGCGAGACAGCGGCTACGGCAAGCCAATGGCGACAACTCCGCGGCTGACCGGGCAGAGCAGCATCCCGCTTTCGACGCTAAATTGTAACAAAACCATGCAGCAATTTCCACTATGTCGCGCAAACAGGCTCGCCTCAATGGCGGCTCCGTTCAGGGCCGAGGTGGAAAAGACGGGCGGCCACAGGCTGCGTCAGAACAACACCGCACAACACCGGCATCTTTCGCGGGGATTGTTGGCGAGCGGCTTCGGTTGTGCCGCGCCGGCTTCGGCAACAAGCTGGCGCAAGGACACAGCCGATAGGCGGGCGGCCACGGCCATTCCATCTCGCTGTCCTGCGATGCTCACGTCTCGTCGTCTTCCGCCAGCTCGGCCGCCGCCATCTCCTCCCTCGCCTTGGCGACGAACTGATCGGCTTCCTTCTTCATCTCGCGAATGAGGTCGGCGGCTTCGCGCTGATAGCGGTCGAGGTCGAGCTTCGGCAGGGGCCGGAGGTTTGAGCGAACGACCCGAGATAGGTCATCATGCGCAGGCTCGGCGACAACTGCAGCAGCAGAAACGGCAGCGCCTCGTCGGAGACATCTTCGTCCTCGGCGAACGCGGCGACACGGTCGTAGAGCATGTCGCTGAGCCGGCGGAATTCATCGGCGGCTTGATCGGCGTCTGCGCCGAAAAGAGCACCGTTCTGGTCGGACATCCCGCCCTCCGTGCTCGAAGTGATGTGGTGCGGGCGGTGGGACTCGAACCCACACGACGTTGCCATCGAGGGATTTTAAGTCCCTTGCGTCTACCAGTTCCGCCACGTCCGCTTTGGTTGCCAGATCATATACTTAGCGTGTTTCCGGGCCGGCTGGTATTGGCTGGGTTGAGGAAAACACGCCTCTTCCATAGAGCAGCGCGCCGTGCAAGGCAAAGCCTCAATGCCGACACCTGCCGGTGCTTTACGCAACCGCAAGCTTGTCCGTCTATGAAGGCCGCATGATCGTTCGCATTTCCTTCCCCCCGCCGCCGCTGCGCGCCATCGCCGTCATGGCGCTGCTGGCGTTCGGCCTTTCGCTCGCCGGCTGCGCCGAGATGAGCGACGGCCTGACGTCGGCGTTCGCCGATCCCGCCAAATACGAATTTTACGACTGCAAGCAACTGGAGGCCGAGCGCAAGAACCTCGGCAACCGTGCCGCCGAATTGCAGGGCCTGATGGCGAAGGCCGACACCGGCGTTGCCGGTCCCGTGGTAGCCGAACTGGCCTATCGCAACGAGTACATCGCGGTGCGCGGCCAAACCCGCCTGGTCGACGAGGGCTGGCGGCGCAACAAGTGCAAGGAATCTCCGGCGCCGGTCGTCGCGCCGTCCGCAGCCGCCGTGCCGCCTGCGGACGACAAAGCCACGCATTCTCGACAGCGCTCGGGCGACGCGGTCTATTAGCCGCCGATCGGCGGGGCCCACTTCGAAAGGCCCGGCCGGGTTACACCCGCCAGTCGTAGATCCAGTTCTGCCGCGCCAGCAGGCGCTTTGCCCCCATCGCCCTGATCACGAGGTCGCGCGCCAGGGCGGCCGGCCCGGTGAGGTGATAAATTCGTCCCGCCTGCCGCGCAGCGCGCTGAATCCGCGCCACGCGCGGGCGGCGCATCCGCGCGTAGCGCTTGAGCGCGGCCGGAATGCCCTGGGGATTTTCCGGGCCAGCCTCGGCAAGGCATTTCGCCAGCACCGCCGCGTCCTCGATGGCCATGGCCGCGCCTTGCGCGGCGAATGGCAGCATGGCGTGGGCGGCGTCGCCGAGCAGCGCGATCGGGCCATCGACCCATTCGCTGCCATCGGGCACGGTGAACAGCGCCCATTTGCGCCATTGGTCGACGGCGCCGATCATCATGCGCGCGATACCGGGCCATCGTGCCGCGGCAAACGCATTCTTGATTTCGGCAATCTCGCCCGGGGCGCTCCAGCCCGGCCTGTTCCAGGACCCCGGCACTACGGCAACGACGTTGATCTGGCGCCCGCCGGAGATCGGATAGGCAACCAGATGCGCCCGCGGTCCCATCCAGAGCTGGACACGGCGCGAGGTATGTTCGCGTGGCAACTGCGTGGCGTCGAGCGTCCCGCGCCAGGCGATCAGTCCGGAAAATTGCGGCTGCACCTGCGGAAACAGATGATGCCGAACGCTGGACCAGATGCCGTCGGCACCGATCAGCGCCAGCGCCACCTCCTGCCGGCGCGTCATGCCGCTGCGCTGGACCACGGTCAATCCCTTGGCATGGGTGACGGCGTCTTCGAACTGGCAGCCGAGCCGCAACTCGATGTCCGGATTGTCGCCGACCTCGGCTTGCAGCGCCGCCTGCAGGTCGGCGCGATGCATCACCCAATAGGGTGCGCCTGCGGCCGCGGCGGCGGCTTCACCCAGCGGCAGCCTGGCGATCTCTCCGCCGCTGCGCGCGCTCATCAGGCTGATCGAGTCGGGAGTGACGGCACGGGCGGAGAGGCGGGACCGCAGGCCGAGGTCGACCAGCACCCGGCTGGCATTGGGCGACAGTTGCAGTCCGGCGCCGGCTTCCTCGAGCCGTTCGGTTTTCTCGAGTACCACGACGCGGAAGCCCTGAGCCGCGAGCGCCAGCGAAACCGTCAATCCTCCGATCCCGGCGCCGGCCACGAAGATCGTGCGCGAAGCGGCCACCCGCTGTCAGGCGACGTCTTTCAGCACGCATTCCGGCGGCCGGGCCTCGCCTGCGGCGAGGTCGGCGGCGTAACGATACAGGGTGGAGCAATAGGGGCAGATGATCTCGTTGTCGTTGCCGAGGTCGAGGAACACATGGGGGTGATCGAAGGGCGGATTGGCGCCCACGCACATGAATTCCTGCGAACCGATCTCGATCACCGAAACGCCGGCGTCATTGTGAAAGTGCGGAACGACATGATCGGACATAATATTCACCCTGGGTAGCAATGAAGCGGTTGCACTCAATGAGACGCGGACACTGAAATGCCGCGCACCATACTGGCGGGTGCATTTGATTCCTAGGGGCCGGCCGCTCATCTGCCCATGCAAATTCGACACAATCTTGTCGTCCCAGAGAAGCCCTTCTTTCGTCGGGGCCGTTGTGTCTTAAAAGCGGCACACCATCTTGAGGGCAGCGGAACGTCGGGATTTTCGGGATGAAGCGGTTGCAGTTCGGCTTGGCGCTGGCGGGCATGGCGGTCAGCGCGGCGGCCGGCGTCATGCTGTGGCCGCAGGCGCGGGACGCCGGCGCGATCCTGGCCGCGCAGGACGATCCGGCCGCGCTCTCCGACCTCGAGCTCAATTCTACCCTGAGGAATAACCCGAAGGTCGTCGCGCAGAATATCGAAGCAGCCCTTGCCGCCAACGACGCCGATCTCGCCGGCAGCTTTGTCGATCTGGCCAGGGAAAAGAGTATTTCCCTTCCCGGCGAGCTGTCGCAGCGGGTGCGCGACGCGGTCGCCGAGGAAAATTCGTCGTCGCATTTTGCAAAAGGCTTTGCCAGCGGGCTGGTGACGGGCTCCGCCGACGATGTCGCGAGCCTGTCGGGCACGGTCGCCGGCGATCTGTTCGTGTTCGGCGACATCAGGGACGTGGTGCGCGAAGGCAAGCACCTCGCCATGGGCGAGGACACCGACCGGCTGGTGCTCGGCCTTGCCGCGGCGGGCCTGGCGGTGACGGCGGCGACCTATGTCTCGGTCGGCGGCGCCGCACCGGTGCGCGCCGGCCTGACGCTGGTCAAGGATGCCCGCAAGGTCGGACGGCTGGGCGAGGGGCTGACGCGATGGGCCGGCCGCTCGGCGCGAGACCTGGTCGACGGGCCGATGCTGCAAGATGCGGTGGCATCCGGCTCGGTGCTTCGCCCCGGGCAGAGCCTCACGGCGATCAGGGCGGCGTTTCGCACCGGGGAGGCCGGTGTCTGGGTCCGGCTCGCCAAGGATGTCGGGCGCGTCGGCGAAAAGGCCGGCACCCGCGGCGCGCTCGATACTCTGGGTCTGGCCGAGGGGCCGAAGGATGTCGCCCGCGCCGCTGAGCTTGCGGAGTCCAAGGGCACCCAGACCCGCGCCATCCTGAAGCTGCTGGGCCGCGGCGCATTGCTGCTGGCAGCCGGTGCGTTCGACCTGACGCTGTGGATATTCGGCGCCCTGCTGGCGCTGTTCGGCCTGCTGTCGTCGATCAAGGCCACCACCGAACGCCTCACCATGGCCTGGCTTTTGCGCAAAAAGTCGCGCCGCCTGCGCCGGCAACGGGCGGCTGCGCCGTCGGCGTCCGAGTTGTCACTGGCGGGCGCGGTCGCCGGCGACCGATGCTGCGGCTAGGTTCGAGCTTTCGATTCCGATTCCCCAAACCGATGGAATGACCGATGCCGAGCTTTCACAACGGCGCTGTCGAAATTGCCTATCTCGACGAAGGCGAGGGCGCCCCGATCCTGCTGGTCCACGGCTTTGCCTCGACCAAGAATGTGAACTGGGTGTATCCGGCCTGGGTTTCCGAGCTGAAGAAGGCGGGCCGCCGGGTCATTGCACTGGACAATCGCGGCCACGGCGACTCCGGCAAGCTTTATGATGCCGAGCAGTATCATGTCGGGATCATGGCCGGCGATGTCACGGCGCTGATGGATCATCTTCGCATCGCGCGCGCCGATATCATGGGCTATTCGCTCGGCGCGCGAATCGCGGCCTGGCTGGCGCGGAGCCAGCCGCAGCGGCTGCGTACGGCCGTATTCGGCGGCATCGGGATCGGCCTCGTCGAGGGCGGCGGCCCCGGCGAAAACGTGGCGCAGGCGCTGGAGGCGGGCTCGCTCGAGGATGTTACCGATCCGGTGGGACGCACCTTCCGCGCCTTCGCCGACCAGACCCGTTCCGATCGCCGTGCGCTGGCGGCATGCCTGCGCGGCTCGCGGCGCCTGATGACCGCGGACGAAGCCGCCGCCATAACGGTGCCGGTGCTGATCGCGGTGGGGACGCTGGACGAAATCGCCGGCTCGGCCGAAGCCCTGGGCAGCATCATTCC
>Ga0302202_10003471_pt1 | contig 17273 bp, 8 predicted proteins | sample II_Bog_N3_3_FD_194579 | JGI IMG/M metagenome (GOLD analysis project Ga0302202, IMG submission 194579) | Peat permafrost microbial communities from Stordalen Mire near Abisko, Sweden - II_Bog_N3_3 | ecosystem: Environmental > Terrestrial > Soil > Wetlands > Peat | place: Sweden: Abisko, Stordalen...
GAGGCGCTGATCGGGTTCGGGCACACGCAGTCGAACTACAAGATCGATCAGAACGCGACTGGATTTGCATATGCGGGCGGCGGCGGTGTGGACCTGAAGATCTCATCGCGCTTCGACGTCAGGCCAGTGGAGTTCCTGTACCTGAAGACCGACATCCCGAATGCGGTGAACAACCGGCAGAACCAATTCCGCATGAGCGCGGGACTGATCTACCACCTGACACCGCGGTAGAAGCTAACTTACCTGAGGCGTCCTGCGACTGCTGCTGTTGTGCAGGCGCTCGGGAGCGTCAGGCGGGCGTGCCAGGCAGCGGAGAAATACGGCGCAGCCCTGGGCCGGAGATCGCGTCGCCAACTCCGCTGGGTGTGATCGCAATCGACTTGCTAACCGTTAGATGAGGCGGGTTTTAGCAACGACACAGCGTCCATTGGGTCCTTCGATAGGGGACATTTTTCGATGATGGCGGCCATCATACCAAGAGTGTGATTGTTTGAGGGTGTCCTCGCTAGAAGATATATACATTTTGGGATGGAAGGCTTCCAAAGCAATAGATGCCATACGGTACATATGCGGCAGAATAGGTGCGCCCGGGATAGCCGTTGGTATCGCATCAAAAGAAGTGCTTGCAAGTTGAGCCAGAGTTGTGTGTAATCCGGAGAATCAAGAAAATCACGACCCGGGTTTTGCTGTAGTTTTTTTTGGAGATATACACATGCGTTCGAAGAGCCTCGCCCAGCCGTCAGCTGGTTTCTCTCACTGTCTGCCACTTAGCTTGAATGTCACCCACAAGGGCCGTAAGGCTCTCACGGCGGGCGCAGCGGTATTGGCGGCTCTGTTTTCGGTGACGGCAGCGGGCGCACAGTCGCTTGTACAAGTACCGGTGATCGTGACGTATGCCGGCAATGGCAGCCTCACCAATACATTCAGCGGAGACGGCGGGCAGGCGACGGCGGCAGGAATCAGCAATCCTGAGGGCATTGCGTACGACGGCAAGGGCAATACGTACATCGCCGACTATGACAACCAGCGCATTCGCGTGGTCAGCGCGACCGGAATCATCAATACGGTATTTGGTACCGGAGGCACCTGCGCGGCGGGTGCAGGCAACGCCTGCGGCGACGGAGGACCGGCTTCTGCGGCGACGTTCAATAACCCGTCCGCCATGCAGTTCGATACGGCCGGGAATCTGTACATCGCTGATCTGGCGGACCAGCGCATTCGCAAGATTACGGCGACCAACGGCAACATCACGGGAGCCTCGATTATCACGACGGTGGCCGGTACCGGCGTCCAGGGCGCGACTGGAAACACAGGCCTGGCCACAGCGGCAACACTTTACAATCCGCATGGACTGGCGCTGGACAAGTTCGGCAACCTGTGGATCGCGAACCAGGGTCAAGGTGTGAGCTGCACAATCGACTATGTGCCTGCTGCCAACGGAACGGTTCAGATCGGCGGCGTGGCTACGCCTGTCACAGCCGGCCACATCTATTTCGTTGCCGGCAGGGCCAATACCTGCGGATACATCAGCGATGCCAATGGAACCACCTATGGAACTGCCTCGGAGCTGACTTCTCCGACGAACATTGCGCTGGATTTTGCGGGTAACTTGTACATCGGCGACTACGGCAACGGCCGGGTGCGCAAGTTGACCATGTCCACCGGCATCATTACCACGCTAGCTGGAACCGGCTTCCAAGCCTGCCCGGTGATTGCGCCCAACGCGGCCGCTCCCAACCCGATTCCGCCATGCGGCGACGGCGGTCTTGCGACGGCTGCCACCTTAAATGGGCCAACCGGTGTCTATATCGACGGAGCCGGCAACGTCATCATTGGTGATGCCTTTGGTGCGCGAGTGCGCGAGATCAACTTCAATACGGGTATTATCTCCACGATCGCTGGAGACTCGCAGCAGTGCACCAACATCTCCCAGACTGTCACCAACGCCGCCTACCCGGTGTGCGGAGACGGCGGCCCAGCAACCAAGGCTCTGGTGAGCTTTCCCATCCTGATCTCGGTCAATCCATTCGGCAACATCTTCTACGTTGACCAGTACGACAACAAGATTCGCGAGATCATCGAGAACACGGTCTTCCCGAACACTGTGATCGGAACCACGACGCCGCCGTCGCAAAATATTTTGCTCCAGGTGACGGGGGGGCCGCTGACCATCAACAGCCTCACGGTGCCGGTGTCGCAGAGCGGCCAGCCGGAGTACACAATTACAGGTGTCACTGGTTGCAATTCCACCGGAACCGCCGCCAACGCGGTTGGGACAGTCTGCACCGTGGCCGTCACATTCAATCCGGCGTACCCCGGCAACCAGAACCAGCCCCTGGTGGCGAACACCAGCGCGGGTACGTTCTCCTTTGCATTGAATGGCATAGGCGTAGGCCCGCAGGCGATTGTTACTCCACCCCTGTTGAACACAGTAGCAGGGACTGGTGTGGCAGGAGGACCGAACAGCAATGTCTCTGCAACGACGGCGCCATTGAATGGTCCGACACGCGTCTCTACGGACGTTTCCGGAAACATTTACATCTCTGATACCAAGAACAACATCGTCAGCGCGATCTTCGAGGGTGGTTCAGGACTGGCAGCCTTGATTGCGTTGGAGGATGGCGGAGCCGTGGCGACCCCCGGCAATCTCTACACGCTGGCCGGCACCGGAGCGGCGTGTGCCGCCCCGACGGCTACTCCGGCGTGCGGCGACGGCGGCAAGGCTTCGGCGGCAACGCTCAATGCGCCCACCGATGTCTGGGTCGACGGAGCTGGCAACCTGTTTATCTCCGACAGCAAGGACAATCGCGTCCGCGAGGTTCTGGCCAACACCGGCATTATCACTACTGTTGCCGGCAACGGCTCCCCCGCATTCAGCGCTGACGGAGTCCCACCGACCTCGACCGGCATCGGCACCCCGACCCGGACTATTACCGATGCCAATGGCAATCTGTACATCATCGCCCAGAGCGATAATGCGATTCGATTTGTACCCAGCGGCGGACTCATTCGCACGCTCGTCGGCACGGAGGGAACAGCGTGCGCGCCGCCGTCAAATTCGGCTTGTGGAGACGGGGGACTGGCGACTGCCGCGACCTTGAATGCGCCTACTGGCCTCTCTCGCGACCTGAACGGCAATCTTTACATCGCTGATACGGGTGATAACCGCATTCGGTATGTTAATGTGTCCAGCGGTGTCATTACAACGGTCGCAGGAACGGGTACAGCCGCCTACACAGGCGACGGCGGTACAGCAGTGAACGCGACGCTGAATGGTCCTACTGATGTTTATGCGGATCCTGCAGGGACGTTGCTCATCGCCGATGTCGGCAATTTCGTCATCCGCCAGGTCCTGGTTTCCAATCAAACAATTGCCACGGTCGCCGGCAACGGAACAGCCTGCGCCAGCCCGACGGGAGTTTGCGGCGATGGGGGTCCGGCCAGCGGCGCGAACTTCATCTCGCCCAAGAGCATCACCCTCGATTCGCAGGCTAACCTTTACATCGCAGATTCTGGGGAGAACCGGATTCGCAAGGCCGTCGGCAATCCGACCAGCCTGACTTTCCCGCCGACTGTTTTAGGTACAACCAGCACACTCAATGGGTTCCTCCAGAACATCGGAAATGGTGCCTTGACACTGTCTGACCCGTCGGCGACCAATCCGAGCGTGTCGGCGAACTTCAGCCTGACCAACCCGGGTACTGGCACTAACTGCCCGTTGCTGACGACGACGACCGCAGTGATAGCCGCAGGCAGCAACTGTGGCTATGTGATCAACTTTGCGCCATTGACGGCTGCCGGAGCTTACACGGGCCAGCTGATTGAGTCAGACAACTCTCTTAACGCAACCAACGCGACCCAGATCATCAACTTCAACGCGACGGCCAGCCAGGTTCCAAGCACCAGCGATACCCTGACCGCGGCGCCGAGCCCGACGAGCTACGGAACTCCGGACGTGCTGACCTTCTGCATCCCAGTGGTAGCGGGAGTTGGAGTCCCCGGCGGATCGGTGGTGTTCAGCTACGGCACTCCGGCGGTGACGATCAACCCAGCCACCTCGCCGGTAACGATTGGGACAACGCCCACCACCTTCAACGGGCAGAGCTGCTATCTCGCGACTACCACGACGGCCAATCTGCCCGTGGGCACGGATACGGTCACAGCGACGTATACGGCGACCCCGGCCTCTGGCTACGCCTCTGGAGCGCCGACTGCTGTGGTATCGGTCGCGAAGGCGCCGGTCGTGCAACCGCCGGGCGGACCCACCAATCTGAACCAATCCTTCACGGCAACTCCGGGTACGCAGGTATTCGGCATGCCCGTGGTGCTGACCTACACCGTACCGGTCGCAGTGGGGAATCTTCCGCCTACCGGCCCTGTGGTGTTCACCAACGGCGCGACGAACCTGGGTACCTGCACGACATTTACAGCGGGCACGACAGTCAACGGAGTCACGCCCTACTCGTGCGCGCTGAGTACCTCAGTATTGCCGGTGGGTCCTGACGTCGTCACGGCGACCTACACCACCACGGACCCGAACTATGCGGGCGGCACGGCAACACCGGCACCGCCGCCGCTGACTGCGCCAGTGACTATTACGGCCGGGGCTGCGATGGCGACGTTGACTGCGGGGCCGAATCCTGCGACCTACGGAACCCCTGTGACGATCACCGAGACGCTGGTGCCGATCAATGGCGTATGCCCGACTTCGCCGGTGAGCTTCTACAGTGGCGGCACGGTGACCGGCGGCGTCAACACTGGCGGAACCCTTATCACTACATCTGGTGGTACGGTGAATCCCGCCACCGTGGTAGCGATTCCGGCTACACCGGCCGGATCAGCGACGAGCTGCGTGGCGTCGATTCAGACCAACTCGCTGCCGGTTGGAACGACCGATGTGACAGCTACGGCCCCGGCCAACGGCAGCTTTGCAGCTGTAGGTTCAGGTCCGCTTCCCGTCATCATCAACCAGGATGCCGCGGCCGACACGCTGGCCACGACACCGAACCCCTCGACGTTCGGTCAGCCGGTCACCATCACGGATACGATTCCAAATGCGCCGAATGGAACCGCTCCAACTGGCACCGTGCAGTTCTATGACTACACGACGCCGATCGGCACGCCGCAGCCAGTCACTGGAGGCGTGGCGACGTTGGTGACATCGACGCTGCCTGTCGGTACGGATTCAATCACGGGCGTCTACTCGGGCGATACGAACTTCGCGCAGGTGACGTCGAACGCGGTCAACCAGGTCGTCAATCCAGTCCCCACGACACCGACGCTGTCTGCGGCTCCGAATCCCACGACCTTCGGCACCCAGGTCACGGTCCAGGAAACCATCCCTGTGGTGAACGGCACAGCGCCTACCGGACTGGTCAGCTTCTACTACGAGCTGCCGGGTTCGACGACGCAGGTTCCCATTGGCACGTTCAACCTGACGGCCGGAAGCGGTGGCGTAGCAACAGTCACGACGACCACGTTGCCGGTGGGCGTCGACAACCTGTATGCCAGCTATGTTGGGAATGGAAATTATGCAGCCGTTACTTCCGGGCCCGATCCTGAGACAGTGAACAAGGGCATCGGTCCGGACACCCTCGCAGTCGCACCGAATCCCGCGACGTTTGGAACCACGGTTGTCGCCACGGATACGATTCCGACAGTAGGCGGCGTGGCTCCGACCGGAACCGTAACCTTCTATGACAACGGCCCCACCGGTACGAACCTGGGTACATTCCCGGTGACGAACGGTGTTGCCACTCTGTCCACGTCCACACTGCCGGTAGGCACGCAGCCAATTACGGCGGTCTACAACGGAGATTCCAATTACGGGGTCGTGACTAGCAACCAGGTGAATGAGGTCATTACAGTCACTGGCACGGTACCGGCGCTGTCTGCCAACCCGAACCCGACGACGTTCGGCATGACGGTGACCCTGACAGAGTCGATTCCAGGTGTAAACGGTATCGTACCCACGGGAACGGTGACCTTTACCTATACGGCACCGGGTTCGACGACGGTTGTTCCGATTGCTGCCAACGTAACGGTGGTCAATGGCGTTGCGCAGACTACGATCTCGACGCTGCCGATCGGCGTGGACAAGGTGACGGCGGTGTACTCGGGTGATACGAATTACGCCACGGCCACCAATACAGCCAATGTCACGGTTGGTCTGGCGGCAGGTACAGACACCATCGTAGGGGCACCTAATCCCGCGAACTCGGGTACAGCAGTGACGTTCACCTACACTGTGCCGGTGGTCAACGGTGTGACGCCCACAGGGACCGTCACCTTCTACAACGGCACAACGCCTTTCACTGGAACGACGACTGCGTTCAATGCAGCCGGCCAGACGACGATCACCACCAGTTTGCTCCCGGTGGGCGTGCTGTCTATCACCGGCAAGTATCCGGGCGACAACACGTATGCTGCGGGAACTGCTTCGACGACGGAGACCATCAACTCGATCATAGGTGGCGATACGGTGACGGCTGTGCCGAATCCAACCACCTATGGTGCTCCGGATGTACTGACGTTCTGCATCCCGGTAGTTGCCGGAACGGGAACGCCTACGGGAAATGTAACGTTCTCCGTTGGCGGTTCAACTATCAACGCTCCGGTTACGATTGGAACGACACCCACAACCTTCAATGGGACGAGCTGCTATGTGGCGACTACCACGACCAGTAATCTACCGGTCGGCAGTCCGACGGTTGTTACGGCGACATATGCGCCCGGTCCAACCTCACCCTATGGAGCCGCTGCCCCAACGACGCCCGTGACGGTGGGTAAGGCCCCGGAGTCCAATGACAACATCACGGCGACTCCAAACCCACAGACAGTGGCGTTGCCGGTGACGTTGACCTTCTCCATACCGGTAGCTGTCGGTAATGCAGCACCTACAGGGTCGGTTACGTTCACCTACGGCGGCGTCACGCAGGGAACTGCTGCGGTGACGTTCACGGCAGGTACGACAGCCAACGGCATCACGACCTACTCAGCGACTACGACCACAACCACGTTGCCGGCCGGCACGGATACGGTCACGGGAACCTATACCGGCGACGCCAACTATGCCGGCGGGCCGCTCACGACGCCTGAGACGATCAATCCCATCTCAGGTGGCGATTCCGTCACGGTATCGCCGAATCCGACGGTCTTCGGGAACCCGGTGACGATCAGCTTCTGCATCCCGGTGGTTGCCGGGACGGGAACGCCGACGGGAACGGTGACGTTCAGCACCGGTGGCACGACGATCAACGCACCAGTCACCATCGGGACGACGCCCACGACGCTCAATGGCCAGAGCTGCTATGTGGCGACGACGACGACGACGAACCTGCCGGTGGGAGCGCCGACGACGGTCACAGGAACCTATGCTCCTGGACCGACCTCTCCGTATGGGCCCGCAGCGCCGACAGGGACTGTGACGGTGACGCCGGTCAATCCAATCTCGGTAGTAACCTACGGGCCGGCGAATCCGACGTGCAGCGTGACGCTGGTTACGCTGACCGATACGATTACTCCGGTGAACGGCGTGATCCCGACAGGGACGGTGCAGTTCTATACCAACACCGGACCGATCGGTGCACCGGTGACGATCACGGCTGCGAACAACGGAGTGGCCACGTTACAGATCGCACTGCCTTGCGGGACGACCGGGATCTATGCCATCTTCACGGGCAACTCGCCGTATGGCACATCCACGGCTCCGACGGTGCCGCTGAACCTGGCGAACTTCACGATCGCGGCGACCCCGCCGGCGCAGACGGTCAACCCGGGTGATACGACGGTGTACACCGTCAGTCTCTCCGGAGCGGGCGGCGTGGCGTACACCTCGCCGGTGACGCTGACGGCGACCGGGCTGCCTCCTGGAGCCACGGTAACGTTCGGGACGACAACCTATGTCCCGGGCGTGGGCCCAACACCGACGTCGATGACGATTGTGACCTCGCCGACGGTAGCCATGGTCAAGCCAACCCGCGGAGGCAGTGACATCTACTACGGTCTGCTGCTGCTGCCGCTGCTGGGCATCCGGCGGATACGGAAGAAGATCCGCACGCTGCCCAGGGGCATCGCGTATGGCCTGGCGGCGCTGGTCGTGCTGGCCGGCCTGGGAGCGATGACCGGTTGCCAGGGCGGCTACTTCGGCGGCCCGCCACAGACGTATGTGATCACCGTAACCGGCACCAGCGGAACGCTTAGCCACTCCACTACCGTAACGTTGACGGTTGAGTAAGTGAAAGGAACAGAGATGAAGTGTTTTGCTGTAGGCCTGGTTGTCATCGCGAGTCTCGCAGTCGGCATAAGTGCTCATGCACAGGCCCTGCCGGCTGGTGGAGCGTTGGCTGTGGATATAGGCGGCTCGTACACGGCCGTTCACGCCAATGCGCCGCCGGCGCAGTGCGGGTGCTTTTACATGACCGGCTTCAGCGCCTCGGTTGCGGTGAAGACGACCCGTGGCATCGGCTTCCTGTTCGACTACGGGCGTACCAGCAATACGAACGTCAACGGCGACAATAACAACCTGATTCTGGCCACCTACATGGAGGGAGTGCGGTACTCGATGTTTCGCAGCCACCGGCTGGTTCCGTTCGGCGAGGCGCTGATCGGGTTCGGGCACACGCAGTCGAACTACAAGATCGATCAGAACGCGACTGGGTTTGCATATGCGGGCGGCGGCGGTGTGGACCTGAAGATCTCATCGCGCTTCGACGTCAGGCCAGTGGAGTTCCTGTACCTGAAGACCGATATCCCGAATGCGGTGAACAACCGCCAGAACCAATTCCGCATGAGCGCGGGACTGATCTACCACCTGACACCAAGATAACGGTCGAACTACAAGAAAGACATGTCTGAGGCGTTATGCAGCAACTGTCATAAAACAGTTGCTCCAGCGCGTCAGACATTTTTTTGTGGGGAGAACGTCCAGTCAGCTTGCCGAGCGGCTAGTTAAGACTACATTTTGGGATGTCTTATGAGTGTTGCACAGAGCTACTCGCGAAAGAGGTACCCCACATAGGGCGACGTCAAAAGATATTGCGGATGGGCCGGGTCGTCTTCAATTCTCTGCCGGAGTTGTCGGACATAGGTCCGGAGGTACTCCACGTGGTCTCTGAACTCCACTCCCCAAACAGTACTCAGAATCTTCTTATGAGCAACAGGCCGACCCTGATGGGACATCAGCAGGTGAAGGATGTTGAACTGAGTGCGCGTGAGTGGGATTTGGACGCCACGCTTGAAGAAGAGCCGGCGCTCGGTACAGAGTGACATGTCGCCGATGGAGATCATGGTGCCGGACTGCGCGGCGGGCTGTCCGCGGCGAAGGCCAGCGTTAATGCGCGCCACCAGTTCTCGCACAGCAAAGGGTTTGGTTACAAAGTCGTCGGCACCGGCATCCAAGGCTTCCACCTTGCCGTCCTCGTCATCGCGGACGCTCAGCATCAGAATCGGTACGGCTGCCGAGATCCGGCGCAGGGCGCGGCATGTGGCCACGCCACCCATGCCCGGCATATTGATGTCCAACAAAATGACATCCACCTGGGAGGATTGTATGAGTGTGAGGGCTTCTTCGCCACGAGAGCATCCTGTGACTTCAAAGCCGAGAGGTTGCAGCGTGGCGCGTACCACCTGGCGGATGGCGAGCTCATCATCGACGATCAGGAGTCTTGTAGCTGTCATGCCAACCTCTCCGACATCTCTCTCATGGGGGATTGCCGTGGCAACGACAGATGGAACGTTGTACCTTCCATTTCCCCACTAGAAACCCAAATTCTGCCGCCATGGATCTCTGCGACCCTGCGGGCGACAAAGAGGCCGAGCCCGGTACCCGGCGCAGCATGGCGATGCTCGGAGCCGCGATAAAACTTCTCGAAGATATGTTCGCGGTCTTCCACGCGAATAGCCGGGCCCCTATTGTGAACGGACAACAGCAACTCTTGCGGGCCCTCGCAGGCTGTCACGGTGATGGGAGAGCCAACGGCTGAATACTTGATGGCATTGATGAGAAGCTCTTTGACAGTGGAGGCGAGCATGTCATGGTCGACAACCAGAGGACGTGTCTGCCCCTGGATGGAGACGTAGATAGCCGGCTGCGCGTCGGTGCGGTCGGGGTATTCGGAGCGGAAGTCCTGGATGACTTCGCGGATGAACGTCGGAACATGGATTCGTTCCAACTGAAGGCACAAGTCTCCGCCTTCCGCCTTCGCGGTTTGCAGCACCTGGTTGGTCATATCCAGTAGCCTGTCAGACTGTTCGTCGACCATTTGAATGAGGTGATGTTGCATCTCATCCAGTCGGCCCTCTTCAAGGAGGCCAGAGCTGGCGGCGCGGATAATGGTCAGTGGCGTCTTGAAAGCATGAGCCAAGCCATCTAAGACAGTGGTCCGCAGTTGCTCAGCTTGGCGAGCCGTCTCGGCTGCACTTTCATTCATCAAAGCACGATGTCGTTCGAGGGTGAGAGCAACTAGGGACGCCAGAGAGTCCAGTGTCATCGGCGTAATCTTGCCCAGGACCAGCAGTTGTCCGAGCTGACCGCTTCCGCCGCGAAGAGGGCGCTGCAGCATAGCAGGGAAGCTGTCTGCGGTACTCAGATTGCCGGTATGCACCATATCCCAGAGGGAGTCTTCCTGCGCGACCCAGCATCCGGCGGTTCCTACGGAGTCCATAGCAGTATTTGCGATGGCAACGGCATCGAGATGAAATTCTTTCAGGATCAGGTTGGCCAAAGGGCGTTCGGGCGGGGCATGTGGACTCAGAACCAGCGCACCCTGACTGATGGCATAGAGCTGCTGTACCTTCTTGCGGTGCATCTCGCCTTCGAGGGCGTATGCCCTCTCACTGGCGGAGACGCAACTGACGACCAAGGCTGTGGCCTCAAAGATGACGAAGGCCATTCCATTCCGAGCATCGGGCACAAGAAAGCTATCCAACGGCGCGGTAAAGAAGTATGCCTGACAGAGGAATGCGGAGATGGAGATAACGGTAGCTTGCCAGAAGCCACAACGCACTGCAAATGCGACGATGAGCAAGAGGTAGAGCAGGCTGGCGGTGGACTGGTTGAGTTTCAAAGCCAACCCCAGAGCAGCCAGCGCAAGGGTAAGTGCGACTCCCAGGATACATTGCAGGGAAAATGCGTAATGCCCTTCGAATTTTCGAAGGGGCCATTGGGATGAGGCACTGCGCGGAGTGGCAATCAGCTCCAGGCTTCCGTTCATAGATGACTTACTCACTCCTGCAAGGTCCCCCTGGGGACTCTCGTGGCTGGCAGGTCTCTTCGTGCACTGTTCGCCGGAAGAAGTGCCTCGGCGAGGTTGAGGTTGAGATAAAGAACTGATGAAGATTTGAATGTATCTTAGCGCGACTTTGGCGAGAAAGCTATGAGAATCTGCCCTGCAAATGGCGTTTTCATGGATAGTTCCACAGGTTGGCAAAGATTCTTCAGGTGCTTTTATGCGTTCTTTATGGACTCTGCTTTTATATACAGTTAACTTTCCAGCCGAACCAAGCACCCGGGAACTAAAGCTCCCGGATGGAACGAGCACCAGATTGCACTGGCAAACTGCCTTGGCGCAACTAGAGGAGAGTTGTATCCGAAACCCATTGGAAAGCAGCCCATAAAGCTGGGCTTCCGACAATTCGAACACCAATTCGCCGGATGAAAAGAGACCAGAACTTGACGATCGCAAACGTGTCCCGCAGCCTCTTGCCGACCCTCGCCTTCACGCTTCTCTTAGCCAGTCCGGCCATCGGCCAGACGACCACGCCAGCTCCCGCAACAACGGCCCCCGCAGCAGCTCCGGCAGCAGCAGCCCCCGCGGCTGCCCCCTCGCTCACCATCTCTGCGCCCTCCGCGGCTCCGGAACCCAAGGCCCTGGCGAAGAGCTGGGTGCAGGTGAGCGGCATTCTTGACGGATACTACGACTACGACTCCAACAACCCGGCGAACGGCAGCACCAACCCGACCGCTGGGCCCAATCAGTACACCTACATCCGGAACTTCGACATCCGGGCGAATACGGTCTCCTTGACCGAGGCCAAGATTGTGCTGTCCCACGATCCGGGCTGGTTCGGGTTTCGTACGGACATCGGCCTCGGGTCCGTCTTTCAGGTCATGCATCAGTCCGGGAACCCGACGGGAACCGGCCTGAAGTATGTGGAGCAGATGTACGTCGCCACGAAGCCACCTAAGTGGAAGGGCTTTGAGGCGGACTTTGGCCAGTTCACGACATCGGCCGGCGCTGAGGTGATTGAGTCTGGTGACAACTGGAACTACTCCCGCTCGCTGCTCTTTGCCAACGCCATTCCCTACTACCACTTCGGACTGCGCACCAGCATCCCGATTGGGTCGGCCTTTACTGGCGGCGTGCAGGTGGTGCAGGGGTGGAACAACATCTTCGACAACAACTCAGGGAAGACGATCGGCATCACCGGCGTCTATGCCAAGAAGTACTACACCTGGAGCGCCAACTACTACGTTGGACCGGAGAACAACAACACGAACTTCGGCAAGCGCAACCTGATCGATACGACACTGCTGCTGACTCCGTCAGGAAAGTTCAACGCGTATATCAACTATGACTATGGCCAGAACCGGAACGCCACTTATTCGAATTCCGGCGTTGGTACAGGCACCGCCGATCTGGCGCACTGGCAGGGTTTTGCCGGCGCATTACATGGGCAACTCACGTCTAAGCTGACCGCCACGGCACGTGGAGAGTACTACTTCTCCTCCGACCCGGCAGGCGTAAAAGGCTATATCCCGACAAAGTTGACAGAGGAGACGATCACCGGCGACTACCTTTTCTATCCGGGCATTCTATTTCGTGCTGAGTATCGGCACGACGGATCGAACCTGCCTGTATTCGATAAGAATAAGGCCCCTGCTTCAGCAACTGGCATGAACACGTTTGACATCGCTCTCATTTTCTCCTTTGGACCCAAGACCTAACGTAGTATTAACCGCATCAATCAATCTTCATGCAGTGAATCGTCTCACCGGGATTATCCTATGCGCTTCGAATAGAGGCGCATATGGATAATCAATCCCGGCAATTTCATGTACGGACTTCACCCTATCTCGCGGAGGATGCATGGCAGAACCAACGACCACGGAAATGAAACCCACACTGGGTCTCACAGGCCTTACCAGCAATGCGATGGCCCTCATCGCACCTGGCGCGTTCCTTTGGCTGACCTTCTTTATTCAGGCCACCACAGGCGTCACTGCTCCAGCCATGTGGCTGGGCATTATCGCGGCGCTCTTACTCTGTCTGGCAACTGCGGTGTGTTACGCGGAGATGGCAAAGCTCTATCCCGGCACGGGTAGCTCGTATTACTTTGCCGAGCAGGCCATGCTGAACCGCGACAATGCCTGGAAGTACGCGCGTATCTCCAAGTTCATCGTCGGCTGGGCGTCGCACCTCTACTACTGGATCTATCCGGGAGTGATGGTCGGCACCACGGGCATCGTGATCGGGTACCTGGTCGGAACGCTGTGGCCGAACTTCATGAGTGCGTCGAACCCCGGTATCCTGTTCATGATGGTCGTGGCCGTGGTCTTTGCCTTCGCCATTGCTTATGTCGCCTACCGCGGCGCGAACGCCTCCACAGCTTTGAATATGGGCATCAACACGATTCAGATCGTTGCGCTGCTGGTGTTCTCGGTCGTTGCGTTAGCCTACCGTGCGAACCACCCTCCAGGGTCGGTGGCGTGGCAGTTCGATCCCACCAGCGGTGAAGCCTACCAATACGAGTTCAAGACTACGACATCCGTGGTCGGCGGCGTATCCACCGATACGGTTGTTCGCGACGCCAGCGGAACGCCGCTGCCCAAGCTGGACACTGCTGGGAACCCTGTTCCTTTCCACATCAGCTATGACTCGTATGATTCCTCGGGCAACTTCCTGGCTCATTCGAGCGCGCTGTCAGTCATCAGCCCGCACAAGATCCAATGGGTCTTCATCCAGGCGACGGTCGCCATCCTGATCCTGGTCGGGTTTGAATCGGTCACCTCGATGGGAGGCGAAGCCAAGAACCCCAAACGAGACGTCCCCATTGCGGTCATTACGTCGCTGTTGGTGCAAGGGGCGGTCTTCTACTGCTTTGAGTACTTCTGCGCCAATTACTTCCTCAATAGCGGATATACGATGCAGAGCGCCTCAGGTTCGGCCGCTCCAATCGGCGACATGATGGTCATTCTGGGCGACGCGCTCTTCGGCGCCGGCCATGGCCGCATCTTCATGCTGGTTGAGGCGTTTACTGTTGTGCTCGCGCTGATTGGAACGACACTCTCCTGCATGAACACGGGAGCGCGCGTTACCTACGCCATGGGCAAGGACAAGGAAGTGTCCGGCCACTTCGGCACGCTGCACGGCAGTACCCTCTCTCCGCATCGCGCGGTGTGGACCCTGGCCACCATCTCGGCGGTCATCGGTTGCATCGCCGTTGCGTTGATGTTCGGTGATGCCGGTGCTCCGACGGACGCCGCGATAGCCGCCCTGCCTCATGGGATATTCTCGAGCTTCGGGTATACATCCCATGCTGCTATGTCGGCTTTGCCCAACAGTCTGCTTACCGTAACGCTGGCCTCCAACTTCGGGACCTTCGTGCTGTATGCCCTGAGCTGCATTCTGTGCATGGTGGCTTATCACAAGCATCCGAACTTCAGCTTCCTCCGTCACCTGGCGATTCCTGTGTTCGGTCTGCTGGCTAACCTGGCCTGCATGAGCTTCTATCTCATCGGCCCATTCATGAACTACGGCACGAAGATGGAACCCTATGCGGCGCTGGGCATTGCGGCGATATGGGCCATCTATGGCGCTATCCACTTCCTGGTGTCCAGTAAGGGATCCGGTAAGTCGGTCGTGTTGGAGAGTCATCCCGGCAGGTCGTAAACTGATCTTGCCCCACCCAAGACCGGCGAGGCGGAACAGCCTCGCCGGTCTTGCTTTGATTCCCTATGCTTGATATTGAGTTCGCTGAACTATCGGATGCTGGACACGCGCGCGGCAACAACGAGGACTCGCTGGGCCATGTTCTGCCGAGTTCTCCGGCGCAGGTGCAGTCGCAGGGCTGGTTCTTTGCCGTCGCGGACGGCATGGGCGGTCATGCGCACGGCGAGGTCGCCTCGCAGCTGGCCATCAAGACCGCGGTGGAAGGCTTCTGCAAGATACCCAAGGGTGTGATGCATGTCTCGCTGCTGCCGAAGCTGGTGCAGGAGGCCAACCTGGCAGTGTATGAGGCTGGGCATCATGCGGGTGGTCACGGGTCACACATGGGGACGACGTTCGTCGCATGCGCATTGCGCTTTGATTCGGCAGTCATCTCACATGTGGGAGATTCGCGCTGTTATATGTTTCGCAACGGCAACCTGACGCAACTCACACGCGATCACACCATGGCCGACGAACAGGTTCGCCTGGGATTGCTCTCCAAGGAAGATGCCGCAACCGGCGAGGGACGCCATGTGCTGACGCGCTCCCTGGGCAATGAACTCTTCGTGGCAGCAGATACACAGACGATCAATATTATGCCTGGTGATGTTCTCTTGCTGTGTTCAGACGGGCTACACGGTTATGTGCCTGATGACCTGGTCCAGCACCTACTGCGGCAGTATCAGAAGCTCGAGGAAGCTGCCAAGGCACTGGTCGATGCTGCCCTGGAAGCAGGCGGTCATGATAACGTGAGCTTGCAACTAATTCGCATCCTCTCGGTGGAGCGCATGGGCCTTTACCGCGGACGACCGTATCGGCTTCTCTAGATGATCGCTCCCAATCTCACTATCAAGCCCGGCCAAACGCTCGACCACTTCGAGCTATTGGATATTGTCGCCACCAGCGGCATGGCCACCGTATTTCGCGCGCGAGACACGCGCGACGGCAAGCAGGTCGCCATCAAGGTGCCACACCCCGAGATCGAGAGCGATCCGACCCTCTTTGACCGATTCCGGCGCGAGGAGGAGATCGGCACTCGCATCAACCATCCGGGAATCATGAAGGTGTTTGCGAATCCGGGCCACACGCAGGTCTACATGGTGATGGAGTGGCTCGACGGCAAGCTGCTGCGCGAGATCATGCGCGAAGAGAAGAGGCTGTCTCCGGAGCGCGCCGCCAAGATTACCTGCGGCATCTGTGACGCGCTGGACCACATTCACGCCAACGAAGTGGTGCATCGCGACCTGAAGCCGGAGAACATCATGGTCGGGCCGAACGATGAGATCCACCTGATTGACTTCGGCATCGCGGGCAGCGCAGTCGGGCGGCGGCTCACCTTCGCGCACTTCTCGCAGGGGCTGGGAACGCCGGACTACATCTCGCCCGAACAGGTGCGAGGGAAGCGCGGTGACGCCCGCAGCGATATCTACTCGCTGGGTGTGATGCTGTATGAGATGTTGACGGGAACCGTTCCGTTCACCGGCGATAATCCGTTTGCGGTGATGAATGACCGCCTGCTGAACCAGCCGAAGCCGCCATCGCAGATCGAGCCCGCAGTCACGCCGCAGATGCAGGAGATCATCTATCGCGCGCTGGAGCGAGAGCCGAAGAACCGTTACGCTCATGCGCGCGAGATGAAGCACGATCTGGAGCACCAGGACGAGATCGGCATCGCGGCGCGACCCGACGCCGCGCAGTGGGAGAACCGGCAATCACCGGAGAAGCGCCGCATCATGCAATATGCGGTGCTGGCGCTGATTCCTATCGTGGTTCTGTTGGTGCTGCTGCTGGTGGCTCATCACCACTAAGCTTCAGCGCGGGATGAACTCGTCGGCGTGCATGACGAACTCGGGATACGCTCCAGCGCCAAGCTCACGCACATCCATTCCCTGCCAATCGCCGTCGGAGTCAATGCGGTAAGGCACGAACCTGTTCAGCAAAAGATTTCCGATGTGAATCAGCGGAAGCATGATTCCAATCAGCGCCGTGATGCCGATGAGTTGCGACAGCAGCAGCGCTGCGCGGGATCCGGTGGCGGGGGCCAGGAGTCCGGTGGCGAGCAGGCCCCATAGGCCGGCGCCGGCGTGGATGGCGATGGCGCCGATGGGGTCGTCCACCAGCAGGCGCATCTCGAGGGCCTCGACGCAGAAGGTCACCAATCCGCCGGCGACCAGGCCGACGAGTACGGCCTGTAGCGGCGAGACCAGGCCGCAGGCGGCGCTGCCGGCGACCAGGCCCGCGATCCAGCCGTTGGCGCTGAGCGAGGCGTCCGGCTTCTTGTACCGCAACTGTGTGGTGACGACGGCCGCGAGGCAGCCGGCCGAGGCCGACAGCACGGCGTTG
>Ga0302202_10003488_pt1 | contig 17222 bp, 9 predicted proteins | sample II_Bog_N3_3_FD_194579 | JGI IMG/M metagenome (GOLD analysis project Ga0302202, IMG submission 194579) | Peat permafrost microbial communities from Stordalen Mire near Abisko, Sweden - II_Bog_N3_3 | ecosystem: Environmental > Terrestrial > Soil > Wetlands > Peat | place: Sweden: Abisko, Stordalen...
GCGGCTGACGGCCGGGTGCAGCGCGAATGCGGGGCGGGTTGCGTTCCGTTTGGGGCTGCGCGGAATGCCGGTGGAGGCGGAGGCGCGCATCGTCGAACGCGACCTGCGGCTTCTGCGGGAGATCGAACAGGCGGAGCGGGTGAGGCCGCACCTGCATGTGCAGCATGTGTCGACGGCGCGCGCGTTGCACGAAATTCGGCGCGCGAAGGCGGCGGGGCTGCATGTGACCTGCGAGGCTGCGCCGCACCACTTCACGCTGACCGATGAGGCTATCGGCGACTACGACACGAACGCGAAGATGAACCCTCCGCTGAGGGCGGAGGCGGACCGCCACGCGCTGATCGAAGGGCTGCTGGATGGCACGGTGGAATGCATTGCGACCGACCACGCGCCTCACGCCTCGCACGAGAAAGAGGTGGAGTTCGAGCGCGCGGCGAATGGGATTACCGGCCTGGAGACAGCGCTGGGGCTGGCGTTGCGCGTGCTGCACCGCGAGCATGGGATGGAGTTGACGCGCGTGATTGCGCTGATGAGCACGCGACCGGCGGAGGTGATCGGGCTGAAGCAGCGGGGGAACCTGCGCGTGGGGAGTTGGGCGGATGTGGTGGTATTCGACGCGGCGGCGGAGTGGAAGTTCGCGGTGGGCGAGTCGCGGTCGAAGTCGCGGAACACACCGTTCGATGGGGCGGCGATGCTGGGGCGGGTGCGGGTGACAATCTGCGAGGGGCGGGTTGTGTATCGCGCAGCGCGTTAGGAGCAGGGCAAACCGGCTTGGGTGAAGTGACGGTTGAAGGTGGGGAACTCACAGAGGGGGCGGAAACCTTTGCGGATTGAGGCGGTTGTGTGGGCGGAACGTGCATCTTACTGGAGGGATGGGTTGCGAAGGCGGGGTCTTTCGGTTCCGCAGCGCCCTGTTCCGCGCGCAGCAATGGGCGGTGCGGTGCTCCGGATCGGCGCATGAGATGGAAGAATTGAGGGCGAGACGATGAAGGCGAATTTATTGGTGCGGGCGAGTTGGCTGCGAGCTGGAGCTGTTTTGCTGCTGGGCGTGGCGATGATGGCGGGTTGTGCGTCGCAGCAGGACAAGGCGATTGACGCGGCGAAGAAGCAGGCGGCGGCCACCGGACAGGCGCAGCAGGTGGTCACGGTCGACAAGGCTGGGAACACGACGACGACGACGGTGCAGCCGCCAGCTCCGGGTCAGACGGCGGAGGCGATTTCGACGACAACGGCCCCCGCGCCGCCACAGACGCCGGGCGGCCCGCTACCGACCGCTCCGGGGACGTACTATCAACCGGCTGGGACGGTGCAAGGAGGAGCGGGAGCGCCGCAGCAGGCAGGTGCGCCTCCGGTTCAGCCGACGGAGGTAAACATTCCCGCGGGGACGGAGCTTGCGATCCGCATCAATCAGAGCATTAGCGTGAAACATACGCCGGCGGGGTCTCGCTTCGATGGCGAGGTTGTGGAGTCGTGGGTGGGTGCGAACGGGCGGGTGATTCTGCCCAAGGGCACGCCAGTGGGCGGCGTCGTGGATGTGTCGCACAAGCGGGGACACTTCAAGGGAGCTTCAGTACTGGAGCTTCGGCTGACCTCGCTGACGCTGAATGGGACGCGCTATCCGCTGGAGACGCGCGACCTGACGCGGACGAAGAAGGGCAAGGGCAAACGGTCGGCAGCGATGATCGGCGGCGGCACGGGGCTTGGAATGCTGATCGGCGGCGTGGCCTCGGGTGGCACGGGACTGCTGATCGGAGGACTGGCCGGAGCGGGCGCAGGAACGGCAGGAGCTGGGCTGACCGGGAACCGTGACATCGTCATTCCGGCGGAGTCGATTGTGCGGTTCAGGCTGGCGGACGATCTAACGCTGCAGCAGTAGAGGCGGCGGGTCGTGAGCAAAAGGCAGCTTCTGACGGATGGGCCTTTGTTGTGCCTGCTCACCCCATTCATTCCGCAAGGAACGCGGAATGGATGGAGCAGCCGCATTTCAGAAGCTGCTATTGCTGGATGAACTCCAGCAGGTCGGTGTTGATCTGGTTCTTGTGCGTCGAGCAGAGGCCGTGGGATGCGCCGGGGTAGATCTTGAGCGTGGCGCCGGGGATGAGTTTGGCGGTGATGAGCGCGGAGGCTGCAATGGGGACCATCTGGTCGGCGTCGCCGTGCAGGATGAGGGTGGGGACGTCGAATTTTTTCAGGTCCTGGGTGAAGTCGGTCTCGGAGAAGGCCTTGACGCAGTCGAAGACGGCCTTGAGGCTGGCGGTCATTCCCTGGCGCCAGAAGCTGTCGCGCAGGCCCTGGGAGACTTTACTGCCGGGCTGGTTGGCGCCGTAGAAGGGCGCGCTGACATCCTTGAAGAACTGGGAGCGGTCGGCGAGGATGGAGGCGCGGATCTGGTCGAAGACCTCGATGGGCAGGCCGCCGGGGTTGGCTGCGGTCTGGAGCATGAGCGGCGGCACAGCGCCGATAAGGACGGCCTTGGCGACGCGGGCGGTGCCGTGGCGGCCGATGTAACGGGCCACCTCGCCGCCGCCCATGGAGTGGCCGACGTGGACGGCGTGCTGCAGGTCGAGGGCGTGGACGAGCTGGGCGAGATCGTCGGCGAAGGTGTCCATGTCGTTGCCGAGCCATGGCTGGCTGGAGCGGCCGTGGCCGCGTCGGTCGTGGGCGATGCAGCGGTAGCCGTGGGAGGCGAGGAAGAGCATCTGGTCCTCGAAGGCGTCGGAGCTGAGCGGCCAGCCGTGGCTGAAGACGATGGGCTGGCCGGTGCCCCAGTCCTTGTAGTAGAGCTGGGTGCCGTCATTGGTGGTGAAGGTGTTCATGAAGTCGTCTCCTTAGAAGCGGAGGAAGAGGCCGAAGGTGGGTTCGCTGGTGACGGTGCGACGGGTGATGGTGAGGTAGTTCTGCTGGAAGTCGGGCGCGAGATAGATGAGCTGGCGGAAGCCTACACGGATGCCGAGGTGGCTGGCGCTGCCGGTGAAGGTGTCTTCGACGCCGATGTTGTAGTAGTAGGCGGCGCGGTACTGAAAGGGAAGGCCCTCACCGCCGTTGGGCGTGGGTTTGAAGCTGATGGTTCCGCCGCCGGCGCCGAGGTAGGGCTGGACGCCGAAGAGCTTCGGCGTGTGGGCGACGTAACCGAGTGTGAGCTCGCGGACGCCGGTTTGCGCGCTTTGCAGCAGGTTCGGGACGAGCGGGGGCGTGAAAGTGAAGTTCTGGGTGGAGCGGGAGTTGCCGAAGTTGAACTCGAAGCCGGCGAGCGGCCTGGCGACGTAGCGCAGGGTGATGAGTTCGCCGACCGTGCTGCTGGGGGAGATGAGGAGATTGTTGCGGGTGGTGGAGGCGTCGCGTTGCTCAATGCCGGAGACGTTGGTGCTGATGATGCCGGCGGCGCTGACGGCAAGATCAATGCGGTTGAGCTGCTTCTGGAAGGGGGTGAGCGGCGTGGCTTCCTGGCCGATGGCCTGCACTGCCGCGAGGCTGAGGAGGCAAAGCAGAAGGGCTGGGACGAGCAGGCTGGTGCCAGCGGGGACAGATCGGCGAAACGGATTCGGCATGAAGAACGGACTCCCTTGCGGCGGAAAAATGTGCTGCTTCAAGTCTACTCTGCCTGGGATGGTTGTTGGAGTGGGTTGACGCGATGCTATCGGCTGAATGGTTTCGGCTGCTATCATCGGTGCGATCCAAATCCAGGTGAATCGGCGGGAGTGCAGGGATGCAGATTTCGACATCGACGGGGAGCAGGACGACAGAGAGCAGCAAGGGCGTGGCAGTGTTTCCAGTGGGGCAGATGGCGCTCTTCGTACTGGTTTTGGTGCTGTTCTTTCTGTGGGGGATGTCGAACAATCTGACGGACATTCTGGTGCAGCAGTTCCGCAAGTCGTTCGAGCTGTCGCGGTTTAGCGCGCAGTTGGTGTCGACGGCGAACTTTACCGGGTACTTCTGCATGGCGATTCCGGCGGCGCTGGTGATGCGGCGCTGGGGCTACAAGGTGGGCATGGTGACGGGGCTGTGCCTGTTCGGGGCAGGGATGGTTCTGTTCTGGCCGGCGGCGGTGAGCGGGAAGTATGTGCCGTTCCTGGTGGCGCTGTTCGCGGTGGGATGCGGTGCGTCGATTTTGGAGACGGCGGCCAACCCGTTCATGGCTCAGTTTGGGCCGGCAGAGACAAGCGAACGGCGGCTGAACTTTGCCCAGATGTTCAATCCTCCGGGGACGATCCTGGGGGTGTGGGTGGGGAGGCAGTTCATCCTGTCCGGGGTGGAGTTGACGCCGGCCGAGGTGGCCGCGAAGAAAGCGGCTGGAACCTATGTGGCGTATCTGCATGGGGAGATCATGCGGGTGGTTCCGACGTACATCGCGCTGGGTTCGGCGGTGCTGCTGTTTGCGCTGGTGCTGGCGCGGATGAAGTTCCCCAAGATGACGAGCGAGCATGAGGGCGACACGGGTGGACACGGGAGTTTCGGGGCGCTGCTGCACTATCCGCAACTGTGGTTTGCGGTGGCGGCGAATGTGCTGAATGTGGGCGCGCAGATCTGCATGTGGAGCAACATCATCTTCTACCTGAAGCAGTACACGCCGCTGGGCGAGAAGACGGCGGCGAACTATATCATCTATTCGCTGGTGGCGATGCTGGCGGGACGGTTCCTGACGACTCCGCTGATGAAGTACATCTCGGCGAGCAAAATCCTGGGCATCTATGGCGTGGCGAACGTGGTGCTGATGACGCTGGCGGTGACGCGGCCGGGAATGCTGGGCGCGTGGGCGATTGTGGGCGGCAGCTTCTTCATATCGATCATGTTCCCGACGATCTTCGCGCTGGGGCTGAAGGGACTGGGCGAGAACACCAAGCTGGGCGGGTCGATGCTGGTGATGGCGATCGTGGGCGGAGCATTCTTCCCGCTGCTGCTGGGATGGATTGCGCGCAGCACGGGGAGCATGGCGCTGGGCTACCTGGTGCCTCTGTTCTGCTTTGCAGGAGTTGCGGCGTATGGGTTTGCGGCGCCGTGGATTCTGCCGCCGCCGGGAATGACCGACCCGGAGGCTGGGGCGATTGTGGCCGAGCGGGGGTACGGGATTTAGGAGAGCAACGGCCTGACAGCGATCTGCACCGACGAGACCGATCCGGACGGATTGGATCGCCGGTGTGGATTGGAGGTGTGCGCGACGCACCCAGGTCTCAACATCGAGATCCTTTGACTGGCCCAGGGCTGGCTTTGGGGCAGTTGTGTAGCTGGAAGCTATGCAGGCCTGGAGGGAGGGGAGGGTTGCGGGGATGGGTGTGGGGTCTGGGGGTTCGGAGGGGAAGCCGTTCTCCTGCTGGAAGAGGGCGAAGGCGCTGTGGATGGCTTCGGCGGCTGCGGCGCGGTTGGCGGCGTGGGCGGCTGCGGCTTTGGCGGCGCGCGCCTGGGCGGCGGCGTGGGCGGCTGCTGCGGCGGCCTCCGGGGTGGGGATCTCGGCGATGGGAGCGATGGGGCCGAGGTCGGGGTCGAGGATGAGGTCTTCGACCAGGTCGTCTGGATCGTTTACGTTGGAGTCGTCTGGGGAGCGGGAGTCGCGGCTGTCGTTGCTGGCGGCGGTGCGGGCGGCGGTGCGGGCGGCGGGGCGGGTTTCGTGGAGGTTCCAGATGGCCAGTTTGAGGGTGTATAGGATGGGGTTGGCGCGCTTGGGGTCGAGCTGGCCGGTGGTGAGGCGGTTGAGGATCTGGGCGAGGGCGAACTGGATTCCGGCGCGGTCGTCGATGGCGGGCATCTCGAAGATGGACTGGGCGGGGTGGACGCCGCGGTGGCGCGGGGCTGGGCGGCGGGTGGTGTGATGGTGGTAGCAGAAGGGCACGCCGCGCAGTGCGGGGGAGCCGCAACGGCGGCCCGTGGTGTGGATGTGGCGGCACTGGAAGCGCTTAATGGTGGATACGGTGGGTTCGGTTGTGTCTGTCATACGGATTCTCTCCTGTGTGGGGGCACCCCCCCCTAAAAGGCCTATGATCTTCAAAATACGATAGTTAGATCTGGACTTGATCTAGATCAAGTCTGCATGATATTGATTCCAGATGGTTTAGATTTATTGATCTCTGGAATCAATAACTTGCGTGTTAAAAGCGAAGACCCGGCGATTGGCCGGGTCTGTTTGGTTATGCTTACTGATTTAATTATACGGGTTGGAGGGAAACTACTATGCCAACTATTTTTAATTTTTATGTGGTTTGTTTGGTGTTGGTTAGGGGGAAATTGGGGGTTCGAGAGTCTTGACAAGAAAACAGGGGTAAGGGGTAAGGGGTAAGAAAGAGCGAAGGCGGGGATTTTGTGGGAGAAAGAGGTGGGGGGTTGAGGTGGTATGGGGTTCGTCGGGATCCTTCGCGCTCGAAAGACGTGCTCCTGATGGCACGCCGTATAAGTCCAATAGAATCAGTAGAGGCTTGTGGTGTCATCTTTGGCCGTAACTCGACTTGGCGAGTCAAGCTGCTCAGGATGACAGCGGAAAACAAACAACGACGAGGGACAGGCAACGGCAAGGGCCAATGCGGGGATTCTTCGCTGCGCTCAGAATGACAAGCAAGAAGAGGCAAGGGCAACGGCAACGGCAAGGGCCAATACGGAGATTCTGGCTGCGCCAGAATGACGAACAAATAGTGACACCACTGGCAACCGATCCCCGATCGCTGTCGTTAGTGGGTGGAGGTAGAGTATTGGGTATGGGGACGGGGATGGGACATGCGGTAGTGGGGCAGGTGAAGGACAGCCTGATCCTGATAACGCTGCTGGTGGAGCTGGGGGTGGCGGCGGCGGTGTCTGCGTCGCTGGCGCGCTCGACGACGTTCAAGAATTTGCTGCTGATGCCGCGGCGGAGCTGGCGGCAGACGCTGGCAGTGGTGGCGATGATCTGCATCCCGCTGACGCTGGGGGTGTGGATCCGGGTGCGGGTGCCGAACTTCCTGGCGGCGGACCTGACGTACGAGGCGACGGTGCTAATGGGGCTGCTGCTGGGGCCGGGGGCGGCGATGGTGGGCGGCGCGGCGCTGGCGTTGCCGGCGATGTGGCACGGCGAGCACTGGACGCTGGCGGTGAACCTGGCGGTGGGGGCGATCGCGGGCACGGTGGGGCGGTTCATCGAGCGCGAGGAGGTGTGGTCTTTCTCTCCGATGATCGACCTGAGCCTGTACCGCTGGGTGACGCGCAACCTGAGGAAGCCGCGGTTCGACCGGCAGATCATGCTTCTTGGGCTGATTGCGACGATGCAGTTTGCCACCAGCATGTTGTCGCGGGCATATCCTTCGCGGTTCTTCGAGCTGCACTCGGCGAACTGGTGGGTGGAGCTGGCGATCTGCGCGTGCGCTCCGGTGGTGGTGGGGATTCCGCTGAAGATATGGAACGCGGTGCGGACCGAACGCAAGCTGGAGGTGCAGAGCCGGTTGCTGATGGAGGCGCGGCTGGACGCGCTGCAACGGCAGATCAACCCGCACTTTTTGTTCAACACGCTGAACTCGATCACGTCTCTGGTGCGGTCGAAGCCGGAGCTGGCGCGGGAGATGATCGTGAAGCTGGCCAACATCCTGCGCGTTCTGCTGAAGGACCGCGAGGCGTTTGTGCCGCTCAGCGAGGAGCTGGCGTTCACGGACGATTATCTGGACATCGAGGTGGTGCGGTTCGGGGAGAAGCTGCAAGTGGTGAAGGAGATCGCCGAGGAGACGCTGGATGTGCTGGTGCCGAGCATGATGCTGCAGCCGCTGATCGAGAACTCGATCAAACACGGGCTGGAGCCGCGCATCAGCGGAGGAACGGTGACGCTGAGGAGCCGGATGCTGACCGACGGGCAACTGCTGATCGAGGTGGAGGACGACGGGATCGGGATGGAGGCGGAGCCGGCGGGCGGAGCGGGAAGCAGAGCCGGGAACCAAAGCGGTGGGATAGGAATGCGCAATGTGCGCGAGCGCATGGAGGTGATGTACGGCCCGGCAGCCGAGGTGGAGATGGTGAGCCGGCCTGGGCGCGGAACCAAGGTGACGCTGGTGCTGCCGGTGATCGAGCCGGGCGCTGCGCCATGGGGACCGCTGGGCGAGGCGCTGCATGAGCGCTGGTTGGATGTGTCGCGGGCCATGATGCGGGAGTGAAGATTCTTTGTGCGGCGCGGATTTTATGCGGGTCGCGGACGGAGCGGGGTGGTGGCGAGGGCTGCGGGCTGATACACTCGTAAAGTTGAATCGACGGCGCGGCGCGCGGCTGGAGGAGGTCCCGATGAGGGCTGAACCGGCTGGCGTTGCGCGAGTCCGGTGGGGGCTGTAGCTCAGCTGGGAGAGCGCCTCGTTCGCAACGAGGAGGTCAGCGGTTCGATCCCGCTCAGCTCCACCAAAACAGCAGATGAATTTTCGGCAAAGTTACAGGCCCGCTTGATGGCGGGCTTTTTTGCTGGCCTGCGATTGATGTGTATGGGCGCGGGGCGGGGGCTGTGAATGCTGCGATACAATCGACAAGAAGCGGAATTTTCTGTTTCAAGTTGACCGAAGACGCTGCAACCATTTGCGCGCCTCATGCGTCAACCTTGAGAGCGCCACAAGTTGCGTAGAGGCGGAGTGCGCCCTGCGCGCTTGGTCTGGAGAAGCAATTGGAATCCGATCCAAATCAGCAACCACAACCTCATATCGGCCTCGATCATCAACTATCTGAAGATGTACCCACGCGAACTCCGCGGCAAAAGCGAATCCGCGCCGCGGTGTGGATTCTGCTGCTGCTGATTTTTGCGGCGGGATTCATTCTGGTGCTGCGCCACCACGAGGACGCCACAGCGGCGACGGCGACGGCGGGGCGGAAGGGCGCAGGCGCGGTCGTAGTCACTACGGTGACGGCGCTGAAGGGAAACATCGGCGTGTATGTGGATGCGATCGGGACGGTGACTCCGGTCAATACGGCTTCGATTTCCAGCCAGGTGAGCGGGATTGTGACGGCGGTGCACTACACCGAGGGACAGCTGGTGCGGAAGGGCGATCCGCTGATCGAGATTGACGCGCGGCCGTACGCGGCGACGCTGGCCCAGTCGCAGGGGATTCTGGAGCGGGACAAGGGGATATTGGCGCAGGCGCAGATGGACTTGGCGCGCTACCAGGCGGCGTGGGCGCGGAATGCGATCCCCAAGCAGACGCTGGACGACCAGGAAAAGCTGGTGGCGCAGATCCAGGGGACGGTGCATAACGACGAGGGGACGGTGTCGTACGACCAGATCCAGGTGGAGTATTGCCACATTGTGTCGCCGATCACTGGACGCGTGGGGCTGCGGCTGGTGGACCAGGGCAACGTGGTGCAGGCCAACGCGGGCACGGTTCTGGCGGTGGTTGCGCAGATCCAGCCGATCACGGCGGTCTTCAGCCCGGCGGAGGACGACCTGGGAAAGATCGAGCCGCAACTGAGGAAGCGGGCCAAGCTGGAGGCGGATGCGTACGATGCGAGCGGGCAGAAGGAGATCGCGACCGGTACGCTGTTGACGCTGGACAACCAGATCGATACGACGACTGGAACGGTGAAGGCGCGGGCCCAGTTTGCGAACAAGGACTCGTCATTATTTCCCAACCAGTTTGTGAACATACGGCTGCTGACGAATACGTTGCAGAACGTGACGCTGATTCCGAACGCGGCGGTGCAGCACAACGGGCAGGCGGCGTTTGTGTACGTGATCGCGGACAACAAGGCCCACCTGACGCCCATCACGGTGGGCGTGACGAATGCACAGACGGCGCAGGTGACGGGGATCAATCCGGGCGACGTGCTGGCGACCAGCAGCTTCGACAAGCTGCAAGACAATACAGCGATCTCGATCTCCACGAAACCGGTTCTGGCAAATACCAGTGGGAGTAGCGCCCCTTGAGTCCGTCGCGTCCTTTCATACTCCGTCCGGTTGCGACGTCGTTGCTGATGGCTGCAATCATGCTGGTAGGGATTGTCGCTTATATCCAACTGCCGGTCTCCGCGCTGCCCGAGGTTGACTACCCGACGATCCAGATTCTGACGTTCTATCCGGGGGCAAGCCCGGACGTGATGGCGACGACGGTGACGGCGCCGCTGGAGCGTCAGTGCGGCCAGTTGCAGGGGCTGAGCCAGATGACGTCGACCAGTTCGGCGGGCAATTCGGTGATCGTGCTGCAGTTTGCGCTGAGCCTGAACATCGATATTGCGGAGGAGGAGGTGCAGTCGGCGATCAACGCGGCGCAGAGCTTCCTGCCGGCGAACCTGCCGTCGCCTCCGATCTACAGCAAGACCAACCCGGCGGACGCGCCCGTGCTGACGCTGGCGATCACTTCGGACTCGATTCCGCTGTCGCAGGTTGAGGATTTAGTGGATACGCGGCTGGCGCCGAAGATCTCGCAGTTGAGCGGGGTTGGGCTGGTGAGCATCAGCGGCGGGCAGAAGCCGGCAGTGCGAATCCAGGCGAACCCGGCGGCGCTGTCGTCTTACGGAATCGATCTGGAGAACCTGCGCACTGCGGTGAGCAACTCCAGCGTGAACGCGGCCAAGGGGAACTTCGACGGGCCGCACCAGGACTATCAGATCGACTCCAACGACCAGTTGGTGACGAGCGGGGACTACCGAAAAGTTGTTGTCGCGTTCCGCGACGGCGCGCCGGTGATGCTGACCGACGTGGCCAATATCGTGGACGGAGTGGAGAACACCACGCAGGCGGCGTGGATGAACAAGAAGCCCGCGATCATCCTGAACGTGCAGCGGCAGCCGGGCGGGAACACGATCACGGTGGTGAAGAGCATCAAGCGGCTGCTGCCGCAACTGGAGGCGAACCTTCCGCAGGGCGTGGTTGTGACGCCGCTGACCGACCTGACGACCGCGATCCAGGCTTCGGTGAACGATGTGGAGTTCGAGCTGCTGCTGACGGTTGCGCTGGTGGTGATGGTGATCTTCCTGTTCCTGAGGAGCCTGTGGGCCACGATCATTCCCAGCGTGGCGGTGCCGCTGTCGCTGGTGGGTACGTTCGGCGTGATGTACATGCTGGGCTACAGCCTGGACAACCTGTCGCTGATGGCGCTGACGATCTCGACGGGGTTTGTGGTGGACGACGCGATCGTGATGGTGGAGAACATCTCGCGCTACATCGAGGCGGGCGACCCGCCGATGGAGGCGGCGCTGAAGGGCGCGGAACAGATTGGGTTCACGATCATGTCGCTGACCGTGTCGTTGATCGCGGTGCTGATCCCGCTGCTGTTCATGGGCGACGTGGTGGGGCGTCTGTTCCGCGAGTTCGCGGTGACGCTGGCGGTGACGATTATATTGTCGGCGGTGGTGTCTTTGACGCTGACGCCAATGATGGCGGCGCGCATTCTTAAGCGCCACGCGGGCGAGCAGCAGGGGCGCATCTACAAGCTGTCGGAGCGCGGCTTCAACGCGATGATCGGGTTCTACGCAAGGACGCTGAAGGTGGTGCTGCGCTACCAGACGGTCACACTGTTTGTGGCTCTGGGCACGCTGATCCTGACAGTGGTGCTGTACACGGTCATACCCAAGGGGTTCTTCCCGGTGCAGGACACGGGGGTGATACAGGGAATCTCGCAAGCGCCGCAGACCATCGGGTCGAAGTCGATGGCGGCCAAGCAGCAGGAGCTGGCGGGAGTGATTCTGGCCGATCCGGCGGTGGAGAGCCTTTCGTCGTTCATCGGGGCGGATGGAACGAACACGACCACCAACAGCGGGCGACTATCGATCAACCTGAAGCCGCTGAACCAGCGCGACCTGAGCGCGGCGGACGTGATTCGCAGGCTGGAACCGAAGCTGGACAAGGTGGATGGAATTCAGCTCTTCATGCAGCCGGTGCAGAACATCACGGTGGACGACCGCGTGAGCCGGACGCAGTACCAATACACGCTGGAGGACCCGGACCAGAACGAGCTGAACCAGTGGACCAACCGGTTTGTGAAGAAGCTGAACGGGCTGACGGAGTTGGAGGACGTGGCGACCGACCAGCAGATGGGCGGGCTTGCCGTGTCGCTGGTGATCGACCGGGTGACGGCGTCGCGGCTGGGGATCGCGCCGACGACGATCGACAACATGCTGTACGACGCGTTTGGGCAGCGGCAGATCAACACGATGTATACGCAACTGAACCAGTATCACGTGATCCTGGAGGCACAGCCGCAGTTCCAGCTTGATCCGGACAAGCTGAACCACATGTACATCCAGGCGAACGCGGCGGCGGGGACAAGCGGGGCGGGGGCGTCAACCACTTCGGGGAATGGATCGACTTCGGCGGGGTCGAATGCGCTGACGGCGACGACGAAGTATACGCCCTCGGCGGGGACGCTGACGCCGCCGACGCGTGTGCTGACGGCGGGGACGACGACATCGTCGAATACCAGCTCGGTGCCGAGCAATGCGATTCCGCTGAGCGCGTTCTCGCACTTCGAGACGGTGACGGAGCCTCTGTCGATCACGCACCAGGGACAGTTCCCGTCGATTACGGTGAGCTTCAACCTGGCGCCGAACGCATCGCTGGGAGATGCAATCGATAAGATCACCAAGCTGCAGAAGGCGATGAATATGCCGGCCAGTTTGCAGGCGGACTTTCAGGGGACCGCGGCATCGTTCCGCAATTCGCTCTCGAACGAGCCGCTGCTGATCCTGGCCGCGCTGGTGACGGTGTACATCGTGCTGGGCGTGCTGTATGAGAGCTTCATCCATCCCCTCACGATCCTGTCGACTCTGTTCTCGGCTGGAGTGGGCGCGTTTCTGGCGTTGATCCTGTTCCACCAGGACCTGAGCGTGGTGGCGATTATCGGATTGGTGCTGCTGATCGGAATTGTGGAGAAGAACGGCATTATGATGGTGGACTTCGCGCTGGAGCTGCAGCGGAAGCACGGAAAAAATTCGACGGAGGCGATGTATGAGGCGTGCCAGCTCCGCTTCCGGCCGATCATGATGACGACGATGGCGGCTCTGCTGGCGGGGATACCGCTGGCGTTCGGCAGCGGGATGGGATCGGAGTTGCGGCGGCCGCTGGGCATCACGATGGTGGGCGGACTGCTGGTGAGCCAGGTGCTGACGCTGTACACGACGCCGGTGATCTATATCTTCTTTGACAAACTTGGGCAGCGCTTCTCGCGTAAGACAGGGAACGGCGATGGGGCGCAAGCGGCGGGGCAGCCGTGAATATCTCGGCGCCGTTCATCCATCGTCCGGTAGCGACGACGCTGCTTACGGTGGCGGTGGCGATAGCGGGCGCGATCGCGTTCCAGGTGCTTCCTGTGTCTCCGCTGCCGCAGGTGGATTTTCCCACGATCAACGTGGGCGCGGGGCTTCCGGGAGCGAGCGCGGAGATCATGGCGTCGAGCGTGGCCACGCCTCTGGAGCGGCAGTTCGGGCACATCGCGGGCGTGACGGAGATGACCTCGTCGAGCGGACTGGGCTCGACCGGGATCACAATCCAGTTTGATCTGAGCCGCAACATCGACGGGGCGGCGCGCGATGTGCAGGCGGCGATCAACGCGGCGCGGACGTATCTTCCGGCGAACCTGCCGGGGAACCCGACGTATCGCAAGGTGAACCCGGCGGACTCGCCGATCATGATCCTGGGGCTGACCAGCGACGTGTATGGGCCGGACAAGCTGTACGACGAAGCGTCCACGGTGATGGAGCAGAAGCTATCGCAGATTTCGGGCGTGGGGCAGGTGAGCGCTGGGGGCGGAGCGCTGCCGTCGGTGCGTGTGGAGGTGAACCCGACCAAGCTGGCAAGTTACGGCATGACGATGGCGGCGCTACAGTCGATGCTTCGGCTACAGAACTCGAACCTTGCGCGCGGCCAGATCACGGATGGCACCGTGAGCGCGGACATTGTGGTGAACGGGCAGATCTCGCACGCGGACGACTACAAGCCGCTGATTGTGGGCTACCACAACGGGCAGGCGGTGCGGCTGTCGGATGTGGCCGATGTGATCGACTCGGTGCAGAACGTGCGCGCGGGCGGCTACCTGAACGGCAAGCGGGCGGTGGTGCTGCAGGTGTTCCGCCAGCCGGGGGCTAACATCATCGACACGGTGGACCGCGTGTATGCGCAGTTGCCGTCGCTGGAGGCGTCGATCCCCAAGGGGATCAACACCACGGTGGTGATGGACCGGACGACGACGATCCGCGCGTCGGTCAACAATGTGGAACGCACGCTGCTGATCTCGATTGCGCTGGTGATTCTGGTTGTGTTCGTGTTTCTGCGCAGCCCGCGGGCGACACTGATTCCGGCGGTGGCGGTGCCCGTATCGCTGATCGGGACGTTCGCTGTGATGTATCTGTGCGGGTATTCGATCGACAACCTGTCATTGATGGCGCTGACGATCTCGACGGGCTTTGTGGTGGACGACGCGATTGTGGTGATGGAGAACATCACGCGGCACATTGAGGGCGGGATGGAGCCGTTTGCCGCGACGTTGCGCGGGGCGCGCGAGATTGGGTTTACCGTGATGACGATCAGCATGTCTCTGATCGCGGTGTTCATCCCGCTGCTGTTGATGGGTGGGATTGTGGGGCGGCTGTTCCGCGAGTTTGCGGTGACGCTGTCGACGGCCATTGTGGTGTCGATGGTGATCAGCCTGACCACCACACCGATGATGTGCGCCTATCTGCTGAAGAGCGAGAAGGACGTGCAGCATGGGCGGATGTACAAGGGGTTCGACAGGGTATTTCAGTGGGTGCTGGGGCTCTACCGGAGGAGCCTGCGGTGGGCGCTGGAGAACCCAGGGCTGATTCTGACGACTCTGGTTCTGATCATCGCGTTAAATGTGGCGATTGCGATCAAGATACCCAAGGGGTTTTTCCCGCAGCAGGACACGGGCTCGCTTCAGGGCTCGATGCGCGGGCCACAGGACGCATCGTACCCGGCGATGAACGCGGCGCTGCAGCAGATCCAGCAGGTCATCAAGAACGACCCGGCGGTGCAGAACGTGGTCGGGTTCACGGGCGGGGGCGGCGCGACCAACTCGGGCGGTTTCTTTGTGATCCTGAAGCCGCTGGAGCAGAGGAAGATCGGCGCCGCCGATGTGATCAACCGGCTGCGCCCGAAGTTGAACCGGATCACCGGGGCGTCGACGTTCCTACAGGCGTCGCAGGACATCCGGGTTGGGGGACGCGGCTCAAACGCGATGTACCAGTACACGATCCAGGCGGACAACGTGGACGACCTGCAGGTGTGGGGGCCAAAGCTGCTGGCTGCGATCACGCATTTGCCCGGCTTTCAGGATGTGAGCAGCGACCAGCAGAACGGAGGGTTGGACCAGCGCATCACATACGACCGGGTGACGGCGGCGCGGCTTGGGCAGAGTGCGAGCTCTCTGGATTCGGCGCTCTACTCGGAGTTTGGACAGGCGGAGGTGTCGCTGATCTATACGCAGTTGAACCAGTACTACGTAGTGCTGGAGGTTGCGCCGCAGTACTGGGCGACGCCGGACGGACTGATGAGCGTGTACCTTCACCCTTCGGCGGGGAACTCGACGGCGAGCGGGAACACGCCGCTGTTCAGCATGGCCAGGGCCCAGGCCAATACGACACCGCTGGCGCTGAACCATACAGGGCTGTCTCCGTCGGTGACGGTGTCGTTCAACCTTGCGCCGAATGTATCGCTGAGCGACGCGACGCTGGCCATCGCCCAGATGCAGCAGAGGCTGGAGCTTCCCTCGACGATGCGCTGCTTCTTCGCTGGAACGGTGCAGGCGTATCAACAGTCGCTGAACGGCGAGGTGGTGCTGATCGTGACGGCGCTGCTGGCGGTGTACATCGTGCTGGGGATTTTGTACGAGAGCCTGGTGCATCCGCTGACCATTATTTCGACGCTGCCTTCGGCGAGCGCGGGCGCGATGCTGGCGCTGATGATCTTTCACGTGGACCTGAATGTGATCTCGATCATCGGCATCATACTGCTGATCGGGATTGTGAAGAAGAACGCGATCATGATGATCGACTTTGCGCTGCAGGCGGAGCGCGAGGGCGGTATGAATACGGAAGAGGCGATCTTCGAGGCGTGCATGCTGCGGTTCCGGCCGATCCTGATGACGACGATGGCAGCGCTGTTTGGCGCGCTTCCGCTGGCGTTTGGAACGGGGATGGGATCGGAGCTGCGGCGGCCGCTGGGAATCACGATTGTGGGCGGGCTGGTGGTGAGCCAGATGCTGACGCTGTATACCACTCCAGTGGTGTACCTGACATTCGACCGGATGCGGCTGTGGGTAGTGACACGGCGGCACAAGAACGTGGACTCCGCGGGAGGGCCGATTGGGGCGACTTCGGATTAAACTGATGAATCATGGAAGTAAAACTATGAGCAGAACAGATCTTCGCGCAGCAATCACCACCGCACTGGCGGCACTGCTATTGAGCGGATGCCAGGTGGGGCCGAAGTACCAGAGACCGCCAGCAATGGCGCAGGCACCACCGGCCGCGTACAGGGAATCGCCGGGCGCGGCACAGCCGGGCAATGGGACGGCGGGCAGCGCGGCTGCAACCAACACGGCTGCGAGCGGAACGGCTGCGAGCGGAACAACGGGGACGCAGGCTGCCGATGCGGGTGAGTGGAAGGTGGCGCAACCGCAGGACGCGATGCTGAAGGGCAAGTGGTGGGAGATCTACCAGGATGCCGATCTGAATGCGCTGGAAGAGAAGCTGACGATCGACAACCAGACGATCAAGCAGTACTTTGCGAACTTCATGGAGGCGCGCACGCTGGTGGCGGAGGCGCGCTCGCAGCTCTATCCGACGCTGGGGACAGGGCCGTCGTACGCGCGGTCGCAGGCCTCGGCGAACGTGGGGAGTGCGGGCACGACCGGAAACAAATCGCAGACCAACCTGACCACGCTGCCGGTGGATCTGTCGTGGGAACCGGACCTGTGGGGACGGGTGCGCAACCAGATTCGGGCCGAGCAGTACAACGCGCAGGTGAGCGCGGCGGACCTGGAAGGCGAACGGCTGACCGAGCAAGCGAGCCTGGCGGAGTACTTCTTCGAGATTCGCGGGCAGGACGCGCTGCAGGCGGTGTACACCCAGACGGTGGCGGACGACCAGAAGGCTGTTGATTTGACGCGCTCGCAGTACGAGACGGGAGTGGGCACGGAGATTTCGGTGGTGGAGGCGGAGAATACATTGCAGAACGCTCAGTCCGCGCTAACCAACATGGGAGTTGCGCGCGCACAGTTTGAACACGCGATTGCGGTGCTGACGGGGAGCGATCCTTCGGCGTTCTCGATTCCGGTGAAGGCGCTGAGTGCGAT
>Ga0302202_10003491_pt1 | contig 17209 bp, 9 predicted proteins | sample II_Bog_N3_3_FD_194579 | JGI IMG/M metagenome (GOLD analysis project Ga0302202, IMG submission 194579) | Peat permafrost microbial communities from Stordalen Mire near Abisko, Sweden - II_Bog_N3_3 | ecosystem: Environmental > Terrestrial > Soil > Wetlands > Peat | place: Sweden: Abisko, Stordalen...
CCTCACCAAAAAGCACGAAGTGGTTCACAGCTTCGGCTGGTACATGAGGAAGTATGTCACCGATGTGAAGGCACGCGGAGCCACCCCCATCGTCTTGTCCCTTGTCCCCAGAAATAGCTTCAAGGATGGGAAGGTCGCCCGTTTCTCCCCCAACAACTATGGTGACTGGGCCCGTCTGAGTGCCGAGTCAACCTCGGCCCTCTTTGTTGATGACAATGAGATCATTGCCGAGGAACTGGAAAAGCTCGGCCCCGAGAAGGCAATCGACCTCTTCGGCTTCCAACCCAAGAAAACTCCTCCCGTTCGGGACGGATTGCACAGCAGCGCCGAAGGTGCAGCATTCAATGCCCGTTGTGCCATTGCTGGATTAAAGGCTCTCCCCGGAGATCCGTTTGAAAACTATTTCTCCGATGCCGCGAAGGATGTTCCTCCCTTCACGACAGCAACCACACCGGCCAAGTAATAGAGCCCCCACATTTAGCGTATTCTCTGGTTAATTTGTCGCAATTCTAATGGGTTTATCCTCTGCGATTGATAGGAGGGAAGGAAGAGGCTCGCGCAGAGGCGCGGAGAGTTTCACCAAAAGGCATGGATTAGTGGAGTTTGCATTTGAGATGGCCTCCACTACCCGTTCATCCTCCCTGTGAATCTTCTATTTTCTCTGCGTCTCAGCGCCTCTGCGCGAGATTCCTCAATTTTTCCAGAATGCGTTAGAATAAATCAAAAATGCTCTAGGATCTCCGTCAGAAGGACTAGAGGCTGCTTCTCTTGAAGCAGACTAAACTCCTTAACTGGAAATCAGGTGCGCGAGCTGATCAATGATCTTTGGCAATGGTTCCTTGATCGATACCGTGAGGGCATCCTGCGGCTCTTCCAGCGTGGCGAATTGACTCTCGATCAATGATGGGGGCATGAAATGGTTCTGCCGCTGTTGCAGCCGTTCCAGGATCAGTTCCTTGGAGCCTTTGAGATAGATGAAACGAAGTTCGGGAAGCCCCTCCGAAAGCTGATCCCGATAGATTTGCCGTAATGCCGAGCAGGCTAGAAAAAGAGATTTCTGATCGTCAACGCGCCGTTTGAGTTCGTGGTTGAGCGTGAGCAGCCACCCTTTGCGGTCTTCATCCTGTAGAGGGATTCCTGCGGACATTTTCGCCTTGTTCTCAGGGGGATGAAAATCATCCGCATCCAGAAAGACTCCGCCAAACCGCCCCGCCAATAGGCTTGCGACACTGCTTTTGCCACACCCCGAAACTCCCATCACGACATACTGGCTCATGCGCTGGCCTTCCCCCCGGCCCACTCTGGCTGGTTGCGGAGATGGTAGAGCATCTCACCGGCTTTACGGACCAGGAGAATCCCCTCGTCTTCACGGTTGGCGAAGCTTTCGACATCGATCGAGGCGGGATCACGATAACCGAGATTAATTTTTGCGCAGGTTTCCGGAGAAATCCCGGTGGCCAGCGTCACACGAATGCGGCACTTCTCGACACCATCCTCCATGATGCCCACACCACGGACATGGGTGGAATGGGCCAGAACCCCCCAGGATTTTTCCTTGAAGCGATCCCATTGCGACAGGAAGTAATCCCGGCAATGATAGCCGATCTCCTCGATCAGTCTTCCGTGCACGACACTCACCTCGTGGATATGCGGGGCGTAGATGATGAGTTCGCCGCCATCGGCGACGACAGGCTCCAGCTTGTACATGCACTTCCCACCGACCCAGAGTTCGTCATACATCGGGGGAGCACAGGAGAGCACGGTGTGAAAGGGGTGTTCCTTATGAACGATATGGAGCGCATGGGAAAGTTCCGATGCCGCATCCCAGGAGGCCTCCGGAGTTCCCGCATAGAGACCCGCGAGTTCACTCCCCTTGATGACCATGGAGAAGCAGAGTTTCTCCACGTTCAGCATGGCGGCAGCGTAGTCCACGACCTTGCGTACAGGAGTCCATTTGTTGCCGATGATCATCGGATTGGTCACGACGGCACCAAGCCAGTGGAAGAAATTCAGGATCTCAGGACCGCTGACTCCGGGAAAGAGATACTTATTACCACCCGAGAATCCCACTACTTCATGCGGAAACACGGGGCCGATGATGATGATCTGCTCGTACTCAAGCACCCGTTTATTGATCTTCACCTCGACCTCCACGGTAAAGCGTCCATCGGTTAAACGGCTTGTTTCCTCGGCTGAAATGACCCCGATCGCTTGGAGCGCTTCTGGATTATCCCACTCGTGATTGAGCAACCGGACTTGCGCATAGTCACTCCGTCGTTCCTGCTCCGTGATCTCGAGTCTGGCATGCATCGCCTCCTCACTCATCGGCGGATGGGTACCAAGGGCGAACATGACATCCAGCGTGTCCGTCACGGAACCGATCTGCTTGAAGATAGTCTTAAAGAGAAGTCCCACGGGCGCCGTCCGCGTGGCATCCGGCACAATCAGCAGTACCTTTTTTCGCTGATAGGATTTCTCAGGGCAAGCAAGCGCTACGATTTCCGTCACCTGTTTAGGAGTCAGGCCGCCCCCCTCTACTGCCTTCTTAAAAATGATTTCAGTATTCATAAATTCGTAAGTTCAAGACCGAAGTGACGCCGTGCGTTGTGAAAGGAAATGTCGGCGACCATCTCACCCAGCAGCTTCATATCACGGGGAAGTTCCCCGTTGACGACATCCGCTCCGATCAGATTGCAAAGAATGCGCCTGAAATAATCATGCCGCGGAAAGGAGAGGAAACTTCGGGAATCGGTCAACATCCCGACAAACCGACTGAGCAATCCCAAACTTGAGAGTGCGTTGATCTGCCATTCCATTCCTTCTTTTTGATCCAGAAACCACCAGCCACTGCCAAACTGGATCTTGCCTGCGACACTTCCGTCCTGGAAATTTCCAGCCATGGTGGCGAAGAGATAATTATCCGCCGGGTTGAGGTTATAGAGCACCATTTTCGGGAGTCGGTTGTCACTATCCAGGCGATCCAGATAACGTGCCAAGGCCACCACCTGGGGAGTATCGCCGATGGAATCAAATCCGGTGTCTGGCCCCAGTTCACGGAATCCGCGTGAGTTGGTGTTACGAATGGCCCCGAGATGCAGCTGCTTTGTCCAGCCACGTTCAGCATCGAGATGACCGAAAAAGAGCATCAGATAACTCCGGAATTTTGCGGCTGCTTCCGCCGTGACAGGGCGACCAGCAAGAGCTGCTGCATAAATAGCGCTGGCCTCGGCCTCGGTACACTCCTCGGCGTGGCAGGAATCCAGCCCGTGATCGGAAAGCCGGCATCCGACCTGATGAAAGGCTTCATGCCTCTGATTGAGGGCACCCAGAAATCCTTTAAAGTCGGCGCAGTCGATCCCGCTAACCTTGGCAAGTTGGGCTATCCAGGGGTTAAACACGGTAGGTTTGTCGATAGCGAGAGCCTTGTCGGGACGAAGGGTCGGATAGACCCGGGTAGCAAAGGACTCACTGGCGTTGATCTTCTGATGATCCTCCAATGAGTCGATCGGATCATCGGTGGTGCAGGAGACGGCAACGCGACTCTTGGTCAACAACTGCCGCGCAGTGAGCGATTCAAGCTGTTCATTCGCCCTGTTCCAGATTGACTCCGCCGTGTTCTCGTCGAGCAATTCGTCGATGCCGAAGTAGAATTTCAGTTCCAGGTGGGTCCAGTGATAGAGCGGGTTGCGCAGGGTCTTTGGAACCGTCCGCGCGAATGCCTGGAATTTTTCCCAGGGGGTTGCATCACCGGTACAATAGCTCTCCGGAATCCCGTTCCAGCGCATCGCCCTCCATTTGTAGTGATCGCCAGCCAGCCAGACTTCTTGAAGATCTGAAAATTTCTTATCCTCGGCAATTTGCCGTACCGGCAGATGCGAGTGGTAATCGTAGATCGGTTGCGGCTTGGCATACTCATGATACAGCTCTACGGCCACATCCGAGTGCAGGAGAAAGTTTTCAGAGAGGAAGGTTTTCATTTTCTGGAGGTCCATTTCTGGATGTCTCGTGGTTCAAGATCACATCGTTGTGACAAGTTTGTGTCTCGGCACGAGCAACTTCATGATACTCCAGGCAGCCAGGTAGCTCAAGGAACAGAGAACGAACATGAAGCAGTAGGCTCTGGAGGGATCGGCCTTGTAGGTATCGGTCAGCATCCCGGAGAGCTTGAGAATGATCACTCCACCGAGTCCGCCCCCCATCGCCCCGATGCCGGTGACCGAACCGACCATTTTCTTAGGAAACATATCCGAAACGGTGCTGAAAAGGTTCGCCGACCAAGCCTGGTGCGCCGCGGCTCCGAGACAAATAATCGCCACGGCATACCAGGAGGCCATCGGACCGAAGCGGGCGACATTGGCAAAATACTGAGTGCTGAGCACCGTCAGTGGAACGAGGGCGATCAGGAACATGGCCGTCATGCGGGCTCGATAGGCCGGCATTCCCCAATTCATGAGGGCCATCGGAATGCTCCCACCACCGATGCTGCCAATGATCGCGACACCGTAGACGATAAAGGTGGGTAGCATCACCTCGTGCTTGGTCATGTGAAATTGTTTCAGAAGGTAATCAGGCAGCCAGAAAAGGTAGAACCACCAGATTCCATCGGTCAGGAATTTCCCGAAAAAGAAAGCCCAGGTCTGGAGATGGCCGAGAATCCCGGTGGTTGCGGCGGCTCCAAACCTGTTCACAGCTTGCTGACCATTTCTGGAGGAGAGATAAAGGATCGAGCCCAGCGTTCCGATCCCCGGAATGAGATTGAGGAAGACAAGCCAGCCTGATTTTCCCAGATCATGCCACCGACGGGATTGGGCGACTATGTTCACAAGGAGAGCAAGGAAACCGCAAACCCTGTAAATCATGGTTGCCTGGGCTCGTCCCAACGAGGGGAACATCGTCGAAATAACGTAAACGAACAGACAGAGAAACAGGGTCATGAAGGTGATGCCGACGAAGGTGGCCCGGGATATGCGGCCTGAGAACGACAGGAGAGAAACGGAGATTTTTTGCCCGGACTTATCATCGGAAAGTTCCTGGGCTTTCGTCTCCTCGTGGTCAGAGTGAATGTAGTCGAATTCTTCCTTCGAAAGTCTTTTTTGGAGGCTCGGTGGGTCATAGAGCCAGAACCACACAATCAGCCACGGCAATCCCGCCGCACCGGTGATGATAAATGCCATTTTCCAACCAAGCTGGTCACCGAAATGAATCAGACACCATGGGACAAAGAGGGCGGCAATCATGGCACCCACATTGGAACCGGAATTGAAAATTCCCGTTGCAAGAGCCCGTTCCCGCTTTGGGAACCATTCCGCCACAGTCTTGATCGAGGCAGGGAAGTTACCCGCTTCACCGACGCCGAAGAGACTCCGAACCGCCATATGGGCTACCGTCCAATTCCCGACAAAGGCGTTGGCAATACCGAAAAACGACCAGGTGGTGAAGGCGAGCGCGAGCCCCAGTTTCGTGCCGATTTTGTCGATGATCATCCCGGCAAAGATCGTCATCGTCGCATAAAAAGCGGTGAAAACCGTCGTGACATTGGCGTAGTCGGAATTCGTCCATCCAAACCCTCCACCATCAACCGAAGTGCAGAAAAATTCCTTGAGGTAGCTGATGACCTGCCTGTCGAGATAATTGAATGTCGTGGCGAAAAACAAGAGCCCGCAAATCACCCACCGATAGTTACCATGAAAAAACGATGACTTGATCATGCTGACATCACTTGCGTGGCGGGGAGGAACACGGACTTCACCATACCCCACAGAGCGTACTTGCGACCCCTTGGAAGTAAAGTGCCCCATCACCTGATTTTCCAAACGGGGAGTGATCACTAATTCCACTAGAAGCGATTTGCCCGTTTTACGGTGTTGCATCACTCAGGCTGAAGCGTTCTTTACCACAAAGGACTAAAAAAGTCGAAGGTCGAGCACTTAAAGCCAGCAAGTCGCCTCCATCAGAAAGAAAAGGTTTATCGAACTCCGACTCTCTAGCCCCCGTCCTCTGCCCTCCAGCCATCGACTTTCGACCATCGTCTTTCGACTTCCCTCTGACCTCTGATCTCTGATCTTGGCTCCCGCTTGAATGGCCCTCTGTGGTGAAACTTCCTTTCATCCCAGCCCGATAAGAGCCTCAGCATTCTTTACCCCAAAGGACCGCAAAGGAGGAAGCCAAGTCAAACAGATGATAAGGAACTATCGAGAATTTCTGCTGCAGGGCATTTTCCGGCGGACTGCCAGACCCAGGATCATCGAGAGACCGAAGAGCACCCAGGTGGAGGGCTCGGGAATCGGCTGCATGGTGAGCAAACCATTCATCTCGTTTAGCGTGATGTTACCGTAGTTTGATGTTCCCATCAGGAACCAGATGCCAGGCGTGGTCATTGTGAAGCTGCCGGTCAAAGCACCCTCCGCGTTGACGGCTTCGAGATGATTGATCAAGGAGGCTCCGGTCGTCCAGAGTGTCCAGGAAGCGGTAGTCCCAGTATTAAATGTTCCGTTGAAGCTCAGGTTTAGTGTGCCTCCACTGATTTGGATCGCAGCGGTGCTGGCAATCTTGTCATTCACATTGGCAGTCGGCGTGATGTTCATGTCAATCGTCGAGCCGTGACTGAGTGCCAGGGAATGAGCCGTGAGGGTGGTGGTGGCATTCGTCCCGGCAACAGCACTTGGATAAAGCGTGCCACCAGAGGCTACAGTCACATTCCCGACAGAACCGCTTCCAGCAAGAACGCCTCCGTTGACATGGAGAGCATTTGAAGAACTCAAGAATCCGACGACATTCAGCGTGCCTGAGTTAATCGTAGTCACCCCCGAGTACGTGTTGCTTCCTGTAACGGAAACGGTGCCAGTTCCTGACTGGTTCAGTGCTCCGGTGCCAGAAATCGTATTGGTTAGCGAGTAGGCATCCGAACGGTTGAGGATGAGGAAGGCATTGTCCGTAATAGCTCCTGCGACCGATCCATTTGTTCCACCGTTGCCGAACTGGAGCGTTCCAGCATTGATCAGCGTCGGCCCGACAAAGCCATTATTGCTTCCGGTAAGGACGGTGGTACCGCTCCCAAGTTGCTGGAGGGAGCCGTATCCAGAGATACTGCTGGTAAGAGTAGTCGTGTCGCTTTGGTTGAAGCTGATCGTACCTGTTCCATCGCCGAATGTGATGCTGGGTGTATCGAGAGTTCCTGCCGGGTCGCTACCCCCATAGGTGCCAATATTGAGTGTGCCGGTGGAGTTGCTCTGGAAGGCAAGGATGATTCCCTGCTTGGCCACGACGCTGGCTCCTCTTCCCACCGTGAGGGTACCTTCACCGTAGATGCCGATCAGAATTTTTTGATCACTGCTCAAGAGAGAGCCTGCGCCAGTGACGGTCACGGAGTTACTCAAGGAATCGGCATTATCCCCGATCACCATCCCATAGCTGCTGCCCGCGACAGAAACGGTGGCTCCATTGGAAATGGTGAGACTGCTCCCAGAGCCATCAACCCCGACATAAAGATCGCGGCTGTTGGTCAGGAGCGAGCCTGCGCCAGTGACGGTCACCGAGTTACTCAAGGCTCCTGCTTGCAATCCAATGACACTGCCATAGAAACTCCCCGCGACAGAAACGGTGGCTCCGTTGGAAATAGTAAGGCTGTTACCAGAGCCAGCATTACCGACATAAAGATCACTACCATTGGTCAGCAGAGAGTTCGTTCCGGTGACTGTCACTGAATTACTCAAGGAGTCGTTGTTAAAACCGATTGCCGTTCCGTCGTTGTTACCCACTACTGAAACGGTGGCTCCGTTGGAAATAGTAAGATTGTTACCGGAGCCGTCATAACCGACATAAAGATCACTACCATTGGTCAGCAGAGAGTTCGTTCCAGTGACGGTCACGGAGTTACCCGAGGAACCGCTGTTCAAACCGATTGCCGTTCCATAACTGCTGCCTACCACTGAAACGATGGCTCCGTTGGAAATAGTAAGGCTGTTACCAGAGCCATCAAATCCGACAAGGAGATCCTGACTATTGGTCAGGAGGGAGTTCGTTCCGGTGACGGTCACCGAGTTATTCAAGGAGTCGCTAGCAAAGCCAATTGCCGTTCCGTAGCTGCTGCCCACCACTGAAACGGAGGCTCCATTCGAAATAGTGAGACTGTTGCCAGAGCCATCATAGCCGACAAAGAGATCACCTCCATTGGTTAGGAGGGAGTTCGTTCCGGTGACAGTCACGGAGTTACCCGAGGAGTCACTGTTCAAACCGATTACCGTTCCGTAGTTGTTACCCACCACAGAAACGGTGGCTCCGTTGGAAATAGTGAGGCTGTTACCAGAGCCATCAACGCCCACAAGGAGATCCTGATTATTGTTCAGGAGGGAACCCGTGCCAGTGACGGTCACCGAGTTATTTAAGGAGTCGGCATTCTGGCCGATCGTCACACCATTGGTGAATCCCACCACAGAAAGAGTGGCTCCGTTGGAAATAGTGAGACTATTGCTGGAACCATCATAGCCGACAAAGAGATCACCGCCATTGGTTAGGAGGGAGTTCGTTCCGGTGACAGTCACGGAGTTACCCGAGGAGTCACTGTTCAAACCGATTACCGTTCCGTAGTTGTTACCCACCACTGAAACGGTGGCTCCGTTGGAAATAGTAAGGCTGTTACCAGAGCCATCGACGCCCAGAAAGAGATCCTGACTATTAGTCAGGAGGGAGCCTGTACCGGTGACGGTCAACGAGTTATTCAAGGAGTCGCTGTTCAAACCGATTACCGTTCCGTAGTTGTTACCCACCACAGAAACGGTGGCTCCATTGGAAATAGTGAGACTATTGCCGGAGCCATCAGAGCCGACAAAGAGATCCTGACTATTAGTGAGGAGGGAGCCTGTGCCAGTGACGGTCAAGGAGTTATTTAAGGAGTCGGCATTCTGGCCGATCGTCACCCCGTTGGTTAATCCCACCACTGAAACGGTGGCTCCGTTGGAAATGATGAGCCTGTTGCCAGAGCCGTCATAACCGACATAGAGATCCTCACTATTGGTCAGGAGGGTGTTTGTGTTTGCTACGTTGAGGATATTATTGCTGGAAGGAGTATTATATCCGACATAGATAGAGGAATATCCGTTAGTACCCGAAGTAAAGTTGGCGGTCTGATTCGGCGTATTAAAGCCGACATAGAGAGTCTGGGCACAGAGGCGGGGCGTGACTGAAATTGCTGCAAGGAGGGTCAATAAAAGGGCGGCAGAAGCTAAAAAAGAGCGCCGCGATACGGACAGCTTAATCATAATTAATATTTTCTATTCTCTGAAGGAAGCCCTTGCACGATAAAAACAGCGTTTATTTGGCTGCAGGAGGGCTTAAGCAGTACTTAAGAAACCCCTCATCAAATCCCATGATGACTGCTGTAGGGAAATAGACTGATTTTTGTACGACACCTTGCTCTCGCAAGGCCCTGCCATCCCTTCGGGATCAAGCCTTCGGCATGTTTAACATCGCGTCCCTTCCCAGGGACTTGATTCAGGCGTGAAGCGCATCGGTAACACAATGTCGTTTCCAAGGCTACGCATTCGCCAGTTGGAGGTTTCTTGCCGCAACGGCCTCAATGCGATTTAATCAAAGCTTCCCTAGGCCATTCATTGCTGAAATTTCCCTGACCAACTTTTCTCCCATCACCACAACCAAAACCCCATCATGCAACACTACAAACCCCTCGAAAAATTCTCCATCGGCGTCGGTGATCGTTTCGCCCATCAGGCCAAGGCTCAGTTGAAAGCCTGCCAACTCCTCGCCTCGGAGGGAGTAGCCGTGGTCCCCGTCTGGAATAAGAGCAATCGTGAGCACACTTTCATCGGCAGTGAACCCTCAAGTGTCCGCGAAGCCGCTCAAGAGGCGATTGAAGCACTCGACTGGAAGGGCGGATGGCATGTTGATGCTGATCATATCGGTCTCAAGACCGTGGACCGCTTTCTCTCCTGCTCGGACTTCTTCACTCTCGACGTGGCCGATGCCATCGGCCAGCCTGCTTCCCCTGAAGAGGTTGCTGCATTTATTGACCGACATCCCGAACTGATCGGCACCATCACCCTCCCGAAAACGGAGATCCCACTCCGAACGACACGGGAGGAAATCGAACGGAGCGCGGGTAAGTTCCTGCTTGCCGTGAAAGAGGCAGGCAGAATCTACCGTTATATTCTCGAGAAGAAGGCTGGAGAGCCCTTCATTGCAGAAGTCTCCATGGACGAGACGGACTCTCCCCAGACTCCTTCCGAATTGCTGGTGATCCTCGCCGCCATTGCCGACGAAGGGATCCCGGCCCAAACCATCGCGCCGAAATTCACCGGACGCTTCAACAAGGGAGTCGACTATGTCGGTGATCTGGCTCAGTTCGAGCGTGAGTTTCACGCTGATCTGGCTGTCGTGGCGTTTGCCATCAAACAATACGGTCTGCCAGCCACCCTCAAACTCAGCGTCCATTCTGGGAGCGACAAATTCTCCCTCTACCCGATCATCCGCAAAGCGTTGCCCCGTTTCGATGCGGGCCTGCATCTCAAGACTGCCGGTACCACCTGGCTTGAGGAAATCATCGGTCTCGCCGAGTCAGGAGGAGCTGGGTTGGATTTTGCGAAGGAAATCTATGCCTACGCTCTTGATCACATCGATGAATTGACAGGGCCTTACGCCACCGTCATCGACATTGATCGCTCGAAACTCCCCTCTGCGGCAGAGGTCAATGCTTGGACCAGTGATCAGTTCACCGGAGCCCTCCGCCATGATCAGAGCAATCCGCTGTTCAATCTGAGCCTGCGCCAGCTTCTCCATGTTGCCTTCAAGTTCGCAGCGAAAAAAGGTCAGACTTATCTCGATCTCCTCGAAGCCAACGAAGAAATTGTTGGCCGCAACGTGACTGAGAACCTCTACGCCCGGCATCTGCGTCCCCTCTTTATCGGCTGATGATCTGTTTTGTGAAATAGTCCGAATCCCTTGAACTGCCATGCTTCCCCCCAGAAGCTTTCGTCGCGGCCTGCTGCCGATGGCAGCAGTCGTGACGTTTTGTTGCTTGGCTAGCCCTCCTGCCAAGGCGACGATTAGTGATCAGGTTGTTCAGCTCAAGGAGGATGCAGGAGTCTCGATCACGGATTTTGGTGCTGTCGGTGACGGCACGACCCTCAATACCAAATCGATTCAAGCCGCTATCGATCATACTGCGGGACAGGGTGGCGGCACGGTTGTTATTCCCGCTGGTCTCTTCGTGAGTGGGGCGATCTTCTTGAAGCCCAAGGTGAATCTTTGTCTGAAAAAGGGCGGGGTGCTGAGGTGCTCCACGGACATGAAGAATTTCCCGCAGCAGAGAACCCGCATCGAAGGACACTTCGAGAAGAAGTTCACTCCAGCCCTCATCAATGCCGAGGGTTGCGACGGTTTGCAACTAACGGGCGCAGGCACTTTGGACGGTAACGGACGTCCCCTCTGGGATCAGTTTTGGAAATTGCGCCATACCTCTGGGGACAAAAAGAATTTCAACAATCTCAGCGTTCCACGCGCCAGGCTTTGCCTGATCGAAAATTCCAAGGACGTTGCCGTCCGTCAGATCACCTTTAAGGATTCCCAGTTTTGGAATCTCCACCTCTACCATGATCAGAAGGTGTTGGTCGAAGGGGTAAGGTTTCAAGTTCCTGATAACTACAAGCAGGCACCCAGTACCGATGGCATTGATGTTGATAGCTGTCAGGATGTTGCGATCAAGGGTTGTTACTTTTCGGTAACTGACGACTGCATTGCCCTGAAGGGGTCGAAGGGTACTGACGCTCTTGATGACAAGAATAGTCCACCAGTGGAGCATGTTCGCGTCTCCGACTGCACCTTCAGACGTGGGGATGCCGCTGTGACCTGCGGTAGCGAGGCGACGATCGTACGCGATCTCGTGGTAGATAATTGTCGCATCACAGGTGCGATGAATGTTCTGCGCCTCAAACTCCGTTCCGACACCCCGCAGCGCTATGAGGATCTTCACCTCGGCGGCCTGACGCTCGACAACGCGGGCGGAACACTCGTAAACATTGCTCCCTGGACTCAATACACAGACCTAAAAGGAGAAGCAGTGCCGCCTCCGACGTCCACGGTGCGCACGATCACCATCTCCAATGTCAAAGGTCGCTACGGAAAGGTGGGCACCATCCAAGGCAACCAAGGCCAAACCAAGATCAGCGACATCGCCCTGAAAAACATTGATGTGCAGTTCAAGGACGAGAAATTCAAGTCTTCGGGCGTGACTGATCTCACAATGAAAAACGTCTCTGTGAATGGGGTGCCCGTTACCCCAAAGGATTAGCAAAGGTGAAGAAGGAACCAAGCCGCTGGGAAGCGGTGCGGTAGATTACCGTAGGCAACCCTGTCAAGGGCGACACCGCTTGCCGGGGGCAAGTGCCGTCAACCGCTGAATCGAAGGACGAATGTCGATAGTAGAAAGGCTAGAGGTCTGAGAACAGAGATAAGCAATCGTCTCGCGAGCTACTACACACGCCTGCTTCCTTCCCACCTTTTACCTCCCCCATTCCGCCGTCGACCGTCGACTTGGTTCGGCTTTTATCTCTCTCTTTTTCTGATCTTGGTCCCGCTTGGATGGCCCTCTGTGGTGAAACTTCCGTTCATTCCAGCTCGATAATTGCCTCAGCGTTATTTACCACAAAGGACTAGCAAAGTAGGCAGCTAAGGCCGAAAAGTGGTGAAAGCACTCTAGAAACTACACAAACAGCAACGACCAAACTTTTCTAACAACTTCCATCCCTCCCGATTGTTCAATCACAGCGGCTCACCCTTCCGCAAATTCATGAAACATCATTTCCGCGCCTTCTCAGTCCACTCCCTCCTCCCTGCGCTGCTCGGCCTGGCACTAGCACCCTTGGTGATTGCCGCTGACGCTCCGCAACAACCACTCCCGACCACCGTGTTTAAAAACCTCAACGATGGGAAACCCCAGACGGTGCTCGTCTATGGAACGAGCCTGACAGCGGCATCCGAATGGCCCAAAGCACTCAAGGCCTATTTCGAAAAACAGTATCCGGGTAAGGTCACGTTCATCAACTGTGCCCAATCTGGAGAAACCTCGGTCTGGGGTGTGGCCAACCTCCAGGATAAGGTGCTTTCTCAGAATCCGGACTTGGTCTTTCTGGAGTTTTCCGTCAACGACGCGGCGACAAAACACAACATCTCGATTGAAAAATCCGCCCAGAATCTCCACGCCATGGTCAGTCTCTTGCAAGCGCAGAATCCAAAAGTGGACATCGTCCTGCAGACCATGAACTCGGCCTGGGATTCCCCCGATCAACCCGAGCACAAAAACTTTGCGAACGATCGACCTCATCTCGCGGATTACTACGATGCCTACCGCAATTACGCTCAAGTCAATCACCTGCCCCTGATCGACCACTATCCGAACTGGCTCAACCTCCAGCAGACGAATGCGGTGCAGTTTAAGAAGTGGCTACCCGATGGCCTGCACCCCGTTCCCGAGGCCAGCCTTGCCGTGACCTGGCCCGCAATCCAGACCCTCTTGGAAAAGGCGCGCGCCGCCGCAGGACTCTAACCTTTTCCCTTTTAGACAGCACCCCCTCTTCATACTTTATTCATTCCCCTCATGAAACACCCCCTCCCCTTCGTTCTCCAAGTTGCCGCATTCTTCGCACTGAGTCCCACCCACTGCCCAGCTCAGAGTCTTGATCCCGCCCTTCCAGGCAAGGTTCAGACGACTCCGATTCCCGATGAGTTCACCGATCCGGAAAGCCATCTCCGCATCATCCATCTCTCGCGCTTTCCCAACGACTACTCGGGTGTCGTCTATTTCACCTACAATACGTTTACAGAAGACTCACAACTCGCGCTCATTGACAGCCAGTACAAGGACAAGTGGCGCCATCTCTACACCTTTGATTTCGGCTCGATGACGGTCAAACCCCTCGTCACTGACCGACTCACTGAAAATCAGGTCGTCGTTGCCAAATCCGGGAATGTCTATTACATGGCCGATAATGCCGCCTGGGTGATGCCTCTTAAGGGAGGAACAGCGCGTAAATTGTGTGATCTGCCAGCACGATGGGCTCCCGGCATCGGCTTCACGGTGAATGCCAATGAAACCCTGCTGCTGGGTGGCAGTACCGACACGGAGAAAGACGCCGCGAGCAAACTCCCCATCAACGCCGTTCACAACGGCTCCAATGTCCTCTACACCGTGAACATCAAAACCGGTGAACTGAAAATAATTCACCGCGCCAACCACTGGTTTGGCCATGTTCAATTCTCCCCCACGGATCCTGATCTCTGCATGTTTTGCCATGAAGGGAGCTGGGAAAAAGTCGATCGTATCTGGTTCATCAATCCGTCGAAGTCCACCGTCGATGCCCACGGCACGGTGACCGACAACGCCCGGATTGCCTATCACCGCACTGAGCCGCGCGAAATAGCCGGTCATGAATTCTGGCAACCCGATGGAAAGTCGATCTGGTTTCAGCAGGCCTACCGTGCTCATCCCGAACGCGGTGGTTTCCTGACATCCCTGGATGTCGCTACCGGAAAAACCACTCAATACACGATTCCAAATGGATTCGGTGGAATCCATGCGACATTTGCTCCCGATGGCACCTTTCTTGTTGCTGATGGGGGCGGCAGTGGGGCAACCGGGCCGGGTAAGTACATCTCGAAGCTCACCTTTCCCACCGACGGCTCCCATCTCTTCAAAGGCGAACACGTGGTCACGATGCAGGCCAATGATTACTCCATTGAGCCCAACCCTCATGTCTCCCCGGATAACCGCTGGGTGATTTTCACAGCCACCCTAAACGGCACTCCTCAGGCTTATGCTGTTGAACTCAAACCTTCCCGTCCTGATGGAAAATCTGGAAATGCTGTGACGAAGGACTGAGCCGCCTCTCTTCCGGATTTTCTCTATGATTTTCCTGACCTCTGTTGCCTCCCTCTCCGCACAGGGGTCAACTGATCCAACTGCTTTTCCAGGAGTTGCAACCTCTTCCCCTCGTTTCTAGCAGATGAGGAATCAAGCCTTGTTGCTGGCTGTCGCTCTGTTTGCCGCCTCAACGACCTTTGCTCAAACCCCTGCGTCACCGGTCACTTCAACCAATACTACCGCCCCCCTCCTACCCCGGATAGCTTGGGCGAAGATCACCAAGGAGACGAAGCCCGGCACACGATGGTGGTGGATGGGTAGTGCGGTGAATCCGGTGGAACTCGAGAACGAGTTAAAAACCTTTAAAGCGGCAGGTTTGGGAACGGTTGAAATCACTCCCATCTACGGAGTGAAAGGATATGAGAGCCAGTTCATTGAGTATCTTAGTCCGACCTGGATGAAGATGTTGAAGACCACGGTCACCGAAGCACAAAAACTCGACATGAATGTGGACATGGTGACCGGCACGGGTTGGTGTTTTGGTGGCCCGAATGTGAGCGATCAAGATGCCAATGCCCTCGCTATCTATTCCGATGATGGCCGCGTCTCCCAGAAGCCGAGTGGTGTCGTGGTGAAGCGCCCTGCACCCGGAGGTGCTGGTTGGATGCTCAACCCTCTCTATCCCGCCGCGATGTCGCGCTACTTGAAACGCTTCACCGATGCTTTTGCAACCTACACCGGGCCGAAAGTGCATGGGCAGTTCCACGATTCCTATGAATACAAAAGCGATTGGTCCCCGGATTTCTTCGATCAGTTTGAAAAGCGCCGCGGTTACAAGCTCCAGAACGAGCTTCCCGCCCTCTTCAAGGATCAGGGAGACCCCGATCATGTCGCCCGTGTGAAGGGCGATTACCGCGAAACTGTCTCCGATCTGATCGTGGCATACATCGGACGCTGGACTCAGTGGTCACATGCCATAGGCGGTCTTTCGCGCGACCAAGCCCATGGATCACCCGGCAACTGGCTCGACATTTATGCTGCAAGCGACATTCCCGAGACTGAGATGTTCAACAAGGATCGGGATATCCTTGTCTCGAAGTTCGCCTCCAGCGCTGCGGATGTAACCGGAAAGCACATGGTCAGCAGCGAAACCGGAACCTGGCTGGACGAGCATTTCACCGAGACCTTGGCAGATCTGAAATGCCTCTTCGATGACATGTATCTCTCAGGGGTCAACCGGATCATGTATCACGGCACCACGTACTCACCTCCCGAAGCCAAGTGGCCAGGTTGGTGCTTCTACGCTTCCACGGAGATGAATCCCCGCAATGCAATCTGGCATGATCTGCCCGCTCTCAACTCCTATGCCACGCGCGTTCAGGGCCTGTTACAGAACAGTGCACCGGACAACGATATTCTTCTCTACTGGCCGATCCACGACCTCTGGCACAACCCGCAGGGGATGGTGCAGCAAATGAGTGTCCATGTGCGCGATTGGTTTCACGGACAATCGATCGGCAAAGCTGCCAAAAGTCTCTGGGATCGGGGCTATACCTTCGATTACATCTCCGACAGACAATTGGGGAAGGCGACAGTGAGCGATGGACACCTTGACCTTTTTGGGAACAACTACCGTGTCGTCGTGGTTCCCTCCTGCGTCCACCTGCCCGTGGAGACCCTGAAGAAATTGCTATCACTGGCGGCATCCGGTGTGACCATCATCGTTGAGGATCAGTTGCCGACGGATGTCCCTGGTGCGGCAGATCTGGAGAAGCGACGGGTAGAGTTGCAGACGCTCCTCAAGAGCATCGTCCTCTCTGCACCGACGGATCACGGTGTCAGGAGAGCCACTATAGGCAAGGGCCAGGTGCTTGTCGGAAGCTTGGAAGGTGCACTCCAACAGGCTGGCGTCCGCCCGGAGGAACTGGCAAAACAATCAGGTATCCATTTCGTTAGGCGTGTGATGGACAACGGCACTCTCTATTTCATCGCCAACCGCGGAACACAGCATCTCGATCAGGAGATAGCTCTCAGCAAACCGTTTTCTCAGGCGGCGCTCCTCGATCCGATGACAGGGGTCATCCGTCGTGCGGAAACAACGTCGGAGAACGGGGAGGCACGGGTACGCCTCCAGCTTGAACCGGGAGGATCGATCCTCCTGCGAACCCTCTCCAGCGGATCCACAGCTCTTCCTCCTTGGCATTATTGGAATCCAGCTGGTAGTCCAATTCCCATCCCAGGAACATGGGAGGTGAAATTTTTGGAAGGAGGTCCGGTGCTGCCGAAGAGTTACACAACCGGAACCCTCGGATCATGGACGGATTCCGGAGGTGCCGAGGT
>Ga0302202_10003493_pt1 | contig 17194 bp, 15 predicted proteins | sample II_Bog_N3_3_FD_194579 | JGI IMG/M metagenome (GOLD analysis project Ga0302202, IMG submission 194579) | Peat permafrost microbial communities from Stordalen Mire near Abisko, Sweden - II_Bog_N3_3 | ecosystem: Environmental > Terrestrial > Soil > Wetlands > Peat | place: Sweden: Abisko...
CCCGCGCCGGCCCCACCCCGGCCCCCCGGCCTCACCTGGTTCTGGAACGGCACCTACGCTTCGGGTGGATCGTCGAACTACCCGGTGGGCAACGACATCATGTGGGGCCAGGGGCCACCCACACAGACCTACCCCGACGACGCCCGGTGCGCACTCGTCGTCCCGGGTGCGCGGGATCTGGTCGACGTGCCCTGCAACGCCGGCTCCTGGCACTGGGCGGGAACGTACCCGCTCCCGAAGATCGTGTTCCTGGTGGTGGAGAACGGGAAGGCGGTCACCTTCCCGGTGATGACGGCTTCCTCCTGAGGGTCGATCCCGGGGGATCGGACAGGGGCCTCAGCCTCCGACGAGCTTGCCGAGCGCCTTGGCGTGCCAGGTCTCCCGACCGGCCCGGTCCTCGGCCCGGTCGGCCGATCCGGCCAGGCGCAGACCGGCGTTGATGCCGATGTAGCGGAACGGCTCGGGCTCCCACCGGCGCGAGCGGTGGTTCACCCACGGCAGGGCGGTCAGCTCGGTGGCGTCGCCGATGATCAGGTCGCGCAGGGTGCGACCGGCCAGGTTCGTGGTGGACACGCCGTCGCCGACGTACCCACCGGCCCACGCCATCCGGGTGCCTGCGTCCATCCCCACCGACGAGAACCAGTCGCGGGTGATGCCGAGCGGGCCGCCCCACCGGTGGGTGATCGCCGCGTCGGACAGCGCGGGGAAGAGCTCGACCAGGGTGCGGCGGAGGGCCTCGTGCACGGTGTCGTCGCGGTCGTACTCTGGGCTGATCGTCGAGCCGAAGTGGTACGGGGCGCCACGCCCCCCGAAGGCCAGCCGCCCGCCCTCGGTGCGCTGGCCGTAGATGACCAGATGGCGGTGGTCGGCGAAGGTCGGTCGGTCGGCGAGCCCGTGGCCGTCCCAGAATTCGTCGCCGAGCGGTTCGGTGGCGATCATCAGCGAGTAGACGGGGATGACGTCCCGTTCGTGACCGGACAGGGTCCGGGTGTAGCCCTCGGTGGCGCGCACCACGGTACGGGCCCGGACGGTGCCCCTCGTGGTGGTGACGACCCCGGGGGCGATGGTGGTCACGGGGGTGTGCTCGCAGATCCGGACGCCGCGGCGCTCGACCACATCGGCCAGGCCCCGGACCAGGCGGGCGGGGTCGACCGCCGCGCAGTGCGGGGTGAAGGTCCCACCCAGCACGTCGGTGGCACCGACCCGGGCCCGGGCCTCGCCGGGGGAGAGGAAGGCGAGGTCCTCTTCGCCGATGCCCCGGGAGCGTGCCTCGGCGACCTCCTCGTGGGTGCGGGCGAGCTGGGCCGGGGTACGGGCCAGCCCCACGGTACCGCCCTGGTGGAAGCCGCAGTCGATCCCCTCGGCCGCCACCACACGGCCCACTTCGCGCACCGTGGCCTCCATGGCCAGCCGCTGGGCCCGACCCGATCCCGGGCCGCACCGCTTGTCGAGTGTCCCCTCGGACACGCTGAACAGCGCCGAGCACCAGCCGCCGTTGCGCCCCGACGCGCCGAACCCGGCGACATCGCGCTCGAGTACGGCGATGGACAGGCCCGGATCGGCCTCGGCCAGGTAGTACGCGGCCCACAGTCCGGTGAACCCGGCACCGACGATGGCGACGTCGACCTCGAGGTCACCGTCGAGTGGCGGACGGACCCCCAACGGTCCCGGGAGCCCGTCCCACCACAGGGAGAGGCGCCGGTAGCGCTCGCCCGGGGGCGGGATCAGATCTGGTTCCACGCCTCGGTGAGGACGGCGCGCAGGCGCCCGGTGATGTACGCGAACTCCTCGGGCCCGCAGGTGAGCGGAGGGGCCAGCTGGATGACCGGGTCGCCCCGGTCGTCGGCCCGGCAGATGAGGCCCGACTCGTAGAGGGCACCGGACAGGAAGCCGCGCAGTAGGCGCTCGGCCTCGTCGTCGCTGAAGGTCTCCTTGGTCTCCTTGTTCTTGACCATCTCGATGCCGTAGAAGTAGCCGGCTCCTCGCACGTCTCCCACGATGGGCAGGTCCTTGAGGGTGTCGAGCTGGGCCTTGAACTCGGCCTCGTTGTCGCGCACGTTCTCCAGGATGCCCTCCTTCTCGAACACGTCGATGTTGGCCAGCGCCACCGCTGCGCTGACCGGGTGTCCGGCGAAGGTGATGCCGTGGAGGAAGCTCGACCCGGCGAGGAAGGGCTCGATGATCCGGTCGCTCACGGCCAGCGCGCCCAGCGGCGAGTACCCGCTGGTGAGGCCCTTGGCCATGGTGATCATGTCGGGCACGTACTCGTAGCGCTCCGCACCGAAGAAGTGGCCGAGTCGGCCCCAGGCGCAGATGACCTCGTCGGAGACGAGCAGGACGCCGTAACGGTCGCAGATCTCTCGCACCCTCGGGAAGTATCCCGGGGGCGGGGGGAAGCACCCGCCGGCGTTCTGCACCGGCTCGAGGAAGACGGCCGCCACCGTCTCGGGGTCCTCGGAGAGGATGGCCTGCTCGATGGCGTCGGCCGCCCACCTGCCGTAGGCCTCGATGTCGTCCTCGAAGTAGGGGGCCCGGTAGAAGTTGGTGTTGGGCACCTTGAAGGCCCCGGGCACCAGCGGCTCGAACGGGGTCCGGATCTCGGTGACGCCGGTGATCGACAGGGCGCCCATGGTGGCGCCGTGGTAGGCGATGTCACGACTGATGACCTTGTAGCGCTGGGGCTGGCCGATCAGCTTGAAGTACTGGCGCGCGAGCTTCCACGCCGACTCGACGGCCTCGGATCCGCCGGTCGTGAAGAAGATGCGGTTGATGTCGCCGGGGGTGAGGCTGGCGATCTTCTCGGCCAGCTCGACCGCCTTCGGGTGGGCGTAGCTCCACACAGGGAAGTAGGCGAGCTTGGCCGCCTGCTCGGCACCGGCCTCCACCAGCTCCATGCGCCCGTGGCCCAGCTGGCTGGTGAACAGGCCGGACAGGCCGTCCAGGTAGCGCTTGCCGTGCTGGTCGTAGACCCACACACCCTCACCGTGGGTGATGACCGGGATCTCGTGGCCCGGTGTGGCTGCGGACATGCGGGTGAAGTGCATCCAGAGGTGACGGTGAGCCGCCGCCTGGAGCGCGTCGTTCGAATACTCGGTCATCGGGTCCCCCATGTGTAGGTCTGCTTCTTGAGCTTCAGGTACATGAACATCTCGGTGCTGCGCACGCCGGGGATCTGCCGGATCACGCCGTTCAGGAGGTCCAGCATGTGGTCCTCGTCCTCGCACACCAGCTCGACCAGGATGTCGAAGGTGCCGGTCACCATGACCACGTAGTCGATGTCGTCCACGGCGGCCAGGCGGTCGGCGACCTCGCGGGTGTCGCCGTCGGCCCGGATCCCGACCATGGCCTGGCGCCGGAAGCCCACCTGCAGCGGGTCGGTGACCGCCACGATCTGCATGATCCCCGCGTCGCGCATCTTCTGCACCCGCTGGCGCACGGCCGCCTCGGACAGACCGACTGCTTCGGCGATGGAGCCGTAGGTTCGGCGCCCGTCCTGCTGCAGCTGCTCCACGATCGCCTTGTTGACGTCGTCGAGGAGTCCGGCGGCGGACGGAGCGGGGAGGGGGGAGCTCATGTCCGGTCCCTTCCGCAGACGGCGCAGCGGGGGCGCCGGGTTCCCGTGTAGTGGTCGTTCACCATTTCCATACCTGGTCTGTTCTAGCAGTTAACGCACAGTTAACGTGGATTCTGTGGGAAAAACAAGCGGTATCCGTGGATGTTCACGAGGAATTTTCCGAAAACACTTGTCAGATCGGTCTGGATGGGACACGATGACACGCAATCGACAGGCCGCGCCTGTCCGTCCGCCCGTGACGGCACGTCCGTCCTGACCATGCGACTTCCGGGGAGGAAACCGTGACCACCAAGCGTCTGTCGAACTTCGTAGGGGGCGCCTACGTAGAGACCCGCTCGGGGGCCACGTCGGCGTTGGTGGACCCGAGCACGGGTGAGGTGAACGCCGAGGCACCGGTGTCCGGCGCCGAGGATGTCGACGCCGCGGTGGCCGCCGCCGCGGCCGCCTTCCCGGGCTGGCGCGACGCCACGCCGTCCGAGCGCAGTCTGGCCCTCTTCCGCATCGCCGACGCCATCGAGGCCCGGGCCGAGGAACTCGTGGCCGTCGAGAGCGCCAACACCGGTAAGCCGCTCGCCGTCACCCTGTCGGAGGAGATCCCCCCGATGGTGGACCAGATCCGGTTCTTCGCCGGGGCCGCCCGCCATCTCGAGGGCAAGTCGGCCGGCGAGTACATGGCCGACCACACCTCGATGATCCGGCGTGAGCCCATCGGCGTGTGCGCCGCCGTGACCCCGTGGAACTACCCCATGATGATGGCCGTGTGGAAGTGGGCCCCGGCCATCGCCGCCGGCAATGCCATGGTGCTGAAGCCCTCGGACACCACGCCGGCCTCCACCGTCCTGATGGCCGAGATCATGTCCGAGTTCCTGCCCGACGGCGTGTTCAACGTCGTGTGCGGCGACCGTGACACCGGCCGTGCCCTGGTGGAGCACCCGACGCCGGCCATGGTCTCCATCACGGGCAGCGTCCGGGCCGGCATGCAGGTGGCCGAGGCCGCCTCCCACGACGTGAAGCGGGTGCACCTCGAGCTCGGCGGCAAGGCCCCGGTCGTGGTGTTCGACGACGCCGACCTCGAGGCGGCCGCCGAGGGCATCGCCATCGCCGGCTACTTCAACGCCGGCCAGGACTGCACGGCGGCCACCCGGGTGCTGGCTGCCCCGGGGGTCTACGACGACTTCGTGGCTGCCCTGGCTGAGCAGGCGAAGGCGCAGACCGTAGGCGGCACCGACGTGCCCGACGCCGACTTCGGACCGCTGAACAGCGCCGCCCAGCTCGAACGCCTCGGCGGGTTCTTCGAGCGTCTGCCGAGCCACGCCGAGGTCGTCACCGGCGGTGTGCAGGTCGGCGAGCGCGGCTACTGCTTCGCGCCCTCGGTGATCGCCGGGCTGCGCCAGGACGACGAGGTGATCCAGGAGGAGCTCTTCGGGCCCGCCATCACCGTGCAGCGCTTTTCCGACGAGGACGAGGCCGTCGCCTGGGCCAACGGGGTCCGCTACGGGCTGGCCTCCAGCGTCTGGACCCAGAACCACGGCAGGGCCATGCGGATGGCCAAGGCCCTCGATTTCGGCTGCGTGTGGATCAATACCCACATCCCGATCGTCGCCGAGATGCCCCACGGCGGGTTCAAGCACTCGGGCTACGGCAAGGACCTGTCGTCGTACGGGTTCGAGGACTACACCCGGATCAAGCACGTCATGAGCTTCATCGGGAGCTGACCCGGAGACACACGGCCGGGGGCGGCCGTGTCGACATGATCTACCGCAGGACCACCGGGGGGACTGGTGGAGCAGGACCCAGTAGGGGATTCCGAGAGCCAGTTGGCCGAACAGCAAGGGGAGAACAGATGAGCACGGACGTCGTCGACAGCACGGGGCAGCCGCCCGAGGTACCCGGACCGTTCGGGGCACCCGTCCCGAGCGACGAGGCCGCCCCGACGCTGCGGGCCGACACGCTCAACCTCTTCGACTCGACGGTGGTGGCCGTGTCGTCGGTGGCCCCGGCGTACACCCTGGCCGCCACCATGGCCGTGCTCTTCCTCACGGTGGGCATCGGCTATGCCGGCCCGGCCGTGATCTGGCTGGCCTTCGTCCCCGTCCTGTTCATCGCCATCTCGTACTTCCACCTGAACCGCAGGGACCCGTCGGCCGGGGCCTCCTACTCGTGGCTCTCCAAGCTGGTCAGTCCCTGGGTGGGCTGGTTCAACGGCTGGGTCCAGGTGGCCCTGTCCGTCCTGTTCTGTGTGTCGGCGCCGATCGTGGCCGGCCAATACACACTGCAGCTGCTCAACCAGTGGAACTGGATCTCGGCGTCGACGGCCGGATCGGTCGGCACCGCCGCCGTGGTGGCCGGCATCTGGCTCGCCATCATCACGTTCATCTGCATCTGGGGCATCCGCTGGACGACCAACTTCCAGTGGGTCCTGCTCATCGTCGAGTACGTGGCCGTCATCGGCTTCTCCATCTGGGGGATCGTCAAGGTGGCCGTGTCGCACCCGGCCGGCTCACGGCCGTTCAGCATCGGTTGGCTCAACCCGTTCCACATCCAATCGATCGGCGCGCTGTCGGCGGGCATCGTGCTCGGCGTGTTCTTCTACTGGGGCTGGGACACCGCCACCAATCTCAGTGAGGAGTCGAAGAACGCCACCAAGACCCCGGGCCGTGCCGGCATCATCGCCATGTTCCTGCTCCTGCTGGTGTTCGCACTGAACATCATCGCCGCCCAGATGCTCCTGCCCGAGAGTGCGTGGAATTCCCAGCAGAGCACCATCCTCTTCTACTTCGCCAACAAGGCGGCGGGAAGCTGGGCCGGGTACGTGATGATCATCGCCGTCATCTCCTCGACGGTGGCCACCACCCAGACCACGCTGCTGCCCGCGGCCCGGATCACGTTGTCGATGTCCCGTGACCGGGTGTTCCCGAAGGTGTTCGGCACCATCCAGGGCAAGCTCAAGACCCCGGCCGTGGGCACGTTGATCCTCGCCTTCATCTGCCTGTTCGGGATCCTCCTGACCAGCCAGGTCACGTCGATCCAGACGGTGTTCAACAACCTGATCCTGAACATCGGCGTGCTGATCGCCTTCTACTACGGGATCACCGGTCTGGCCTGCGCTTGGGCGTACCGGAAGGTGGCGTTCAAGGACGCCCGGTTCTTCCTCACCGGGATCCTCTTCCCGCTCGTGGGTGGCATCGTCCTCGTCTTCGTGCTGGTCAAGGTGATCATGGGCGCCGGCACGTCAAGCCTGCCGGTCATCATCACCATGGTCCTCGGCATCCCGCTGGTGATCCTGGCCCGATTCACCACCAAGGGCGACTTCTTCAAGACCAAGATGGTCGCCTACGAGGAGATCGGCGACTAGTCCCTCCGAGCCGTGTGCCGTCCCGCCCGCCGGACTCCGGCGGGCGGGCGGGCGGCGCGTCGGCGAGCAGTACCGCAGTCCAGAACCCCTGAACCAACACCGAGCTGTGAGGTCGAACCCGTGATTGTCGGAGTACCGAAGGAAGTCAAGGCGGACGAGTACCGGGTGGCCATCACCCCGGCGGGTGTGCGTGAGCTCACCACGGCGGGCCACACCGTCTACGTCGAAAAGTCGGCGGGCGTCGGTTCGTCCATTCCGGACGAGGACTTCGTCGCCACCGGAGCGCAGATCCTGGACGACCCCGACGACATCTGGTCGTCCTCGGACATGATCCTCGGGGTCAAGGAGCCGGTGGCCGTCGAATACCCCCGGCTGGGCATGAAGAAGAACCAGGTCCTCTTCACGTACCTGCACCTGGCCGCCTCGCGCGAGTGCACCGACGCGCTCATCGCCGGCGGCAACACCGCCATCGCCTACGAGACGGTCCGCCTCCCCGACAACTCGCTCCCGCTCCTGACCCCGATGAGCGAGGTGGCCGGGCGGATGGCCCCGCTCATGGGCGCCCACCACCTCATGCGCCCCGGCGGCGGCCGCGGCACCCTGGTGTGCGGCGTGCCCGGCGTGCGCTGCGCCAAGATCGTGATCCTCGGCGCCGGCGTGGCCGGCATGGCGGCGGCCACCCTGGCGGTCGGCATGCACGCCGAGGTCTACATCCTCGACCGCAACCTCGAGCGCCTGCGCCAGGTCGACCACCACTTCCGGGGCGGGCTCGAGACGGTGGCGTCCAGCACCCACGCCATCGAGGAGGTCTGCACCGACGCCGACATCGTGATCGGCGCCGTGCTGGTGGTCGGGGCCAAGGCCCCCAAGCTGATCAGCGACGAGCTGGTCGGGAAGATGCGTGACGGCTCGGTGCTGGTCGACATCTCGGTCGACCAGGGAGGCTGCTTCGAGTCGACGCGGCCGACCACCCATTCGGACCCCACGTTCGAGGTGAACGGGTCGCTCTTCTACTGCGTGGCCAACATGCCCGGTGCGGTGCCCCACTCGTCCACCCACGCCCTGGTCAACGCCACGCTGCCCTACGTGCTCAACATCGCCAACCACGGTTGGAAGGACGCCGTGGCCGAGGACGCGGCGCTGGCCGAGGGTGTGAACGTGGTGGACGGGACGGTCGTCTACGAGCCTGTCGCCGAGGCCCACGGCCTGGACTTCCGGCCGCTGTCGAAGTTCATCGCCTGAGCGGTCCGGTTCCCGGACCCCGGTGACCCGATGAGCCGCGTCCGTTCAGCCGGGGCCAGTGGAGGGACCCGAGCCGGGCGCCAGGTGCCCACGCGCGATGTGCTCCGGCACCGGGATGCCCGCACGCAGCCCGGGCGCGGGCTCGGGTGCCCGGCGTACCGTCGCCAGTGGCACCACACCGGCCCACACGTCGAGGTCGAGGTCGGGCTCGTCGTCGTCCGGCGGGCCCTCGCTCACCTTGACCGACGCCTCGTCGAGGGCGAGCCGCAGCACGGTCGTGGCCGCCAGCTCCTTGACCGAGGGCGACCGGGCGTACCCCCACTGCCCGGGCGCGACGTGCTCGGACAGCGCCTCCAGGGCGGCGAGCTTGTCGGCGGGGTCGTCGAGCAGCTCGGGCAGGCCGTAGACCATGGCGCAGCGGTAGTTGACCGAATGGTTGAAGACGGACCGGGCCAGGACCAGTCCGTCGACGAGGGTCACCGTCACGCACACCGGTACCGGGGCCTTGGCCGTGCGCAGGCTCCGGCTGGCGGCCGATCCGTGGACCACCAGATGGTCGCCGGCCCGGGCGTAGGTGGTCGGGACCACCATCGGCCAGCCGTCGACGACCACGCCCAGATGGCAGACGAACCCGGCATCGAGCACGGCGTCGAGGTCGTCCCGTCGGTGGGAGCCCTGGTCGGCCAGGCGCCGCAGGCGCACCCGGTCGGAGGCGGGCCCGGGATCGGACCCGCGGTCGTCGTCGGCGTCGCTCATGCGACGATTGTTGCACGCACCCTTGCCGACCCCGTCGGTCCCGCAGCGCGCCCGTCCAGTCGGAACACCCGTACCCACGAGGGGGAGCGCCGCTCCCCCCAGACGATTGGGGAGCACCGCTCCCCGAGGAGCGATACCCCGTGAAGCAGATCGGATCATCCAACGACGGGGCCGTCGCCCGCACCGCCCCGGTCTTCGACCCGGCCACCGGTGCCCAGACCGCCGAGGTCGTGCTGGCCACCGTCAAGGACGTCGACCACGCGGTCACCACCGCGGCCGAGGCCTTCCGGACCTGGCGCGACACGTCCCTGACCGCCCGCAGCCGGATCCTGTTCGCCTTCCGCGAACTGGCCGACAAGCACCGTGACGACCTGGCCCGGCTCATCACCGCCGAACACGGGAAGGTGCTGGAGGACGCCCGGGGCGAGGTGGCCCGGGGCATCGAGGTCATCGAGTTCGCCTGCGGGATCCCCCACCTGCTGAAGGGGGAGTTCAGTGAGGACGTCTCGACCGGGGTCGACGCATCGTCGATCCGCCAGCCGCTCGGCGTGGTGGCCGGAATCACCCCGTTCAACTTCCCGGTGATGGTCCCGATGTGGATGTACCCGGTGGCCATCGCCTGCGGGAACACCTTCGTGCTCAAGCCTTCCGAGCGCGACCCGTCCCCGTCCGAGCTGGTCGCCGACCTCTGGCGCGACGCCGGTCTGCCCGACGGCGTGTTCACCGTCGTCCACGGCGACGCCGAGGCCGTCAACGCCCTGCTCGACCATCCGAAGGTCGCCGCCGTCTCCTTCGTGGGCTCGACCCCGATCGCCAGCCACGTGTTCGAACGGGGCCATGCGTCCGGCAAGCGGGTCCAGGCCCTCGGCGGCGCCAAGAACCACGCCGTGGTCCTGCCCGACGCCGACCTCGGCTCGACCGCCGACGCCCTGATCGCCGCCGGCTACGGCTCGGCCGGCGAGCGGTGCATGGCGATTTCGGCCGTGGTCGTGGTCGGCGACGCCGACCCGCTGGTCGACGCGGTGGCGGTGCGGGCCCGTGCCCTGGTGACCGGACCGGGCACCGACCCGACCTCCGACATGGGCCCCCTGATCACCCGGGTCCACCGCGACCGGGTGGCCGGCTACGTGGACGCCGCACTGTCCGACGGGGCCGAGGTCGTGGTGGACGGCCGGGGGGTCACGGTCGCCGATGGCGGGGACGGCTTCTACTTCGGCCCCACCCTGGTCGACCGGGTCACCCCCGACATGTCCGTCTACCGGGACGAGATCTTCGGGCCGGTGCTGTCGGTGCTGCGGGTCGACACCCTCGACGAGGCCATCGACCTGGTGAACGCCAACCCGTTCGGCAACGGGACGGCCATCTTCACCCGCGACGGGTACGCGGCCCGGCGGTTCCGTCGGGACGTGTCGGTGGGCATGGTGGGGATCAACGTGGCCATCCCCGTGCCCATGGCCTACTACTCGTTCGGCGGATGGAAGCAGTCGCTGTTCGGTGATGCCCACATCCACGGCATGGAAGGCGTGCGGTTCAACACGCGGCTCAAGTCGATCACCACCCGGTGGCCCGATCCGGGCCAGGGTGTCGACGGCGGCAGGATCGCCCTGCACTTCCCGTCCGGCGACAAGCGCTGACCGCGGCCGGGCCGCACCGACCGGCCGGTAGCCTCGACGGGGTGACCGCCCCGACCTACGTGGCGCCCGTCGGGCGCACCCTCGACGTCGACGGCCCGGTGCACGTCGCCGACTACGGCGGCCCCGACGGCGCCCCCCTGCTGGTCGGCGTCCACGGCCTGGGCGGCAGCCACCTCAACTGGGCCGCTGTCGCCCCGTACCTGACCGACCGGTACCGCCTGGTCGCCGTCGACCTGCTGGGCCACGGTCGCACCCCGGCCGCCGACCGCACACCCGACGTGGCCGGACACGTGGCCCTCCTGGACGGGGCCCTGGCCCGATTGTCCGACCGGCCGGTGATCCTCCTGGGCAACTCGCTCGGGGGCCTGGTGTCCGCCCTGTCGGCCGCCGGCTCGCCCGGGCGGGTGTCCGGGCTGGTCCTCGTCGACCCGGCGCTGCCGACCGGCCGGATCGGCCTGGTGCACCCCCGGGTGGTGGTCAATTTCGTGCTGTGCTCGGTTCCCGGCGTGGGGGAGCGGTACCTGGCGGCCCGCCGCGCCCGCACCACGCCCGAGCAGACCGTGCGCCGCGTCCTCGGCGTCACCTGCGTCGACCCGTCCCGGGTCCCGGCCGACGTGGTCGCCGCCCACATCGAGCTGACGGCGTCCAAGGACCGGGCCCTGGGCGATGCCGCGTACCTGGCATCGGCCCGATCGCTGTCGCGGGTCATGGCCCGGCCCGGCCCGACGACGGACCGGCTGGCCACGCTGGAGCTCCCCGTACTGCACCTCCACGGCGACGGCGACGTGCTGATCCCGCTTGCCGCGGCCCGCCGGATGGCCGGCGGCCGGGCCGACTGGCGGCTCGAGGTGGCCCGGGACATCGGGCACGCCCCCATGCTCGAGGCGCCGGTGTGGACGGCACTGCGGATCGGCGAATGGCTGGACGGTCCGGGGGCGGCGGCTCGCGACACGGCGGCCCGGCCGGCGGAGGCGCCGACGTCGCCCGCCTGAGGTCACCGGTCAGTTCACCTGGCGGTCGAGTCCTTCCCAGTACGGGGCGCGCAGCCGGAACTTCTGCAGCTTTCCCGTGGCCGTGCGGGGGAGCTCCGTCCGGATCTCGACCTGCTTCGGGCACTTGTAGCCGGCCAGCGCGCCCCTGCAGTGGGCGATGACCACCTCCTCGGTGATGCCGCTCTCGTCGGCGGCCACCACCAGGGCCAGGACCATCTCGCCCCACTTGTCGTGGGGGACGCCGATCACCGCGACCTCGACCACGCCGTCCAGCGAGAAGATGGCGTCCTCCACCTCGATCGACGAGACGTTCTCGCCGCCGGTGATGATCACGTCCTTCTTGCGGTCGAGGATGCTCAGGTGCCCCTCCTCGTCGATCAGCCCCCCGTCGCCGGTGTGGAACCAGCCCCCGGCCAGTGCGGCGGCCGTCTCCTCGGGCTGGCGCCAGTAGCCGGCCATCACCGTGTTGGAGCGGGCCAGCACCTCACCGTGCTCGTCGACCATGAGTTCGGTGCCGACGGCCGGCGCCCCGGCCCGCATCAGCCTGCGTGCCCGCTGGTCGGACGGGAGTTCGTCCCACTCCGCCCGCGACCGGTTGACCGTGAGCACCGGGGACGTCTCGGTCAGGCCGTAGATCTGCAGGAACTCCCAGCCCAGCTCGGACTCGATCCGCTCGATGGTCTTCGATGGCGGCGGGGCCCCGGCGACCACGATCCGGGTGGTGCCCCGGCCGGGCAGCTCCCCCTCCCAGTCGGGTACGGCATCGAGGATGGCGTTGACCACGGCGGGGGCGGCGCACAGCAGCGTCACCCCGTGGCGCTGGACCCGTCGCAGGATCTCGGGGCCGTCCACCTTCCGCAACGCCACCTGGGTGGCGCCCATGGCGGCGGTGGTCCACGGCATGCCCCAGCCGTTGGCGTGGAACATGGGCAGCGTGTGGAGGTAGGCGTCGCGGTCCGACACCCCGGTGTGCCAGCCGAAGACGGTCGCGTTCACCCAGCAGTTCCGGTGGGTGAGCTGGACGCCCTTGGGTCGGGCGGTGGTCCCCGAGGTGTAGTTGATGGTGGCGGTGGCCGACTCGTCCGACGTCCACGGTTCGGGCTCGGTGCCGGTCACGTACAGCTCGGCGTCGCTCCCGGTCCCGAGCACGTAGCGCCGGGGCGGGCCGATGCCGGCCAGTGCCTCGTCGAGCTCGGGGTCCACCAGGACGATGGAGGCGCCCGAGTGCTCCAGGATGTACTCGACCTCGGCACGGGCCAGGCGGAAGTTGACCGGGACCAGGATCCGACCCCAGCCCGTGACGCCGAAGAACGAGGTCAGCAGGCGGGCCGAGTTGTGGGAGACGACGGCCACCCGCTCGCCGGGGCCGATCCCGAGCCGGTCGAGCCCGGCGGCCTGGGCCCGGGCCCGGGTGGCCAGCTCGGCGAAGGTGAGGGGGGCCCAGGGCTCGGCGGGCTGGTCGGGCTCGTCGACGACGGCCACCCGTTCGGGGTAGGTCGCCGCGGCCCGGTCGAGGAAGCCCCGGACGTTGAACTCGATGTGCATGGTTCCCCCCAGGCGCTGGTCAGGTCCTCCATCTAAGCAAACGGGGGGGTGCGTCGACACACCGGACCCGCAGTCCCTGTCTTCGCCACGGCCCGCACTGTCTTCGCCACGGCCCCGTCCCTGTCTTCGCTACGCTCGGGCGATGCGCACTCCCCGCGTGGCCATCGGTCCGTTCCCGTCCGACTTCGCCGTCGATGCGGTCCGGGCCGGCGGGGGCGAGGTCGTCGAGCTGTCCGACGGGCCGGACAGCCTGGTGTGGCTCGATCCCCACGACATGGTCGGCCTGACCGCGTGGCTGGCCGAGGCCCCGGGGGCCGGGTGGGTGCAGCTACCGTTCGCCGGCGTCGAGAAGGTCGCCGAGGCGGGCATCCTCGACGCCGGACGGGTGTGGACGTGCGCCAAGGGCGCCTACGCCGAACCCGTGGCCGAGCACGCGCTGGCGCTGGCGCTGGCCGGCCTGCGCCACCTGCCGGCACGGGTGGATGCGCGGTCGTGGGGGATCCCGGCCGGGACCAGCCTGTACGACCGCGACGTGACCATCGTCGGGGGCGGTGGCATCGCCACGTCGCTCCTCGAGCAGCTGGCGCCGTTCCGGGTGCGGGCCACCGTCGTGCGGAGGCGGGCCGACCCCGTCCCGGGAGCCGCCCGGGTGCTCCCCGTCGGGTCGTTGCACGAGGCGCTGTCGGGCGCACTGGTGGTGGTGCTCGCCCTCGCGCTCACCCCCGAGACGACCGGCATCATCGGCCGACCAGAGCTCGAGGTGATGGGGGAGTCGTCGTGGCTGGTGAACGTCGCCCGCGGCAGGCACGTCGACACCGACGCGCTGGTGGCAGCGCTCGACGCCGGGACCATCGGCGGCGCGGCGCTGGACGTCACCGACCCCGAGCCGCTGCCGGACGGCCACCCGCTGTGGGGCCGGACGAACTGCATCATCACGCCCCACACGGCCGACACCATCGAGATGGTGGTCCCGCTGCTGGCGGAGCGGATCCGGGTCAACGTCGAACGGCTGGCGAGCGGTGGGCCGCTCGTGGGTACCGTCGACCCGGTGGCCGGGTACTAGACGCCGACGGCCCCCGGGGCCCCACCGGCGGTCAGGGAACGGTGATCGGCAGGCTGCCGGGGCTCACCGGGCCGTTCCAGGACTGCAGGACGGGCCTGTCGGTGTAGATCCAGTCGCCGGCGGGCACGGACGTCTCGATGCAGTGGTTGGTGGTCACCACACCGGCGCATCCGGCCCCGGCTGCGGACGTGGCCCCGGTGGCGGCATCGGTCCGGGAGACGAGGTAGCCGGTGACGGCCTGGCCCCCGGAGAGGGTCGCCGGCGCCCAGCTCACGATGACCTCGGTGGCGGAGGCCCGACCGGAGGGCTGGGCACCGGTCTGGACGACCTCGGCCGCACCGCTTCCGCCTCCGGATCCCGACGTCGACCAGGCGGCGCCCGCCACCGCCGAGGAGGCGAGGACGGCGGGGACGAGCGCGACGCACACCACGAGGAGCGCGGTGGGCCGGCTGCGGCCGGCGCGGCCGGCGGTCACCGGGCGAGCGCCTTCCCGTGGTACGTGAGGACGAACACGGCCCCCTGGCAGGCGTCCCCCGCCTGGAGGGCCATGGTGGCCTGCACGGTCACGAGGGCGGACCCACCGGCCGCCACCACCGCGGCACCGGTGAACGGGCTGACGGTCAGGTTCGCCCTCTTGCACTGCTTCGACGCGTTGGCGACCGACGTGGTGAGGGAGGTCACCGTCACCTGCTTGGCGGACCGGTTGGTGACGGTCAGGGGCAGCGGCAGGGTCACCCCCGGGTAGAGCCCGGCCACCGACCCCGTGACGGCGAGCGCCCCGGCCGCCCGGACCGCGGGCGCGCCGACCGGGGCCGTGGCCACCGGTGCCGCGGTCGACCGCCCGATGCCGGTGAACGCCAGAGGTCCGGCGCCCGCGCCGGTCGGGGCCGCCAGGACGGCCGCCGCCAGGACGGCCGCCGCCGCGGCGACGGCGACGGTCGGCCCGACGGCGATCCGACGGAGGGTGGGCACGGTGGACACGTCCCGTCCGGTCCGGTTCCCGTCAGCCCTGGGTGGCCGACACGGTGACGGGGACGGTCACGTCGACGCCCTGGCAGCCGTTGGGCGCCGACAGTGCGAGGTCGACCACGTTGAAGACCTGGAAGGCGCCCGACTGCGAGGCCGCCGCGATCGGGAGGCTGGTCGTCGTCGGAGCGCCGGGGTCCACGGTGAAGTTCGCGGACGGACAGGCCGTGGGGTTGGCCGACACCGGTGTTCCCCAGGTGAAGCCCGTGATGTGGACGGCGAAGGGGTTCGGGTTCTGGACGGTGAAGTACACGAAGCCGGCCGGTCCCCCCGGGTAGAGGGACGCGCCGCTACCGCCCGGCGTCACGGCCGTGACCACCAGGCTCTGGGCCACGTCGGCGGCTCCGGTGCCACCGCCCGTGCCGGACGTCGTCCACAGGGCCATGGCGACACCGCCCCCGAGCGCGACGGCGGCGGTCGTCGCCGCCACTCCTACGACAAGTTTCCTGAGCTTCATGACTCCTCCTGGGTTGACGCGAGACGGACCGGGACGGGTGGACGGGCTGGGGACGACAGGGCCGGCGCGCACCGGCCGGAGACGACCCCGACGACGTTGTCGATGCGGAGGCCGCAGCGGGCGGCGACGTCGAGGAACTGGTCCTCGGACGGGGCCTCGAACAGGAGGAAGCAGGTCTCCTCCTCCGGCACGTGGATCTGGCGGACGAGGTGCACCGGCGCGCCGTGGTCCGACAGGGCCGCGGCCGCCCTGCTCACCTCGTCGATGCGGGGCAGGGTCGGGGCCCCGGACCGGTCGGAGACGTACACCTCGGCGAGGAATTCGGGCACGTGTCCGACGGTACGGGACCACGTCCGCCGGGGATATCCCGGAAACCTGGAATCTATGGGACGGGCGGTGCCCCGGTGCGGGTGCCCCGCTCCTCCAACCGGCGCGCCAGCTGGGTCCGTGAGCGGACGCCGAGCTTGGCGTAGGCGTGGGAGAGGTGGGCTTCGACGGTGTACACGCTCACGAACAGCGCGGCCGCGATCTCCTTGTTCGACCGGCCGGCGACCACCAGGTCGGTGACCTGACGCTCGCTCGGGGTGAGCTCGCCGCTTCCGGCACGGCGCCCGCTGACCCGCTCCAACTCGGACCGGGCGTGTCCGCTCCAGCCCGTGCATCCGAGCCCGTCGAACGCGTCGAGGGCGGCCTCGAGCGATCGGCGGGCGTCCGCCCGCTTCCGGTGACGCCGTTGCAGGGCGCCGAGGCGCAGCAGTGCCCGGGCCGCATCGAATTCGAGTCCCAGGTCGGTGAGGTCACCGGCGGCGGCGCGCAGCGCGGCCGCCGCCCCGGCGTCGTAGCCACCGGACAGTGCGACGGTCGCCCGGGCCCGCTGTGCCGTCACCCGGCCCCAGGGATGGTCCTGGGCACGCGCCGCCGCCTCCAGGTGGTCTGCCACGGAACCGGCCGACTCCCACTCGCCGCACCCGGCCAGTGCCTCGACCAGGTCCCCGGCGACCGGAAAGGCCCCCGGATCGTCGACTCCCTCGCGTCGTGTGTGCTCCCAGACGGCGGAGAGGTGGTGTGCGGCCAGTGCCGCGTCGTCGTCGGCCAGTGCGGCCAGGCCGAGCGCCCGTGTCGCCTCCAGGCGGTCCCATCCGGCCTGGAGGCGGTCACCGGTGTCCTCCAGGACCACCGACGCCGACGCCCGGGCCTCGGCCGGCGTGCCCACCACCGCCGCCAGGACGGCGCGCAGACGGGCGTCCAGCGCCACCGGGGCGGCGAGGAAGTGCAGGTCGCCCAGCTCCTCGAGGCGGGCGGCGGCATCCCGCACCCGTCCGCTGCGCAGTTCGAGCTCACAGCGCTGGATGCTCAGCACCAGTGCGAACTGGACCTCGCCCCGTTCCTCCTCGAGCCGTCCGAGCTCCTCGAGGAGCTTCCGGGCCCGGGCGATCTCCCCGCGGAACGCGAGCGCGACGGCACGTGGTCGGTCGACCGAGCTCTCGTAGCGACGCATCCCGGGCGACGCCGCAGTCACCACGTCGTCCATCGACTCGCCGCGCAACGTC
>Ga0302202_10003505_pt1 | contig 17153 bp, 12 predicted proteins | sample II_Bog_N3_3_FD_194579 | JGI IMG/M metagenome (GOLD analysis project Ga0302202, IMG submission 194579) | Peat permafrost microbial communities from Stordalen Mire near Abisko, Sweden - II_Bog_N3_3 | ecosystem: Environmental > Terrestrial > Soil > Wetlands > Peat | place: Sweden: Abisko...
TTGAGTTGCGATGGAGCGACGTGACCCAAAGGGCAATTGTTGAGGTATTTTTCGAACAAATTCAGCAAGTTAGGGTCCGCTTCGCGGACATGGCGAGTTAGCAAGTCAGCGGGAGAATCGGTGAGCCGGAGCTTCGTCGCTCGTGGGGCGGCATCGCCGGTGGATGACTGTTACAGAGCAGCGGAGCTTTGACAGGTTAGGGGAACAGCCTGAGCAAGATTGAAATTCATCAAAAGGAGATGGCCATGGAGCCCGCCGCTCACCGTCCGAGATGGAAGACTCTGCTGGCGTTCGCCATTATTTACTTTGTATGGGGCTCCACGTTTCTGGCCATTCGGATCGGGGTGCGGGAGTTGCCGCCGCTGGTGTTTGCGGCCATGCGGTTTTTTGCGGCGGGAATTGTTCTTTTTGCTTGGGCACTTACTCACGGCGAGCGGCTACCTGCTCGCCGGCAATGGGCTTCCATTCTCCTGCTGGCGTTCCTGATTTTTGTGATCGACTACGGCTGCCTGTTCTGGGCGGAGCAGCGTGTGCCCTCCGGCGTTGCCGCAGTGATGATGGCCACTATTCCGCTGTTCACGGCGCTTTCGGAGATTCTGTTTCTGCGCACACAGAGGCTCACGGTACGGTTGGTGGCGGCGCTTCTGATTGGGCTTTGCGGAGTCGCGGTGCTGGTGGTTCGGTCATTCAGTATTGGCGGCCAGCCCATTCAGCCGATCGGCGCGCTGGCGCTCATCGCGGGGTCGCTGAGCTGGTCGGTCGCATCTGTTCTTACGCGCAAGCTGCCGCTGCCACATTCGAAGATTATGAGCTCAGGGTCGCAGATGCTCGCCGGGGGAATCCTGCTGACCGCGGCGGCGGCGGCGTTTGGAGAGTTTCGCGGGTTCGATCCGCTCAAGGTCTCGGCCGGGGCATGGTTTGCGCTGCTTTACCTGATTGTGGCGGGGTCGATCATCGGGTTTACGGCTTACCTGTGGCTGCTGCATCATGAGTCGCCAACGAAGGTGGGCACGTACGCTTATGTGAACCCGGTGGTTGCGGTGATTGTGGGCTATTCGATCGGCGGCGAGGCGCTTGGATTGCGGACGATCCTGGGAACTTTGTTTGTGTTGATAAGCGTGGTGGTGATTACCACCACGCGTGCGAAGAAGGCGGCTGCGGCACGCGAAGCGAAGGTGTAGCAGGCTGCGTAAAAAGCTCTCGATTTTGGTCACTGGATTTGAAACCCCCGCAGGGGCTGAAGCCCAGGTCGTCTCACTGGCTTATTCGGCACGACTGCAGTCGTGCCCTGACACTTCTTGCGACTCCGAATTAGTTTTTCGGCAGCCCGTTAGAGATGCAACGCCTCAGATGTCCAGCTTGCGCATGTAGTCCGCATCCAGCTTGAGGGCTTCGATCGGGTCGATGTCGAACTCTTCCTGCTCAATGAAGTAGTGCTTCAGGCCCTTGGCGGCGCGCAGAATCGGCTTGTAGTTCACGAGGCCCGTGCCCATGACTGTGGAGTGGAATTGCCCGTTCGCTCCCTTGGTCATGTCCTTGACATGGAGCAGAGGGAAGCGCTCCGGCGTCTTGCTTAGATACTCGATCGGATCGCGGCCGGCGGCGAAGACCCAGCCACAGTCCATCTCGAAGTGGACGAGTTTGGGGTCGGTAAGCTTAAGCAGTTCGTCGTAGAAAACGACCCCGCCTTCGGTGCCGAATTCCGGCGTGTGGTTGTGGTAGCCGAAGGTCATCCCGGCCGCCTTCACCTTCTCGCCGATCCGATTGAACTCGCCCGCGACATAGTGCCAGTCATCCAGCGTCAGCGGACCCTTGGCTGCTGGGTCGCGTCGCACTGAAGAGGAGCAGATTATGTAATCGAGGCCCAGCGTGTGCCCGTATTCAATCAGCTCGTCCAGTCGCGGCCGCAGCACGCCCAGCGGATGATGGGTGCTGACACAGCGCAGCCCGGCGTTGTCCATGGACTTCTTGAACTCCGCCGCCGTCTTGTCATAGTAGCCGGCCGCTTCCACTTCGGTGTAGCCGTCGGCCCGGACCTTGGCAAGGGTACCGTCAAAGTCTTTGGGCAGCAGCTCGCGCACGCTGTAAAGTTGCAGTCCGATGGGGAACTTAAGCGGCGCGGCGCTCAAGCGCTCAGCGCCAACACACGTTGCAGCAGCAACCGCACCCGATACTTTCAAGAAACTCCTCCGCGAACCGATGCTCATCTGTTTTCTCTCCTTGTACGGCGCTCGAATCAGCCTTTGATTTTCCTGGTCGCCTCGTCCCATGTGGGCCCGTTGCGTGCCCCGCAATTCTCGCTCCGCGACCCAGCACGTGTCCATAGGCCGGGAAGAAGACTGCTCCATCTGTATGGCGATTTGTCTATGTGGGCTGAGATCGATACCATACGAATCTGATTGGGGAGCCAATGACAAGATCAATCCAATGCGGCGCAGACGGCGGAGCGAACCGTGTGCAGGCAATCAGTCTATTTATTGCGTTTCTGGCCTGCTGCGTCTGCGCTGCGGCTGCGCCGGCCAAGCCCGACTTTGGGCCCAACGTGCTTGTCTTCAGTTCGACCCAGCCCGCGGCAACCATTCAGGCGCAGATCGACGCGGTTTACGCGGTGCAGCAGCACAATGAATTCGGCTCGCAGCGCAACGCCTTTCTTTTTCTCCCTGGCGAGTACAAGGTGGATATTCCAATAGGCTTTTACACCGAGGTCGTCGGGCTGGGCGCCACGCCCGACGCCGTCCACATTACCGGCAACGTGCACGCCGACGCGAGCCTGCCCCGCGACAACGCAACATGCACATTTTGGAGGGCGGCCGAGGGGTTTTCCGTGACGCCTACCGGGGGGAAGACGGATGGAACCATGCAGTGGGCTGTTTCCCAGGCTGCGCCGTTCCGGCGGATGCACATTGTTGGCAGCATGGTGCTGAACCAGAACCACGGGTGGGCGAGCGGCGGATGGATCTCCGACTCGCTGATCGACGGCAATGTGGGTTCAGGAACGCAGCAGCAGTGGATCTCCCGCAACAGCGAATGGGGCTCGTGGACGGGCGCGAACTGGAACATGGTGTTTGTCGGCATTCCCAACCCGCCGGTCGGCGAATGGCCCGTGCCGCCTTACACAAAGATTGCCCAGACGCCGGTGGTCCGCGAGAAGCCGTTCCTTACGGGCGACGCCCACGGTAATTTTTCCGTCCGCGTCCCCTACATCGCCACCAACAGCGCAGGCATCACGTGGCACGGCGGCACGACACCCGGCCACAACGTTCCGCTCGACAAGTTCTACATCGCCCACCCTGAAACCGACACTGCGGCCACTATCAACGCCCAACTCGATGCCGGCAGGCACCTCCTGCTCACGCCGGGAATCTACGACTTAACCGAGCCACTCCGCGTTACGCACCCCGGCGCCGTCATCATGGGTTTGGGATTTGCGACTCTCCGCCCCATCAATGGCACGGCTGCGGTGACCACAGCCGATGTGGACGGCATCATTCTGGCCGGGCTGCTTATCGATGCGGGGCCGAAGCTTTCGCCGGTCCTGCTGCAGGTGGGGCCGGAAGGCAGCCATGCAGGCCATGCCAAGAATCCCATCTCGCTACACGATGTGTTCTTCCGTGTGGGCGGAGCGGGGCCGGGGAGTGCAGGTGTGGATCTCGAAATCAACTCCAACGACACCATTGTGGATCACACGTGGATATGGCGCGCCGACCATGGAGCCGGAGCCGGGTGGACGACCAACCCGAGCGCGAACGGGCTGGTGGTGAACGGCAACAACGTTACCGCGTACGGGCTTTTCGTGGAACATCACCAGCAGTTCCAGGTGCTTTGGAACGGCAACGGCGGCCGGACATATTTCTACCAGTCTGAAATTCCCTATGATCCGCCGGACCAGGCGAGCTACACGAGCGGTGTGGACGCGAAAGGGGCGAGGATCAACGGCTGGGCGTCGTACAAAGTGGCCGATTCCGTGATCAGCCACGAAGCCTGGGGACTGGGCGTGTACTCGGTATTCCGCCATCCGAACGTGGTGCTGGCGCGCGCCATCGAAGTGCCGGAAACGCCGGGAGTGCGGTTTCACCACATGATTTCTATCGCACTGGATAACCTTGGCGAGATCAGCAATGTGATCAACTCGACCGGCGGGCCGACATCGACCAAGCCGCGGGTTACGCCTAAGGTTACGCATTTTCCGTAGGGCGGAAAAGACGAAACCTGCGCAGAGCCTGGGTGGGGTCGAGGAGTGTGCGGAACGGCCTGGATTTTGGCCGCAGGGGCTAAAGCCCCACCCGTTTTATGGGCATTATCGGCACGACTGAAGTCGTGCCCTGACACTTACTGGCTCTTCCGAGGAGTTTCTCTTGGCGCCCTGACACTTATTGCGGCTCCCAGGGAGTTCCGAAGCAGGCTAGATGTGGCAGCTTGCCTGGCCGCGCTTTTCGAGGTAGCGCTGGTGGTATTCTTCGGCGCGCCAGAAGGTCTGGGCCGGTTCTACCTTGGTGACGATGCGCTTGGGTTTGAATCGGCCTTCCAAGGTGAGCTGTTCGATCCTGGCGTGGGCCTCGGCTTCCTGCTCAGGCGAATGGAAAAAGATGGCGGAGCGATACTGTGCGCCCCAATCCGGACCCTGGCGGTTGAGAGTGGTTGGGTCGTGGAGGGTGAAGAAGGCGTCGAGGAGCTGATCGAAGGTGACGCGCGCAGGGTCGAAGTCGAGTTCGACGACTTCCGCGTGGCCGGTGGTGTCCGTGCAGACGTCTTTGTAGGTCGGCCGGTCCAACTGGCCGCCTTCATAGCCGACAGCGGTGGCTGTGACGCCGGGAATTGCGGCAAAAGCGGCTTCCACACCCCAGAAACAGCCAGCCCCGAAGGTTGCTTTTTCAATACTCATGGTTATACAGATGCGCAACGATTACGTTCGGTATCAGATTTGCGCCATCAGGTTGTAGATGAGGCCGTACGGATCCTTGATGTAGATGCGCGGGAATTCCGGCTCATCCTTGACGATTTCGCAACCGTTTTCGAGCATGCTCTTGGCGGTTTCATAGACATTGGCGACAGTGACCTCAAGGACGGGCCCGAGTGCCGGGCCGCGCTCGATGAACAGGTTAATGTGCGGGCCATGAAGGCTCATCAACTCAGTGCCCTTGCCGGTGATTTCGAATCCAAGCTGCTCGACGTAGAAGGCGGCCGCTTCTTCCGGGTCGGGCGTCTGGATGAGGATGTCTGTACTGAAGCTGTTTGCCACGCGGGCTCCTTGGTGTGAGAGAAACCATTGAGTCTTAGGCAACGATCGCGGTCAGGTGAAGGACTTTTTCTCCCAGAAATGGGTCGCCTTCGATGGTGATTTGCGTTTGAACCGAGCCGGGATCGATGCCTTTGGTAAACAGGCGCCAAGCAAGCGCTTGGGGTATTGTGACACGAGAAGCGAATTCGTGCTGCGGTTTTCTGACGAGCGCCCATGTCAGCGGGCCTTTGGCCAGGGTCCATCGGCCGCCGCAATCCCCGGAAATCTCAACCTGGATGGTGGTTCCGGATGGGGCGCGAACGTCGCGGAAGGCGTGCGGAAGCCCGCGCAGGAAGCAGTCCAGGACGGGGTGATAGAGCTCGGGCGTCATGAGGCCGGGGCGATTGACGGCGAGGCGAATCTGCTGCTGGTGATGCCAGCGCTCGGTGAGTTCGCGCGCGGTGTCAAACCAGTTGAGCGATCGATCTTCACCGGCCCAGCTCACAGCGAAGGCGGCTGGCGCAAAGGGATCTAGCGACTCGTGGAAGTCGGCGACCTGGTTGCTGGCGGTGGTCATCAGTTCGATCAGGATGGGCGGGCTGAGACGGCGATAGACGGCGACGCCTTCGCGATTGAGCCGGTTTACGAGGGCGACGAGGTCGGCGGGCGAGCGAATCTCGACGGCTTCGACGAAGTTGCCGTCGCGGACCCCATCCCGGACCAGGGAGAGCTTGCGGAGAGCGGTGTCGAGCAGGTGCGCGGCGACATCGCGGACTTTCCAGGCGGAGGCGACGGTCTGGAGATCCCATTCGATGGGGGTGAGGGAACGCAGGAGAGCGATCAGCGCTTCGTCTACCTTACGGAGAAGGGGAGCGCAGAGGATCGGATCGAGGGCGTTGAGGTCCTGGGACATTGAAGAATTTCAGGATAGGCGGGAATCCATCCTTCCGCAAAGTTGGGAAGGATGGATTCGGCGTTTCGTTTGAAATTAACGCGGGCTATTTGCGCTTTTTGTCGCCGGGTTTTCCCTTGAACCCGGATTTTGAGAAGCCGCCGGGCTTTGAACCGCCTTTGAATGGGGGTCTGGATTTTCCGCCGGAGGCTGGCTTGCCTTTGCCGCCGAAGCTTGGCTTCGGCTTCCAAGCGGGCTTGCCGGCGGGGCGCTGGCTGGGACCTGAATCCGTGCGCGGGGGACGGGGGGCAAATGGACGCTCGCCTTCCTCGCGGCGGAATGAAGGCCTGGCGGGGGCACCCGGTTTCGCGCCAAAGGATCGGGCCGGTGCGCCGGTATTCGGCCGGCCACCCGGCTTCCACCCCGTGGACGAAGGCCTGTCTCCGGTGCGACCGGGTTTGTTGTTGGGGCGTGCGCCTCCGGCGCGGGGTTTACCGCTGCTGGTGGTGTAGGGACGGGAAAGGCCGCCTTCGGGGCGGAAGGGACGGGGTGAGGATGGCCTCTCCGAGCTGGACCGGCCGGAACCGGACGGGCGGGCGCTGGAACGGCCCTCTGGGGCTGCCGCCCGGTAGGAACTGGGCCTGGGTCCGCTGCGGCCGGGTGCGGGGCGATCCGACCCTTTTATTTCTTCAATGTGGAGGTTCGGCGGCCTCACTGGGCCCAGATCGTCGTCGAAACGCGCCGGCGCGGGCCGAGGTGCGGGGCGGTCCGCGATGGGGCGCTTAAAGGGCGGCCGCTGCTGGCCATCCGGCTTCTTCCAGGCGGGCTTTGCGGGGAAACTGCGCCCTTCGCTGGGTTTGGAGGTGAAGGGGCGGGATGTGGCCGGCCTTTCGCTGTAGGGCCGGTTTGCCGGTGGCCGCTCAGCGCCGCCGGTCTCCGGCCTCGGAGTATAGGTGCGGCCCGCGGAGTTGCCCTTGTCGTAGGGTTTGGAGGGTTTGGCTCCAAATGGCTTTTTCCCGAACGGCTTGGCTCCAAATGACTTGCCGGCGGGGGGGCGGGATTCGCCGGTTGAACCGGCGGCAAAGCGCACGGGGGGCCTGGAGGGACGATCATCCTTCTTCCATGCCGGGCGACTGGCTCCGAAGTCCCTGGATGGCGAACGGCTGGGACGGGCGGAGCTTGCACCCTCCCGGGACTCGAAGGATCGTTTGGGGAGATAGTCCTTGGGGCCGGGAGCGGGGCGTTCTTCGAACGACTTGGCGGTGGCAGGGCGAACCGGGCGGGGTGTGCCCTTGGGTGCGACAGTTGGCAGGTGTCCAGCGTCGACTGCGTTGCGGCGGCGAAGGTCCTTGGATTTGGGCGTGCGGAGGGAGCCATCGGCGGATTTGCGCAGCAGGGTCAGCTCCCTGGGATCGAGCTCCCGGAGGTTGCCGGGTTCCTGGTCCAGAACCAGCGGGCCGTAGCCGACGCGGCGAATCTTCTCGACAAAATGGCCGATCTCCTCGAACATCTTGCGCAGTTCGCGGTTACGGCCTTCAATCAGGACTACTTCGTACCAGGGGTTGTCTCCCTGGCGGACCTGGCGGATCCGGGCGGGCGCGGTGCGGACCTTGGAAGTTCCAGGACCGGCGCGCTCGATGGCGACGCCGCCGCGGAGGATGTCGAGCTCGGATTCGGTGGGCTGCCCGGCGACTTTCACGAGGTAAGTCTTCTCGACTCCGGCAGCGGCGCGGGTAAGGCGGTTGGCCAGCTCGCCGTCATTGGTGACAAGGAGGAGGCCTTCGCTCATGTAGTCGAGCCGGCCGACGGGGTAGAGGCGCTCTTTGAATTTGTCAAAGAACTGCATGACGGTGGGACGGCCTTCGGGATCCTTGACGGTGGTGACGAAGCCCTTGGGCTTGTTGAGGACGAAGTAGCGGAGGCGCTCGGCGCCGTGGAGGAGCTTGCCGTCGACGCGGATGTGGTCGCGGCCGGCGTCGGCCTTGGTGCCCAGTTCCGTGACGGTTTTGCCGTTTACCTGGACGCGGCCCTGCTCGATCATCTCTTCGGCTTTGCGGCGGCTGGCGACGCCGGCCTGGGCGAGAATCTTCTGGAGGCGCTCGAGCTTGGCGGGGGGACGGGGAGCCGGCGTGGATTCGGAATCCGATTCGTCTTCGGAACTGTCTCCGGATTCGCCTTCGAGTTCGTCTTCCGGTTCGGATGCCGTGAGGGTGGCGGGCTCGTCCGTTGAGTAGGCCGCGCCTTCGATCTCGGCATTGGCCAGGCCCTCCACTTCGGCGGCGTCGATTTCGGACACCGTTTCCGAGGGAGTCGCAGGTTCCAAGGGAGTCGTGGCCTCGCCGTCGGTCTCATCCCCGATGGGGTCGGCGATGACAGGCTCCTTTGCCGGTTTTTTAGGCTTGGGGGCGGCCTTGGGGGCAGCTTTGGTCTTGGTTTTGGGCGTGGTTTTGGCCGGGGGCTTCACTGCTCGGCTGGAATCGGTGGTTTCCGGGGCAACGGTTTCACTGCTCTGACTGGCTTTTTTCTTTGCCATGGGGGGAATTCTCTGTTTCTGCCTGCTCGCTCGCCGGAGGCGCAGCAGGCGCGGCCTCTTCCGGGGTTGTGGATTCCGTACTGGCCGCCGTCTCGGCGGTCTCTGGGGTTTCGGGGGTTTCCTGTGCTGCGTCGGAGGGCTCGTCAGTCGAGTTCTCCGCAGCGGTTTCGTCGAATTCAAGGCTGAGATTCCGCTCTGAGTCGAGGGTTGCGTCGGCGTCCGACTCTTCCCCGGTTTGAGCATCGGGCTCGTCCAGTTCGAGAGCGGCCATCTTCTCGAATTCTTCCATCGAGGGCAGTTCGGCTACATCTTTGAGGCCGAAGCGGAGGAGGAATTCGCGCGTGGTTTTGTAAAGGATGGGCCGGCCGATGACCTGCTTACGGCCAGCAGTGACAATGAGCTTGCGGGCGAGGAGGGAGCCAAAAACGCCGGACGAGTCGACGCCGCGGATCTCATTCACTTCAGGAGCGGTTACGGGCTGCTTGTAGGCGATGACGGCGAGGGTTTCGAGAGCGGGAAGCGAAAGCTTGAGCGGCGGCTTGAGGCTCTTGACGAAGGCGCGCACGGCGTCGTGGCACTCGGGCTTGGTGGCCATGCGGAAGCCGCCGGCGATTTCGCGGATTTCGATGCCGCGATCGTCGGAGGCGTAGTCCTCGATGAGTTGGTCGAGGATCTGGCGCAGGGTGGCGCGGATTTCGCGCTCGCGCAGGCGGGCGAGACGGCGGAATTCCTGTTCCGCGCTGGCTTCTTCCAACGTTGCCGGGGCGGTTTCGCCAGCGGCTGGCTCAGGAGCGGGAGCGGTATGCGCGGGTTCATCGGGCAGCGGTTCGGCCTGGGTCTCGGCGACCGGCGATAGGTCGGCTGGTTCCGGCGCGGGGGATTCCGTTACGGTATTCTCCAATCCCATTTGAGCCGGCTCCATGGTCAGGCCGGATTGCGCGTCGGAGAAATCGGGTTCGGGAGCTTGCTCCGGCTGCGAGGCCTGGGCGCGCTTCCACTCCTCGGCTTCAGAGGCAAAGAGGGTGGCGAGCTGGGCAAGTGTGACCGGCTCTTCCGCGGCGTAGATGACTGCTTCCAGCTTGGCTTTCAGGCTCATTCGAGAAAAGGTACCTCAAGTATGGTACCGGAAGTGGAGGAGGCTGTGTGGGCTATGGGGACCAGGGAGCGGGTGGGGGACGAAAAAAGGGCGTCCGCCGAAGCGAACGCCCTGAAATGGCAGATTGAGAGCAGCCTGCAATCTGGTGCGAAATCTAGTGCGAAATGTGGCTGAAGGCCCAGAAGAGGGTGCCGGAGAGCAGCGCCGCGGCTGGGAGAGTAAAGACCCAGGCTGCCGCGATGTTGCGGATGGTTGAGATTTGCAGACCGCTGCGATTGGCTGCCATGGTTCCGGCGACTCCGGAGCTGAGCACGTGCGTGGTACTCACGGGGAGTCCCCACCAGTCCGCGGCGAAGATGGTGCACATGGCCACGAGCTCAGCGCTTGCGCCCTGGGCGTAGGTGAGGTGCTCCTTGCCGATTTTTTCGCCCACGGTCACCACAATGCGCTTCCAGCCGACCATGGTTCCCATGCCCAGCGCCAGGGCGACAGCAACCTTGACCCAGGTGGGAATGAACTTGGTGGACTTGTCCACCTTGGCTTTGTAGTTGGCGAGAGCTGCGTTTTCATCGGCTGTGAAGGGTACGCTGTGGTTTTTCTGGATGAGGCGAATGGCTTCACTGGCAACATACATGTCGTTGCGGACGTTGGTCTGCTGTCCGGCGGGAACCGACTTGAACTCCTTGTACAGGCCGACTTCGTGGTTCAGGTCTTCCACCAGCTCGCGGAGAGCGAGGATCGTGTCCGGCTGAATCTTCTTGGTGCGAATGTAGTCGGTGACTTCAGAGCGCGCGTCCGCGCCGAGAACGCCATTCTTGTCCACGTAACGGTCGAGGATGTGGCCGGCCTGCTCGGAAGCGGCAATGAAGTCCTGCACATCTTTGGGGCCGACGGCATGGTTGAGCGCGTAGGCGGTGGGGACGGTGCCGATGAGGATGAGCATGATGAGGCCCATGCCCTTCTGGCCGTCGTTGGAGCCGTGGGCAAAGCTGACGCCGGTGCAGGTGAGCACCAGCAGCAGCCGGATGGGCCACGGTGGAGGCTCCGTGCCTTTGGGCGCCTCGTAAAGAGCGGGGTAATTGATGCGCCATTTCATGAAGAGGAAAACCAGGGCGGCACAAACGAAACCGACGATGGGCGAAATGAGCAGCACCTGGAAGACTTTGGTGGCCTGGCCCCAATCCACGCCGGAGGTGCCGTTATGGCCGTTGATGAACTGGTTGGCAAGCCCCACCCCGATGATGGAGCCGACCATGGTGTGGGAACTGGAGGCAGGCAAGCCGAACCACCAGGTGCCGAGGTTCCACAGGATGGCCGCGATGAGGAGCGCGAAAACCATGGCGAAGCCCGCGCCGGCGCTGACCTGGAGAATGAGCTCGACGGGAAGCAGCGTGATGACCGTGAATGCCACGGTTCCCGAGGAGGTGAGTACGCCCATCAGGTTGCAGAGCCCGGACCAGACCACCGCAATGTTGGGCTCGAGGGAATGCGTGTAAATTACCGTGGCCACCGCATTGGCGGTGTCATGGAAGCCGTTCACGAACTCGAAACCGAGCGCGATCAGCAGGGCGGTGATCAGCAGGAGATAGGGCCAGAGGCTGCCCAGGTTGACTCCGGCAAAATCGGTGTTGATGTGGAAGCCAATATATCCCAGGCCGACGATCAGAGCGCCAAAGACAACGATGGCGCTGACCATGGCGTGGGATTTTTTCATTGGTTTTTCAAGAAGTGCTGCAGCGGGGGGGCGGCCGGGTAGGGCTGTCGCCAAATCGGACATGGCTGGTACTCCAGAACTCGAAGTTGTTTTCTGTCCAGACGTGCTCGGGGCGGCAATGACCAGACTCAGCAATGGATATACGAGTCGTGTGAAAGGGGAATTAATTGTTGCCGGGGATTTGTAAAGAACTATAAGAAGCAGGTCCTTCGGCTCCGTTTGACGCAAAATGCGCGTCAAACTCCGCTCACTATGAACAAGAAATCCGGTCGAACAAATTCAGCGAGTTAGCCGCGGCTTCGCCGCGATAGCAAGTTAGCGAGTCAGCGCAGGACCCGATCTCCGACGACTGTTCATTTCAGCCGTAACTCGGCGCGGCGAGTTACGGCTGCTCCTGATGAACGGGCTTGTTGAGGTTTGTGCTTTCCCGCCCTTGCGACAGAAAAAAGTCGCAAGAACGGGGCACGGAGCTTCACTATTAACGGGCCGAATCAATACGGTTACTTGCAGGATCAGCTTAGGAGATGGCGCGGAAGAGCCAGAAGAGCACGCCGGAGAGCAGTGCGGCTGCGGGAAGGGTGAAGACCCAGCCGGCGGCAATATTGCGAATTGTGGCCAAGCGGAGGCCGCTGCCGTTGGCGACCATTGTTCCGGCGACGCCGGAGCTGAGTACGTGCGTGGTGCTTACCGGTAGCCCGAACGTGTCGGCGGCGAAGATGGTGCCCATGGCCACCAGGCCGGCGGCGGCGCCCTGCGCGTAGGTCAGATGGTCCTTGCCTATCTTTTCACCCACCGTGACGACGACCCGCTTCCAGCCGACCATGGTGCCCAGTCCCAGGGCAAGGGCGACGGCTACTTTGACCCAGTCGGGGATAAACTTTGTGGCTTTATCGACCTTGCTCTTGTAGTTGGTGAGAGCGGCGTTCTCGCTGGCCGTGAACCCGGGGTTATGGTTCTTCTGCATCAGGCGAATAGCTTCGCTGGCCACATACATATCATTGCGGACATTTGTCTGATCCTGCGGGGGAACGGACTTGAACGCTTTGTACAGAGCCACTTCGTGATTCAGGTCTTCAACCAGCTCACGAAGCGCGAGGATGGTGTCCGGCTGAAGCTGCTTGGTGCGGATGTAGTCTGTGACTTCGGCGCGTGCGTCTGCGCCAAGGATGCCTGTTTTATCGACATGCCGATCAAGGATGTGACCGGCCTGCTCCGATGCGGCGATGAAGTCCTGAATATCGTTCGCAGTCACAGCATGGTTGAGTGCGTAGGCGGTGGGGACTGTCCCGATGAGGATGAGCATGATGAGTCCCATGCCCTTTTGACCGTCATTGGATCCATGGAAGAAGCTGACACCGGTGCAGGTGAGCACCATGAGCGCGCGAATAGGGAATGGCGGCGGCTGGTTGTTTTTGGGCGCCTCATAAAGCGAGGGGTACTTGATGAGGCGCTTGGAAACGAGCATGAGCAGGGCGGCAAAACCAAAGCCTAGTATGGGCGAAATCAGCAACACCTTGAGAACCTTGATGGCCTGGTCCCAGTCCACGCCGGACGTGCCGCTGTGGACGCTCATGAGCTGGTTAGCGACGCCCACGCCAATGATGGAGCCGACCATGGTATGCGAACTGGAGGCGGGCAGGCCGAACCACCAGGTGCTGAGGTTCCATACGATGGCGGCGATGAGCAAGGCAAAGACCATGGCGAAGCCCACGCCGGAGCTGACTTGAATAATGAGCTCAACCGGCAGCAGCGTGATGACGGCGAAGGCGACCGTGCCTGTGGAGGCGAGCACGCCGGCCAGGTTGCAGATTCCCGACCAGACGACGGCCATGTTCGGTTCGAGCGAATGTGTATAGATCACGGTGGCGACGGCGTTTGCGGTGTCGTGGAATCCATTTACAAATTCAAAGCCGAGTGCGATGAGGAGCGCCAAGGCGAGCAAAACGTACGGCCACACGCTGGTCACGGTGACTGAATCGAGATCTTTGACAACATGGAACCCGATATAGGCGAGGGCGCCCAACAGGACCAGGAGAAAGATCGCAACACCCATTTTGCTTTTCGATTTGGAAGGTCTGCGGTCAAGGAGCGATGCGCCTGCGGGCATCACTTCAATCGTCGTTGCCATGCCAGCCATTAGAAGTTTCCGAAGCGGCCGGAGGAATTCCGGTGGCGCCTGGGCCTCCTGGGTTGGAAATCAACGATGTCAGTTGAAAGCAGATAGAAAGGAGATGGATTGCGGGAGGAGGAAGGTGAGACCGATAAATTGGCGTCCATAAAACCCCAACAACCGCATTCTAGCGCAGTTGTTTGCTCGGTGAGCCAGCTAGAAAAACCGGCTCTGCTTGTTTAATTCTACACGAGGGGGCTGGGATGCCAGAAAAGAAAAGGGTTGGAGTGACGGGGATCGGAGGCTGGGTTCAACTGGCTAGGAGTCCGCCAGACGCTGCAAGGTTTCGCTGTATCTTTCGATTACGTGCTCTGCGGTCGCAAGCTTTCTGGCGAGTTCGGGATCGTCCTTGGCCTTTTTCTGGAGCTCTTCCCTAAGAAGGGTATAGCGATGATTGTCGGTTTTTGCCTTATCTTCCATCCCGCTAAGCCCTTCCGAAATCGTTGGTCCCAATTCTGATTCTAGCTTCAGGGCGAACCGCGGTTCAATCCGTTCATTGAGCTCCGATTCGACTTCAATTACCGCCAGTCGTCCAGGGCATTGGCCACGCCGTCGTTCATCATGGCGTCAAAGCCGGTGTGCTTTTTGATGAAGATTTCGCTGAAGGCGTGGTCCTGGCGCAGTAGAACGGCCTGCAGGCGGACTAACTCCAGCAGGGCCAGAAACATGGCGATCAGCGCGCGCTCGGATCGAGTATGGCTCAGCAAGCGGCGGAGGGCCACCGGCTTGTCCTCGATGGAGAGGCGGCGGGCCAGGAACTGGATCATCTGGCCGACCGTCACCGAATCTTCCTGGACATCGAGGACGGGACGCTTGCGTGCGCGTTCCAGAATGTCGCGGAAGATGCGGACGAGGTCGGTGGTGTCGGCGGCAATCTCCGGCTCGGCGGCCGCATCGTTTTGGAATTCGCGAAAGCCGGGGTTCGACCAGGTTGCGGCCTCGAGCATCTGCTTTTGCTGCAGCATCTGGGCGGCATTCTTGAAGCGCTCGTGTTCGAGCAGCCGCTCGACCAGTTCGCGGCGGGGGTCTTCCGGCGCGTCGTCGGGCCCGGAAGGCGAGCGCGGCAGCAGCATCTTGCTCTTGATGTGGATGAGCAGCGATGCGGTGTAAATGAACTCGCCGGCGACGTCCACGTCGCCGGCCTTGAGCTGGTTCACATAACTCAGGAACTGCGCCGTGATGGTGGCGATGGGGATGTCATAGATGTCGATGTCCTGGCGCCGGATCAGGTCGAGCAGAAGATCGAGCGGGCCGTCGTAGACTTGCCCGACAGAAACGGAGAAGGGCGAGGAATCGTCTTGCTCACTCTTCTTTTTCTGCCTGGCGGAGGGCTGATCAGCGAGGGTCTGCGCCTGGATCTGACGCGGAGCGAGCGAGTAAACGGGCGATGCCGGCTGCACGATTCCCAGAAGGTCCGGAAGCGGATGTCCGGCACGGTGATCATGAGCCGGAAGAGCGGGTTTTAGACGGGGAACATGCACAAGGGCTGTAGACACCAGTATGCCCTGCGGACAGAGGGCCTGTCTCCTGGGGCGCGCGGGTTTGGGGGGAGTGCCGGCCAGGACCTGCGCCGCCGATGCGGATTGAGGGGTGATTTCGGTCTGGGGCACCAGAACCGGCGCAGGCGCTTTCGCGGCTTTGGGCTTCTTCCTTTTGCCGGTCCTGCGCCGGGCGGCGGATTTCGCGGCGCGCCTTCTGTCGACGGATGCGCTTCTGCTGGATTTGCGACCCGGCCTGGGCTTAGGAACCGGGGCGCCAGCGGGATTCGCGGCGGCGGAGGGCAGGGCGAAAACAGCCGGCTCGGGAAGGTGAATCGCTTCCGCCACTGACTTGTCTTTGAGTTGGTGGGGTTGCGGGGGCGGGTCGACGGCAAGGATCTCGATTCCCAGAACCGCCTCGAGCCTGGCCAGGAAGGTGTCCGCCTCGGGAAGCTCCTGTTTTGGAGATTTTGCTTTGTGGCCGAAACCCGAGCGAATGCGGCTCAATGTCCGATTGAGGGCCGTGCGCAGCGACGGGAATGTCGATTCGGCCATTTGTGGTCGCCCGGAGGCTCGGCCCGTGCGTGTTCCCGCCTGGGCGAGAGCTCTTTCTTATTTTTGAAGGACTTGCCCCTGGAACGCAAGGTCACGCGCTCTACCTAAGTGTTAAATGGGCCAAACGAAATGGGTAGTACCGTTGCAGGTACATCGGTTTACGCGTGCAAGAACAGATGACAGATGACAGGTTACAGATGACAGTAAAGCTGGCGCTACGGAGATGCGCGTCGGCTTCTTCCTTAGAGTGTGAGCGAGTTGCTTCACCCTCAGCAGTGCCCGCTGGGCATACCGAGGATGCAGCGAGGAAGCTCCGGAAACGCCGGGACGCGGGTCTCAGAGGCTCGGGGAGAGCTGCATGGCGGCGCGAACTTCCTGCATGGTCTGTTCGGCGCGAGCCCGGGCGCGGGTGGAACCGTCTTCGAGAATCTCCCTGACCTGCTCCTCAGAAAAGGTCGCGCGACGTATCCGGATGGGTTCCAGAATCTGAACCAGGGCGTCGGCGGCCCATTCTTTGCACTGAATGCATCCGATACCGGCCGAGCGACAGCCTTCATAGACCTCGACGAGCTTTTCCGGCGCGGAAAAGACTTTGTGCAGATCGCCAACCGGGCATTTGTCCGGATCGCCGGGGTCGGTGCGTCGAACGCGCGCCGGATCGGTAACCATGGTCTTCAGCTTCTTGCGGATCTCCGGCTCGGGATCTGTCAGCATGATGGTGTTGCCGTAGCTCTTCGACATTTTGCGGCCGTCGGTGCCGGGAAGCTTGGGCGAAGGGGTGAGCAGAACCTGCGGTTCGGGCAGCACGTCTGCGCCGTTGAGCTTGAAGTGCCCGTTGAAGCGACGGGCGACTTCACGGGTAAGCTCGACGTGGGCTGCCTGATCCTGGCCGACGGGGACGTATTGGGGCTGGTAGATCAAGATATCGGCTGCCTGGAGAAGCGGATAGCCGAGAAAGCCGATGTTCGACAGATCCTTGCCGGTGAGGTTCTCCTGCTGCTCTTTATAACTTGGAACGCGCTCCAGCCATCCGATAGGCGTGATCATACCCAGGAGCAGGTAGAACTCGGCGTGCTGAAGGACCTTGCTCTGCAGGAAGAGCACACTGCGGTCTGGATCGAGGCCGGCAGCCAGGTAATCCAGCATCCCGTCCATGATGTTGGGGACTAACTGCGTGGTGTCGGCATAGTCGGTGGTGAGGGCGTGCCAGTCGGCGATGAAGAAATAGCACTCGTACTGGCCGGTGTTCTGGAGCTTGACCCAGTTGGCCAGGGCGCCCATGTAGTTGCCGAGGTGGAGCTTGCCGGTGGGGCGCATTCCGCTGAGGACGCGGGGACGAGGCGAAGAGATTGCAGATTCGGACATGGATTCAGTCGATTCCGGGATGATGCCGAGAAGGTGCGGGCCGCCTTTTTTCAGGTGCTCAAAAGGGGCACATTTCATTGTAGCGGGAGCCGGGGGCGGGATGGTTCCAGGGACAGAATTCAGGAGGTCTTG
>Ga0302202_10003506_pt1 | contig 17153 bp, 19 predicted proteins | sample II_Bog_N3_3_FD_194579 | JGI IMG/M metagenome (GOLD analysis project Ga0302202, IMG submission 194579) | Peat permafrost microbial communities from Stordalen Mire near Abisko, Sweden - II_Bog_N3_3 | ecosystem: Environmental > Terrestrial > Soil > Wetlands > Peat | place: Sweden: Abisko...
GTCCGCCAATCCAGCGCTTAATCATTCCGGGATGAGCAAAGTGTGACGTCCCTTTCGTAGCCCAGTCGCCGATGCCGGAAGCGTGCACAAGCGTAAGACCGGCGGGATGGCCGATCTCTAGGAATCTCTTTTCGATTGCAACGGCGATTGTCTCTGGCCAGCCTGCCATGGCAAGTGCACTGGCACCCACCGTAGCTCCGTCTTTAATGAGTGCTACTACGTCATCGACCTTTATAACCTTTGACATGTGTGACTCCTTGGAACAATCCGGTTTCTCCAGCCGAACTATCGCACCAATAAAAATTGAAGACTGTGCTAAATTGCACAGTGAGCAAAGGGGGCAGAGGTGTAGTTCACCGTGAAATCGCCGGAGAACTACCGCGCCTCCCCGAGCAAACGCTAGCCGCATCAGCCAGATGGGAAAGCGATGCGTGAGTTTTCGCCAGGCCCCTTCACGGTGACCTTGCCAATGTGGGCGCACATTATCTGCACGTCAGCCACCAAAGTGCCAGGTCAGCAACACATTCCAGAGCAGCCTGGTGCCGAGCTAAGTCTGACGCGACCGAGCACTGCCTTCAAGAGCCGTCGCGTCCAACGCGATGAGTAATTCGTCTGCAAGAGACTCAGCGCTTACGCTGTTCCGAAGGACCACAAAGCCCGCTCACAGATAGGAGCGGAGTTGCTGAACTTACTCGGGCATCTCGTTGTCTGCTGTCTCATGCACTTCAGTTTTTTCCCAGCTGGAGTCCGGGTTATATGCCTTCATGAACTTGTCAGCAACATCCGTCTTCGAACCGAGATCTTTCTGCATGACCACGCCACCTTCGTCGACGATGAACGTCATCACGCCGGACGATCTGTATTCGGCAGGATAGGCCAGGAAGGCAAATCCTCCGGTCATTTTGCCGTTCACTATGTACTCTTTAGCACCGCCGGGAGCGTTCTTGCCCTGGCGGGTGATGAGTTCGAAATAGTAGCCGCGGAAGGGCATTGCGGTTTGACCAGTGTCGTGGCCCTTTGCCGCCGCCGCTGCTACCAGCGGTCCGACGGGGCTCTGAGGCTCAAATCCGGTGGAGTTCCAGAAGAGGCCGTTATGTTGACCCTCATCGGAGAAAATCTGTCGGGCGTATTCGCCGTTGTGAATAGAGCGATGTTCCTTTTGGGCTAACACGAGTTCCTGGCAGACCCGAATCGCGGACATTTCGTTCCGGCCGATGCGCCTGAAGAGGATCTCCTGCTTGCCTGCCTCAGTGTCGAAATACCAGACCTTGCCCTTGCTCACCAGGGGAATGGGTGTAGGCCAGTTCTCGCCACCTATATACAGGACGGCAATTTCGGCCGCCTCCCTCACCACGCGGTGCATCTCTTTGTACTTCTGCACGAAGGTGGCCCGGTTTGCGGCGTCCTCGGCCTCGTCTCCAGAGGAGACGATCTGCTTGGCGTCAGGGCCGAGAATCTCGATCATTGTTCTTTCATCGTTTTGCTGGGTCGCTGCCATCAGTGCGTTGCCCGCCTCCTCCGGTGAAGAGAAGGTCTTCTGGCCATGTTGCTGCGCCATGGAGCAGATGGGAAGAAACGCTACTAGTAGAATCGCCAGTACGGAAGGTCCGGGAAGATTGGTCCAACGGGATGTGTTGAGTTTCAGCTTTGCAGGCCACATACGGTGTCTCTCCATTTCAAAATTTGGGAAGCGGTTAGGAACTTAGACGATTCAGCAACTACCTGTGGCCTCCACCGCCGCCGTGAGAGCCACCACCGCCACCGCCGCGCGACGATGCGCCAACACTGGCGCTGCCGCGTGAAGAGAAGCTCCTGGCCTGCGCGCCGTGTCCATAGTTGCTGAACGCACCCGAGCGAGTACCGCTTTGACCGCGGGGTGCGGCATATCCACGCGCAGCTCTCGAGTTACCGTCAAAAGGCCTGCCCGATGCATTGCTGCGATTGCCAACGCCTGCACGAGCGCCTCGGGCATAGCTGCTGCGGTTATAGAACGTGTTGCTCCGCGAGTAGTAGCGGCCGTGGTTATACATCGCGTAGTGATTGTGCCAATCGAATCCCCAATTCCCCCAGCCCCATCCAAAGCCTCCGAAGAAGCCAATGCCGAAGCCGGGCCCCCAAGAGAGATATGGGCCGCCAAACCAGATTCCGGGGTACTGGTACCATCCCGGCCATGCCATCACCGGCCCACCGTAAACCATCCACGGATCGTATGCAGGCACGTAGACAATCTGAGCATCGGCAGGCTGAATGACAATGGATGAATCCTGCTCTGTTACAGTCTGCTGCGCCGTGGATTTCAAGTTGCCGGCACCCTGTGCACGCTGGCGCATTGTCTGTACGGCATCCATCACATCCTGCTGCTGATTGAAGTAAGCATCGCCCAGCGACGAGGTCCAGGAAAGGTTCTTGTCCATATTTCCCAGTACCGACGGGAATGCAGTGAGGGCTTTGACGCTTGGGTCCCAAGCCTGCTGGTTCACGGCCTGGGCCAGAGCATCACCTTTTAGAACGGGATTGGCTTGTACCCACCGTTCCGCCTGGACAATCTGCTCGGGAAATGTGGATGCCGCGAGAGCCTGCGCGACAAGAGAGTCCGGGTACAGCGCAATGGGCGCCACCAATTGCTGCAATTGTTCGGGCGTCATTTGCGCCGATGCAGGCTGGGCGGTTTGCTGTGCTACCACTGGCACAACAGCAAAGAAAAGTGCCAAGAGCGGCGCGAAAATACGCACGCCCATCCGAGGCCATGGGAACCCTGCAAAGTGTCCAGCTGTGTTCATGTTCATGCATCTCCCTGTGAGGTAATCGCGTGGCTTTGCCGCGCGCAATACAGATCACAAGGTAAGCGTTGAGAGATGGCTGGTCTGTTCACAATTGACCACATTCACCGATGACTGCCCACCTACTTTTAACGGCAAATTACTATCGCGTGAAATGAGCAATAGCGAACAGTTTTCCAATCAGGGCACTGTCAAGCTTCAATCTGGGATATAGGTCTGCTGGTTGGCAAGGCACGTTCCAGAGGAGAGCACATGTCAAAAGAAAATTCGGTCGTAGCAATATATGCAACGCATGCAGGTGCTGAGGAAGCTGTAAAGGAGCTTCAGCGCGGCGGAGTTGACATGCATAAGCTGTCGATCGTCGGCAAAGGCTACCACACAGATGAGCAGGTGGTGGGCTACTACAACACTGGCGACAGAATGAAATATTGGGGCACGACCGGTGCATTCTGGGGTGGCTTCTGGGGGCTTCTTTTTGGCTCTGCCGTATTTGTCATTCCTGGGGTGGGTCCGATTTTAGCAGCGGGACCGGTGGTTGCCTGGATCGTGGCGGCCTTGGAAGGTGCGGTAGAGGTTGGAGTGTTGGGCGCTTTGGGCGCGGGTCTTTTCAGCATAGGAATTCCCAAAAACAGCATTGTGAAGTACCAGACAGCGCTCGAGTCGGATCAATTTGTGCTCATCGCTCACGGAACGGCTGCGGAAGTCGCCAAGGCGAGAGACATCATCGGAACCACACATCCTGCACAATGCGCAATTCACCTGCTCGATGCACTGGCAGCATAGCAACCGGCAACTCGCAATCCACGACTGATAGTCGTACCACTGTTTACTTCCCCGGTTCGAGCACTCCCCGATCGCCTTATCGAGGTGCTTTCGGGAGGCTGGACCGGGCCGGTACGCACAGCGCAAATGTCCGCACGTCGGTCAAAACTGTGCACGAGGAGTTAAGTGATGAAGGTTCTTTTCTCTACTGCTTCTTACAATAGTGGATTGTGGCAGCGGCAGCTTCGGCGATAACAGCAACGGCAAAACAGACTTTGGGGTCAATAAGGGCGACATCAACAGCATCGGCGGGATTGGCGGTGGCAACTCTGCAGTTAGATTTTCAAATACACCACCCCAGGCAACCGACGTTACGGTCTCGTTCCTGTCACCGGCCATGGCTGTGGACGGCACTATGCTGTTCACTGCCACAACTAAGGACGCCAACCAAGGGGCACCTCGTTGGACTAGCAGCGAACCAAGCGTGGCGACAATTGACGATAGAGGAGTGGCTACGGGGTGCCGGAACAACGCAGATCACAGCGACGGCAGGCGGAAGGACTAGTCCTCCAGTCGCGTTGACGCTGTGTGACTACCGCCACATTGAGCCTCTGCCACCTGCTGTTACTAGGCGGCGTTGCCGATGCGGGCTGGGAACCAGTTCTTGGATTCATCGGTCGACATACTCTCTAACTCCGAAGCTTCCTTTACGGGAATTCCGCACGCGACCTGCACCCGGACCGCGTTGAAATGATGCCAAACGTCAACAGCCAGTGGCGATACCTTTGTGCTTGGTATCGCAGTGTGCGTCAGAGAAAGCAATTCCCAGGAGGAATTAGCGATGAAAGCGGTCATAGTGCGTGGTTATGGTGATGTAAACCAACTCTTTTACGGATATGTTTCTGATCTTGAACCAGGGCCGGGTGAAGTACTGGTCAAAATGATGGCAACCAGCATCAACCCGATCGATTGGAAGCTCCGGCGCGGAGACCTGAAGAGCCTCATGCCCTTGCAGTTTCCGGCGGTTCTGGGACGCGACCTTGCGGGCGAAGTGGTCGAGCTAGGCGATGGCGTTAAGACCAGAAAGACTGGCGAACGTGTGCTCGGGCTCGTGGATCATGCATATGCCGAATACGTTTTATGCAACCCAGATGATTTGGCACTGATGCCAGCCGGGCTTAGCTTTGAGCAAGCAGCTGCCCTTCCGCTTGTAGTTCTCACTGGGGCTCAACTGATTGAAAAAGGTGTTCGTCCGAGATCCGGAGAAACAGTGTTGATCACCGGAGCATTAGGTGGAGTCGGGCGAACCGCAGTGCATGTCGCGCGCCAGCATGGCGCACACGTAATCGCAGGAGTGCGCTCCTCACAGAAGAAAGATGCCGAAGGTCTCGGGGCCGATCGCATTGTGGCTCTGGATGACGAAGCCGACATTGCCAGCCTCAAAGAGCTTGATGCCGTTGCTGATACCGTCGGACATGAAGTGATCGCTTCACTCATTCCGCACATCAAGAAGAATGGAGTACTGGCAAGCGTTCTTGGCAGGCCTGAAGCAGCCAATGGGCGTGATCTGCGCGTTGAAGAAATCTGGGCACAGCCAGATTCCGCGAGGTTGGAGCAGCTCGCACGCGAAGTTGCCGCCGGTAAATTCTCGATTCCTATCCGAAGAGAATTCAAGCTCTCAGATATTCGATATGCCGACCCAGAGGCCGAAAAAGGCGGGATCGGAAAGATCGTCCTCGTCGCCTAGCTAGGTAGCGCGAACGGAGCACTAGGAATGCAGTTGTTGGAAAGGACTCGTATGCCGAGCCATGGATCTGCCCAGAAAGACGGAGCACATATTTATCTTGTCGGAGGTGGGATTGGCTCGCTCGCCGCCGCCGCTTTCCTTATCAGGGACGGAGATATTCCAGGCAAAAACATTACAATTCTTGAACAACTAGATCGACTCGGTGGAAGTTTGGATGGCGCTGGATCGCCGGAGTCGGGTTATGTCCTTCGTGGCGGGAGGATGATAGAAAGCAAGTATCTCTGCACGTATTCCCTGTTTTCGTCCATTCCAACTTTGGACGGCAACAAGACCGTAACGCAGGAAATCTTCGAGTGGAATGAGGTCATGGAGACCTCCTCGAAGTCCCGCCTCGTCCGCGGCGGACAAAGAATTGACGGTCCGGAGTTTGGCCTGAGCGAAAAGCACATTCTCAACCTGGAACGTGTCGCCGCAGAACCAGAGGCAATGCTTGGCAGGAGCACTATTGCCGACGAGTTCGATGCTTCATTTTTCGAAACAAACTTCTGGCTGATGTGGTGCACGACATTTGCATTCCAGCCCTGGCATAGCGCCGTCGAGTTCAAACGTTATCTGCTGCGGTTTACACACATGGTTGGCGGATTCAACCATCTCCGCGGAATCATGCGTACCGTCTACAACCAGTATGACTCAATGGTCCGTCCGCTCCAGAGGTGGATCGGGGAGTGAGGAGTTCAATTCGAGTTGAACACCCGAGTCACTGATCTCATCCTGCGAGAGGAGTCCAACCGCCCCGGCGAAACAACGCCGTCGGCGGTAGTAAAAGTGCCGAGGATTAAACAGGCGCACGCCGCACTCGAATGTGGAATATATGACGCTGGAGATTGGGCGGGGTGGAATTGAGCTGGGGCAAGTCGTTTCGATGTACGTGGAAGACCGGTTTGTGGATCCAAGTGGCCCTTACGTGCTTGCCACAGAGCTACATGCGATCGGACGGATGAATGGGGTGGGCGCGTACGTGAAGACCGAGGGAGCGTTCTTGACCATTCCTCGAATTCAGACGAGATCAAAATGACAAAAGCGAAAGACCATGGAATACACAGATTCGCGGCGAGGATGGCGATCAGCATGTCAGCACTGTGCGGGAATCCTCAGGGCACCCAATTTCTTGCGCGAATAGGTGCGGCGTCCTTCGGAAGTCGATTGCGTACCATGCGCTCTTCGATCCTGGACACGAATTTTGGTGCCAAGCCCTTTATGACTTGTCGGATACCAGGCCCGAACTCGTGGTAGACGTTGATCCCCACGTCGCTGCCAATCGTTGAACCAACATTGTTGAATGTCGTCGAAGCGGATCGCGACCGAGGAGGACGATTCGCACCTTGGGCAGCGATTGAAGTCAGCACGCCGAGAAAGTACGAAGTGTTCAGCCTCGCCCTTCCGGACCCGTCGCGCGCGATAAAGATGCTCGAAGCTGCATGGGAGGACCGGCCTATAAAGCTACCGCTAGCCGATGGAAGGTAACGCTGTTCGTGCTGGAGGAACTGCGGATACACGTATTTACTAAGAATGACGCTAGGCTCTTTGTGAATAAACTCCATTTGATAGAGGTTGGTCAAACCGGTTTGCGATCCCGGAACGGCTTGTCCCTGTTCTGTTCCGCACAGCACTCCCGCGCCGCCTTTGGCGAAAGCGTGAAACCCCTCTGCTTTAATTGCAGGTTGTATCGAAGACAGAGCATTCGGAAGCGACTTCCACTCGCGCATCTCCGTAGACTGCTCTTCGCGTGGGGCAGAGTCGTGAAATTGTAATCCTCCAAGCAACTCGGATGAAGGAAGTTCCTGGCAAAAGGTCCGACAGCCGGCCAGCAGGAAGAAGGTAATCACCCGGATTGGTGCTTTCCTCTTCACCAAGGCTCCTTCCCGCGTTTCGGGCGCATACGTTACATGCGCACGTGCGCGCTCATGCGTATCAGTTCGGTACGTGCAAGATTAAACTTGGTTAGAACCTGGCGCGAATCGGGCGATTGACGATAGTGGGAACACCACTAAGCACGGAGCAATTCGGTCCCACGTTTTGAAACCTCAGTGTGTTTGTTCTCCTGCCCTGTTGTTCCCATCATGAGGGTTTCGACAGCCGCATTTCCTCTTCGTAGCGACTTACCGAAATCTCCGACGATCCTGTCGATTTCCGATTGGATGAATGCCTTCGCTTCAATGATTGCATTTGGATCGTGTGTGCTCACCATAAATTACCTCACCATAGATGTCTTTCGGGTCGTGCCCGTCTTCCGCTCGGCTGCCGTTGAGTTCAGCGGAGAGAACTTGTACTTGATGTGGGGCAGGCTCCTCATCCGTATCCGTGGAAGCTTCCAGCGTCTTGACATCGGCACTCGCACAATTGAGCCGGTCGTTCTCAGCGACCACCCAGCGCAGGTACGTCAGCGGATGAGGTGGATCTCCCTGTCGCTAGGCCTTATACCGCCCGGGGTACGACGAGACATTTGCCTCTTCAAGGTTGTCCTCTTTCAGCGATGATGAATCGAAAGCGTAACCATCGGCGCAGTCGATGACGTTTGCCAATTGTTAGGCTGAAAGGCCGCGCCGAAGGTAAAGCGCGGCCCTTCTAGCCTTAAACGCCCTTGAATTTCGGAGCGCGTTTTTCGAGGAAGGCACCGGTGCCTTCATTCTTGTCGGCGGTGGCAAAGCAGAGTCCGAAGAGCGCGGCTTCGTGGACCAGGCCCTCGGCCAGAGTCATGTCCATGCCCTGGTTGACGGCCTGGATGGCGTAACGCGCGGCCAGGGGAGCGTTGGCGATGATCTTGTTGGCGAGAGCTTCGGCGCGGGGCAGCAACTCGGCAGCAGCCACCACCTCATTAACGAGGCCGATGCGGAGGGCCTCGTCGGCTTTGATCATGTCGCCGGTGAGGATGAGCTGAAGGGCCCGTCCCTTACCGATGAGGCGCGGCAAACGCTGGGTTCCGCCGTAGCCAGGGATGATTCCGAGCTTGATTTCAGGCTGGCCAAAGCGGGCGTTCTCTGATGCGATGCGGAAGGTGCAGGAGAGGGCAAGCTCATCGCCTCCACCTAGCGCGAAGCCGTTGACGGCGGCGATGACGGGCTTGCCGCAGTTTTCGACCAGCGAGAACAGGGCGTGGCCACGGGCGGATAGAGCGTTGGCTCCGACCGCTCCCAGGGCGGTGAACTCGTTGATATCGGCGCCGGCTACGAAGGCCTTCTCGCCTTCGCCGGTAAGGATGGCGACCCTTACATCTTCGTCATCGCGCACGGCCTGGAAGGCGCGGGTTAGTTCCTGTAGGGTGGGTGCATTGAGAGCGTTGAGCACCTTGGGGCGGGCAATGGTAATGAATGCGACTTGATTTTTCTTGTCATAGCGGATGTTTTCGTACGTGGAAGCAGACATAACTTCGGCTCCCGAAACAGCACACGATAGCGTAGATGCAGGCATGAATAGTAATCCTCCAGCTACACTCTGTCAGCGCCGAAGACCGAAAACTGAGCTAGATTGCACATAACACGGGCGCGAGTCGAAAATGTGGCCATTTCGCCCTGATTCACTTATCGCCCTCGACTACTTGGCTTCGCGTGTGTATTGATACCCGTAATAGGTCTCGTCCGCTTGTGACTTCCGCGTGAAGAAAAAGAGGACCTTCGCCTGCGACTTCATGGAAAAATGTCTAGGGAGCCAGACACCTTCTGCCACGGACATCTTTTCTAATTCGAAGTGTGTACCCGGCTCCACCTGCGCAAGAAAACCTGCAATTGAAACCGGACGTATGACTGAGGCTTCGACTTTCACCCACTGGAATGTCTTTTCGTCGATCCAGAGCGTGCCTTCCATACCCGTTAACACCTTGGCTTCCAAATTAGAAGGGGCATACCCTGGGCGCGGTGTCGCTTTGAGCACGTAAACCATGTAGGGCCCAAGCCTCTGTTCGCCCACCAGCTTGAAGTCAAGCGCCTTTGTCAGTTGCTCCATCAGAAAATGGTCGCGCTTCCGTTCTTCTACGTACTTCGCAATACGCCGCGTCCGTGCCTGCTGCGACTCTCTTTGGCGTTCAGCAATAGCCGCTTCCAGCTTCTGCTGTTCCTGAGTCCGCTGTTCCGGCGACAGCGCCTTGCCGTTCACTGCTAGTAGTTGCTCATAAGGAGAACCGAGGATAACAAGTTCTTTGAAGGTCTTTGTTCCACCTCCTTGTTGCACGTCACGCTCTAAATACTCGTAGTCAGGTGCGGCACTCCAATCCACCGCGTTAGCTGCAACTGAACGTTGGATGATGGCGTCGGCGTTGTATTGGGCGGAGCAGGCGGCAGCCAGCGCTACAATAACAATCACTTGAACCATGCTACTTTTCATTTGGCTCCGTATTTACCGCTCGCGGCGTCGGGCTACGACTTTATCTACGAGCGCTAGTTGGAACTTTCCGTGTGTGGGCAAACCAGCCCAGACGAGGTTCACCCAAGTGCGACGGGACTAGGCTTCGTCGCAACCGCTCTGTGCTTTTGTCCATTCAGGTCGCGATCGTATGAGGACTCCAACGTCGAAGCTGGATACATTTTCCCGCCGACAATTCCTTGCCGGCGCGGCAGTCCGTCCCACAGCTTTCTCCATTGGCAGCGCAGAAATGTGCGCAGCAACGGATATCGCTTCATCCATCAATGGTTCAATACTGCGTGCTAGCTGGCTATCTTTCGAGCAAGCTCATCTTCCCAATATCCGGCGCGGCCATAGTGCCGATGCAATTTCATTTCATAGTCGCGCGTGATGAGTGCTTCCTTCGTATATTCCGGTCCCAGCTTGATAGTTTCACGGTTGAGGTTGATAAAGACCTTTGACTCTGACCAACTAATTCGTTCAACCCAGCGCGTTGAGATCAGCACCTTCTTGCCAGGCCACCAGTCCCGTGGATCCACAATCAGGTAGCGAATGGTCCATGTCTCATCATCGACCACAAAATCCTCGACGTGACCAATCTCTCCATTCAGTGCCTGAATTGAATGTCCAGATACATCAATCGTGCTACGGAGATGAGGATCATCACTTTCCGTATGGTGGGCGGATGCCAACCATCCACTTTGCACGCTGCCGGGGTTGGCGACGGGACCCCATTGGAACGGGCCGTTCCAGTATGCCGGCCAATCGTAATAGGGATAGCACTGCAACTCGTATTGGCGAGAGACCGGTTTATCGTTATCCAGCGATGGGCTGTTTTCAATCTGTTTTCTGGTAAGGTTCACCGGGATTACCTTGCCGTCCACGTTCACCTCATCTAGCGCATAAGGCGAAATGAGGACCCGACGATCACTGAGCCAGTCGCCTGTATCGGCGACCAAGTATCTAACCGTCCAATTTAGATCGTCAAAGTAAAGCTCTTTCACCTTGCCGATCTCCCCGTCGCGGGCTCCTAGTTTGTAACCGTTTAAGTTTCCGACTTGTCGTAACATACGAAACCTCCGTTTAGCTAACCAAGTGTGTCTGCCGCACCTGAATTAGACAGCTTGGTCCATCAATAAATGATAAGAAGCATTCTTCGTTGTTGGCTGTTCCAAATTGATCACCCTAGCCATGATCGACATCAGGAGCAGTCCGTCTCCTTATGCGGGCGACGTGGCTCGTTACCGGCGTGAGCATCAACTCTCCCGATCCACCATGCCTGATGTGCGCAAGGTCGGCCTGATCTGTATCAATGTGCATCTCCGTTACAAAGCTCGGATCGATCCGAACAACCACGCTGCAGAAAACGAAGTCGTTGTCCATGGAGCGCGCTTCCACATCAACCTGCTCGCCGTTCTCGAGTGCATATTGCTTGGCATCAATCGGATTCGTATGGATGTGCCATCTGGCAGCGATGAGTCCGCCAGTGTGGATAGTGCCTACTGGACCACGCAGTCTTACCACCGGTGTGTTCTGAAGGTCTCCTGATAATCGCGAGGGGACATCAATGCCTAGTTCGTAGCCCTCACTCTCGGCGATCTCGATTTGATTGGCCACGCGACAGGGTCCAAGGATACGGATCTGCTGGAGGTCGCCCTTTGGGCCAGCAACATTGACGGTTTCCTCGGAGGCCCACTGGCCTGTCTGGCTCAGAAGATTGCGGATTGTTAACCGATATCCTTTGCCAAATAGCTGCTCCACTGCTTCTCTCGTGAGATGAACGTGATGCGCGGAAACGGCAATGGGAATCACCGGCAGCTTGTCGAGATCGTGAACAGCCTGCGGTATCTCTCGTCTTATCATTGCGTTACGGCTATTGCCCTCTTACGGATAATCCATTTTGCAGACGAGACCGTGTGAATGTATGCTCAGAGTTCTTGCAGTGTATGGGTTCCTGCTCTGTTCCCAGCACTAGTATCTCGGCGGCTTTATTGCATTTTCGTAGTGATTTCTCGAAGTTCTTGACAATGCTGTCAAGTTCCGCTTCTATGAATGCTTTTGCTTCAGAGTTGAAGGTGTTCACCATCGAATGACCTCGCTATTGACTCGTCTTTTATCCGACCACTTATACCTCTGCTTTTTGCGATGTCCTCAGTTCTAGTCTTCTGGCTTGGCTACACCCCAGTTGGCTTACCAATTTTCTCCTCCACTTTTCGTTCTAGCTCCAACTCCATCCTCATCAATTCATGCCGAGGAGCGAGAATAAGACTGTTCGAAATAGCTAAGTCTTGAGCTCTTTCTTCAGGATCTAAAGTCGGATCGTTCGCGGCTTGTTTTGGGTTTTCACTCGCACTCGGGCTCATCTATTTTCTCCTTTGCAACCACCATCAATCAGATACCAGCGCTGATGCACACAATTGAGAAGACGCCTTTTGGAGTCATCTGAGAGAAACGAAGTTGTACCGCTTACACTATTCCGCAGCGACGCATTGCACCGGTGTGAAAGCGCAGACGGTTGCTGGGAAAGGCACTGGGCCACCTTAGCGCGAGCACGCCATACGCTATGTCTGCTGTGTTATCGGGTCAGTACCGCCGCTGTCAACTACGCCTTTATCGCTTTGCTTTGGCACTCCGGATGAACGCACTGGCATGTTGTCTTTGTGGCGTTCTTTGCATCCGCGCAGGCGTCACTGCAATGCTTCTTCTCGGGGGCAGGTACGCAATGGCAGGCGGGGTGGGCGCATTTTGACGTTGTACTCATGAAATCTCCTTCTGAATCGCGTGTTCATCCTTGTTGAGGATGAGAAGAGGACATGGAACAGAAAACCTGTAGGCCACATCAAGAAAGTGTGTGTACTCCGCTGAGTACATCACTCCCACACGCTAGGAGGAGCGTCACACTCCCTGATGGAGCGGTCTGTCCGTTTTTGCTCACTTCCTGAATATTTGTGGGGAGTTCGTCCAACAGGAGTACTGCCCATTTCTAAGTCATCGCTCGCTCTCCACTGACATTGCTGACTTGAGCAGTACCAACCAGCAATAAAAGAGCGGATCGCAGATCTCTAAGCAGAACAGGAGTCAGTCATGCTAGCGGCGCCTATCGCCGGGTTGATCACGTGACCCAGGTCCAGCAAAGTATGCGGGATTACTGATGGGCGGAGAGTGTGAGAGTTGAAAACAGCAAACAGCAAGTCGAAACAAGCGAGAATCCTTTTGGTGGATGATAACGAGGAGCACCGTGGATTTCAGCCCGTTGCTTGCGGACGTGATGACGATTGCCGATGAATGCGATTCACAACTGAAACAGACGACCAACGGCTTCATAGGGCGGGCGTCGCAAGTCGCAGCGCGTGATGTGCCGAGAATTGCCTCCGCCATTAATCGTGAAGCACGACGCTGACCAGTGAACTGTGAACCTGCATGCCGCCACTGTTGTATTCAATGAAACCCAACTCCCTGAACCGGTTCATGAAGAAGCTAACCCGCGACCGGGTTGTGCCAATCATTTCGGCTAGAGTTTCCTGACTCATTCTAGCGATGAGCGGCATGGGCTTCGACTCCTGGCCAAAGTTGGCCATCAACAGGAGGAGCCGCGCCAAGCGCTTCTCGCTGGAGTTGAACAGGTGATCGACAAGGTCAGATTCCAAGCGAACGTTCCGGGAGAGAAGATAGGCGAGAAAACCTTCCGCAAACTGCGGGGCCCGGTGGAGAAGTGCCACCATTGCCGGCTTGGACACTCGAAGAATTGTGCTGCGCTCAACTGCACTGGCCGAGGACATGCGGAATGGGTGGCCTGCAAGACAGCCCTCACCAAAGAAACTGCCTGCCGGCAGGATGGCTACGACGGCCTCCTTGCCATGCGTGCTCACAACCGCGCGTTTCACTTTGCCGCTCTGGACGAAGAACACTGCATCCGCGGCGTCGCCTTGCGAGAAGACGGACTCATCCGCTTTGTATTCCTGACTGGACTTTCCGACCGATAGATTTGTAAGCAGGTGGCGTGGGTCGAATGAAAGCGGCAGCTGGCTGGATGCTACGGGGTCCGACTTGACCGCACGGGGTGGTACCAGGGACAGGGACGTGGTCGACTTAATAGGAGTCTTCTGCGCTCTCTTATCGCGGACGGCTGCGAGTTTGGTTTGCATCGGAGTCTCCCACTCGGACGGTTCTATCCGGGGGCATTTGCCGAGTGGACTGAGTATATTCCCAAACGAAATCCGCAACCGTGAACATTTAAAGTTGACCTCCCGAATTGAAAAACGCGGATAAGGATCAGACACGAATGCATATACATTTGACCGGCTTGGAGAGGATGAAACAATGGACAAGTTTGCAAGATCATTATTGGCGAAAGTCGCATTCTGGCGCGCTGCGCGTCGTGATTTGGGGCTTCCTCATTTGAGCGTTTTACGAAGACCTCCGTCGCCGGTTCGTCCCATCAGCTCCGCTCTCGACGGGCGACTTATCGTCGCAAGGTGACACAGCGACAAAAGCTTTGCTGAACCAACCAAAAGGCGCGGACCGCATGCCCGCAGCTTAGAGTGCCGGGGAGCACCTTCTGCCACGAATCTTGCGCCGGCTACGCACATCTGAATAGCGTGTGTGAGTCTCGCAATTGCTTTGATGAAGTGAGCATTCTTGCTCAGACGGGCCGAAGCCGACGAAGCTAGCGTAAACAATACCTCGCATACCGGTCAACGTGATCGATGCAGAGATACTGCGCGAGAGCAAAGGAACGAGGAGGAACCGTGAAAAAACTTATATTGTTCGCTGCTTTGTTGAGTTTGACCAGTCTAGGCTGGGCAGAGTCCCAACAGGAAGCAACTGATCGGCTGAATAATGCCGCCACAGTGCTGCACGAGATCATGTCTACTCCGGATAAGGGCATCCCGGAAGAGGTACTGGACCACGCAAAGTGCGTGGCGGTAGTACCGCACATGGTTAAGGGGGGCTTCGTATTTGGCGCGGAGAACGGCAGGGGAGTTGCTACTTGCCGAACAGCCCAGGGATGGAGCGCACCGGCGTTCCTTGCCATCACAGGCGGTAGCTGGGGATTACAGATCGGCGTAGAAGGCGTGGACCTGGTCATGATCATCCAAAATGACAAGGGAATGGAGCGCCTGCTTTCGAGCAAGTTCCAACTTGGAGCTGATGCATCGGCAGCAGCGGGACCGGTGGGACGTCACGCGTCCGCCGACACCGACTGGAAGCTGAATACAGAGATACTGACCTACTCTCGAGCCAAGGGAGCCTTTGCTGGACTCACGTTGTCGGGTGCTTCGATTCGCCGCGACGACGATTCCATGCAGTCTTTTTACGGGCATCATGTCACAACCGAGGCCGTTTTGACTGGAAAGGTGACGGCACCAGCCTCAGCGCACTCGTTCCTGGCCGCAGTCAGGGGAGCCAAAGCGAAGGCGGTAGAGGCTGAAAGGTAGCAATGCCTTTGAAATGCACGTGTGCATGCGAAGAGAACATCATTATTCTTCGGGTGCACACGATGTGGGGCGAGGGTCCATATGCTCTGGATAATTTTCGTGATCATGTGATCTTGTGACTGCTCGGTTTCAGCCTTCATATCGGCGGCGGCCGGATCCACCTTCTGCTGGTTATCGCAGCTGCGATACTGCTCTTCAATCTGGTGACCAGAAGGCGGAGTGTAGTAAATAAGACGAGGAATCATAGATGACGTCTCAGGAGAGTACATTGCCAACGGAGCCATTGACGCGGCTGAAAGACCGCATGCGGGTTCCTGAAGAAAGACTTCCGTCTTCGTTGCGGCCGGGATCGAACGCGTCGCTCTCCTATGGGATTGCTGTGATCGGAAACCATATTCCGCGACAGTGTGGAATCGCAACCTTCACAACAGACTTATGCAACGCAATTGGCGAAGAGTACAAGAAATCTCAGATTATGGTCGTAGCGGTTAACGACCCAGAATCGCATTTTGAGTATCCCTCACGCGTACGATTTGAACTGCTTGAAGGTGACTCCTCTTCCTATGAAGATGCCGCCGACTTTCTGAATTCCAGCAATGTTGACATGGTTTCTCTGCAGCATGAGTACGGCATCTATGGAGGACCCGCCGGCAGCTTCATATTGCGGCTAATGAGGCGCCTAAAGATGCCTGTGGTGACGACTCTGCACACGGTTCTTAGCGAACCAAACGCCAATCAACGTGTTGTCATGGAAGAGGTTGTCGCATTGTCTGACCGCCTCGTTGTCATGAGCAAGCACTCGTTACAGAGTTTGCAAGAAGTGTTCCATGCTCCAGAGGGAAAGATCGACCTAATTCCTCATGGCGTACCGGACCTGCCGTTTGCGGATCCCAACCTGTACAAGGCGTCCATGGGAGCAGAAGGTAAGACTGTGCTACTCACGTTGGGCCTACTGTCGCCGAACAAGGGGATAGAGCGTGTGATTGAGGCCCTTCCGCACATCGTCGCTGACCATCCGGAAGTTGTCTACGTTGTTGTAGGAGCAACCCATCCGCATATTTGGCAACGAGAGGGCGACAAATACCGGCTTCAATTGCAGTCCCTAGCGAAAACCCTCGGGGTGGAACGAAATGTAATCTTCCACAATCGCTTTGTCCGTCCGGATGAGATGGCCCAATTTGTTGGGTCGGCGGACATCTATATCACCCCTTATCCATACGAGGAGCAAGCAGTATCGGGCACGCTGGCATACGCATTAGGCGCGGGAAAGGCCATCATTTCGACTCCATACTGGCACGCCGCTGAACTGCTGGCCGATGGACGAGGAGTTCTTGTTCCGTTTGAAGATTCGGATGCTATCGCGACGGCGGCGATCAAACTCCTCGACAATGAAATGGCTCGCAAGGCTATGAGCCGACGCGCCTACCTATATGCCCGCGAGATGGTTTGGAACAAGGCCGCAGAGTCTTACATGAGTACGTTCGTGCGTGCTCGTTCGGACCGTATTGCTAGCACTGCGTATCGCGTTCTCGAATCTGAGTACATAGAAAGCATTAAGCCGGTTGTCACACACCACGCGTCACCGGTATCGGTTGACAGAGTGACCCGAGTTTCTGCAGCATAGGCAGTTTTGTCAAAGAAGCATTCACTTCCCAGCTCAGGACAGAATTGTTAGTGTTCGCGTATCGAGGGGGCACTTCATGGATGTTGAAAAGAACATCGCCGATATAGCGTTTCTGGAGGTGCTATACGCGCTTCCCGACATGCGCCCCATAGTGACATCCGGCGAAAGAGCAGCGAGCCTAGTGCCTGATGAATTGAATGGCAGAAACTTTTGGCTCAGTCTTGGGCTGAGTTTGCGGAATCACTTGCATCGGCTATGGACTGTGTGGCACAGCAAACAACGATGAGCCGAAAGCGGTGCTTATTGCAAACGAGATCGCATCGAATGACGTGAAAGGAAAAGATGTTAACGAACGCGAAGTATTTAAAAGACCTGGTAGTCAGCGCTACAGACGGCGAGATTGGGAC
>Ga0302202_10003507_pt1 | contig 17152 bp, 17 predicted proteins | sample II_Bog_N3_3_FD_194579 | JGI IMG/M metagenome (GOLD analysis project Ga0302202, IMG submission 194579) | Peat permafrost microbial communities from Stordalen Mire near Abisko, Sweden - II_Bog_N3_3 | ecosystem: Environmental > Terrestrial > Soil > Wetlands > Peat | place: Sweden: Abisko...
CCCCCGACCGCGCAGGCTTGGTGACGGTAACCGCGGCGCTAACCGCAGGGTCAATATTTCGGTTGCCATCCTGAGCGGTTTCTGCTTAATTGTGGTGCGGAGGCTGGCGATGAGTAGCCGCCAATCCATCACCCGATAAGGAATTAACCGATGTTGAATAACATTCTCGCGTTGGTACAGCTTCTTAAGGCTGACCGGAAGGGCATTGCCTCTCTGGAATGGGCCGTACTCGCCGCATTCATTGTTCTGGGACTTGCCGCCGCCTTGCCGACGTTGGTGTCCACTATGAACACGCTATGGACCAGTATTGAAGGTAAAATCTGAACCTTTCGCTTGATGGTGGAGCTCCGGGGCGCGGCTTTCAACCCGGCCTCCGGGGGCTCGAAACCACACAGACCTCGGGAGGGGCGCTTTCGCGATGGGTGTGGGCGTGACCGCAACGTTCGCTCTTGGCATGTTCGAGCTTTTGTTGCTCTCGGCGTGGCAGAACGTTTCCGTCAGGATTATCCCAACGCGATCGCCTCTCCCATTCCGCGAATAGCCGCCAGTTCGTTACAGAAAGGAATTGGCCGATGTACGTTGACTTTATCAAACTATTGAAGTGTCTGGAGCCAGACCGGAAGGGCATAGCCTCTCTGGAATGGGCCGTCCTCGCCGCATTCATTGTTTTGGGACTTGCCACAGCCTTGCCGACGTTGGTTGCCGCTATGAACGGACTGTGGACGTCAATCGAAACGAATCTCTAACCAGTTGCCTGGTCTGGGAGTACCGGGATCGCGGTGTGCGGACCGGGTCTTCTCCAAGATTCAAACCAAATGCAGCGGGGCCAGACGGACGATCCGCGATAGGAATGGGCGTGGCCATAACCTTCACTCTCGGCATGGTGGCGCTTCTCCTGCTTGCAGCGTGGCGCGACGTTGCTACCAGAACCATTCCCGACACGATCAGCCTGCTTGTGCTTGTTTTTGGCACACTACTCCGGTCACAGGAGGGCCCGTCGGCCCTCGCCCTTTCGGCAGGAGCGAGCCTGGCGCTGTTCACGGTGCTTCTGATCGCTTTTTCGCGCCGGCTGATCGGCGGCGGGGACGTAAAAATCATGACGGCGCTCGCCGTCGGCCTTTCGCCACTCGACTGCTACCGCTTTGTCATCGCCACAACGATTGCAGGCGCTTGCGTGGCGATCGCCTATCTTGTGCTTTCACGCACGGTGACCGGCCTCAGGACGGGGCGAACATCATTATTGGGCCGCGTCGCTGCAATCGAATCCTGGCGCATCCGCCGGTGCGGTCCGATTCCCTATGGGGTCGCGATCGCCGCCGGGGGCGCCTCCGTACTGCTGCTCCCCAGGAGCTTTTGAACCATGCCGCTGCGATTGATCCTTGCGGCTCTTTTCCTGCTAAGCGCCGTGGGCCTTGGCCTTGTTGGCTATCAGATAACCAGGCCGCCGGTCACCATAAGGGTCCCGACCGCTCACGAGGCCGCGCCTCAGCCGGTGACCGTCGAGGTCATCGTCGCTGCGCACAATCTTCCCGCGGGGACGCTGATGAAGGAGGACGACTTCACCCACCGGGCGGTTCCCACGGCAGACGCGCCGCAGGGCGCTCTCATGAACGGTCCGGAGGTCCTCGCGGGCCTGCGTGGCGCCCTGCTGCGCCGCTATCTCGATTCTGGCGCCACCCTGATGGCGGGCGACATATTGCACCCGCGTGACCGCGGGTTTCTCGCCGCCGTGCTGACGCCTGGCGCCCGCGCCATTTCGGTTGGCGTCGATGCCATCACCGGCGACGGCGGCCTGATCTGGCCGGGCGATAGGGTGGATCTGATCCTCACGCAGGAATTGAACGATAAGGATGTGACGCCGGCACGGCGTATCGTCGGGGAGACAGTGCTGACCGACATGCGGGTCGTCGCCGTCGACCAGAGCATAGCCCAGGGGGCCCCCGCGACCGGCGACAACGCCACCGGCCATGTGGCACGCACAGTGACGCTTGAGGTCACCCCGCAGCAGGCGGAGCGCGCGATCGTAGCGCAGCGCCTTGGCAAGGTGACGCTGACCATCCGCGCGATTGACGGAGTCGCCGGCGCGACCGGCCACGGGACGTCGGTTTACGGCGGAGACGTCTCGGCGGCACTCGCTCACGGCGGGACATCGCCTGCCCCCCACATGCGGGTCGTAGAAGGCCAGGAAGACCACGACGTGGCGTTCCAGAAGCCGACGGAACCGGGCGAAGGACCGAGCAACTATCCTGCCCCCGCGACGCCCAGACAGGGGGGCCCGGCGGATGCCAGATTACACACGCTCTGAGACGGTCCCGCCGGACCTCCTCCCCCCTGCGAGTCCGGAAAGAGATTCGTCGGACGCAAGGGGGGCGCTGCTGGCCTTCGTGGCCGATGTCGAGAGCGAGGCAGCGCTGCGCGGCGGACTCCTCAATACGGTGGACGGTGTAGAAGTCCGGCGCGGGACGATCCTTCACGCGATCAAGTACCTGGCCAAAAAGCCGACGCCGCGGGCACTGGTCGTGGATATCTCTGGCGTGGCCAATCCGATGGAGCAACTCGATAGTCTCGCCCTTGTCTGCAAGCCGGACGTCCGAGTATTGGTCATCGGGGAAGATAGCAGCCTCGGCTTCTACCGCGACCTGGTCCGCACTCTGGGGGTCGCCGAATATATGAATAAGCCGGTGACGCGGGATGGGGTTGCTCGCCTTTTCCTGCCTCAGATCATAGGCGCTTCGACAGACGCCGCCCAGCGCGGCGGCACCGTGATCGCCGTGTGCGGTGCACGCGGGGGCGTCGGGACCACAACAGTTGCGGTTAATCTGGCGTTGCAGATCACCGCAGCGACGCACGGGCATGTGGGCTTGCTTGATCTTCATCTACAGCGGGGCACCGCGGCGCTGATGCTAGGCGTCAAGACGGTCGGCGGGCTGCGCGTTGCGCTGGAGCAGCCGGAGCGCGCGGATGCCCTTTTCCTCGACCGCGTCGCGGTAGAAATCAATGATCGGTTGCGCCTGATCGCGGCTGATGAGCCGCTGGACGGGACGCCCTCGCCTACGCCGGACGGGATGCGGCGCGTGCTGGACCTCCTGCGTCGGCGTTTCAACTACATTGTTATGGACCTGCCGGTGTCCGGAGCTCCGGCCGAGATTGAGGCGCTCCGCGCAGCGCGTCATCTTCTGGTCGTGATGGCCCCCGATCTCGTCTGCCTTCGCGACACGGAGCGCCTGCGTCAGTTGGCTGGGTCGCTCGGCACAGTCAACACCAGCATCGTGCTGAACCGGGCCGACATGCCGGGCAGCCTGAAGATGGCGATGATCGAACAGGGCCTGGGCTGCAAACCGACCATAGAAATCCCGGATCTTGGCAAACAGCTCGGAAAGGCGGCAAACCTGGGCAAGCCCGCTGTGGGCGAGAGCGCCGTCTTCAGACGGGTTATGGCCCTATTGGCTCAGGAGGTTTCCGGCACGCCTGTCGGACAGATGCATCCCGCGGGCGACCGGTCGCTCCTTCGCCGGATTTTGGGCCGATGAAGCCGTTCGGCCGCAGGATCGAGGAAACGGCGCTCCCCGAGTTCGTTTACCCTCCGCGTCCAGTGGCCGTGGTGTCAGGCCCTGATATCGGCCTCCGCCTTAGGCTGCGCGGCAAGGTTATGGAGCAACTCGATTCGGCTGCGGTCGCCGAGATGTCGCCGGAGGTCCTGCGCGCCGAGTTGGAGCCGATTATCCATGAGGTCGCCGACCAGGAGCGCGTGCAGCTCTCGGCGCGGGACCAGGCGCAGTTGGCGCAGGAGCTGACCGACGACATGGTCGGCTTCGGGCCGCTGGAACCGCTGCTGCGGGACGATTCGATCTGCGACATCATGGTGAACGGACCGGACACCGTCTTTATCGAGGTCGGCGGCAAGCTGCAGCGATCCAACGTACGGTTCCGCGATGCAACGCATGTCGCCATGGTGGCGCAGAAGATGGTGGCGACAATCGGCAGGCGCGTCGACGAATCCAGTCCGCTTTGCGACGCTCGCCTTCCCGATGGCAGCCGTGTCAACGTGATATTTCCACCCTTGGCGTTGGACGGCCCCTGCATCTCGATCCGCAAGTTTGCGAAGAAGAAGCTCGACTTCGCCGGCATGGTGGCAAACGGGAGCATGGCCGCCCCGGTTGCGCGCCTGCTGGAGATTGCGGCGCGGTGCCGGCTGAACATCCTGGTCTCCGGCGGCACGGGCTCCGGCAAGACCACTTTGCTGAACGCCCTGAGCCGCATGATTTCGATCGACGAGCGCGTCGTCACCATCGAAGACGCAGCGGAACTTCAGTTGCAACAGCCGCACGTGGTCCGGCTGGAGACGCGCACCGTAAATTTGGAAGGCCGGGGAGAGATCGACCAGCGCGCGTTGCTTCGCAACGCATTGCGGATGCGGCCCGACCGCATCATTATCGGTGAGGTTCGTGGCGCCGAGGCTTTTGACATGCTGCAGGCCATGAATACGGGCCATGACGGGTCGATCAGCACGGTCCACGCCAATTCTTCCCGAGACGCGATGGGTCGGATCGAGAATATGGTGCAGATGGCGAGCGCAAACCTGGCGCCACGCACAATTCGCAACCAGATCGCCAGTGCGATCGATCTTGTCATCCAGATCGAGCGCATGCGGGACGGCGCGCGTCGCGTGGTGCAAATCTCCGACGTCTGCGGCATGGAAGGTGAGGTGATTACGACAAACGATGTGGTATCGTTCCAGTTCGATGCCGAGGACTCCGGCGGCAGAATCATGGGTCACTACAAAAAGGTGATTTCGCGCGCTTCCTTCTCCGCCAGGTTGACGTATTTCGGTCTTGAGAACGCCTGGATGGATGCACTGCAGAGCATATGAAATGCTGATTCCGATTACTGCCTCGATCATGCTGGTGCTTGCGACATTGATAAGCGCGACATGGCTGTCTCGCGACGTCATGACGCGCCGTATGCGAGACCGGATCGGCGCTGTCCGCTCCCGGCCCCAGGGCGCGGCACCGGCGACACCGGTACGCCTGCCGGCCCGCCGGGTGGCTGATCAGCGCGGCAAGCAGATGGCACGGATTATGCGCCTGCTACAACTTAATCCAGAGATCCCCGAGCAGAACGTCATCGCGTGGAAGCTGGTGATCGCTATCGCCTGCGGCACGGCGGCCATTGGCTTTTTCTATGGACGGGAGTTCCTGGGCTGGCCGCTGGCTGCCTTGTTGATGCCGGTCGAGGTGTTTCTCGTGGCGCGGTTTATCTTCGGGTGGGAGCGTACGCGCTATCAGAGGGCGATGCTGGAGCAGATCCCAGACGTGATGGCCCTGATCTGCCGTGCGGTCAGTGCCGGTGTTCCACTGACCGAGGGGTTGCGCGCAGTGGCCCAGGAGGCGGCTACCCCCTCCCGCGAGGCGTTCATGCTCGTCGTCAGCGAGGTGGCGATTGGGCAGCCGCTCGAACGCGCCCTGTGGAAGCTGCACGAACGCGCCGGGCTCGCCGAGTATGCGTTCTTTGCGGTCACGATCGGCCTGCAGGCACAGACAGGCGGCAGCCTTGTCGAGACCCTTCAGAATCTGCAGGATCTGGTGCGCAGACGCGTGACCGTTTCCAGGCGCGGAAAGGCGCTGGCAGCCGAAGTCCGTATGTCTGCCATGATCATGGAAGCGTTGCCTTTTGTCGCGGGAATTGCTCTGATCTTCATTCGTAATGACTTTCTCGATTTCTTCCTGAATACGCCCGCCGGTAACCATATGGTGCTTGCTGCGTTCGGATTGCTCGGCGCGGGCATGTTGACAATTCGTTACATGATTCGCATGAGCCTCGCGCCGTGACCCAGGAGAAGCTTCTTCTGCTTGCGGCTATTGGCAGCGTGATCCTGGGGTTGGTCGCAGCCGCACTCCTGCAGTTCCTGCGTGGAGCCGAGGATCAGGAGTTTACCCGCCGGATCGTCGCCTTACGCCAAGGCGCGGTGCTGGAGCGGCGGTCGTCGCGTTTGCGGTCCAGCTTGATTTCGCTAATCCGGCGCCTCGGCGATGCGGTTCGCGACAGGCTGCAGTCCCCCCATGACGCCGAAGTCCTGGCGCGGACCATGTTGACGTCCGGCTTCGAGCCAACGAAGGCGATGCCGATATTCATGGGAGCGAAGGTAGCATGCATGTTGGGCTTACCCGCCATCGTCTATCTGGGGACCGATTTCCTCGGCTACCACCTGGGCAGACAGGTCATCTATTCTGGGATGTCTCTGGCGCTCGGGATGATGCTGCCGAACTGGGTGATGACGATGGTCCGTGTGCCCTACCAGAACGCGTTGCGACGCGGGATTCCTGATGCGCTCGATCTGCTGGTCGTCTGTGCAGAAGCTGGACTCGGGCTCGAATCGGCCGTGGATCGTGTGGCGCAGGAGATGACAAAGTCGAACCGGCCGGTCGGCGTCGAGTTCTCGCTGCTCAGCTATGAGATGCGTATTTTGCCGGACCGCAGGACCGCTCTAACCAATCTCGCCGAACGCAGCGGCCAGCCGGCCCTCAAGAGCCTCGCGGGAACCATCGGGCAGACCCTGAAATACGGCACCCCGCTGAGTCAGGGACTGCGCACGCTGGCCTCTGAGTTGCGCAACGAGCGGATGACCATGTTCGAGGAGCGGGCCGCCAGGCTTCCGGCGCTGCTCGTGCTGCCGTTGACACTGTTTATTGTCCCCTGCCTTTTGATCGTCCTGATAGGACAACCAATCAACCTGCTCCTGGCTTCATTAGCAAGCTTTACTCACTGACCGGTCGATCCTGTCACGGGAGAGTGGGGGCTGGTGCACCGGACGAGGCCAGGGCTCGTGTCAGAGCCAAAAGATCACCATCTGACACGCGGTCGCCCAGAATTTGTCGCGACCGCTCCGCGTTGCCGGTGGCGGCATAGAGAATCCCAAGGTTGACCCTGAGCCTCGGCGGCGCGGTATCAGCGTTCTCCATCGGTGCGAGCGTATCCAGCGCCTGCCGGGTCCGCCCCTCCAACATCAGCGAAACGGCGAGATCGTTTTTGGTGGCAGCATCATTGGGTGTCGTTGCCAGCACCTGGCGATAGATCGCCTGTGCCTCGGCATGATGTCCCTGAAGATCGAGTGCCACGGCCTTGTCGACAAGCGCGCGGATATCACCGGGGTTGGTCGCCAACACCTGGTTCAATCCGGCGATCGCCTGGGCCGGCTGCCCGGCCATAAGGTCGATCAGCGCCAGTGCCCGCACCAGGTCAGGCTGGCTGCCGCCGGTGCGCAGCCGTTCGGCCAGAAGCTGACGTGCCTCCGCGACCTCTCCGTTTCGGGCGAGCGCATCGGCACAGCGCAATTGCAGCGCAGTATTCGAGGGCTCACTTGCCGCAGCGGCCGTGTACATCGCGAGGGCCAGTTCGCTGTTTCCAGCGGTGTCGGCGGCTTCCGCCACCTGCAATCGCGCCTCAGCGCTCAATGTGGGCTGACGCCTTCCATTGCTCGATGCGCAGGCCGTCAACGCACTGGTCACCGCGACCGACAGACCAAGCAATAACCCTCTGGGCAAACGCATGACGAGCGACCTTCCGTGGCGTTACTGGACTGGGTTCGGATTGGCTGTCCCCTGTTGCGACGGCTCCGAGACGATGCCGATCGTCGATGCGTTCTCCGAGGGAAGCGGATAACGCTTGCCGGCGAGCAACCGGGCGACAGGCGGTGCCGCTTCCGCTCCGGCGCTCGCGCCCTGACCAGCGCCTTCGATGAGGTCATGCGGGTTGGCGACCATGACCTTTAGGTTCGCGTCATTATCGCCGGCCGGCCTCCAGGTCCCCGGTCGCTGGTAGGGATCAAACAGATCAGGGCCACAGCCGGTGACGAGCAGCGAAACGATAAGGCAGACGTGGCGCATGCGCTTCTCACTTCAGGATGAAACCGCCATCGAGCGGCGGCGTACCGGCGGGACCGGGAGCAAGTTGGCGGCCAAGCAGGATCCGGCTCAGGTCGGTTGCCGGCCTAAAACCGTCGGTCGGAGCATGCAACGCTGACGGCCCTGGAGCGGGCTGCACCACGTAGGGCGTAACGATGATCACCAGTTCGCTCTCGCCGCGCTGGAAATCGTTCGACTTGAACAGCGCGCCAAGGACCGGGACATCCCCGATCCACGGCAGGCCATTCGTGTTGTCGAGACTGGTCTTCTGCAACAGCCCCGCAATGGCGAAGCTTTGTCCGCTGCCCAGTTCGATCGTGGTCTCGGCACGCCTGACGGTCAGTGCTGGAATCGTCAACGTGCCGCCGGAGACGGGAACGCTGACCGCGCCGGTGGACGTTAGCTGGCTGACCTCAGGCCGGACGCGCAAGTTGAGGCGGGTCGAGGACAACACGGTCGGCACCACTGTCAGGCTGATGCCGAATGTCTTGAACTCGACGGTGATGGTGGTCGTGCCGTTGCTCGTATTGCCGGCGATAGGGACCGGGAATTCGCCGCCGGCGAGGAAGCTCGCGGTCTCGCCGGACAGGGCGGTCAGGTTGGGCTCGGCCAGAACGGTGATCAGTTGGTCGGATGCCAGCGCGTCGATGACGCCGTTGACGTCCCACAGTTTGTTTCCGGACGTGAACCCCGCACCGATTTGGTTCGGCGCCGCAGTAGCGTTGGTCAGCGGCGCAAGGCCAAGGGGGATAAGCGGCGAGATCGTGCCCGAAATGGCAGCGCCGGTGAGCAGCCCCATGCGCCAGCCTGGGCCACTGCCGAGCGCCTGCCAGTTGAACCCCAACTGGCGCGTGACCTGGCGGTCGATCTCCGCGATACGCACCCGGACGTTCACCTGGATGGCGCCCAGTACGGTAAGGTTGTCCACCACGCCGGCCTTGTCGCCCACAAAGCCACGGGCAATCGCCTCAGCCTGTTGGGCCGCGAGTCCGTTCGGCACCGTTCCGGTGAGGATCGCGTCGGTTCCCACGCCCCTGACACGGACGCCCGAAGCGCCCTGCACCGTCTGCGCGATCGCCGCCTGGATCGCCAGCGCGGCCGCCGGGCTTATGGTGCCGGGAATGCCGCCGCCGGCCGGTGGGGAGGCAATCGGGGATTGGCCTCCGGCGCCAGGGGTAACGGTCACGTCATACTGGACGATCGCCGCGCCCGCATCCGTCGTTGCGATAACCGTTGTGCGGCCAGGCGCTACCCCCATGAGGAACAAGCTGGTCGGCGAGGCCGGCTGGACACGCGCGACGGCCGGTTCCGCCGACATCACGGTGGCCGCCGGCTGTGGCAGACGCAGCAGCACGCCGGTTCCGGCTTGCACCGAAATAGCCTGACGTTGGGTGGCACCGGGCGACGTTCCGGGCAAGGCGGGGGAGCCCGGCGGCGACCCAGGCGGAGCCATTTGTGCCGTCTGGAATGGACTCGCCAATGTGACGGGCGTCCGTGCATACGCGTTGACGAATCCGCAAAGCAGCATTGCGGAAAGCAGGCGGACCAGGCATCTCATCGGCAGGTCCCTTCGCCGGCCTGGTTTCCTTGCGTCCTGGTGCCGCATGGAAGCCTGGACGACGCCAGGAACCTTCGTCGGCGCCGACGGTCCCAGCCCGGCTGGCTGCGCACCGGTCGATGCAGCGAGGCTCGGCTGCCAAGGTTGACAGGCGGCAATATGGTCTGAAACCAGGCAGGGAGCAGGAATATTGGCATAACGGTCCAATATATACGCGTATTGAACCGAATCACACAGACCCGCGTCGCCGCAAGTCTTTTCTGGCATGCCTGCGACCCATCGTCCGCCGTTGGCGTAAGCTGGCACACTGGAACTTGATCGGTAACGAGTCCTTGGACGCAACCTCCTGCATGGCGTTCAGTGCATGTGACGAAAATCACGAGATTGTGCGGGCAGGTCCGATGCTGGTCCCGTCCCACATGCAGGCGGCTCTTCGCCGCCGCCGCGAAGGGTGGTCGCCGCCTCCGACCGATCAGTCGGGGGAATGGACCGACAAGCTGATGGCGATCATATGCGGGAAACCGCCCGGTCACTCGCACCGGAACGCCGCCCAGGAAAGCCGGCCATGGAACGCCCCAGACCAGCAGCAAGATGACGTCTCTGGGGGCAGAATCCGGTATGATCGACCCTCAGAACTGCTTCTGCAACAGGCTTGCACGACGGCTTGTCCTCCGGCACGGCGGCGGCCGCCGGGCGTTGCCGGCCCCGTTCGGAATCGGGTTGTGAGCCATGTGTTCTTGTCATGTTATGGCTGATGGTTTGTCTGGCAATTTAGCCCTCGTTGCGGTTACATGCGTGATCGCGGGTTCAATATGAACTCATGATCGTTGGGACGGATTTATAAGGCAGCTATTGAGATGTGCCGATCCGCGGCGTCTTTATTTCACCGACTGAGCGCAGACCAGCGTGGCGTCACGGGACTGATATTCGCCGTTTCGGCAATCGTAATTCTTGGTTTTGTCGGCCTCGCCGCCGAAGGCGGCACTTGGTACGTGGAGAAGCGGCGTGGCCAGAACACAGCAGACGCCGCCGCCGCCGCCGGCATGTTCGCCCTTGCCGCTGGCCAGGACGTTTTGAAGAACGGTTACGCGGTCGCCACGGCCATGGGCTATAGCAGCGGGGTCTCGCTCAATTCAATTACCCTGAATGGCACCCCGGGGGTGCAAGCAGTGGTGACCACCAGTTTTACGCCGCTGTTTTCCGGGATGTTCCTCAGCGGCCCCGTAACGATTAGCGAAAGCGCCGTGGCTGCGGTGGCGCCCACTGGTCCCGTGTGCATGCTGGCCCTGGAGGGAGCCATCACCTTCGAACCCGGTTCGAACGTCCAGGCAAACGGTTGCACCTTTGCGTCCAACTGGGTCAACGCTGGCGCAATGTTTCTGGACGCTTCTTCCCTGATGCGTGTGAGCCAGGCGCCTGTCAGCTCGGGCGGCTGCAGCGTCCAATGCGAAGCGCTGACTCCAGAGCCCCTCACCTATCAGTTACCAACGCCTGACCCGTTCGCCTCAACGATCGGCGTCGTGGCGCTGCCTAACAGGACTAGCGCGCCGTGCAGTAGCATACCCGTACCCTACGAATCGACTGGGAAAATCGACTGTAACGACTTTACAGTGGCGAGTGGTAGTGCTCCGGATTTACCGCCTGGAACATATTTCTTTGACGATTCGAACATCGTCGTCCTGACAGGGGGAACTCTGAGTGGCGTTGGCGTTACGATAATCATGACCGGTTCTTCTCCGGGCGCCATTGACGTACAGGCCGGCGCAACTGTAAACTTGGCAGCTCCAGACACAAGCGGCTTTGACCCTGCATTTAATGGCGTACTGTTCTATACAGACAAGACTGCGGCTGTTAACCTTCGCGGCAGTGGCAGCACATTCAGCGGCGTTATGTATTTCCCCAGCTCAGCCGTAACGTTTACTGGGGGATCGTCAGGCTGCAGCGAAATCATCGCCGGCTCATTGAGCCTTACAGGCATCTCGGAATTCAGTGCCAGTGGTTGTCCTGCAGTTGCTCAGGCGCAAGCTGTTCGGATTGTCCAGTGAGGTATCCGTGATAGACAAGATCAAAACACACCTCGGACGTTTTTGCCGCGACCGGCACGGCACGTCGGCAATCGAGTTCGCGATAATCGCTCCAGTGATGTTGCTACTGATGCTCGGGGCTTACGATCTGGGCAACAGGGCGCAGCAGGAGATCCAGTTGCAGCAGGCCGTGCGATCAGGCGGCCTTTATGCGGCCTACCGGCCCACGGATGTTAGCGGCATCCAGACATCTGTTTCCGACGCGCTGCCGACCGGCTGGAGTTTGAACAGTCCGGCGACCGTCGTGTGCGGTTGCGTGGCGGGTGCCGCCTTCCCCTCCCCCTCGTGCACCGCGGCCAATTTGGACACATGCACTGGGGCAGGTGCCGCAAAGCTGGTCACCATCACGGCGACGATGTCCTATGCGGCCTTGATGCCGCAATTCGCGTCAACCAACACGGCCATCTATGTTACCCTTCTTCAGTAGTAGCCATCGTCGGTCGCTGGGGCAGTCGGGCACAACGAGCCTCGAGTTCGCCTTGATCGCCGCGCCGTTCTTCTTCGTCCTGATCGCCGGGACGGATTTAGGCCGCTACTTCCTCACGCAACATTCCATGCGCACTCTGACCAGCGAAGCTGCGCGGTCGGCAGTCGTCAATTGTTTCGGCGTCGCTACGTGGTGTGTTCCTTCAATGGCCGTTCCATCCCCCTCGACGGTTTGGGCGAAGGTCCCATTCCTTGATTCGGCTGCGCCAGGCGCTTCGCTGACGGCAGAACAAACGACAAACCTAGCCGGCGTCAGGACAATTAGCGTGACTGCACACTATCCGTTCGAAGCCATTTGTCCGGGCTTGAGCGGCCTGAGCGGTACGATCGCCGAAACAACCAAGCTCGAGTATTAAGATAAGCGGTCATTGGTTGCGATCGTCGACTGCAATCGCTAACCCGCCGGACTGATCGGCATCCATGCCAGCGAGCGGGATCTGCGCGATGTCATGGACGGCAGTGTGTTATGGCAGTTCGACGGTCCCGGTATTCGGTGAGAAAGAATAAAACGGCAGCCTCACCGGATGCGGTACTCGACCACGAGCGGCTGGAGTCCAAGGCAAGGTCCGCGTCGCAAATGACAACGGTTTCAATCCCACCGCCCAGAATGGCCGTCACAACGCCCTGCCAGAAATCCGCCCGTTCATGGGCACACCAAAAGCGCGAGGTCCTGGCACTCGTAGACCAGTGTATCCGCGGCCCACAACGCGGCCTTCGCGACGGCGACAAGGCCCGCCGGGGTCGGAGTAAGCGAGGTCAGCTCGGTCTCGACGCGAATGCTGCCGTGGAAGGGCTGCACCTGTCCGCGGAAGCGGAGACGGACCGGATTGGTCGCGGCGGCCGGATACACACGCTGGGAAGGTGACGCATGCCCCCCTGCCAACAGCAGAAGCCATGTGGACTGCAGCATCGCTTCGACTCCCAGCGATCCCGGCTGCACCGGATCGCGGAAGAAATGCGCCTTGAAATACCAATCGTCATACCCGATCCGCCGAACCGCGCTGAGCTGGCCGAGCCCCGCCGAGCCGCCTGCCGCCGCGAAGCCCGTGATGCAATCGATCATGCGCATGGGCGGCTGTGGCAGGCAGTCGAGCAAGCCCGCAAGGTTCGCAGTTGCCTCCACCGTGAAATGATCATGCTCCACTGCCACAGTGGCATCGCTTGGTCCGGTCAGCGCCTGTCTGGGGAAGAGACCGCAGGCCATCTCCAACGACATCAGGCGACTGCCGTCAGCCTCGCTTTCAGCCGTCAGCCTCATCAGCAGCGTGCCCTGCCACCGGTGAGCGCTCTTCAACACGACCCGGTTCGTGAGGCTGCCCGCACGCGGCGGATAGCCGAACCAACGAATCTTGGCTTCGGTGACCCGGAACGAGAGATCATCGTCGCTTGATAGCGGTCCTCCGGCATAGGTGCCGAGCCAGGCGCATGCCTGCAGCGCCGTCTCGATCACGAGGCTCGCTGGCATGCGGCCATCGGGGGTCACCGACGCGTGGAATGGCTCACTCCCCACGTCGTAATGCACGGTCGCTGCCGATCCGGACTGCATCCCGCCAAGCGGGCCGTCGACCTGGCTGACGCGGGAGACGAACAGGAACGGCGGGGCGGCCATGCGTGGGAACGGGCGACCATCATCGAAGCGCGCGAACCGGGGACCGAAGGCCGCGCTCGGGCGGCCAAGCGCCCAGGCAAGCAGGCTGTTGCGGTCGAAGCGGACCCCGTCGCATTCCGCGACGGGACCAGCGTCGCCGACTTCGGTCCGATCATCCGTGTCGCGCGCGGGCAAGCCATCGGACAACGGCCAGTCCGGTACCAGGCGCAGGCCCAGATGACGGCAATGCAACGCCTTGACGCCGTCAACGCTGATCAGAACGTCGGCAACAACTGTCGGGGTTGGACCGTCGGCGACCTCCTCGATGAAGACCTCGGTCACCAATTCGCGCGCCTGCGGTGAGACCTGGCCGCTGCTGCTCAACTCGATAGATTGTCCCGGGACCGGCTCGAACCGGTACCCGTCGCGACGCAGCGTGAAGCCGCACGCCGTCATGTGGAAGGCGACGGCCTGCAGCGCGGCCTCCGCCAGGAGCGTTACCGGCATTGAGGGGTCGCTGAGAACGTGTGATGCGAAGAAGTCATCTCCGCTGATCGGCTGCACGGCGCGCGTATAGCCGCGCTGCCACGGGCCGCCCATCGGCTCGAAGGCGGCAATCGAATGGATGAATTGCATCGGCCCGCTCTGGATGGTCGGCGTGGCCGTGTGACAGAGCGTCTCAGCAAACCCCGCGCCGAAGCAATCAACCATCCTGCCCTCGGCGAAGGCCCGGACCTGCGCGGCGTCAAAGCAACCCGACTCAGCCGGCGCGGGAAGCGGATCGAGCCGAGCACCGGCACGCGGGGTTACGGAGGTGACGTCCCATCTCACACCTTGCGAACCGGCCAACTCCGCCTCGCTGAAAAACCCTGCCTGCGCATCGACAATCAGGCGGTCGTTGGATGTGGCCAGAAAGCCGTTCTCGATCGCGCCCAAATACTGCTGAAACCCCAGCTCGGATCGCGCCAGGTGACCGCCGTGCAGACGGTGCAACGTCGCGAAATGCTCCTGAAGCAAAAGGGCGAGCGGCGAAGTCCGCGAACCCGCGACGATGGCGCTGTCCTGCGATACCATGCGTAAGATGGATTTCGTTTGCTGCACGCCGTCGGCGTCGCTGCGCAGAACCGGCTGCCCCCCAGCCAAGCTGGCTTCACGCGCGCGGGCCGGTCTCGCAACCACCGCCCCACTCCGTCGTGGACGCGGCATCGGTTGGGGATTGGTCATAGGACCTCCTTATGTCGTGTTGGACGGGGACGCCGCCTGGTGGGCGGCGTCCCCGCCGTTCGACTCACGCGACGCCGACCGCCCCATGCGGTGCGGGCGAGAAGCCGGCAGTCCCGCGGTCCGCCGGATCGCGCTGCTCCTCATGTTGCCCTGCATCCATGGTCCCGACAGGCATCAGCTCGGCGGCAGGCTTGGGGAAGATGGCAGGAGGCTGTGCGGGCAGTTCGCTGCCGAGCACGACCTCGGTCTCGCCATCAAATCCGTGATCCAATTCCGCCAGGAACAGCGAGACTCCGGCATCGCGGCTGAGCAACAGGACGCCCTGCCGATTGAACCGGGCGGCAAGCTCCGGCGTGACCATGCCGCCGTCCCACGGTCCCCAATTAAGCGCCTTCACCATGCACGCAGGCCCGCGACGCAATGCTTCGGCCTGGGCGACCTTGTTCAACGTCTCGTTCGCCATGGCGTAGATCGACTGCCCGGCATTGCCAAATCGCGCTGCCACCGAGGAGAACAGGACGATTGCCTTAAGCTCGTCTCCGACCATGCATTCGAGCAGAGAGCGGAGTCCCTTCACTTTAGTGCCGAACACCTGATCGAAACGCGCATCGGTTTGGGCTGCCAGCAAGGCATCCGCCAAAACGCCGGCCCCATGCAGCAGCACATCGACAGGTCCCCAATCCCGTCTGACTGCCGCCAGGGCGGAGCCGAGTGCGGCACCATCACGCACATCGGCGGAAACATAGCGGGCCGTGCCGCCGGAAGCGGCGATGGCCGCCAGTGTGCCTCGGATCTCCCGGGCCGCCAGGATCTCGGCGCTGCGTCGCGAAAGACCCATTGGAGAGAGGGTCTCCCCCTGCTGTGCCGCGAGTCTCAGCAGCGCCCGTTTGAGCGCGGCATCGTCGGCGGCGTCCCGCAGCTCCGCGGGCTCGTCAATGAGCATCGACCGGCCGAGCAGCACGAACCGGCAGCGATAGCGGGCCGCCATCCCGATCACCACCGCAGCGGTCACGCCGCGCCCGCCACCGCTGGCCACGACGACAGCCGACGGATCAAGCGACAGTCCTGCGCCCGCGGATTCGGCGCCGATCGTCCGCAGAGTGACTCGCGTTCCGTCCGTGGGCAGCCCCACTTCGAGTTCGTCCCGGCCACCGTGCAGCAACTCTTCCTCAAGGACGGTCGCAAGAGAGTCCGCGTCCCGCCCGGCCTGATCGAGATCGATCGCCCGCGCAGCCACCTGCGGCCATTCGCGGGCGGCCGATTTGGTCACGCCCGCGATGCCGCCGAGCCAGCACCGGTTCGGCAACAACGACGTGGTGCCAAATCGTCCCCCCGTGTCCTGCACCGTGATGAAAGCGCCGCCGGGGTGCACTGCCGTCCAGCACGCCAGCCGGAACGCTTGCCGTTGAATGCCCAGCGCCTCGCCGGCGTCGGCGACTTCGGCCAGGCCACCAAGGAAGACGGCAGCCGCGCAGGGCTCGGAGGGCAGGTCCGCGAAGACGCGCACCGCGTAACCATGGTTGCGAAGCCGGCCAGCAAGCGCCTCGGCGACGGCCGCGGGGCCACCGACCAGCGCGACCGTCCCGGCGGCAGGAGGCGGCAGCGTGGGCTGACCACTGCCCGCGGCAGGAACCGCTCTGAGCACCTGCCGGCTTGCAAACGCTCTCCGGACGTCGGAGTCCTGCAAGCTCTGCGACGGCGCACCGCTGTCGACTGGCACCGGCATCGGAACCACAATCGTGGGCGACGGGCGTAGCGATGGCAAGCCTTCGCTGACCTGCAGTTCGCCAGGTCCGGCGATGCCGCTGGCCACGCTTTGTGCGGCCGCTGCTGATTGCGCATCCTCATCCTGCGCCGCCTGGGAAGCAAAGTAATCGGCGATCTGCCGAAGCGTGCGGCTTTGCACGAGCAGTCCGGTGTCGGATTCAAAAGTGCCGCCCATCTGCTCCTGCAGCGTGGCCAGGATCTCGACCTGGGTGATGCTATCGACCCCCAGATCAGCCTCCAGTTTCATCTCCGGATTCAGCATCTCAGCGGGGAAGCCGGTCTTCTCGCTGACCACGGCCAGCAACATCGCCAATACATCACGCTTGGGACCCGCCGCTGCACCAACGGTAGCAGGCGGCTTTGCCGGCGCGCCCGACACCTGCGTCTCGGCCACGCTTTGTGCGGCCGCTGCTGACGGCGCATCCTCATCCTGCGCCGCCTGGGAAGCAAAGTAATCGGCGATCTGCCGAAGCGTGCGGCTTTGCACGAGCAGTCCGGTGTCGGATTCAAAAGTGCCGCCCATCTGCTCCTGCAGCGTGGCCAG
>Ga0302202_10003512_pt1 | contig 17137 bp, 17 predicted proteins | sample II_Bog_N3_3_FD_194579 | JGI IMG/M metagenome (GOLD analysis project Ga0302202, IMG submission 194579) | Peat permafrost microbial communities from Stordalen Mire near Abisko, Sweden - II_Bog_N3_3 | ecosystem: Environmental > Terrestrial > Soil > Wetlands > Peat | place: Sweden: Abisko...
CTTGGATAATCGGTCGATGGCGGAGGAGCTGCGCATCCATGTGACCGTCAGCGGGCGCGTCCAGAACGTCGGCTTCCGCGCCTTCGTCCTCTTCCGGGCCACCGAGCTCGGGGTGCGCTGCACCGTGGCCAACCGGCCCGACGGGAGCGTCGAGTGCGTGTCCGAGGGGACGCGCACCCAGATGGATCTTTTGATTCAGTCACTCCATGAGGGGCCCCGTTCGGCGCGCGTGGACGCCGTCGATGTGGTGGAGCAGCCGGCCCGGGGCGACCTTCCCTCCCCAAGGATCACGGCGTGAGCGGGCTCCGCGTCGCCGACCGGATGTCCCGGCTCGGTACGGAGTCCGCCTTCGAGGTCCTGGCCCAGGCTCAGCGTCTGGAGGCGCAGGGGAGGGACGTGATCCACATGGAGATCGGGGAGCCGGACTTCGCCACCCCGTCCAACATCAGCGAGGCCGCGATCCGCTCACTCCGGGAGGGGGCCACCCATTACACGCCCGCAAGCGGCATCTGGGAGGTCCGCGAGGCCACCGCCCGGTACGTCACCCGGCAGACCGGAGTGCCGACCGCCGCCGAACAGATCGTGCTCGTACCCGGCAGCAAAAACCTTCTCTACTTCGCCCTCCTCTCCCTGATAGAGCCGGGTGATGAGGTGCTGCTCCCGGATCCCGGTTACCCGATCTACGGCTCGCTGGTCAACTTCGTCGGCGCCACCCCGGTGTCGGTGCCGATCCGCGAGCAGAACGATTTTCGCCTCGATGTCGAGGAGCTGCGCTCGCTGGTCACGCCTCGCACCCGGGTGCTCATCGTCAACAGCCCCGCCAACCCCACCGGCGGGGTATTGACCCGGGAGGATTGCGAGGCGGTGGCGGCGATCGCCATCGAGCACGACCTCTTCGTGGTGACCGACGAGATCTATTCGCGGCTCATCTACGAGGGCCGGCATGTCTCGCCCTACTCGATCGACGGGATGGCCGAGAGGTGCCTCCTGATGGACGGGCTCTCCAAGGCCTGGGCCATGTGCGGCTGGCGGCTCGGCTTCGGGGCCATGCCGGTCCAGCTGGCGGAGCGGATGGACACGTTGATGATCAACACGTCGTCGTGCGCCGCCGCCTTCACCCAGTGGGCGGCGGTCGAGGCCTTCGAGGGCGCCGCCTCCGACGCGGCGGTGTCGGCGATGATGGCGGAGTTCGCCGAGCGCCGCGATGTCGTCGTCGACGGGCTCAATGCCATCCCTGGAATCCGCTGTCACAAGCCCGCCGGGGCCTTCTACGTCTTCCCCAACATCGAGGGTACGGGCTGGGATGAGCGATCCTTGCAGCAGGCGCTCCTCAACGAGGCGGGAGTGGCCGCGCTGGCCGGCACCGCCTTCGGCGCGCATGGCCGCGGGTACCTCCGCCTCAGCTACGCCAACAGCGTGACCAACCTCGAGAAGGGCATCGAGCGGATCGGCGACCTGCTCGCCGGGCACCCTCCGGATCGGGCCGGCTCCGCCGCGGCGGTGGTGCGCTGACCGAGGGACCGCCAGCCGACGTCCGTCCGGGTCTCGACGAGACCCGACGGCTGGCACGGGATCACGAGCTGGTCGCCCTGGTGCGGACCATCCCGGCGCGCGAGATGACCGGGCCGCGCATGCTGGCCGCCGTGGGGGATCGGCCCGGAGCCTTCCTCTTCGAGTCCGCAACCGGGCAGGGGGAGTTTGCTCGCTTCACCTTCGCGGGCCTGGCCGGGCCCGAGCGGTTCCGGGTCCGCCGTGGGCGCCTCACCCGCCTCGGGGAGGGTGAACCGGCCGCTCCGGTCCCCTGCGCCGACCCGCTCCGCGCCCTCCAGGAGTTCACCGCCGGCCCGCGTGTCGCGCTCCCCGACGACCTGGACGTGCCCTTCACGGGCGGCTCTGTCGGGCACCTTTCCTATGAAGCGGTGACCAGCTTCGAGAAGGTCGCCCGGCCCGAGCGCGATCCCCTCGACCTCCCCGACGCCTGGTGGGGCCGCTGCCTCTCCTGCAGCGTTCTCGACCGGGAGAGGGAGCTGGTCCACCTCATCACCCACATCCCGACCGACTCCGATGTGGCGGAGGCCCATGCCCAGGGGGTGCGCCGCCTGGATGCGATGGCTGCGAGCCTGGCGGCCGCGGTGACCCCCACGGTTGCGGTCGCGCCCTCCGCATCGCCGCCGCTGCCCGACGCCGCCGCCAACCTGAGCCGCGACGCCTTCCTCGCCGCGGTGGAGCGGTGCCTCGAGTACATCGCGGCCGGGGACATCTTCCAGGTGCAGATCTCGCGCCGCTTCAGCCTGGAGTTCGATGTCTCGCCGATCACCCTCTACGCCGCTCTGCGCGAGGCCAACCCGAGCCCGTACCTCTTTTACCTGCGCACCGACGACTGCGCGCTGGTCGGCACCTCTCCGGAGATGCTGGTCCGGGTCTCAGAGGACGGGCGCGTCGACTATCACCCGATCGCGGGCACCCGGCGGCGTGGGACGACGGCGACGGAGGACGCCGCCATGGAGGCCGAGCTACAAGGCAGCGTCAAGGAGCAGGCCGAGCATCTCATGCTCGTCGACCTCGGCCGCAACGATGTGGGGCGCGTCTGTGACATCGGCAGCGTCCAGGTGACCGACTACGCGGCGGTGCGTCGGTACGCCAACGTCATGCACCTGGAGACCTCGATTCAGGGCAGGCTCCGCTCCGGGCTCACCGCGGTCGACGCGCTGCGCGCCTGCTTTCCGGCCGGGACGGTCACCGGTGCTCCCAAGGTGCGGGCCATGGAGATCATCGCCGAGCTGGAGCCCGAGGTCCGGGGCGTCTATGCCGGGGCGGTGGGCTACCTGGACTTCCGGGGCAGCCTGGACACGGCGATCGCACTCCGCACCGCGGTGGTGTGCCGGGGCCGGCTCCACCTCCAGGCGGCCGCGGGGATCGTCGCCGACTCCGATCCGGCCGAGGAGGCGCGCGAGATCGACAACAAGCTTCGCGCCCTGGTCCGGGCCGTCGAGGCGGTCCGCCCCACGGTGAGCGGAGCGGAGGGCCGCCGGTCGTGAACGATGAGTTCCTCCTGCCCGAGCGGGACCTTAGCGATTCAGTCGTCGTTGTCGATAACTACGATTCGTTCACCTTCAATCTGGTCCAGCGGCTGGGCGAGCTGGGCGCGCGCTGCGTCGTGGTCCGCAATGACACCACCACGGTGGCCGCCATCGGCGAGCGCGGGCCGGCGGCGGTGGTGATCTCGCCGGGCCCCAAGACGCCCGCCGAGGCGGGGATCTCGGTGGCGCTGATCCACACGCTGGGGGCCATCATCCCCATCCTCGGGGTGTGCCTCGGGCACCAGGCCATCGGCGAGGCATACGGTGGCCGCGTGGTGCGCGCGCCGTCGATCATGCATGGCAAGCTGAGCCAGGTTCACCACCACGGCACCGGGCTCTTCGCCGGCGTGCCCGACCCCTTCGCCGCGACCCGGTACCACTCGCTGGTGGTCGAGCCGGCCAGCCTGCCGGCGTCCCTGGAGGTGACCGCCCGCACCGAGGACGGCGTGATCATGGCGCTTCGCCACCGCGAGCACCCCGTGGTGGGCGTCCAGTTCCACCCCGAGTCCATCGGCACCGACGCCGGCTACCGCATCCTCGAGAACTTCCTCAAGATGACGTCAGCACCCCTCGAGGTCCACGGATGAGGCCGATGGGGCACGTCGTCGGAGTGGGGGCTTGCGCAGGCGGCAGCGCAATGCCGCCGAGCACGAGGCGCGGACAGCAGAGCTGTCCGACGCCGGTCCCCCCGAAGACGATGTGCCCCGTCGGCCGCCGTCGGCGTTTTCGATGACCGCCGATCTCGGGGCCCTCGGACCCATCGTGGAGCGGAAGCGGCGCGAGGTCGAGGCGATCAGGTGCGGTCGCGGCGCCATCTGGGCCAAGGCCGAGCTGCTCCCGCCCGCTCCCGGCTTCGAGGCACTGCGCGGTGGCCGGGTGATCGCCGAGCTGAAGCGCCGCTCGCCGAGCGGCGGGGCGCTCCGGACAGACCTCGACGTGGGGGCGGTGGCCGCGGCGTACGCGGGGGCGGGCGCCGGGGCCATCTCGGTGCTCACGGATGGTCCGGACTTCGGCGGCTCCCCCGCTGATCTGGAGGCGGTGCGCGCCACCGTCACCATCCCGGTGCTGCGCAAGGACTTCACGGTGGACCCGGTGCAGATCGCGGAGTCCCGTGTCCTCGGTGCCGACTGGGTGCTGCTGATCGTCGCCGTCCTCGAGGGAGGCGCCCTCGACGAGTGTCTGGAGGCGGTGCGGCGGGCCGGTGCCCACGCCCTGGTCGAGGTCCACGACGAGGCCCAGCTGGAGCGCGCGGTGGTCGCCGGGGCGGCCTGCGTGGGCATCAACAACCGCGACCTGCGCACTCTCCGGACCGACCTGGGCACCTTCTCCCGCCTGCGCCGGCTGCTTCCCGACCCCTCCGTCAGCGTCGCCGAGTCCGGGGTGCGCAGCGCCGCCGACGTCACTCGGCTGGTGGGGGAGGGGGCGGACGCGGTGCTGGTCGGCGAGGCGTTGATGCGTCAGGAAGACCCGGCCACGCTCTGTGCCGAGATGGTGGCCGCCGCCGCGGCCGCGGCCGGAGTGTCGCGGTGATCGTCAAGGTCTGCGGCGTGCGCACCGCCGCGATCGCAGAGTGCGCCGTCGACGCCGGTGCCGACTGGGTGGGGGTCGTGCTCGAGCCCCGCAGCCCCCGGCATGCCGGCGACCCGGAGGTCGAAGCGGTGCGGCGAGCGCTCGCCGGGCGGGCCGACCTGGTCGGGGTGATGGTCGAACCGCCCGCTGCGCGGTGCCGGGAGCTGACCCGGCGCCATCGGTTGGACGCGGTCCAGCTCCACGGCCGGGTGGCTCCGGACGTGGTCGGCGACATCGACGTCGCCGTCATCCGGGCGGTCAACCCCGCCGGCCCGGGGGACGCCTTCACCACCGACTGGTGGCCGGACTGCCTGCTCCTGCTCGACAGCGCGCCGCGGGGGGCCGGAGCGCTCCCCGGAGGGACGGGCGTGCCGATCGATCTCGAGACGGCCGCCGAGGTGGCCGCTCACCGTCCCATCATCCTGGCCGGAGGTCTCACCCCCGACACCGTAGCCGCCGCCATCGAGCGGGTCCGCCCCTACGGCGTCGACGCGAGCAGCGGCCTGGAGTCGAGCCCGGGCGTCAAGGATCCCGGCCGAGTGCGAGACTTCGTGCTGGCGGCGCGGGAGGCCTTTGCCACGGTCGAGGCGCGTCGGATACGCGGGACGGCGGATTCCGCCGCCCGCCAAGGAGGGAGTCGATGACCACCGCCGGACGGTTCGGCATCTACGGTGGGGCCTTCGTGCCCGAGACGCTCGTCCCCGCGCTCGAGGAGCTGGAGGCGGCGATGAACGAGGCTCTCGCCGATCCTGCCTTCATCGCCGAGCTCGACGGCTGGCTCTACGACTACGCCGGGCGGCCCACCCCGCTGACCCTTGCCCGGCGGCTGACCGAGGCCTGCGGCGGTGCCGAGATCTGGCTCAAGCGCGAGGATCTGGTCCACACCGGTGCCCACAAGCTGAACAACGCCCTCGGCCAGGTGCTGCTCGCCCGGCGGATGGGCAAGACCCGGATCATCGCCGAGACCGGGGCGGGCCAGCACGGCGTCGCCACCGCCACGGTGTGCGCCTGCTTCGGCCTCGAGTGCGTCGTGTACATGGGTCGCGAGGACATCCGCCGCCAGGCGCTGAACGTCTACAAGATGGGACTTCTCGGGGCCGAGGTGAGGCCCGTCGACAGCGGGTCCAGGACCTTGAAGGACGCCACCAACGAGGCCATTCGAGATTGGGTCACCAATGTCGAGAACACGCACTACGTGATCGGGTCGGTGGTCGGTCCCCACCCCTATCCCACCCTGGTCAAGCGGTTCCAGCGGGTGATCGGCGATGAGGCGCGTCGGCAGGCGCTGCAACGCTGGGGGGCGCTCCCCGACACGGTGGTCGCCTGCGTGGGTGGGGGCAGCAACGCCATCGGCATCTTCACCGCCTTCCTCGAGGACGAGGACGTGGAGCTGGTCGGGGTGGAGGCCGCCGGTCGCGGCATCGAGACCGGGGAGCACGCGGCGTCACTCGAGGCGGGCAGGCCCGGAGTCCTCCATGGCGCCTACAGCTACCTCCTCCAGGACGCCAACGGACAGGTGCGCGAGACCCATTCGATCTCGGCGGGGCTGGACTACCCGGGGGTGGGTCCCGAGCACGCCGCTCTCCGCGACGCTGAGCGCGCGCGCTACGTCACCTGCACCGACGGCGAGGCGCTGCGCTCCTTTCACCGCCTCTGCCGGATGGAGGGGATCATCCCTGCGCTGGAGTCCAGTCACGCCCTGGCCGTCGCCGAGCGGCTGGCCCGGGAGCTGGGCCCCGGCCACCGCGTGCTGGTCTGCCTGAGCGGCCGCGGGGACAAGGACATCGACACCGTCAGGGCCGTGAGCGGCGCCGGGGAGGGGGACTCGTGACCGCCGCCACCGCGGGGAGGTTCGAGGCCGCCTTCGCGGCGGGGGCTGCAGGCGGCCGGCCCGGGATCATCCCCTACGTCACTGCCGGCTTCCCGGGCCCCGACGACACCGCTCCACTCCTGCTCGCCTGCCAGCGGGCGGGCAGCCTGGCCGCCGAGGTGGGCATTCCCTTCAGCGACCCGCTCGCGGACGGGCCCACCATCCAGAGCGCCGGCTGGCGGGCCCTGGAGCAGGGGATGACTCCGGCTCGCGCCATCTCGGAGGTGGCCCGGGCGCGGGACGCCGGGCTGACCATCCCGGTGGCGGCGATGACCTACATCAACCCGGTGCTCACCATGGGCATCGAGGCCTTCGCCGGCGCCTGCGCCGCCGCGGGGATCGACGGCGTGATCGTCCCCGACCTGCCGGTCGAGGAGGCGGCCGGCCTGGCCGCGTCGCTCGGGGCCCACGGAGTGGCCCACATCCCCCTGGTGGCTCCGACCACCCCGACCTCGCGGGTGGCCCGGGTGGCCGCCACCGCCGCCGGCTTCATCTACTGCGTCAGCGTCACCGGCACCACCGGGGCCCGCGAGAGCGTGAGCCCCGCCGCCCTCGACCTGCTGGAGCGGGTGCGCTCGGTGACCGCTTTGCCCCGGGCTCTCGGCTTCGGCATCTCCCGTCCCGAGCACGTCGAGGCGCTCACTGGGCACTGCGAGGCGGTGGTGGTCGGTTCGGCCCTGCTCGACGCCATCGCGAGCGGTGGGGACGACCCCGGGGCGATCGCGGAGCGGTTTGTTCGCGAGCTCCGCGGGGTCGGCGCGGCCGGGTGACCGTCCCGATGAGGTCCCCGGTGTCTCTCCGATGAGCGATCCCATCAACCTGGCTCCGATCCACCGGTTGGAGGGAGAGGTGCGGGTGCCCGGCGACAAGAGCATCAGCCACCGTGCCCTCATCCTCGGTGCGCTGGCGCGCGGCCGCACCTACCTGGGGGGGCTGGCCCCGGGCGAGGACGTCGCCCACACCGCGTCGTGCCTGGAGGCCTGCGGCGTCTTCGTCCGGATCTACGGCGATGGCCGCGCCATGGTGGAGGGCAACGGGCCGGACCATGCGCTGAGCGCACCGGGCCACCGGCTCGACTGCGGAAACTCGGGGAGCACCATGAGGATGCTCGCCGGGGCCATCGCCGGGCATCCGATCACCGTCTGCCTGCAGGGGGACGCCTCACTGATGCGGCGCCCGATGCGCCGCATCGCCGCCCCGCTCCAGGAGATGGGGGCAGCCGTCCGGCTAGGGCCCGACGGGACCGCCCCGATGACCGTCGAGGGGCACCGCCCGCTCCGTGCGATCAGCTTCGAGCCCCCGGTGGCGAGCGCCCAGGTTAAGACGGCGGTGCTGCTGGCCGGGCTCTTCGCCGACGGGCCCACCACGGTCCTCGAGCCGGCGCCCACCCGCGACCACACCGAGCGTCTCCTCGAGCTCTGCGGCATCGAGGTCGCGAGCCGTGAGGGCCGGGTCACCGTCATCCCGGGCGCGCTGCAGCCGTTCGGCCTGCGCATCCCCGGTGACATCAGCTCGGCCGCGTTCTTCCTCTGTCTGGCGGCGGCGCGTGAGGGATGGCGGGTTCGCTGCCCGGAGGTGGGGCTCAACCCCGGGCGCGACGGGGTCATCGAGGTGCTGCGCGCCATGGGCGCGTCGGTCGACGTCCTGGAACGCGAGGCCGCCGGCGGCGTCGAGCCGGTCGGCGACGTGGAGGTGCGCGGCGGGCCACTGCGCGGGACCCGGATCGGCGGGGCCCTGGTCCCACGGCTCATCGACGAGCTGCCCGTGATCGCCGTGCTCGCCACCCAGGCGGAGGGGGTGACCGAGATCCGCGATGCCGCCGAGCTCCGGACCAAGGAGTCCGATCGGATCGCCCGCCTGGCCGAGGGATTGAGACAGATGGGTGCGGCCTGCGAGGCGCTCCCCGACGGGCTGGTCATCGAGGGGCCGACCCGGCTGGTCCCGGCCGCCGTGGACGCCGCCGGCGACCACCGGCTGGCGATGGCCTTCGCGGTGGCCGGATGCCTTGCGGCGGGCCGGGGGCTGACCCATATCGCCGGTGCGGAGTCGGTCGCCATCTCCTACCCCGGCTTCTTCCAGGACCTCGACCAGCTCTCGTCGGCTTAGGCATTCTCCGCTCCGATCTCCGGGTAAACGCCGAGCAGCCGTCAGCGTTTCCCAGGAACCCCTCCTGCGCCGGGGTGCCGTCAGCGCATCAGGCGGGACATCCTCCGATCCGCGTAGACGCGGCCGCCGGTCTGACACCCGGGACAGTATTGGAACGAGCGCGAGGCGAGCGACACCTCACGCACGGTCTCCCCGCAGACCGGGCAGGGCTCCCCGGTCCGTCCGTGGACACGCATCGCCGATCGCTTGAGCTCCTTGAGCGCGCCGATGTCCTGCCCGCGTGCCTGCTCCAGAGCGGAGCCGAGCGTCTCCCGCAGCGCCGTCAGCAGCCGGGCCAGTGCGGCATCGTCGAGACGGTCGCCCCGGGCGAAGGGGGAGAGGCGGGCGGCGTGGAGGATCTCGTCGGAGTAGGCGTTGCCCACCCCGGCGATGAGACCCTGGTCACTGAGGGCCGCCTTCACCGTGCCCGGCCGTGCCCGCAACAGCTCGCGCAGCCGCTCCAGGTCCAAGCGCTCGTCCAGCGCATCCACCCCCAGCCGGCCCACCCCGGCCACGTCGGCCGGGTACCGCGCCACGTGGAGTGCCACCCGCTTCTCGGTGCCCATCTCGGTGATGTCGAGGGCGGCGCCGTCCTCGAAGCGGAGGCGGGCCGCGAGCGGTCCGCGCTGGACCAGCCGGGCGTCGGAGGCCCGCTCCCGCCAGCGGACCCACCCGGCTCGGCCGAGGTGGGCGATCAGGTGCAGAGCTGGGCCTCCGGCGGCGTCCTCCGCCTCGACGTCCAGGAACTTCCCGTGGCGGCACACTCCGGTCACCTCGCGGCCGGCCAGGGCGGCGACCGGCGGCTCATAGGTCTTGAGCGCGGCGATCGAGGCGACCGTCAGTCCCTGGATCCGGCGGCCGCGCAGACGGCGGTCGAGGATCTCGGCCAGCGCCTGGACCTCGGGCAGCTCAGGCACGGCCGCGGTGCCGGCCGGTGCGCGAGGCGAGCGCGGTCCTGGCCATGGGGGGCGGCGGTGGCTCAGACATCCGTCAATGGTCGGGCATCGCGACTTCCGCCGCTCCGTCCGAGGCCGTCCAGATGGAACAATCCTCCCTTGCGCGGCAGGTCACGGAGGGTGGCTGGCGGATGGGTGGGTTCGAGCGACCCGGCAAGATCGTTTGCGTGGGGCGGAACTACCGCGAGCACGCAGACGAGCTCGGCCACACCCTGACCCCGGAACCGCTCCTCTTCCTCAAGCCGCCGTCGGCGGTGATCGGGGATGGCGACGCCATCGTCCTGCCCAAGTTGCCCGCGGCGCTCTCACGGATCGACTTCGAGGGCGAATTGGTCGCCATCATCGGGCACCCCCTGCGGCACGCTTCGCCCGAGGCCGCGCTGGAGGCGGTCCGGGGCTACACGTGTGGCAATGATGTGACCGCCCGGGAGATGCAGGCGGCCGAGGAGCAGTGGACACGGGCCAAGGGGTTCGACACCTTCTGCGCCCTCGGTCCGCGGGTCACGCTCGTGGACCCCTCCGACGTCGAGATCACCACCCGGCTGAACGGCGAGGTCCGCCAGCACGGCCGGACCGGCGAGATGGTCGTGGGAGTCGGAGAGCTGCTCGCCTACATCAGCCGCTGCATGACCCTGGAGGCCGGCGACGCCGTCTTCACGGGGACACCGGCGGGGGTGGGCCCCCTTCGTGATGGCGACGTTGTCGAGGTAGAGATCGGGGGGATCGGCGTGCTGTGCAACCCGGTCCGGGGTGAGCGGTGAGGGGGCCGAGCTGTCAGGTATCCGTGGGGAGGCGAACGGTGTACCGTTGCGATCACTGCAGGCCCACGTCACGGAGGAGGGCATGAGCGTCTCGTCGCCTGCCGCCACGCTCGGAGCCGTGCACACCCATGCGGAGGAGGACGTCCTCTGCATCCCCCGCACGACGATCTTCCCCGGTGCCGTCTGGCACGGGTTGGTCACGCGTGGGCTCGAGCGGGTTCTCCGGACCATCCGGGCCGCCAGCGAGTACCGGCCGCGGCACATGGTCGAGGACGACCCCTCCCAGCAGCAGGTCATTCCCTACTGCATCGTCCACCACCCCGAGGACGACACCTACCTGCTGACCCGGCGGCTCCGCCATTCCACCGAGCGGCGCCTGCACAACCTCTACTCGCTGGGGGTCGGGGGCCACGTCAACCCCGGCGATGGCGAGCGCTTCGAACCGATCGTGGGCGGGCTGATCCGCGAGTGGGGCGAGGAGATCATCTGCCCCTCCCGGGCGACCGCCAGCCTGGTCGCGCTCCTCAACGAGGACTCCACCCCGGTGGGCAGGGTTCATCTCGGCCTCGTCTTCCTCGTCGAGCCCGAATCGGGCCCGGTGAAGGTGCGGGAGACCGAGAAGCTGGAGGGCGAGGTCATGACCCTGGAGGAGATGCGCCTCCACTATCTGAGCATGGAGTCGTGGTCCCAGCTCTGCTACGACGACCTGGTGGCGGGCGCCCCGGCCCGCGCCGATCGGAGCCCGCTCGTGGTGGAGCTTCCGCCCGCTCCCTGACGCGGCGCGGCGGGCTCGCCGCGAGCCCGGGGAAGGCGCTCGTATACTCCGGCCCATGCCTGTGAACGTTCGCGTACCCGGTCCCCTGCGCCGCCTGACCGCCGGCAGCTCCCAGGTCGAGGTCGAGGGCGGCACCGTCGCCGAGGTCCTGGCCGATCTCGAGGCCCGCCACCCCGGTTTCCGGGAGCGCCTCTATGACGGCGAGGGCAAGCTCCGCCAGTTCATCAACATCTATGTCAACGACGCCGACATCCGTTTCGGCGGCGGGTTGGACACCCCGGTCGCCGCGGGCGACGACATCTCGATCGTCCCGGCCGTCGCCGGCGGCTGAGCGGGGCTCGGCCGGAAACCCTGCCCCGAACTCGCGTAGGCTTTCAGGGATGACCGTCGCCACCCTGGAGGCCGCTCCCGCGCTCGTCCCCGCCGACCCCTTCGCCCTGCTGCCCCGGGGCGCCGTGGTCGCCGTCGCCATGTCGGGCGGTGTCGACAGCAGCGTGGCCGCCGCCCGCTGCGTGGCTCGCGGCGTCGAGACCCTCGGCATCACCCTGGCGATGTGGCCGGGCGATCGCGGGCAGGTTCGCGACCGGGGCTGCTGCTCCATCGACGCGGTCGAGGACGCCCGCCGGGTGGCCAACCGCCTCGGCATCCGCCACCTGACCTGGAACCTCGAGCGTGAGTTCACCGCCGAGGTCGTGGCCGGCTTCGAGGACGATTACGCAGCCGGCCGGACCCCCAACCCCTGCGTCCGGTGCAATCAGCGGGTCAAGTTCGGCGTCCTCCTCTCCCGGGCCCGTGCTATCGGCGCGACCCACGTCGCCACCGGGCACTACGCCCGGATCGGCCGGCGCGGGGAGACCTGGACGCTCCACCGGGCGAGGGAGGTCGGCAAGGATCAGGCTTATACCCTCCACCGTCTCGACCAGGCGCAGCTCGGTGCCGCACTCTTCCCGCTCGGTGGGGTGACGAGCAAGTCGGACGTCCGTGCCGAGGCCGCGCAGCTGGAGCTGGTCTCGGCGGCCAAGCCGGACTCCCAGGAGCTCTGCTTCGTCGACGGCGACCTCGCCGCGGAGTTGAGCCGGCGGCTCGCCGGGCGGTTCCGTCCGGGCCCGATCATCGACCGGGAGGGGCACCTCCTCGGCGAGCATCGCGGCCTTCCCTTCTATACGGTGGGGCAGCGAAGCCGGCTGGACATCCGCCCCGGCCGGCCCGACGCCACCCCTCTCTACGTTCTCGAACTCGACCCGGCGTTCAACCGGGTGGTGGTGGGACCCGCCGAGGCGCTCCGGCGCTCCGGGCTGCGCGCCGGCGACTGCCGCTGGGTGAGCGGGGCCCCCCCGGACGCGGGCTCCGCGGTCCTCGTCCAGCTGAGGGCTCACGGGCGGCCGCACGCGGCAAGGGTGGTCGCGGCCTCGTCCCGTACGGTGGAGGTGAACTTCGTCGAGCCCGCAGCCCAGGTGTCCCCCGGGCAGGCGGCCGTCCTCTATCGGGTCGACGAGGTGGTCGGCGGCGGGGTCGTGGAGGAGGCGGGACGGTGAGGCCTCAGTGGTATCAGATCGCCCTCGCGTCGATCGCGGTGCTGGCTGCCTGCACCGTCTCCGCGTACTGCTTCTGGTTCGCGGTGCGCCACCGGAACGCGCTCTTCCACCTCCCCGGGGTGGGAGCGGCGCTGGTGGTGGTCGGCCTGGTCGGCGAGCGGAACGTGGTGGTCGCCACCGGCAGGCCCGCCAGTGTCTGGGATCTCTCGATCAAGGTTCCCCTGATCCCGCTCTATCTCGATGTCGTGACCCTCATCGGGCTGATCATCGGCCTCCTGGGGCTCAGCCTGATCCTCTTCCTGGAGCGGGTGGTCGCTCCCGAACAGCGTTGGACACCCCCGCCTCTGCGGGGCCTCGACGAGGACGATTCCGTCTGAAGCATGGGGGGGCTGCCCCCCACCGGTACAATCTCGCGGCGATGTCCCGGTCAAGCAGCCGTCCCGCCCTTCAGCTCCCTTCCGAGCCCCTCGGTCGCGGCCGCTCATGAGCGCTGCCGGCTTCTACGTGGCGGGGGTGCTCGTGATCCTGAGCTGCGCGGCCGCGGTGCTGCTCCGGGGCGCGGTGACGTCCGCGGTCACGGCGGCGGCGGTGGCGGTCTCGATCGGCATCTTCCTGCTGGTGAGCGGCGAGTACCTTCTGACCCTCCTGGAGCTGGTCCTTCTCCTCGCCACCCTCGCGGCGGTGGTTGAGGTCACGCGCCGCGGCGGCTTCGGTCCGCGGGTCCAGCCGCTCCCGCTCAGCCGGTGGGTGTACGGGCTCGGCCTCGCCGTGCTGGCCGTCGTCGTCCTCGACGGAGCGGTGCTCGCCTCACGCGGAGGCTGGTTCCGGTCGGGGATCAAGCAGGGGCTGGGCAGCGTCCTCCACCACCAGGCTCCGGTCACCGCGGGCCTTCTGGTGGTCCTCGGCGCGGCGGCCGTGGTGGTCGCGGTGGTCATCGGGCGCACCAGCGCCGACGAGGCCGAGCACCACGAACGGGCCCGGGCTCGGCGGGAGAGAGAGGAGAAGATGCGCCGTCGTCGCGAGGACCGGGTGGCCGCTCGCCGCCGCCGCCAGGCGGGGCGGGCTGGAGGAGGCGAGTGAACATCGGGCCGGGGCACGTCGCCCTGTTGAGCGGTGCCGTCTTCGCCATCGGGGCCTTCGGGGTCCTGACCCGGCGTGATGCGTTCGGCCTCCTGGTCAGCCTGGCCATCCTCCTGCTCGCGCCCGTCATCGCCTTTGCCGGCTTCACCGCCATCGACGGCGGCAGCGTCGGCCCCGGGCAGGGGGAGGTGGTGGCGCTGGCTGCGGTGGTGGTGTGTGCCGCAGTGGCCCTGGTCGGCGCCGCGCTGGTGGCGCTGCTGCACCGCCGCCATGAGAGCCTCGACACCGACGCCTACGGCGACGCCGAGGGGGAGCAGCGCTGATGGGCAGCTTCGCCTGGATCATCCTGCTGCTCCCGCTGGCGGGTTGCGGCGCCTCCTTCGTCGCCGAGACCCCGCGGCGAGCCGCTCACGTGTGCATGACGTTCCTGGGGATGTCCCTGATCGTGGCTCTGTTCGTGCTCGGCTATCGCCTGGTCCACGAGACCACCAGCATCACCCCCGACATCTCGACGCTGAACTACCTGTCGCTGTCCCCGGGCCCGAGTGAGACGACGACCTTCCCGTCCACCTTCCAGGTCGCGGTCGGGGTCCGTGTCGACAACCTGAGCGCCAGCTTCATGGTCCTGATCTCGTTCCTCTTCCTCGTCGTCCAGGGTCTCGGGACGGCAATGCTCCAGCGCGACGCCGGCTACCGCCGCTTCTTCTGGGCGAGCTCGCTGCTCGCCACCCTGATGCTCGGCCTGGTGCTGAGCCCCGGCCTCTTCCAGGTCTGGTTGACCCTCGGGGCGGTCAGCGCGACGACTCTCGTCCTGGCCCTCCACTACTGGCATCGGCGGGAGACGACCTCGCCAGCCCGGCGCGCCTTCTCGGTGCTCCTCGGGGCCGACGCCAGCCTCCTGCTCGGTCTGGCGTACATCATCGACAAGATGGGCCCGTACCTCGGGCTCCGGCCGCAGCCGGTCGGCGGAGCACTCGACATCTTCGACTTCCGCCTGCTGGATCCCGCCTGGCAGGCCGCCGCGCAGGGCGCCGTCTCTCACGTCGGGTACCGGAGCCTGGTTATTCTGACCGTGCTCCTGGCCGTGGCCGCCCTGGTCCATGCCGCTCAGGCCCCGTTCACGGGCTGGCTCACCGGCCTGCGCGAGGCACCGCTGCCGGTGCTCGGAGCGATCACCATGTCGCTGCTCGCCGGGGTCGTGGTGCTGGCTCGGATCTACACCCTTCTCATGGTCACCCCACGGGTCCTGAGCATCCTCGCCGTGATCGGCGCGGTGGGCGCCGTCTGGTTGAGCGCCGCGTGCTTGGTGTCGCGTGACATCTACCGCGTTGCGCTCCTCTTCGCTTCGGCGCAGCTGGCCCTCGCCATCACCGCCATGGGTGCTGGTGGTTACAGTGCCGGACTGCTGATCACCGCGGTCAGCGCGCCGCTCAGCCTCCTTCTCCTGGTGACCGCCGGCAGCCTGGCCCGCGCCTACCGCACCCGCGACATCGGCGAGATGGGTGGCGCCTGGCAGCGGATGCGGCACACCAGCCTGAGCCTCGGGTTCTGGGCCTTCGCCGCCGCGGGCCTCGACCTTGTCGGCTACGACGTGGTGTCCTCCATCTTCCTCAACCGCTTCCCCGACAACGGTCAGTTGACCGCCTGGGTCCGTGACCTGGTCGCGGTGCTGGCCATCGCAGCCGTGGTGCTGACCGCTCTGTTCGCCGTCCGTCTGCTGGTCACCGTATGCCGCGGCACGCCGGCGGTGCGTCGGGGCTTCGTCGTTGAGAAGCTCACCGAAGCGGAACCAGCGCTGCGGACCCTCCAGCGCTGGTGCGCGGCCGCCACGGTGGGAGCCGTGGTCGTCGGTCTGCCGGGGATCGCCGCCATCGGTCACGGCAAGGGGCGCGTTCCCGCCCTCACCTTCAGCCATTGGGTGTACTACGGCGCGAACCACCAGATCCTGCCCGTCGAGTGGTGGGCGTTCGCCGCCGTCGCCGTCGCGCTGGTCGTGGGCGTGGCCGGGGGCGTTGCGGTCGTGCGGGCCGAATTGACGCGCCGGATGGCTCGCCTCGGACTCCGGCTCCGGATTCCCACCCTCACCGCCACGGGCCCGGCGGCCGTGCGCTGGGCGTTCGCGTTCGGTGCTCGAGCCGGGAACGCTCTGGCGGGGGAGGTCGTGGCTTTCGACCACGACCTGGTTGAGCCTCTCTACGACTCCGCCGGTGAGGGGATCGAGGTGGCCGCCGAGGCTCTGGAGCGTGTCCGGGCGCGCCGGCTGGGCATCGCGATCGGCGTGATGCTCGCCGTCATCCTGCTTCTGGTCGGCGCCAGCGTCCTCGCGGCAGGGGGGCACTTCCCGGTGCACACCACATGAACTTCCTCGCCCAGACGTCGAGCACCGCCACGACCAGCGGGGTCACGTTCCCCACCCTGGTGCTCACGGCCATGGTCTGGAGCGCGGTCATCTTCGCCCTGGTGGCGCTGCTCATGCCCAACCAGACCCAGGACCAGTTGCGCCGGATGAAGTCACTCGGCTCCACGGGTGCGGGCGCCGCGCTCTTCTTCGCGATTTGGGCCGTGGAGACCCAGGTGTCCGAGGCGGCAGCAGGGACCGGCGGCATCCCTGGCGGCGACCTCCTCGAGGAGCACAACTGGCTCTCCTCCTTCCCGATCACCTCCTCCTACCATCTCGATGTGGACGGGATGGCCCTCTCGGTGATCCTCGTCGTCTCCGTCGTCTTCTTCTGCGCCGCGCTCGCCGCCTGGCGCAACCAGCGTCACGTCAAACTTCTGACCGTCTGCCTGCTCACCCTTGAAACGGCCTCCCTCGGCATCCTCGCCTCCTATGACTGGGTCCTCTTCCTCCTCTTCTGGACCCTCGCGATCGCCCCCGTTTACGTGCTGGCCCGGGCCTTCGGGCACGGCCACCGGGCGCGGGTGGCGACCCGCTACGCGGCCACCAGCCTGGTTTCCGCAGGTCTCCTCCTGCTCGCCGCGGTGCTGATCGCCTTCCAGTCCGGTGCGCATTCCTTCGACATGAGCACCACTCCTGTGTCCCTGCCGGGCGACGGTGAGGCCGTCGCCTTCTGGCTCATCACCGCGGCCTCGCTGCTGGCGATGGCCGTGGTGCCCCTGCACGGGGCGCTGCTCGACCTCGAGGAGGACAGCACGGGAGTGCTCTCGGCGATCTTCGCCGCGGTGCTGCCCAGCCTGGGGGCCTACACCCTCGTCCACGTCGCGGTCGGATTCTTCCCCGGGACGTCGGGCAGCTTCTCGCTGTTCTTCGCCGTGCTGGCGGTGGTCACCGTGGTCTGGGGGGGCCTGGCGGCGCTGCGCACCGACGACCTGCGGCGCCTCATCGGGCACGTGGGCACGGTCTTC
>Ga0302202_10003519_pt1 | contig 17125 bp, 17 predicted proteins | sample II_Bog_N3_3_FD_194579 | JGI IMG/M metagenome (GOLD analysis project Ga0302202, IMG submission 194579) | Peat permafrost microbial communities from Stordalen Mire near Abisko, Sweden - II_Bog_N3_3 | ecosystem: Environmental > Terrestrial > Soil > Wetlands > Peat | place: Sweden: Abisko...
CCCCGTTCTTCACGGGGTGGGGCGGCTCACCAGCGCCATCGCCCACGCCTTCCTCGCGCTCGCCGGCGCCGGCCCCGACGCGCCGCGCCGCATGCGGGCGCTGGTCGCGCGCGGCGGCGCGGCGGCGGTGTTCGCGGCGGCGGGCCTCGCCGCTGAACCCGCCCGGCCGGCCCGCAAAATCTCGCCGCGTGACGTCATCGGTCCGTTGACCTTCCCGGATCAGACCTGCCTCGGCGCCGCGCCGCCGTTCGGCCGCGCCGACGCCTCGGCCTTCGCCGGCCTCGTCCGCGCCGCGCGCCGGCATGGCGCGAGCGGCCTGCGTCTGACGCCCTGGCGCGCGCTGATCGCCACCGGCCTCGATGCCGTGCACGCCGAAAACCTCGCCGCCGATCTCGCCGCGCTCGGCTTCATCGTCGCGCCCGACGATCCGCGGCTTGGCGTCGTCGCCTGTCCCGGCGCGCCCGCCTGCGCCCACGCCCACGCCGACACCGGGGCCGCCGCGCGAAAACTGGCTGAGATCATTGACCCCCGCGGAATCGTCCTTCATGTGAGCGGCTGCCCGAAAGGATGCGCGCGCGTGTCGAAAACTCCGCTGACGCTGGTCGCGCGTCCCGAGGGCTACGATCTCATTCTGTCGGGCCGCGCGGGCGATGCGCCCGCGCATCGCGCCCTTTCCCTGAGCGACGCCGCCGCGCTCATCAAAACCCTGGGCCCCGCCGCGTGACACGCCTGAATTACATCCGAGACGGCGCCGAGATTTACCGCCGCTCCTTCGAGACCATCCGCCGCGAGGCGGAGCTCTCGCGTTTCTCGTCGCTGGAGGAGCGCGTCGCGGTGCGCATCATCCACGCCTGCGGCATGGTCGAGGTCGCCGCCGACATCGCCTTCACCCCCGGCGCCGCCGAGGCCGCGAGCGCCGCGCTGAAGGCCGGCGCGCCGATTTTCTGCGACGCGCGCATGGTCGCCGAGGGCGTCACGCGCGCGCGGCTTCCGGTGAACAACGAAGTCATCTGCACGCTGGCCGACCCCGGCGTCCCCGCGCTCGCCGCGCGAATCGGCAACACGCGCTCTGCCGCCGCGATGGACTTCTGGGGCGCTCGCCTCGCGGGCGCGGTGGTGGCAATCGGCAACGCGCCGACCGCCTTGTTTCGTCTGCTCGAAATGATCGCCGACGGCGCGCCGCGCCCCGCCGCGATCATCGGCATGCCCGTCGGCTTCATCGGCGCGGCGGAATCCAAGGAGGCGCTGCTGGCGAGCGGTCTGCCGGGCCTCGTCGTGCGCGGCCGCAAGGGCGGCAGCGCGATGGCGGCTGCGACGGTCAACGCGCTCGCGAGCGAACGCGAATGAGCGAGGGACGTCTCATCGGCATCGGGCTCGGCCCCGGCGATCCCGAACTGCTGACGGTGAAGGCGGTGCGGCTGTTGCAGGCCGCGCCGATCGTCGCCTATTTCGCCAAGGCGGGGCGGCGCGGCAACGCGCGCGCGATCGTCGATGGTTGGTTGACGCCCGCCAACGAAGAGCTGCCGCTCCATTATCCCGTCACGACCGAAATCCCTTTCGCCGATCAAGCCTATCGCGACGCGCTGGCGGCCTTCTACGAAGCGAGCGCCGAGCGCATCGCCGCGCATTTGCGCGCCGGCCGCGACGTCGCTCTGCTGAGCGAGGGCGATCCGTTGTTCTATGGCTCGTTCATGCATCTCTATGTCCGATTGAAGTCGCGTTTCGCGACCGCGATCGTGCCTGGGGTGACCGGCATGTGCGGCGCCTGGAGCGCGGCGGGCGCGCCGATGACCTGGGGCGACGACGTGCTGGTGGTGGCCCCCGCGACTCTGCCGCTGAAAGAACTCATTGGCCGCCTCGAAAAGGCCGACGGCGCCGCGATCATGAAGATCGGAAGCCATCTCGGCAAGGTGCGCGAGGCGTTGGGCGCGGCGGGTATGCTGTCACGCGCGATCTATGTCGAGCGCGCGACCATGAGCAACGAAGTCGTCATGCCGCTCGCCGACAAGACCGACGACGTCGCGCCCTATTTCGCCATGGTGCTCGTCCCCGGCGAGGGGAGGCGGCCGTGACGCTGCGCATCGTCGGCCTCGGGCCCGGTCCCGCCGATTGGCGCACGCCCGAGGCGGACGCGGCGCTTGCCTCCGCTACGGACCTGCTCGGCTACGCCCCCTATCTCGAACGGCTCGAGCTACGGCCGGAGCAACGCATCCACGCCAGCGACAATCGCGAGGAACTCGCGCGCGCGCGCCACGCGTTGAGGCTAGCCGCGTCGGGCGCCGAGGTCGCGGTCGTCTCCGGCGGCGATCCCGGCATATTCGCCATGGCGGCGGCGGTGCTGGAGGCGATCGAGCAGGGCGAAACCGAGTGGCGCGCGCTCGATATCCAGGTCGTGCCGGGCGTCAGCGCGATGCAGGCGGCCGCCGCGCGGCTGGGCGCGCCGCTGGGGCATGACTTCTGCGCGATCTCGCTCTCCGACAATCTCAAATCCTGGGACATCGTGGCGCGGCGGCTCAAGGCGGCGGCGGAGGGCGATTTCGTGATCGCGCTCTACAATCCCGCCTCGAAGGCGCGGCCGCGGCGCATCCATGACGCGTTCGCGCTGCTGCGCGAGTTAAAAGCGCCGACGACGCCCGTCGCCTTCGCGCGCGCCGCCGGGCGTCCCGATGAAAAGCTCACGCTGACCAATCTCGGCGACGCCGACCCCGGCCTCGCCGACATGGCGACGCTGGTGATGATCGGCTCCAGCGAAACGCGCTATATCGCACGGGAGTCGGGGGCGCCGTGGATGCTGACGCCACGCTCCTACGGAGCGGGGCGATGAGCCTCGATCCAGGCGAGCGCGTCGTTGAGGTGGGTCACTGTCTCGACGTCGGGCGTGGCCGGGCGTTGCGCGATCACGACGCGTACGCCGAGACGGCGCGCCGCTTCGATCTTGGCGTAGGTCGACTCGCCGCCGCTGTTCTTGCTGACCAGCATCTCGATGCCCTCGTCGCGCATCAACCGTTCCTCGTCTTGAAGCGTGAACGGGCCGCGCGCGAGGATCAGCCGGGCGCGGGGCAGGGCGTCGATCTCGGCCGGACGATCGATCGAGCGCACGAGATATTCGTGTTGCGGCGCGCGCGCGAACACGCCGAGTTGCAGCCTGCCTTGCGTGAGAAACACGCGCCGGGGCGTCGCGCCCAGCGCATCGACGGCGGCGTCGAGGCTTTCGACCTCGATCCAGTGGCCGCCCGGTTGGCGCGGCCACGGCGGGCGAGTGAAGACGAGCAGCGGCATGTGCGTCTCGGCGCAGGCCTTCGCGGCGTTGGCGGAGATCTGCTCGGCGAAGGGATGCGTCGCGTCGATGACGGCGTCTATGGCCTCGGCTTTGAAATAGGCGATCATGCCATCCGCGCCGCCGAAGCCGCCGCTGCGCTTCGGGATCGGCGCCGGCTTTGGGTTCGCCGTGCGACCGGCGAGCGAGAGGATCGGCGCGATGTCCGCGCGCGGCGCGAGCGCCCGGGCGAGCGCGCTGGCTTCGGTCGTGCCGCCGAGGATCAGCAGGCGCAAATGATCATCTCTCTCTCCTCTCCCCCCTCTCCCCTTGCGGGAAAGGGGGCGGGGGTGAGGGGTTGGCGCGCAAGCGCCTCGCGGCGCGACCCCTCATCCGGCCTTCGGTCCCCTTCTCCCGCAAGGGGAGAAGGGGCGCAAGCCGGGAGTGTCGTTATATGACACCCTGGCTCTCCCTCGTCGGCATCGGCGAAGACGGACTCTCGCCGGCTGCCCGTCGCGCCCTTTCGCAAGCGACGCTCGTCGTCGGCGGCGCGCGGCATCTCGAGCTCGCCGCGCCGATCGCCGCGCCGACGCTCACGTGGCCGACGCCGATCGAGGACGCGATTCCCAAGCTCATCGCGCGTCGCGGCGAACCCACCTGCGTGCTCGCGACCGGCGATCCCTTCTTTTTCGGCGTCGGAACCCTGCTGCGGCGGCATTTCGCGGCCGACGAGATCCTCGCTTTCCCCGCTCCCTCGGCGTTCTCGCTCGGCGCCGCGCGGCTGGGTTGGAGCCTGCAGGACTGCGCGACGCTGTCGCTGCATGGCCGCGCGTTGGAAGCCATCATGCCGCATCTTCAACCACGCGCGCGCATTCTCGCGCTGTCGTGGGATGGCTCCACGCCGGCGAAGCTCGCGCGCTTGCTCGTCGAGCGCGGCATGGGCCGGTCCACGCTGACGGTCTGCGAGGCGATGGGCGGCGCGCGCGAGCGGCTGCGGTCATGCGTCGCGGAGGATTTCGCGCTCGACGACGTCGCCGCGCTGAACACCCTCGCGCTGGAGGTCGTCGCCGAGCGCGGCGCCAACATCATCCCGCGCGCGTCGGGTCTGCCTGATTCGATGTTCGAGCATGACGGCCAGATAAGCAAACGCGAGACGCGCGCGATCACGATCAGCGCGCTGGCGCCGCGGCGCGGCGAGTTGCTGTGGGACATAGGCGCCGGCTCGGGTTCGATCTCGATCGAATGGATGCTCGCCGATCCCGCCAATCGCGCCATCGCGATCGAGCAGAATCCCGAGCGCGCCGCGCGCATCGGCCGCAACGCGCTCGCGCTCGGCGTTCCCGCGTTGCGCGTCGTGCAAGGACGCGCGCCGGAAGCGCTGAGCGGTCTCGCCACGCCGCAGGCGATCTTCGTCGGCGGCGGCGCGACCGCGCCGGGCGCGTTGCAGACCTATCTCGAGGCGCTGGCGCCGGGGGGGCGGTTGGTCGTCAACGCGGTGACGCTGGAGACGCAGAGCGAACTCATCGCCGCCTACAAGCGCTGGGGCGGCGAACTGACCCAAGCGAGCTTCGCCCATGCCGATCCCGTCGGCCGCTTCACCGGCTGGCGCGCGGCGATGCCCGTCGCGCAATGGCGGATGGAAAAATCATGGCCGGCCTGATCGCGATCGGCGTCGGCTGCCGCAAGGCCTGCTCCCCCGAGGCGATAACGGCGCTCGCGCGCGACGCGCTCGCGCGAGCGGGCGCGCTAGAGGGCGAGCGGCGCCTGTTCACGATCGAGGACAAGCGCGGCGAGGCCAACCTGGTTGACGCGGCGCGCGCGCTCGGCCTCGAACTGCATTTCCTTACCTTCGATCGCCTGGCCGCCGAGGCTCCGCGCGCGACGACGCGCTCGGTCCGCGTCGAGCGCCATATCGGTCTGCCCTCGCTCGCCGAAACCGCCGCGCTCGCGGGCGCGGGGCCGGGCGGCGCGCTGATCGTCGCGCGGCTCGCCGCCGACGGCGCGACCTGCGCGATCGCCTATCGTCCCGGAGCATTGTCGTGACCGTTCATTTCATCGGCGCCGGTCCGGGCGCGGCCGACCTCATCACCTTGCGCGGGCGCGACCTCATCGCGCGTTGCCCCGTATGCCTTTACGCGGGCTCGTTGATCCCGAAGGCGCTGCTCGACCATTGCCCCGAGGGCGCCACGATCATCGACACCGCCTCGCTCGATCTCGACGCGATCATCGCGCATTGCGTCGAGGCTGAAGCGCGCGGGCGGGACGTCGCGCGGCTGCATTCGGGCGATCTCTCGATCTGGAGCGCGCTCGGCGAGCAGACGCGCCGGCTCGCCGCGCTGAACATCGCCTACACGATCACGCCCGGCGTGCCCGCGTTCGCGGCGGCGGCGGCGGCTCTGGGGCGGGAGCTGACCTTGCCCGAGGTCGCGCAATCGGTCGTGCTGACCCGCACCAGCGGCCGCGCCTCCGCGATGCCGCCGCGCGAGTCCTTGGCGGCCTTCGCCGCGACCGGCGCGACGCTCGTGGTGCATCTGTCGATCCACGCGCTGGAGGGTGTCGTCGAGACGCTGTTGCCGTTCTACGGCGCCGACTGCCCGGCGGCGGTCGTCGCGCGCGCGTCGTGGCCTAATGAGCAAATCACGCGCGCGCCGCTCGGCGAACTCGTCGCGGCGATACGGGCGAGCCCTGTCGAGCGCACCGCGCTGATCCTGGTCGGACGCGCGCTCGGAGCCGAGGATTTTCGCGAGAGCGCGCTCTACAACGCGGATTACGTCCGCCGCTTTCGCGGCGGCGCGGGGCCGATGGGCTGACGAGGCCACCGTCATTGCGAGCGCAGTGAAGCCATCCAGCCTTTCGGTGACGCACACTTTGGTTGGAGAGCAGAAAATCGCGGCGACAGCCGCGCGAAAGTCCGCTGATACGGGCTGGCGGAACGGCTGGCTTGCTTCGCTTCGCTCGCAATGATGAACTCGGCGCGCTTGGCGCTTCGATCGCCGTGTGACAGTTTGAAGCCGAAAATCTTGGAGACGACGCCGTGGAAGCCCACCCCGATTCGCAGCGTGTGATGGATCTGGTCAAACGACTGGCCCGTCCGCCGTTCGAAACCCAGACGCCGGCCGCGGCCCGCGAGGTTTATCGCGCCGGTCGCGCGGTGATGCAGCCAGAGACGCCTGATGTCGCCGAGCGGCGCGATCTCGTCATGCCCGGCCCGACCGGCGAACTGCCGCTGCGGCTCTATCGCGGTCTCGGAACGCAGCCCTCCGACAAGCTGCCGGTGCTGGTCTATTTCCATGGCGGCGGCTGGGTGATCGGCGATCGCGACACGCATGACGTGCCGTGCGCGTGGATCGCCAACGCGGCGAAATGCGCGGTCGTCTCCGTCGAATACCGGCTCGCGCCGGAGAACAAATTCCCGGCCGCCGTGGATGACGCCATCGCCGCGACGAAATGGGTGGCGGCGAACGCCGAGGCGCTCGGCGTCGATCGCATGCGCATCGCGGTCGGCGGCGATTCCGCGGGCGGCAATCTCGCGGCCGTCGTCGCGCTGACAGCGCGCGAGAGTGGTCCCAAGCTTTGCTATCAATTGCTGATCTATCCCGCCGTGGATTTCACGCATGATTACGAGGGTGACGATCGCTTCAAGACGGACGTGACGCTGACGGCCGCCGCCGTGCTGTATTTCCGCGAGCATTATCTCCGGGACATCGCCGATCACACGGACTGGCGCGCGTCGCCGTTGGCCGCGGCTTCACATGCGGGCCTGCCGCCGGCCACCTTGATCACGGCGGGGCTCGACCCGTTGCATGACGAGGGCGTCGCCTACAAGGAGAAGCTGGAGGCGGCGGGCGTGAAGGTGATCTATCGCCATCACCTCGGCCAGTTGCACGGCTTCCTCACCATGAGCAGCTTCATCGCGGCGGCCCAGCCGGAAGCCGAGGCTTCCGCGCTCGAATTGCGCGCCGCCTTCGACGCCGTCGCCTAGCGGATGGCGCGCTCAGGCCGATCGGGTCACGGCGAGAACACACCCGTCGCGGCCCACCAGCACGATCTCATGTTCGCAATCGGCGCCCGCGAACGCGCGCGCCGCCGTGCGCCATGCGCCGCGCGCGACGAGGTCGGGCAGGTCGAAGCCCGCGCCTTCCGCGAGTTGGAACGCATGCAGCGCGCTGTTGGCCTCGGCGATGCTTTGCGCGAGTCCGGCGTCGCCGCCGGCGTCGGCGACGCGCCGAGCGAGATCAGGCAAGTCGACTTCGCCGCGGCGCGAATGCAGGTCGAGCCGGCCTTGCGCGAGCTTGGTCATCTTGGCGAGCCCGCCCGCGATGCTGACGCGCGCGACCGGATGCGCGCGCAGATATTTGATCATGCCGCCGACGAAATCGCCCATGTCGATCAGCGCGACCTCGGGCAGATCGTAGAGCTTGCGCACGGCGGTCTCGGAGGTCTCGCCGGTGGCGCCCGCGACATGATTGAGGCCCGCCGCGCGGGCGACGTCGATGCCGCGATGGATCGAATGAATCCAGGCCGAGCAGGAATAGGGCGTGACGATGCCCGTCGTCCCCAGGATGGAAAGGCCGCCCAAAATGCCGAGCCGTCCGTTCAGCGTGCGCTCGGCGATCTTCTCGCCGCCGGGAATGGAAATTTCGACCTCGGCGTCGGCGCCGACGCCGAATCGCGCGGCGACCTCGGCGATATTGGCGCGGATCATCTCGCGCGGCGCCGGGTTGATCGCGGGTTCGCCCGGCGGCAGCGGCAGGCCTGGGCGCGTCACGGCGCCGACGCCTTCACCGGCGCGGAACAGGATGCCGGCGCCGGGCGTCGCCCGGCGGACGGTTGCGACGATCAGCGCGCCATGGGTGACGTCGGGATCGTCGCCCGCGTCCTTGACGATGGCCGCGCGGGCGAAGTCGGGCCCAAGCTCGTGGCTCGCCAGCGCGAATTCGGGCGTGAGGCCCTTGGGCAGCGCGACGGGCACGGGATCGGGAAAGCCGCCGCCGACGAGCGCCTGGAACGCCGCGCGCGCCGCGCCGGTCGCGCAGGCGCCCGTGGTCCAGCCGCGCCGCAACGGCGCCGGGGGTTCGGCTTCGCTCATGCGCCGTGGGGTAGCGCGGGCGGAGGCCGCTGGCTAGGGGTGTGTTTCTCCCCTCCCCGCCTCTTGCGGGGAGGGGCCAACCGCGGGAGACGGGCATGACGGCGCACGGGCTCATGATCGCCGCTCCGCGTTCGGGCAGCGGCAAGACAATGCTGACGCTCGGCCTGCTGCGCGCGCTTCGCCGCGCCGGCCGCGCCGTGGTCGGCGTCAAATCCGGGCCCGACTACATCGACCCCGCTTTTCACGCGGCGGCGAGCGGGGCGCCGAGCGTCAATCTCGATTCCTGGTCGATGCCGCCCGAACTCATCGCCTCGCTGGCGGCCGAGGCGATGCGGGATCGCGAATTGCTGGTCTGCGAGGCCTCGATGGGCCTGTTCGACGGCGTGCCGGCCGAGATCGGGCGCTCCGGCGCCTCGGCCGACGTCGCCGCCGCGCTCGGACTGCCGGTGCTGCTTATGGTCGATGTGTCCGGTCAGGCGCAATCGGCGGCGGCGGTGGTGAAGGGCTGCATGACCTACGATCCCCGGGTGCGCGTCTCGGGCGTCGTGCTCAATCGCGTCGGCTCGCCGCGCCATCGCCGCCTCGCGGGCGAGGCGATCGAACAACTCGGCGTGAAGGTCGTGGGCTCGATTCCGCGGCTCGACGCGCTGACATTGCCCGAGCGCCATCTCGGCCTCGTGCAGGCCGGCGAACTCGACACGCCCGACGCGCGGCTCGACGCGATCGCGGACGCGATCTCCACGCATGTCGATGTCGCCGCCGTCGAGGCGCTCGCGGCGCCTTTGGCATTCGCCCGGAGCGCGATCGGCCCCGCGATCCCGCCGCCGGGTCAGCGCATCGCGCTCGCGCGCGACGCGGCGTTCTCGTTTTTCTATCCGCATCTCATGGCCGGCTGGCGCGCGGCGGGGGCGGAACTGCGTTTTTTCTCGCCGCTCGCCGACGAAGCGCCGCCCGAAGATTGCGACATCTGCTGGCTGCCGGGCGGCTATCCAGAATTGCACGCGGGACGGCTCGCGGGCGCCGACCGTTTCCTCGGCGGCCTCAGACGTTTCGCCGAGACGCGGCCCGTGCATGGCGAGTGCGGCGGCTATATGGCGCTCGGCGCCACGCTGACCGACGCGTCGGGCGTCAAACATGCGATGGCCGGGCTGCTCGGCGTCGAGACGTCTTTCGCCAAGCGCAAAATGAACCTCGGCTACCGCTACGCGACGCTGATCGCCGACGGCGCGCTCGGCCGCGCCGGCGCGCGCTATCGCGGCCACGAATTCCACTACGCGACGATATTGACGCTGGGCGACGATCCGCCGTTCGCGATGGCGCGCGACGCTTATGGCAGCGATCCCGCGCCCTCAGGCTCACGGCGGGGGCATGTCACCGGCACATTCTTTCACGCTATCGCGAGCGCGTGATTGCCTGCATGACCCTTCGCGGGTTTCGCGTTAAGCTCCCTCCGCCAGTCCTCTGAGTCCAATCATGCCTTACGACCAACAAGGCCTTCCCCTCGGCGGCTCGCCGGAATCGGCGGCGGCCTACGACGCCGCGCTCGCCGATTATTTCGGTCTGACCGGCGATCCCGTGGGCAAGTTGCGCGCGGCGCTCGATCGCGATCCCGGCTTCGCGCTCGGCGGCGTCGGCATCGCCGGGCTCTACATGATCGGCGGCGTGACGCCCGATCATCCCGAGATTGTTCGCGCGCTCGGCGAGGCGCGCGCGGCGGTCGGCGGCGCCTCGTCGCGAGAACGCAAACATCTCGTCGCGGTCGAGGCCTGGGCCAAGGGCAAGATGCGAGACGCGGCGGCCGTGTGGGAAGACATTCTCATTGATCATCCCGCGGACGCGCTCGCGCTGCGCTTCGTCCACGACGCCTATTTCTTCATGGGCCAGTCGCTCTGCATCCGCGACTCGGTCGCGCGCGTGCTTCCGGCGTGGGACAGCCAGAACCCGTTGACGAGCTTCGTGCTCGGCCAATACGCCTTCGGGCTGGAGGAGGCCGGCGAACTGAAGCGCGCGGAGGAGGTCGGCCGAGACGCGATCGCGCGCAATGCAGCCGACGCCTGGGCGACGCACGCGCTCGCGCATGTGCTGGAGACCGATTGCCGGCAGGAGGAGGGCGTCGCCTTTCTCAAACAGTCGCGGTCGCATTGGCGTCACGCGCATTTCATGGCGGGACACAATGGTTGGCATCTCGCGCTCTATCTCATCGAGGCGGGGCGATATGACGAGGTGCTCGCCGATTACGATCGCATCGCCGTCCCCAAGCTCGCCGATGACGCGACGCTCGACCGCATCGACGCGGCGGCGCTGCTGTGGCGGCTCGAACTGGTCGGCGTCGATGTCGGCGATCGTTGGACGCCGGTGGCGCGGCAGTGGATGCTTCATGTCGATGACCATCTGCTCGCCTTCAACGATTTGCATCTGGGGATCGCCGCCGCGCGCTCGCGGAATCCGGACGATGTCGCGCGCCTCAGCGCCTCGCTGGACCGCTATCTCAGCGAGGGCGCCGGCGACAATGTCGGGACCACGGCGGCGGTGGGCCGGCGGTTGATCGATGGCGTCATCGCCTTCGCGCGGGGCGATTACGCGCTTGCGACCGAGTCCATCTCGCCGGTGCGCTACGAGACCGTTCGCATCGGCGGCAGCCACGCGCAGCGCGATATCGTCACGCAAACCCTGATCGCCGCCGCCGAGCGCTCGGGACAAACCAATCTCGCGCGCGCGCTGCTCGCCGAGCGCGTCGCGATCCGGCCCACGGCGCGCGAGAAGGCGCGGTATGCGAGAATGGGCGGCGTGGCCGCGCCTTGCTGACCGGAATTGGCGCGGAGTGAATTGCTAGGATATGGCCGGCATATGCGCTTGGTATTGCCGCGCGAGGAAAGACCCCGGCTCTGGATCGTCGAGCCCATTGTGTTCGCTGAATCTGAACATCTCATGCCAAAGATGCAAAAAGGGCGCATCCGTGACCGCTTGTGAGATAGCCTCCAAACCCTCAGCGAACGTCGCCAAGAGATACTCCAGATAATTCGTCCTATATGTCACGCCGAACGGCTTTATCTCGTCTTGAAGGCCCAGTTCCTCGACGATTCGCGTCAGCAAATAGGGCCCCGTCTGTCCCCACGTCACATCCGTTCCGGCGGCTCGCGCTCTTTCCTCCAACGCGATCGTGAGCGGGTGAACTGGCGGCGTCTTGAGGATGGCGTTGCCGATCAGTCCGTTCTGCTCCCGGCCGAGATGCAAGCGGCCCTCGGGTAGAGGCCCATCGAGCCGAAGCACGTCCGTGTCGACCCACCAGCCGCCCCGGCGGTTGAGGAGCGCATAGCGGAACAAGTTGGCGAAGGCAGCGACGCTGCGATCGGTTCCGTCGGGGTTTTTGTAAAAAAAACGGAGGCCTCGGGCAGAATTTGCGAAGCGTCGGCGAGTTCGATCCCCGCCGGGACTTCGAACTTCCTATAAGCGTAAAGTCGATAGCGGTCGCCGTGGGCGGTGAAAGAGGAAAGGCATAGATGGCCATGTCGCGGTAGATCCGCGCCGTGCCAGAAACTCTGGAAAAGCTCCATCGTAAACAGATTTCTTTCTCGCCGCCGCCGCGTCGCGAGCCCTCGTGGCACGAATTTCGCTGGCGATTAGCACGATCATGATTATCTTGGCGAGAAATGTTTATATCACTCAGAAGGGCTGCACTATGCTGAACACGCGACAAAGAGTGCTTCGCGACTTCTGGTACGCGGCTATGCCGGTCGCCTATCTCGCCGAGGGCCCGAAGCCGTTCCGCATCCTGGGCGAGGATATCGTGCTGTTCCTCGACGCCAAGGGCGAACCGGCGGCGCTGGAGGATCGCTGCTGCCACCGCACGGCCAAGCTCTCGAAAGGCTGGATCAAGGACGGCAACATCGTCTGCGGCTACCACGGTTGGGAATATGACCGGCAGGGCACGCTGATCAACATTCCGCAATTTCCGTTCGAGCAAGCCGTGCCCAACGCGCGCGCGGTTTCGTTCCACGCCAAGGAGCGTTACGGCTATGTCTGGGTGTGCCTGGGCGAACCGCTGATCGACATCCCCGACCAACCGCAGGAGACCGATCCCGCCTTCCGCCGCATTCACCAGTTCTACGACAGTTGGAATTGCTCGGCGCTGCGGTTGATGGAGAATTCCTTCGACAACGCGCATTTCGCCTTCGTGCACAAAGGCACGTTCGGCGACATCAATCAGCCGAAACCCGAGAAGTACGAGATCACGGAGACCGACTACGGCTTCGTCGCCGAGACCATCGTGGATGTCCGCAATCCGCCGATCGCGGCGCGGGTGACGGGTTCGACCGAGCCGTGGACCAAGCGCAAGATGCGCAACCATTGGTACATGCCGTTCTGCCGCACGATGGACATGGAATATCCGTCAGGGCTGCATCACGTCATCTTCAATTGCGCGACGCCGATCGACGACCGCTCGATCCAACTCGTTCAGATCCTTTTCCGCAACGACAAGGAAGAGGATTGTTCGACGGCGGAACTGATCGCCTGGGACAACACGATCATCGAGGAAGATCGCGAAATTCTCGAATCGACCGATCCCGACGCGATCGTCGACATGAGCCGCAAGATCGAGATGCACATGCCGTCCGATCGTCCGGGCATGCTGATGCGCACGCGGATCAATCGTCTTTTGCAAGAGCACGGCGAGACCGAGGTTCCGCGATGAGCGAAGCCGCGCTCGCGGCGCTGCTCGGCGAGATCGGCGATGTTCCTTACAGCGTGGAGCCTTCGCTGGTGCGGCGGCGCTCGCGCGACTACTTCTGGTATTCGCAGGTGCTCGCCGCGCAGTTGGAAGGCAAGAAGGCCGACGTCGTCGTCACGCCGCGCGATGAGGCGGATGTGATCCGCGTCGCCGCGGCCTGCGCGCGCCATCGCGTGCCGCTGACGCCGCGCGGCGCGGGCACGGGCAATTACGGGCAGGCGGTCCCCTTGCAGGGCGGCGTGCTGCTCGACATGAGCGAACTGACCGCGACCGAATGGGTGAAGTCCGGCCAGATTCGCGTACAACCGGGCGCGCGCCTGCATTTGATTGACGAGGCGCTGAAACCCGGCGGGCAAGAGCTGCGCATGCATCCCTCGACGAAGCGCACGGCGACGATCGGTGGCTTCGTCGCCGGCGGCTCGGGCGGCGTCGGTTCGGTGACGTGGGGCGGCTTGCGCGAGGCCGGCAACATTCTGGCGGCGCGCGTCGTGACCTTGGAGGAAGAGCCTCGCGTGATTGAACTACGCGGCGACGCCGCGCAGAAGGTCAACCGCGCCTATGGCGCGACGGGAATTATCACCGCGCTGGAGATGCCGCTCGCGCCCGCCCAGGATTGGGTCGACGTCGCCGTCGCCTTCGACTATTTTCCGGCCGCCTGCGCGTTCGGCTACAGCGTCGCCTTGGCCGACGGCGTGGTGAAGAAGCTGCTGACGCCGATCACATGGCCGATCCCCTCCTATTTCGGCCCGTTCGCCGCAAGTTGCCCCAAGGGCAAGAGCCTGTTGCTCGCGATGATCGCGCGGCCCTCGCTGGAGACGTTCAAGGTTCTGCTGGGAGACAAGGGCCAGATCGTGCACGAGGAGACGTTCGACGAGAGCCCGGGCCATACGCCGCTCTACGAATATTCCTGGAACCATACGACGTTGCAGGTGCTCAAGACCAATCGCGGCGTGACCTATCAACAATGCCTGTTTCCGCACGACCGGCTGTTGGAGAGCGTCGCGGAAATGACGGCGTTTTTCGGCGACGAGGTCTGGCATCATCTCGAATTCATCCGCTTCGGCGGCCGCGTCACCGCGAGCGCGCTGCCGGTGGTGCGCTTCACCACGCCGGAGCGGATCTTCGAGATCGTCGATATCTACGAGAAGCACGGCGTCTTCATCGCCAACCCGCACGTGTTCACACTGGAGGACGGCAGTCGGCACAAGCGGGCGGAAGCCGATCAACTCGGCTTCAAGGCGGAGGTCGATCCGCATGGCCTGCTCAATCCGGGCAAGATGCGCAGCTACGTCCCGGTGACGCCTTGAAGGTTCTCTATCTCTACTGCCATCCGCTTCCCGAAAGCTTTCACGCCGCGATCCGCGTCGAGGCGCTCGCGGGGCTGCGCCAAGCCGGGCATCAGGTCGATCTCATGGATCTCTACGCCGAAAACTTCAATCCGGTGTTGTCCGAGGAGGGGCGTAGGCACTATCACGACGAAGGGATCAATCAAGCGGGCCTCGAGCCGTTGATCGCGCGGCTACAGGCCGCCGACGCGTTGGTGATCCAGTTTCCGACCTGGTGCTTCGGCCTGCCCGCGATGTTGAAAGGCTTCTTTGATCGCGTGTTCATGCCCGGCGTCGCGTTCGATCTCAGCAATCCCGCCAAGGTCGCGCCGATGCTCGGCAACATCAAGAAGATCGCTGGCGTCGTCACCTATGGCCGTCCGCGCCTCACCGCTTTCTACATGGGCGATCCGCCGCGCAAGATCGTCACTCGCTACGTCAAATGGTTCGCCGCGCGCGGCGCGAAGGTCGAGTATCACGCGCTCTACCATCTCAATGTCGCCACGCTCGAGCAACGGCGAGGCTACATGAAGCGTGTGAACGTGGCGATGGCGAGGTTTTGAGTGAGGTTGGGGTCGAGGGTAAAAAGGGCCGCCATTCTCCCCTCCCCGTTCTTCACGGGGAGGGGTCGGGGGTGGGGCTCTCGGCCACGTAAGCGATCGCAATGCGGAAACGCCGACGATTTCCGTCCCGTGGCGTCCCCCCACCCCGGCCCTCCCCCACAAGGGGGGAGGGAGAAGCGGGCGCCGCGGACAATACTTCGTCACCAACCCGACAGCCGCGGCAATGTTGAACGTCGGCAGTCACGCTTTTCGAAGTCTGATATCAGCCCAGCGCCTCGAATCGACTGCGCCAATGCAACAAAGCCGCGCCGCCTCGCGGGGGACGCACGGCCTGAACGGCGCCGATGATGATCGCGTGGCTGTGCCGGTCCAGGATCTCCTCGACGCGGCAGTCGATGCAGGCGAGCGCGTCGGCCAACACGGGCGCGCCGGTGACGAGCGTCGACCATTCACCTTCGTCGAAGCGGGAGGCGCCCTTGATCCCGCCTTGGCCGGCGAAGCGGCCGGCGAGTTTTTCGTGCTGACCGCCGAGCAAATTCACGGCGAAGGCGCCGACCTCGCGCAGCGAAGCGAGCGTGGACGCCGCGCGGTCGAGGCAGAGCACGAGCGAGGGGGGAGTTAAGGAGAGCGATGTGATCGCGGTCGCGGTGCATCCCGAGCGTTTGTCGCCGGCGCCGCAAGTCACGATCGCGACTCCGGAGGCGAATTCGCGCATCGCCAGACGGAAGCTCGCGCTTTCGGCGTCCCGTGCGGTCGCGTTCATGCCTTTGAAGAGTTCATGGCTTTGCGGGCTTTCTGAGCGACGCGTTTCGATGGCGACGTTCTAGCCGTCCCGTCGCGTCGCCGCAAACTCCGCGTCGTCATGCGGTCGCGGGCGCGGTCGTCGGCGCCGGGCGCCGGCCGATCAGCCAGACCGCCATCGCCGCGACGAGGCAGAAGCCGCCGGCGACATAGAAAGCCGGCACATAGGTCTGAAACGCCGTCCGCGAATAGCCCGCGCCGAACGCGGCGACGGACGCGCCGACCATGTGCGCCGCGAAGATCCAGCCGAACGCGACTCCCGCGCGGTCGCGCCCGAACGCCTGCGCCGCCATCCGCGCGGTCGGCGGAACGGTCGCGATCCAGTCGAGGCCGTAGAACACCGCGAAGACGGAGAGACCATAAATCGTGAACGACGAACCCGGGAGATAGATCAGCGATAGGCCGCGCAGGCCGTAATACACGAACAGCAGCGCGCGGTTGTCGTAGCGGTCCGACAGCCAGCCCGAGAGAATCGTGCCGACGAAGTCGAAGATGCCCATCATCGCCAGCATCGACGCCGCCGTCACCGAAGGCACGCCGAAATCCGCGCAGAGCGAGATGAAATGCGTCTGGATCAGGCCGTTGGTGCTCAGTCCGCAAATGAAGAACGTGCCGGCGAGAATCCAGAACGTCGCGCTGCCGGAGACTTCGCCCAGAATTCGGAACGCGCTGCTGAACGCCGGCGTGGCGGCGGGCGGCGGCGCGGCCTTGCAGGTTTCGCCGAACGGCTGCAAGCCGAGATCGGCGGGCCGGTCGACCATGAACAACCAGACCGCGACGGCCGCGATTCCCATGCCGATCAGCGTCGGCGCCAGCGCCATGCGCCAACCGTAGTGGCTCTCCAACCATGCCGCGAGCGGCAGGAAGACCAATTGCCCGGTCGCGGAGCTCGCGGTCAGCATGCCCATGACGAGACCGCGATGCAGCGTGAACCAGCGCGTCGAGACGATCGCCGACATCACGAGCGCCGTCATGCCCGTGCCGATGCCGACGACGATGCCCCAGAGCAGAACCAGATGCCAGATTTGCGTCATCGCCAGCGCGAGCAGCAGGCCGACGGAGATCAGCGACAGCGCGCTGAGAATCACGCGCCTGAGGCCATAGCTCTCGATCAGCGCCGCCGCGAAAGGCGCCATCAGCCCGAACAGCAGAATGCGCAGCGCCAAGGCGCCGGAGATTTGCTCGGTGTTCCAGCCGAACTCGCGGCCCAGCGGCAGGATCAGCGCGCCCGGCAGCCCCATGGCGCCGGCGGTGATGATGCTGACGAGGAAGGTCACGGCGACGGTCACCCAGCCGTAATGCACGCCCCGGGCCGCGAGCCATCGGGAAAACGCCTGCGCCAACATGATGTTTCTCCGAGAT
>Ga0302202_10003521_pt1 | contig 17119 bp, 16 predicted proteins | sample II_Bog_N3_3_FD_194579 | JGI IMG/M metagenome (GOLD analysis project Ga0302202, IMG submission 194579) | Peat permafrost microbial communities from Stordalen Mire near Abisko, Sweden - II_Bog_N3_3 | ecosystem: Environmental > Terrestrial > Soil > Wetlands > Peat | place: Sweden: Abisko...
GCCGATGGCCGGCGGGCCGCTCCCGCCCGACTGGATGGACTTCGTCGCCGAGGTCGCCGCGTGGCGCGGCGCGCTCGAGATCGTCAAGCGCCAGTGGGGCGCCTTCCACGGCACCGAGCTCGATCTGCAGCTGAGGCGGCGCGGCCTCGATACGATCGTGCTCACCGGCGTCGCCACCAACATCGGCGTCGAGCAGACGGCGCGCGAGGCCTGGCAGCACGGCTATTCGGTCGTCGTCGCAGAGGACGCGACCAGCTCATCGGTAGGCGAGGCGGCCCACCGCTTTGCGGTCGAGACGATCCTGCCGCGGGTTTCGCGGGTGCGCTCGACCGAGGCGATCTTGGCGGCGCTGGCGTGATTCCGCGCTGGCCCCCTCCACCGCGCTCACGCGCGGTCCCCCTCCCCCGGTCTGTACAGAAGCGCGGGGGAGGATGGCGATCACCTCAAAGGTGCGGGCCGATCAGCGACAGGTCGGCGGGGCCGAGGCGGTCGTTGGCCGTCCAGGCCTGGTGCCAGTAGGGGTAGATCAGCGTCGGCAGGCTGACTTTGTCGAGCCGCGCGCGCTCTTCGGCGGTCAACGCGAGGTCGGCGGCGCCGAGGTTGTCCTTGATCTGCGCTTCGCTGCGGCCGCCGATGATCACCGTCGAAACGGCAGGGCGGCCGAGCAGCCAGGCGAGCGCGACCTGCGCTCCGGAAACCTTGCGCGCATCGGCGATCGCGACGACCTCGTCGACGATGTCCCACAGCTTGTTCTCGTCGGAGATCGGCGGCTCCTTCCATCCCGCCGCCAGACGGGTGTCGGTGGGAGCGGCCTTGTTGCGCCGATACTTGCCCGACAACAGCCCGCCGGCGAGCGGGCTCCACACCAGCACGCCGAGCTTCTGGTCGATCGCGATCGGGATCAGCTCGTATTCGGCCTCGCGCGCCTGCAGCGTGTAGTGGATCTGCTGCGAGACGAACGGGATGCGGCCTTCGCGGCGCGCGATCTCGAGCGCCTTCATCACGTGCCAGCCGGAAAAATTGGAGCAGCCGACGTAGCGCACCTTGCCCGAGCGCACGAGATTGTCGAGCGCCTCGAGCGTCTCCTCGAGCGGCGTCAGTCCGTCCCACTGATGAACCTGGTAGAGATCGATGACGTCGGTGCGCAGGCGCGTGAGGCTCGCCTCGGCGGCGCGGATGAGGTGCCAGCGCGACAGGCCCCGGTCGTTCGGCCCCGGGCCCATGGGAAAGCGCGCCTTGGAGGCGATCAGCAGGCCCGGCGGACGTTTGCCGCCCAAAGCTTCGCCGATGATCTCCTCGGCGAGCCCGGCCGAGTAGATGTCGGCGGTGTCGATCAGGTTGACGCCGGCCTCGACGACCAGGTCGATCAGCCGCCGCGCTTCGGCGAGCGAGACCGCCCCGATCCTGGCGAAACCGCCCTGGCCGCCAAAGGTCATCGTTCCCAGGGTCAGCTTCGAGATTTTCAGCCCCGAATTGCCCAACTGTCGGTATTCCATCTTGATTCTCCTTGGCGCAGCGACGCCGCGCGGCCCGCCAAAAAGCGCAAGCCGCCGTTCGCCCCTGCGCGGCGATTGGCCGGGATGAGCGCGCGAGCCGAACCGGCGCTCAGGCGCTGGCAGGTCGCGGCCGCCGCATCTTAGCCGTCCCCGCGGCTCGACGGGAGTGGGCGAGGGGAAAAACACGCCCTGCGGCGGCAAGAAGCTTGCCGCGGCGGTCGTTGGGGTACTAACATGCCAGCATTGCCCAAGGACAATGAGATCGGATACGATCGTGAGAGCCCTTCTCTGTGCAAGCCCGCGCGAACTCGCGCTCGTCGAACGGCCGGCGCCGGTCGCCGGGCCCGGCGCTCCGCTGGTGCGCATCAGGCGGGCGGGCGTCTGCGGCACCGACCTGCACATTTTCGAGGGCACGCAGCCCTATTTCGAATATCCGCGCGTGATCGGCCATGAACTTGGCGGCGAAATCGCCGCGGTCGCCGGGCCGAGCCGCTTCCGCGTCGGCCAGCAGGTGGCGGTCATTCCCTATGTCGCCTGTGGCCGCTGCGTCGCCTGCCGCCGCGGCAAGCCCAACTGCTGCCAGCGGATGAACGTCATCGGCGTCCACAGCGACGGCGGCTTCGCCGAATGGCTCGCCGTGCCGGAGGACAATCTCGTCGACGCCGAAGGCGTCAGCCTCGACGAAGCGGCGATGGCCGAGTTTCTCGCCATCGGCGCGCATGCCGCGCGACGCGGCGCGATCGAGCCCGGCCAGAAGGTCGCCGTCGTCGGGGCCGGCCCGATCGGGCTCGCCACCGCGATCTTCGCCCGCGCGCGCGGCGGCGACGTCGCGATGCTCGACGCGCGCGCCGATCGCCTCGCCTTCGCGCGCGCTGCAATCGGCGTCGAGCAGACGATCGAAGCGGGCGAGGGCGCCCGCGAACGCTGCGGCGCGCTGACCGGCGGCGATTTCTTCGACTGCGTGTTCGACTGCACCGGATCGGCCGCGGCGATGAACGCCGGCTTCTATCTCGTCGCCCATGGCGGCAGCTACGTTCTGGTCAGCATCGTGCTCGGCGACGTCACGTTCGCCGACCCCGAGTTCCACAAGCGCGAGACGACGCTGCTCGGCAGCCGCAACGCGACCCGCGCCGACTTCGACACGGTGTTCGCCGCCTTGCGCGCCGGCGCGGTCCCGACCCGGGCGCTCGCCACCCATCGCGCCAAGCTCGACGACGCGGCGCGCGTCTTTCCCAGCTGGCTCGACCCGGCCAGCCGCGTCGTCAAGGCGCTGATCGAGATCTGAACGATGCCCTTTCCGATTGTGCAGTTCGGCACCAGCCGATTCCTACAGGCCCATTTCGATTATTTCGTCGCCCGGGGTTTCGTCGACGGGCCTGGAACGCGGCGGATCGCCGTTGTCCAGACGACCGCGTCGCACGACAGCGCGCGGCGGATCGCCTTCTTCGATTCCGGCCAAGCCTATCACATTCATGTGCGCGGCGTCGTCGACGGCAAGACGGTCGACGGATGGGAGGAGGTCGACAGCATCGGCCGCGGCGTCGACGCCAACCACGACTGGCCGGCGGCGGAAAAGCTGTTCCTCAACGCGCGCTGGATCGTCTCGAACACTGGCGACCGCGGCTACGAACTGAGCGCCGGCGACCGCGTCGACGACGGCCCGCCGAAATCGTTTCCCGCCAAGCTGACCAAGCTGCTGTACGCGCGGTTCGCCGCAGGCCGGCCGGCGCCGACCCTGTTCCCCTGCGAGCTGATCGAGAACAACGGCGACAAGCTCAAAGCGCTGGCCGTTGAATTGGCGGCGGGCTGGAGCCTGCCGGAGGCTTTCGGTCGCTGGCTCGGCGAAGACTGCGTGTGGGTCAATTCGCTGGTCGATCGCATCGTCTCGGCGCCGCTCGAGCCGGCCGGCGCCGTCGCCGAGCCCTATTCGCTATGGGCGGTCGAGAACCGGCCGGGCTTGGTCATGCCCTGCCGTCATCCGAGCGTCGTCGTCACCGACGACCTCAAGCGCTACGAGCGACTGAAGCTGTTCATCCTCAATCTCGGACACACCTATCTCGCCGAGCTGTGGAGCCGACGCGGCGGGGCGAAGGACGAGACCGTGCGCGGCCTGCTGGCCGACCCGGCGACGCTCGCCGAGCTCAACGACCTCTATGATCGCGAAGTCCTGCCCGCCTTCGACGGGCTGGGCATGGGCGACGACGCGCGCGCCTATCGCGCAAGCGTGATCGAACGCTTCCGCAACCCGTTCCTCGACCACAGGCTCGCCGATATCTTCACCAACCATGCGGCGAAGAAGCAGCGTCGCTTCGGCGGTCTGGCCGCGCTCGCCGAGCAGAACGGGATCGCCGTCGCCCAGCCTCGCCTCAAAGCCGCGCTCGCGGCCTGAGACGCGCGGCGCGCGTCGCCGTTCGCGGCGGCCGAGCTATGGGGCGCTGGTCTTGCCGGCGGCGGCGAAATTGTCCAATCTCGCGCCGCGCCGGGTGGAAACGCGGCGCGCCGCAACCCCGGAGTCTCCTGTGATCGCTTTCTTCCCGTCCGCCGTCGTTCGTTTCGCCGCTGCGGCGGCGCTGGCCCTGGCGCTGTCGCCCGCCTTCGCCGCGCCGGCGCCCGAGGGGACGGTCGACATGGCGAAGGTGCTGCAGCCGGGGCCGCTCAAGGAACTCGAGCTCGGCGATCCCAACGGCGTGCCGGTGGTCGAATACGGCTCGCTGACCTGTCCGCATTGCGCGACGTTCGACGAAGGCGTCTTTCCCGCCTTCAAGGCCCAGTACATCGACACCGGCAAGGTCCATTTCATCTTCCGGGAATTCTCGCGCAACCCGCTCGACGTCGCCGCATTCGTGCTGGCGCGCTGCGAGGGCGACGACAAGGCGCTGGCGACGATCCACCTGCTGTTCGCCGAGCAGGACAAATGGGCGTTCGTCGACAATCCGCAAGAGGCGTTGATCGTCGCGCTGCGTCCGACCGGCATGAGCCATGAGCAGGCGATGGCGTGCCTCAAGGATCAGTCGAAGGCCGACGAGATGATCAAGATCCTCAATGCGGCGGAGAAGGACGTGAAGATCCAGGGCACGCCGACTTTCGTCATCGCCGGCAAGGTCTACGATGGCGAGCTGTCGCTCGACGATCTCACCGCGATCCTCAAGCCGCAGGTGAAGTGAGGCCGCGCATCCTCCCCCGCGTCGCGGCTACGATATTCACACATCTCTGGCTGGCGGCCGCATTAGCCCGTCGCCGTCAAGCCGCTTCGCGGCTGCTGCGCTATGCTTCGCCCGCTTCGCGGTGACTGCGCCGCGCCGATGCGGCGAAGCGCATCCATGGTCTTTGCTGAGCGAAGCCGGCCCGCAGGGCCGACTTCCCGCAGCAAAGACCATGAAAACCAAGAGCCTGAGCCGCGCGGAGGGGTCAAGGCTTGCGACCCCCGGACTTGATCCGGGGGGAGCAACCCGCGAAGCGGGCGCGGCCAAAGGACGTCCGAAGGAACGCCCGTCTTTCGACCGGCTGTGGACGCCGAGCACGGATCGGGCACAGCGGACCAAGACGATCTTGAATTGCGATGTGTGAATCTGCTAGCGCGTCGCGGGGGAGGGGAACCGCGCGTGAGCGCGGCGGAGGGGGAGCGCCCCATGCGAGCGCCGAAAGAGAGCGGCGAAAATCCCGGACGCCCGCGCTTACGAAGCCCTCACCATTGCAGCCACTTGCGACCGGCGAGCGCGCCCGCGGCGACGACGATCAGCGTCGCCAGCGGGTACCAGCTGGCGACGAACAGCGGCGAATCGTCGGTGCAATTGGTGGCGTAGATCGTCGCCGCCGCGCCCGCCGCCGCCGCGCCGGCGAGCGCGCCGGTCAGCGCCGGATGGCTCGGCGCGCCGGCCCGCATCGCGGCGATCAGCGCCGCCAGCGGCGGGATCGACATCAGCGGGATCAGCGTCAGGCAGTGCAGCGCGTTGGTCCCGACGAGCCGCGTCATCCACAGATCGGCCGGGGTCACGACGAGTTCGACGATCACCGCGCCGCCGAGCAGGACGAAGGGCGCGATCAGCGCCGCGATCAGCGCCCCTGGCCGCGCCTCGGGCCTGAGCAGCCGGGCCGCCAGCAGCACGCTCGGCAGCAGCAGCGCCAGCGTGTCGACGAACTTGAGATCGAAACGCATGGTGTGGGCGGCGGCGGCGAAATCGTGCCGCGGCCCGAGCGCCGTCATGAACAGCGCTGCGCTGATCGCCGCGCCGACGACGAGCGCCAGCGCGACGCGGCGGCCGAGCCGGAGCGGCGGGGGTGGCGGCTCGGCGGCGAGCGCGCTGATGAGATCGGCGGTCTTCATTGCGTCGCGCTCCGCCAGGCGACGGCGAGCGCCTTCAGCGCGCGGTGCAGCGCCACCCGCACCGCCACCTCGCTCATCGACAGCCGCGCCGCAGTGGCGGCGATCGACTGGCCTTCGAGCGAGATCGCGGTGACGATGTCGCGCTGGCGCGGCGCGAGCTGCTTCATCACCCGCTCGATGTCGCTGCGGGTGTGCGGGTCCTCGACTTCCGGCGCGGCGAGCACCGCCTCGAAATCCTCGATCGGCTCGGCCCGGCGCACGCCACGCCGCCGCATGGCGTCGATGATCTTGTGGCGGGCGATGGCGTTGACCCACGGCGCGAGCCGGGGGCCGCCGTCCCAGGTGCCCCGCTTCAGGTGGATCGCCAACAGCGTTTCCTGCACGACATCCTCGATATCCGCATCGCCGACCCTGGCCCGGGAAAAGGCGCCGCGCGCCATCGCCCGAACCGATCGGCCAATCTCCTCGAGCAACCGCCGGTAGGCCGCCTCGTCGCCCGCCAGGGCGGCGCGCATCGCCGGCGCCCATTTGTCGTCGCCGGGGCCCGCGGCGGAGGTCTCGCTCATGTCCGTATCGTTCCGTCGCCGCGGTTTGTTACGCCGGCGGCGGTCCTTCTGGTCGCGTCGCCGGCCCAACGGACCGACCGCGCCGTGTAACACGGGCCGGCCGCGCCGCGAAGACGCCGTTGACGGTTCAACGGAGGTCGCCATGACGGGCCTGAAACTCGCCTCGGCGCGCGGCGCCGGCCCCTTGCCGGGCCGCGCCGGCGTCGGCTTCAAGCCCGAGCATTTCGAGGCGATCCTCGCCGGGCCGGGCGACGTCGGATTTTTCGAGGTCCACGCCGAGACTTACATGGGCGACGGCGGGCCGCCGCATCGCCGGTTGGAGGCGATCCGCGAGGCCTATCCGCTGTCGCTGCATGGGGTCGGGCTGTCGATCGGCTCGCCGAAGCCGCTCGATCGCGACCATTTGCAGCGGCTCAAGGGCCTGATCCGCCGCTACCAGCCGGCGCAATTCTCCGAGCACCTCGCCTGGTCGAGCCACGACGAGGGCTTTCTCGCCGACCTGCTGCCGCTGCCCTACGACGACGAGACGCTGGCCATCGTCTGCCGCCACATCGACGAGACCCAGGAGGCGCTCGGGACGCGGATGCTGCTCGAAAACCCCTCGACCTACGTGCAGTTTTCCGACAGCGCGATCGCCGAGACCGAATTCCTCGCCGAGGTCGGCCGCCGCAGCGGCTGCGGCCTGCTGCTCGACGTCAACAACGTCTATGTCAGCGCGACCAACCACGGCTTCGACCCCTTCGCCTACCTCGCCGCCTTCCCGCTTCGCCATGTCGGCGAGATCCATCTCGCCGGTTCCGCGGACGCGACCGACGACGAAGGCGCGCCGCTGCTGATCGACGCCCACAATTCGCCGGTGCGGGCGGCGGTGTGGGCGCTCTACCAGGAGACGATCGGCCGGCTCGGTCCGACGCCGACGCTGATCGAATGGGACAACGACGTCCCGGCATGGCCGGTTCTGCTCGCCGAGGCGCGCCGCGCCGACGCGGCGATGGACCGCGCCGCCGCCTGGGGAGCCTTGCGCCATGCCGTTTGAGGCGACGATCGCCAGCTTCGCGCGCGCGCTGGTCAACCCGTCTCAGCCCGCCCCCGCGGCGACGCGACGAAGCGACGGAAGGTCGGTCGAGCGCCGCTTCGCCGTCTACCGCAACAATGTCGCGGTTGCGCTGATCGGCGCCCTCGAGGCGCGCTATCCGGTCGTGCGGCGCCTGGTCGGCGACGACTTCTTCCGCGCCATGGCCGGCGCCTATGTCGCGGCTGAGAAGCCGCGCGCGCCGACGTTGATCCATTACGGCGACGGCTTCCCCGACTTCGTCGCCGGTTTTCCGCCCGCCGGCGCGGTTGCCTACCTCGCCGACGTGGCGCGGCTGGAGAACGCCTGGATCGAGGCCTATCACGCCGCCGAGGCGGCCGCGCTCAGCCTCGACGCGCTGGCCGCGATCGCACCCGATGGGTTCGAGGCGCTGCGTTTCCGGCCGCACCCGGCGGCGCGGCTGCTCAGCTTCGCCCACCCCGCGGCATCGATCTGGGCCGCTTCGCAAGGCGACGGCGAGCCGCGCCCGCCCGAGAACTGGGCGGGCGAGGAAGCGCTGGTCACGCGGCCCGACGCCGACGTTTTCGTGCGCGTCCTTCCGCCCGGCGGCTTCGCCTTCGCGACGGCGCTGTTTTCCGGCGCGAGCCTCGGCGAAGCGGCGGCGCTCGCCGCAGCCGACGGCTTCGACCCCGGCGCCCATCTCGTCGGTCTCGTCGAGGCCGGCGCGCTGCAATCATTCTTCTGAAGGAGAAATCCGATGTCGACGAATTCCACGGCCGCGCCCGTCGCGGCCGGCAACCCGCTCGCCCGCTTCACCGGCGCCCTCTTCGGGCTCGTGCCGATCTCGCTGACCATGCTCGTGCTGCGGATCGCGCTGGCGCTGCCGTTCTTGCGGGCCGGTCAGACCGACTGGGACGACTGGTTCGTCCTCTCCTTCGGCGTCAAGGCGCGGTTCGCCGACCTCCGGCTGCATCTGTTGGGCGGCGAATATCCCTTCCCCGATCCCGATCTGATGGCGCTTGCCGCGGGCGTGGCGGAGGTCGGGCTGCCGATGCTGCTGATCGTCGGCCTGGGCACGCGCTACGCGGCGCTTGGCCTTCTCGTCATGACGGGGGTCATCCAGCTCTCCTTTCCCGAGGGGTGGGCGAATTTCCACCTCTACTGGGCCTCGCTGGCGCTGGCGATCATGACCTTCGGCCCGGGCCGCATCGCGCTCGACCGCCTGCTCGGACTGGAGCGCGCGCGCGCCTAGCGCGCGAGTTCGCCGCGCAGGCCTTCGCGCGCGATGCGCCAGCGGTCGGCGAGCGCCGCCATGTCGGCGTCGGTCAGCGGCGCGATCTGCTCGAAGACCACCGCCTCGACGCCGTACTCGAGATGAAAGACCTCGCCGGTGCGCCGGTAATGCGCGCCGATCCCGACGCCTTCGAGCATCTCCAGCGAGGGAACGATCACCGTCTGCTGATAGGCGGGATCGAGATGGGTCTGCACGGGGTCGCCGACCACAACGATCGCGCAGGTCCTGAACTCGGGGCTGGGCGCGCCTTCGACGGTGTCGACGTCCGACATCGTCACGGTCGGCCGCTCGCTCGCCTCCGGGTAGAACGGCGAGCGGGCGGGTTCGAGCTGCCACAGCTCCTCCATCATCTGGCCGCTGAAGGCGTAGCTCGACCCGAGCCCGCAGATGCGATGGTCGGGCCGCGCCCGCGCGTCGATCCACGTCCTCAGGCGCTCGAGCTCGGCGAGATCGGCGCGCGGCCGATGCGGAAGTCCGTCGATCGGCGACAATCCGGCCGGCGCCCAAGCGGAAAGCGGCGTCAGCGTGACCGCCGCGAGCGCGGCCAGCGCGGCGCAGGCGACGAGCGGGCGGCGCGCGCCAAGCAGGGCTAGCGGCGCGCCGACCAGCGCGGTCAGCGCCGGGGCGACGAGATAGAGGTGGTGGATGTAGGGCGTTTGGACGCGCAGAAACGCGACCGCGGCGACCGCCGCCGCGCCGACCGTCAGGCGCAGCAGGCGGCGATCGCGCGAACGCGTCAGGAGCAAGGCGCCGCCCGCGACCGCCGCGAACAGGACCGCCGAGCCGCACCAGTCGAGCAATTCGGCGGCAAAGACGCCATTCGGCTTGCGATAGGCGGCGTAGACCGTCGCATAGTCGTGGGCGGCGGGATCGGCGAGCCAGGCGACGATCATCGGGCTCAGCAAGACCAGCGCCGCCAGCGCGCCGAACGAGGCCGCCATGATCGTCTCGCGCCAGCGGAAGGCGCGGGGGCGATCGAGCGCCAGCGCGACGACCTCCGCCGCCAGCATGACGGCGACGCCGAGCGCGGCGAAGGCGTACCACCGCCGCAGCAGGATCATCGCGAAGACGCAGAGGGCGAGCGCCGCGGCCACGCGGCAGACGCGCGCGCCGACGCGCTCGTCATGGCCGGGCGGCAGCGCCAGCAGTCTGACGAGCCGCTCGGCGAGCCGCAGGGCCGCGACGTAGAAGACGAGGCCGCCGATGTCTGGCATGCCGCGCGCGAGAACGGCGAGGCCGGTCGGAAAGGCGGCGAAGGCGGCGGCGGCCGCCAGGGCGAGCGCCGCCGTCGGCGCGCTGTCGCGCCGCAGGCCGGCGCGGCGGGCGAGGTCGCAGGCCAACGTCGCCAGGGCGACCAGCGCCGGCGCGCCATAAAGGACGACGAGCGAGGCCTGGTAGACGAAGCGCGACAAAGGCGCGGTCGCCGCCAGGACGAAGCCGGGAATCAGCGCCGGCGCCCAGGAATAGTCGTCCTGCATCGAGCGGAGAAGGCCGCCGATCATCTCGAACCAGCGGCCGGCGCGCGCGATCGAGGCGATCGTGATCGAGACCTCGCGGTAGCGGATGAAATCGGCGAACATCAGATCGCGCGAGACGGCGATGTAGATTGCTCCGTAGGCGCCGAGCGCCGCGATCGCCAGCGCGGCGACCGTGATCGCCGCCGGGCGCGGCGCAGCCAGGCCGCCCCGGTGGACGAGCCAGGCGGCCGTTGCGCCCGCCAGAACGAGCGCGGCGACCTCGGCGGCGAGGGCGAGCGGGTCGGGGTCTGCCGGCGCCAGCCCGACGCTCAGCGCCGCCAGCGCGACGACGGCGCTGAATCCCGTCGTCCGCGTGTCCGGCAAAACGGCGGCGAGGGCGGCCGCCGCCAGACCGGCGAGCGCGCCGAGCGCGGCGGCGGCGACCGGTTCGGCCGAATGGGCGAGCCGGTCGGCGAGCAGCCAGACCGCAAGGCCGAAGGCGAGGCTCGTCGCCAGCGCGAACGCGCGGCGCGACGCGGCGGCTTGAGCGCCACGCATGGCGAAAGCGGGGGCTGACATCGCTTCCCACCTTGCCGCAGACGCGTTAACGCTTCGCAGCTGGCGGTCAGGACCGCGGCATTCAGGCTCACGCAACGTTTTCGAGCAGGACCTGCGATCGCCGCCGCCTTCGTTCCGGGCATCACGTTGGCGTGACCGGCGTTACAAACAGGCGTTACATCGGCCCGCCGCGGTCGCCCGCATGTTGTGGGTTCACGACATTTTGTTATGAGTAACTGGCGAGGGATGACCGCATAATGCCGGTTGCCAGGGAAACCGAAAGGGGGAGGGGTGGCGTTAATGATGTCCTCCTCCTCGGGTCCGCGCGCGCCATTGACGGCGCGAGTGACGCTGCCGCGTTGCCGCGTCTCGCCCTGGCTCTTCTAGCGTATCTGCTGCTCGACTGCCCAGGCGGACGAACGTCGAGAGAAGAGGCGGGCGCCTTCCTCTGGGAACATGTTGATCGCGGGCGACAGGCGGGAAATCTCCGCCAATTGCTGTTTCGCGTTCGCGCTGCGGAAGTCGCCGCCAACATGCAAATGTTCGCGACGACGGCGGCGGAGATCGTCTTCAGCCCGCGCAACGTGTCGATCGACCTGCGCCGCTTCCAGGCGGCGATCGCCGCGGCCGGCGGCCCGGACGCCGTCGCCGCCTGCGAGGCCTATGGCGGCGATCTCCTCGCCGGACTGACCACCCATGGCGAAGGGCTCGAAGGCTGGCTTGCTCACAAACGCGCCGGCCTGCGCTCCGAATTCCTGACGGCGTTGACGCCCCACGTCGAAAGCCAGGCCAACGGCCCCGTCGAAGACGCGGCGATCGCCGCCGCAAAACGCATCCTCGAGATCGATCCGCGTCAGGAGGTCGCCTATCGCGCGTTGGTCCAGGCCTATCGCGAGCGCGGCGACGCGGCGCGCGCCGAGCACTATCGCCGCCAGCGCGACCAGGCGCGGGAAATCCGCGCCGAGCGGCGGCCGACTTTGGCTGCGATCGTCGTGGGGGAGCGGGCCGACGCGAGGCATGCGCCGGCCGAGGCGGGCCCCCTCCCGACGGCGGACGCCCACCAGCGCCCGAGCGCGCGCAACGACGAGTTGCCGCGGGTGATCGTCTTGCCGCACGCGCCGAGCTACGCTTCGTCGGCGGGACGCGAGCTAGTGGCCGAGCTCGGCGCCGAGATCGCCACGCGTCTGGCGCAGACCCGGTCGCTGACCGTGCTGGCGGTTGAAGCGCGCGACGACCCCGAATCGCAAAACGCGGCCGATTACCTCGTCGAAATCCGCCTCAGCCAGGGGCGCGCCGCCGCAATCCAGCTGCGCCTGCTGACGTTGCCGGAACGCCGGATTCTGTGGGCGACCTCGTTCACCGACAGCGACCAGTATTTCGAGCGCGCGCCGACCCTGCCGAACTCCATCCTGCGCCATGTCGAGGATCGCGAGGTCACGCTGCAGAACGGGACCGAGGGCGAACGGGTCGCCTATCGGGTCACGCTCGAGGCGGAGCGGCTGCTCAACGCCATCGACCTGCCGTCGATCCGGCGCGCGCGCCGCCTGCTGCGGTCGGCGCAGACGGCCGCGCCCGACTTCGTGCCGACCATCGCCGCGCTGGCGCGGTCGCATGTCATGGAATGGCTGGTGCGCGCGCCGTTCGAGGTCGCGCCGCTGGAATTCGCCGAACAGTTCGCCAAACAGGCGATCATGATCGGCCCCGACGACCATCGCGGCTATCACGAACTCGGGTTGGTGCGGGTCTATCGCCGGCGCCTGGACGACGGCATCGAATGCCTCCACCGCGCGACGAGCCTGTGTCCCGACGACAAAGGCGTGCGCGCCGATCTCGCCGACGCGCTGGTGTTCAACGGCCAGTCGCGCGAAGCGGTCGCCATGCTCGACGACCTGGTGCGCTCCTTCGATCCGGGCGACGACTATATTCGCTGGGTGCTCGCCGGCGCCCATTTCGCCCGCGAGGATTACGAAGCGACGCTGCTGCAGGTGAAGCTGATGGGCAACCCTGCTCCAGCGTTCCGCATCACCGCGGCGGCGCGCGCGCTGATTGGCGACCTCACCGGGGCGCGGCGGGCGATGAAGGCGTCGATGGACTTCAACCCCAGCTTCGATCTGCGCGCATGGCTGGCGATGGCGCCCTGCCGCAACAAGGACTTCATGCAACGTTATACGGAAGGGCTTCGCTTGGCGGGCTTCTGCTGACCGCGGCTTGGCGTCGGTCGGCGTGAGGAGGAGAGAAGCATGAGTAAAGCTGTAGTGCTGCGCACCAAGGATGACGGCCGCTTCTGGCTGGTGACCTTCGACAAGCCGGCTGTGGCCGAGATCTCGTCGAGCGCCGCGGCCGGGCTCGGCGTGCCGGTCGCCGAAGTCGAGACGCTCGCCGCGGCCGCCGAAAGGTCCACGGCCGCGTCGTTCCCGATGCACGTCGTGCAATAACGTGTTCGACGCCGCCTGGCTTCAAGCGGGCGGCGTCGTTTCCCCCTATTTCGACCGAGTCGTCGCGCCGTCCGAGACGCTGGCGGCGATGCGTCCGCGGCTGGCCGAATTCGGCGTGACGCGGCTCGCGCGCCTCACCGGGCTCGACGACATCGGCGTCCCGGTTTGGGCGGCCGTGCGCCCGAACGCGCTGACGCTCGCCGTTTCGCAGGGCAAGGGCGTCGACGACGCCGCCGCCGCCGCCTCGGCGATGATGGAGGCGATCGAGGTCGCCGCCGCCGAGCGGTCCGACCTGCCGCATCTGACCCTGTCGACGCGCGCGATGGCGGCCGCCGGCCGGCGCGTTGCGACATTGCCCGAGTTGCTGCGCCGCGACGCGTCGCCGCCCGCGCCCGACGAGCCGATCGATTGGATCGAGGGCTTCGATCTGATCGACGAGGCGACGGCGTGGGTTCCCCTCGATGCGGTCAGGCTCGGCGAAGAGGCGGCCCGGGCGCGCTACTGGCAATCGACCGACGGCCTCGCCTCGGGCAACGTGCTGTGGGAGGAGGCGTTTCACGGCCTGTGCGAACGCGTCGAGCGCGACGCGCTGGCGCTGTGGGCGCTCGCCGACGACGCCGAAGTCTCCGAACGCTGTCGCAGCCCGTCCGATCTCGGCGATCCGGCGCTCGACGGACTGATCGCCAAGATCGAGGGCGCCGGGCTTCGCCTGCGCCTGTTCGACATTTCGACCGACGTGGCCGTGCCCGTCTGGTTTGCGACGATCTCGCCGCCGCCCGAATCCGATCCGGCGCGCTGGCGCCATTTCGACCTGCAGAGCGGCAGCGGCTGTCACCCCGATCCGGCGCGCGCCGCCATTCGCGCCGTCACCGAGGCGGCCCAGTCGCGGGTCACCGCGATCTCCGGCGCGCGCGACGATTTCGATCCGGACGCCTATCGCGCGTGCGTCGCGCTCGATCTGCTGGCGCTCGTCGGCGCCGAACCGTCGCGCCGCGCGCCGGCTGCGGCGACGGTCGCGCCCGCCGATTATCTTCGCCACATCGCCTCGCGCCTCGCGGCGGTCGGCGTCGGCTCGGCGATCGTCGCGCCGCTCGAGAGCGGCGAGCGGGGCTTCGCCGTCGCCAAGGCGCTGGTTCCCGACCTCGAGACGGTTCCCGGCGCGCGCCGCTTTCCGCTCGGCCGGCGCGCCTTGCTGGCCAAGCTGAAACGGCGATGAAAGTGCTGTTCGCCGGCCCGTCGCTGCACCGCGACATCGTCGACGGCCGCCTGTCTGCGGCGCCCGAGATCGTCTGCCGCGGCCCGGCGGCCCAGGGCGACGTCGCCGCCGCGGTTCTCGACGGCGCGACGGCGATCGGCCTCGTCGACGGCCGCTACGAGGACGTCGCCGCGCCCTGGCACAAGGAGATCCTGTTCGCGCTGAGCGAAGGCGCGGCGGTCTATGGCGGCGGCAGCCTCGGCGCGCTGCGGGCGGCCGAATGCGCGCCATTCGGCATGATCGGCGTCGGCGAGGTCTTCGACCGCTATATGAACGGCGAACTGGTCGACGACAGCGCGGTCGCCCAGCTCCATGCCCCCGCCGAGCTCGGCTATCTGCCGCTGACCGAAGCGCTGGTGAACGTCGAAGCGACCATCGGCCGTCTCTCCGCGCAGAAGCTGATCGACTCCGCCCTCGCCGGCGCGCTGAGGACCGCCGCGCGGGGGCTGTTCTTCAAGCGCCTGACCTACGAGGCGGTGGTCGCGCGCGCCGGCGCGCCGGCCGAGACGCTCGACCTGATCGCCGACCACTACGTCGATCTCAAGCAAGCCGACGCGCGCGCGCTGGTGGCCGCGATGCAGGCGCGCGAGGACATTCGCGACCCCAGGCCGGACTGGCGGCTGGCGCGGCCGACCGCCTGGCGCAAGCAGCTCGAGCGGCTGGTCGAGGCGCGCCGGACGCGCGCGCCGTAACGGCGCCGCTACGAACGGTCGCCCCTCAAACCGGCGCCGCTGGAGCCCGCGCGCCTCAGTCGTCCGCCTGGGACGATCCGCCCTTCATCCGCTGGCGCGCCTTGGCCAGTCGCGCGGCCGCGAGCGTCGTTGCGGCGTCGACCACGGTTGCGTATTCGCCGTCGAGGCAGGCGAGCGCGAGGCGGTGGACGAGTTCGGCCGGCCACGTCGCGCCGCTTCGGTCGACGAGCGCGACCGCCCAGCAGGCGTCGGCGACGACGAAGACGCGATAGCCGAGGTCGGCGGCGTGGCGCGCCGTCGCCTCGACCGAATTGTGGGTCAGCACGCCGCACACGACGAGCGTCGTCGCGCCGCGCGCGTCGAGCGTCGCTTCGAGCTTAGTGCCGACGAAGGCGCTGTGGCCGCGCTTGCCGATCACCGCTTCGCCCGGGCCGGGCGCGGCCTCCGGCTTGAAGGCATGGCCCGGCCGGTCGGGACGGTAGGGCGAATCGCGCTCGACCGAGTCGTGGCGGATATGGACGATCGGCAGGCCTTCCTCGCGCCAGGCGGCGATCAGCGCGTCGATCGCGCGCTCGGCGTGCGGATTGTTGCGCGGGCCCCAGCGCGGGTCGTCGATCGCCTGTTGCAGGTCGACCAGGATCAGCGCGGCGTCGCTCGGCAGGCGCATGCTTCTCCCTAGCGCGGCAGCAGCGCCCAATAGTCGAGGTCGAGAACGACGCCGGGTTCGTAGCCGTCGCCCTGGCGCAGCGGGAAATCGCCGCACGGGCGGTTCTTGGTCGCGATCGTGCGCAACCGCAGCGCGCCGACGTCGACCCGGCCGGGCAGGGCCGCCGCCTCCAGCACCTCGCTCCAGGCGAAGACCGTGTCGCCAGCGAACAGCGGCGCGACATGGCGACCGCCGTTGATCGCCGCGACATGGAAGGCGTTGGCGAGCCCGTTGAACGACAGCGCGCGGGCGAGCGAGATGACATGCCCGCCGTAGATCAGCCGTTTGCCGAAGCGGCCTTGGCTCTCGCTGAACAGATTGAAGTGCACCTTGGCGGTGTTCTGGTAGAGACGCGTCGCGATCTGGTGCTCGGCCTCCTCGACGGCGACGCCGTCGACGTGGTCGATGCGCTCGCCGCTGGCGTAGTCGCTCCAGCGATAGGGCGAGCCGGAAAGCGTGAAGTCGTAGGCGGCGGCGTCGATCGTCGGGCAGCCGGCGCCGAGCGCGTCCGGCGCGACGGCGTCGGGCAGGTCGGGGACATGCGCCGCCGGGGCCGGAGCGGCCGCGTCGCGCTTGCGCACCATCACCCAGCGCACGTAGTCGAGCGCGAGCCGTCCCGCCTGATTGAAGCCCTGCGAGCGCACGTAGACGACGCCGGTCTGGCGGTTCGAATTCTCCTTGAGGCCGATGACCTCGGAAGTCGCCCTCAGCGTGTCGCCGGGATAGACCGGCGCGAGGAAGCGGCAGGCGGCGTAGCCGAGATTGGCGACGGCGTTGAGCGATATGTCGGGCACCGTCTTGCCGAACACGACGTGGAAGGCGAGCAGGTCGTCGACCGGCGCTTCGGGATAGCCGATCGCGCGGGCGAAGGTCTCGGCGCTCTGGACGGCGAAGCGCGAGCCATAGAGCGCGCCGTAGAGCGAGACGTCGCCCGCCGTGATCGTCCTCGGCGTGGCATGGACGAGCGTCTCGCCGAGACGGAAGTCCTCGAAAAAACGGCCCGCGACGGTCTTGGGGCGCTCGAGACCCATGGCGCTCAGAACGAAGGCTGAATGAGCTTGGCGAGATAGAGCTGGATGAGAACAATGATGAAGAACAGGATCACCGGCGAGATGTCGACGCCGCCGGTGCGCGGAAGCAGCCGACGGATGGGCCTCAGGGCCGGCTCGGTGACGCCGACCAGCGTCGTCCAGATCGCCCTGACGAACTCGTGCCGGACGTTGACGACGTTGAACGCGATCAGCCACGACATGACGGCGGTGACGACAATCACCCATTTATAGAGTTCCAGCACGTCGTAGAG